>VFQM010001180.1_pt1 | contig 24057 bp, 18 predicted proteins | sample 3512391 | NCBI WGS metagenome assembly VFQM01 (sample SAMN10412369, study PRJNA504923) | tailings metagenome | isolation source: Replicate 1 from Balatoc abandoned mine | place: Philippines | reverse complement strand
CACCTCTTCCGCCATCCCCGCCGTTGCGCGTCGTTCCGTATTAGTCCTTTGACCCCGCCAGTGGAGACGCGAAGCCTGTTTGCTCCCTGCCTGGCGGAAACGCGTAAGCGGGCATTCCTCCGGTCGCGCCTTTATCGAGCCACTTCGCTCCGGGTCGCCTCCTCGTGGCCGGGCGGTTCGTCCTCGGCGCGCTCGGAGGGATCCGCGATCCTCGATCTGTCCGCGAGCGCGTCAGGATTTTGAGCCGCTCTGGAGTGGGCGGAATTTGCGGTGACAACGCCAGTTCACTTCGAACACCCCTCGGTCGATCAGCGCCAGCAGCGTAACCGCCTGCGCACTTGGGCGCGACATATGGGGGCGCGACATATGGGGATGCGCCCGTCAGATCGCCCAGAATTGATGTGCACAACAATCATGCCCCGGTGTGTACATCGTCCGCGGTAGTGCATTTCCCTTTGAGGTCTATCTATCGGCGCCAGCGTCAGTATATGTCACTGAATTCCTGGCGTGAGATCAACATTTTATCTTTTCGCGTATAGATTGTATCGACAAGGAGAAGGCTGTTGTTTCGGATTGGCTCCAGGTATCAACACCTCGCACACGGCTGGACTTGCGCATGCCATACTCCGCAAGCGCGGCATCTGCTCGAACGCTTGGACAAGGGCCTGTCGCGTCGCTCCGTCCTGAAAGGAGTGGCTGCAGCGCTTGCGGCTCCGGCACTCGGGCTCGTCGGCCCCGCCTTCGCGCAGGCCAGCAGCCGGCCCTTGCTGCTGAGCAACTTGAAGGTCTTCGATGGGGTCGCCGCCAAGCTGGTCGAGGGTCACGGCATCCTGGTCGAGGGCGGGTTCATCAAGGCTCTGGTCCCCGCCGGCGACACCGTCTCCGATGCGGAACCGATCGACTGCGGGGGCCGAACGGCGATGCCCGGCATGATCGATGCGCATTGGCACTCCGTCCTTGCGGGCATCTCCCAGATGGTCGCGATGACGGCCGACGTCCCATACGTTCACCTCGTTGCCGCCCAGGAGGCCGAACGGACGGTACTGCGCGGCTTCACCACGGTGCGCGATGTCGGCGGCCCGGCTTTCTCGCTGAAACGTGCAATCGATGAAGGACGGATCGCGGGACCTCGCATCTATCCGTCCGGCGCCATGATTTCGCAGACTTCCGGTCATGGCGATTTCCGCATGCGCACCGAACTGCCACGTACGCCGCAGTCCGATCTCAGTGCGGCCGAGCAGGCCGGAATTGCGGCAATAGCAGACGGAGAAGCCGAAGTGCTTCGCCGGGTACGCGAGCAGCTGATGCTCGGGGCCAGCCAGATCAAGATCATGGGCGGCGGTGGCGTTGCATCGTCCTACGACCCGATCGACGCGCTTCAGTACACCGAGGCCGAAATGAAGGCCGCGGTGGCCGCAGCATCCGACTGGGGCACGTATGTATGCATCCATGCCTACACGTCCGACGCGGTTCAGCGCGCCCTCGCCTGCGGAGTGAGATCGATCGAACACGGCCAACTCTGCGACGAAGAGACCGTGAAACGCATTGCCGATGCCGGTGCCTGGTGGAGCATTCAGCCGTTCCTGGCCGACGAGGATGCCAACACCTACTCGTCGCCCGAGCAGCGCGCCCAGCAGCAGGCGATCGCGGAAGGGACTGCAAGGGCGGTCGAACTGGGCAAGAAGCACAGGGTCAAGATGGCGCTCGGGACCGACATTCTGTTCAGCCCGAAAGGCACCGCCACCCAAGGCAAGCAACTCGCCAAGTTTGCCCGTTGGTACGACAACGCGGAGGTCCTGCGGTTATTGACCAGCGGCAACGCCGAACTGGCGGCCCTTTCGGGGCCGCGCAATCCATATCCCGGAAGGCTCGGGCACATCGAGGCGGGTGCTTACGCGGACATTCTCGTCGTCGACGGCAATCCACTGGAAGACATCTCGTTGATCGCCGAGCCGGACAGGACATTCAAATTGATCATGAAAGACGGCCGCATCCACAAGAATGCGCTTTCGGCCTGACGGAGAGAACAGTTGAATCGAGCACTTGCTGTCGCAGCCATGTCCATCTGCGGCGTTCAGGCCGCTTTGGGCGCTGACGCTGCCGTCACCTCCGAACCGGCTGCTGTCGCAACGGCGCAAGCCCCGAACTGGACGCTGCAGATCACGCCCTATATGTGGGCGGCCGGCCTTGAAGGCAGTGTTTCGCCATTCCGTCGCGCTCCGACAATCGGTGTCGACAAGTCCTTTGGCGACGTTCTCGACGACCTGAATTTCGGTGGTTTCGTCAACATCTGGGGCCGCTACGAGCGCTTCGTCTTCTCCGGCGATGTCATGTATGTCGACACGACGGAAAGCCATGCCACCGGCCCGCTGCCGCCTGTCGGGCCAGTCCCGCCGGGCGCCGTCGTCAGTGGCTCTGTCGATACCAGGCAGTTCACCGCAACTTTGCAGGCGGGACACAGGGTCGTTGATGCGGCCGGCTTCACGCTCGACGCACTTACCGGTGCGCGCATCTGGTACGTCTCGAACGATGTCACGGTGAGCGCGCCCGGTCAGACCAGGACTTACGGCGAGAGCTTCAGCTGGGTCGATCCGGTGATCGGCGCACGTGCATTCCTTGGGCTGACGGAACGGATGTCGCTGCAGGCGCAGGCGGACATCGGCGGGTTTGGAGCGGGTGCCGACCTGACATGGTCGGTCTTGGCGACGGCCAACTATGTCGTTTCCGATCGGATGTCGGTCTCGGCCGGCTACAAGGTTCTCGACGTTGACTATGCCGACGACGGCCGTGTTTTCGACGCCCAGTTGTCAGGGCCCGTTCTCGGCGCGACCTGGAGGTTCTGAAGCAAGGCATGGGGCTGACGAGTCACCGCTTCCGCCCCGCAGGGCACGCGGCGATATGCATCACGATCACGCCCGTCCCAACAAGGCGCGATTTTCCCAGGCGGAAACCTGCCGAAACTTGCGATGTGCGTCGGCTCCTGCCCGCTGGGCGACAGGACCGAATGTCACAGGAGCAGGTGCACTCGACCCCTATCTTCTCAGCGGCGTGACTGCTCACCAGCCGCAACACGCTGGCATCTCCGCTGTCCGCGACAGGGCGTGAATCTGGCGGCGATAGACGGCGGACCGCCCACAGATGTCATAGCCAGGGTGCCCCAGTGTTGGCGGGCAAGCCGTGGCGACGCGCCAGGATGATCCAAACGAATTGCACCTACGTTCTGCGTGCAATTGCATCCGCCTGATCTGCAATTGCCTCCTCGCGACCGGGCAGCTTCACCCCGACGCGATGTCATCGGCCCTGCCGTTTTGATCTGGATCAAAACACCGAAGCATCTTCGTGGTACTACAAAGGTGGTACGCTACGTATTCGTTATATTGCGAATACCGTTCTAACGAATTTCAGCGTCAAAAAACCAATCAATTAGCCTCGCGACTGCCTGCTCGCGAGCCGAATGTTTTTGTGTCTTTCTGCAGGCGAGGTATTTTTTCTTGATGAGCGTAGATTTAATTCACTGGGTTCTGGCCTCTGTGCCCATAATCATTCTCATCCTTCTCATGGTCGGCCTCGGCTGGACGGCCCAACAGGCCGGTACCACTGGTATTTTCATCGCCGCAGGTGTGGCGGTTTTCTCCTTCGAGACGCCGGTGCGAACGCTGGCCGTGGCGTCGGCGAAGGGCGTCTGGGACGCGATCCCGATCCTCTATGTCATCTGGCCGGCGCTGCTGCTCTATCAGATCATGAACCAGTCCGGCGGCTATGATGCGTTGCGGAGGGGCATCGCTCGCATGTCGCGCAACGAACTGTTCATCGTTGTTGCGCTCGGTTGGGTCTTTACCTCGTTCCTGCAAGGCATTGACGGCTTCGGCACGCCGATCGCCGTGGTCGCTCCCCTGCTCGTCGCCTTCGGCATGAAGCCGGTCTACGCTGTCGCCATACCCATCATCGCGCACATCTGGGCGAAGTTCTACGGCACGCTGGGCGTCGGCTGGCTGGCGACCCTGCAGGTCGTCGACATCGATGCGGCCACCGCCTTCTCGACCGGTGTGCAGGCAGCCGTACTGATCATCATCCAGGCTGTGCTCGGCGGCTTCACCGTCGTCTGGCTGTACGGGCGCTGGCCTGCGATCCGCGCGGGATGGCCGCTGGTGCTGATCATCTCCGCGATCCAGGGGTTCGGGCAGATCGCAACCGTGTGGATCGATCCCGTGCTTGCGGCGTTCCTGCCGGCAACCGTTGCCCTGGTCGCGCTCTACCCGCTGTCGCGCTGGTCGCGCTACAGCCAACCGGTTGAGGGCATCACCGAACGTCCGGCCATGCGCGAGGACGCGCATTTGGACGAAGGCGGTGCCGAGCCCCCCATGGGTACACTGACCGCACTGGCTCCCTACGCCCTGCTGACGGTGCTCGCGACCGGCACGTCGCTGATCGAGCCGCTGCGCCAGGTCCTGGCCGGACCGGCCGTCGGCTGGGCCTTCCCGGCTGTCTCCACCGGCTTCGGCATCACGACCGAGGCGACGGGGCAGTACTCCGCGTTGCGTTTCCTCAGCCATCCCGGCGCCACCATCCTGCTGACGGCGGTGATCATTTGGCTGGTGTTTGCAGGCAAGGGCTACTTCACGCAGTGGGCGCGGCGGACCGGGAAAGCCCAACCAGGCGTCGTCTCGGGCCTGATCGCCAGCGCCGTGCCGGCTTCGGTCCCGATCCTCGCCTTCCTGGCCATGGCCTCCATCATGAAGCACTCGGGGCAGAATACCATGCTTGCCCTGGGCATTGCCGAAGTGGCGCCGGCCTACACCTTCGCCTTCCTCGCCAACGGCATCGGCGTCCTGGGTGCGTTCATCACCTCCAGCAGCACGTCGTCCCAGGTGCTCTTCTCGGAACTGCAGGTCACCCTGGCGCGCGCCAAGGGGCTCCCCGAAGCGACCATCCTGGCCGCACAGAGTGCCGGCGGCGCCATCGGCAACGCCATTGCCCCGGCCAACGTGGTGATGGGCGCCAGCACCACCGGCATCAACGGGCAGGAAGGAGCCATCCTTCGCAAGACGATCCCCTGGACCATCATGGCTTTCGTCCTCACCGGCATCGCCACGGTCGTCCTCGTGCTCGTGACGCAGTGAGTGGAGAAAGAAGATGATCAAGCGAATCCTGCAGAACCGCCTGTCCTACCTGAGCGTGTCGTTCCTCATGTTCCTCGCGGCACTGCCGCTGATCAGCATCGGAACCACCAATGACTGGCGCCTCGTTTCGGGACTGGGGATGGTCGCCCTGACCATCGCCGCTGTCATCCCGCCTCTGCAACGCATGTTGTTCCCGCCGAAATCCAAGTGACGGACCTGTTTCGTCCAATTCAAAGAAGAAAGTGCATCATGATAAACGCAAACGGACCGAGAACCGGCAGGCCCGCGATCCACGCAGCGAGGGGGATGGTGAGTTCGCCTCACTATCTTGCCTCCGCCTCCGGACACGACGTGCTTCGTCGCGGCGGCAGCGCGGTGGACGCCGCTATTGCCATCAACGCGACGCTGTGCGTGGTCTATCCACACATGGCGGGTCTCGGCGGGGACGCCTTCTGGCTGATCGCCGGCGGCAGCGCCAAGGGCGTGGAAGCGATCGAGGCGAGCGGCCCTGCGGCGCGTCTTGCGACGCGCGAGTTCTACGAGGCCAAAGGCCACACCGAGCAGATCCCGATGCGCGGCGCCCTCGCCGCGCTGACCGCTCCGGGTGCGGTCGACGGCTGGCGCATCGCCCACGAGCGCTACGGCAAGCTGCCGTGGCAGGACCTGTTCACCGATGCGATCGAATACGCGCGCAACGGCATGGCGATCAGCCGCTCGCTCGCCGACTGGCTGGTGACCGACGAGGCGATCCTCAACAGCGACCAGGACATGGCGCGCATCTTCCTGCCCAAGGGCAAGCCGCAGCGCGATGGTGAGCATTTGGTCCAGGCCGAGTTGGCCAAGACCTTTGCGTTCCTGGCCGAGCATGGTCCGCGCGAGGGCTTCTACGAAGGACCGATCGCGCAGGAAATGGCGCGGTCGCTGGAGGCGGCAGGCTCGCCGCTGCGGCTTGAGGATCTCAACAGCTATCGGGCACGCTGGACCCAGCCGATCTCGACCAGCTATCGTGGCTACGAGGTGTTCCAGTTGCCGCCGTCCACGCAGGGCTTTGCGGCCCTGCAGATCCTGAACCTGCTCGAAGGCTACGACGTGAAGAGCTGGGGCAACGACACGGCGGCATACTACCACCACCTGGTCGAGGCCATCAAAGTCGCCTTCGCGGACCGCGACGAGTGGCTGAGCGATCCCGCCCATGTCGACATCCCGCTCGACCGGTTCCTGTCGACGGACTACGCCGCCGAGCGCCGGAAGCTGATCGATCCCGTGGCCGCCCGCCCCTTCGAGGCGATCGAGCCGGGTATCCGGTACGGCAGCACAGCCAAGCGGCAGGCCCCTTCGGGCGACACCGTCTATTTCTGCGCGGCGGATTCCGACGGGCTCGTGGTGTCGAACATCCAGTCTATCTACCATGACTTCGGCGCGGCGGTCATCGCCGGCGATACCGGCATCATCATGCAGAACCGCGGCTCGTTCTTTTCGCTCGATGCCTCCCACCCGAACAGCCTCGAGCCGGGCAAGCGAACCTTCCACACCATCATCCCCGCGATGCTGATGAAGGACGGCAAGCCGGCGCTTGCCTATGGCACCATGGGCGGCGAAGGCCAGCCGCAGACCCAGGCCGCCATGCTCACCCGGATCGTCGACTTCGGCTTCAACGTGCAGCAGGCGATCGAGGCGCCGCGCTGGCTGATGGGGCGGACCTGGGGAACGGTGTCGCGCGACCTCGTGCTGGAGGCCCGCATGCCCGATGAGGTGAAGCGCGAAATGCGCCTTCGAGGCCACCCGGTGAAGATCGTGGATGGTTGGGATGGCACCCTGGGCCATGCCCAGGCGATCCGCATAGACCACGAGAGCGGCACCTATGAAGGCGGGGCCGACCCGCGCGGTGATGGCATCGCGCTCGGCTTCTAGCGCCTTAGACACCGGGCGGAATCACCCGGCGCCGCACAAGTGCGGCTGAACAAACTTCGTTGGAGCGGCGGCATTGCGTTCGTGAGAATGCTCGCCGCTCCTGTCGTGCCTGGCGTCTACGATTGCCGCGTTGACCTCACACGGTGTCCGAAGTCGACGCAAACCTAACGGGCAGCCCAGATCGCGCTTCCTCACGGTTATAGACGAAACCAGCTCCCCCGGGTTTGCGCGGCGGAAGGTCTCTTTGTAGGACTGGTGCGGCCCGTCGCGGGATGTCGGGCTTGGGAGAATGTGCAGAAGGCAAACCGCAGGCAGAGGGCCACCATGATGAAGACGGAACAAGGCGTCCTGCGCATTTCGATTGCCGTGACCGTTTTGCTTGCCGGCATCGGCATCCTGTTTGGTCTGCTCTCCGGCTCCTTCGCCATCGTGTTCGACGGCGTCTATTCGCTCACCGACGCAAGCATGACGATCGTGGCGCTCCTGGTGTCGAACCTGATCGCGGGATCGGCAGCGGGCGGTCCAGGCCGCGGCAAGCTGGTCGAACGCTTCACCATGGGGTTCTGGCATCTTGAGCCGATGGTCCTCGGACTGAACGGCACGCTCCTGATGGGTGCGGCGATCTATGCGCTGATCAACGCCATCGGCAGCCTGCTCACCGGCGGGCGCGACCTCGAGTTCGACCATGCCATCATCTACGCTGTGGTGACGTTGGCCATCACGATCGCGATGGCAATCTTCGACACCCGGGCGAACCGGGCCATTCGGTCCGATTTTCTCGCGCTCGACGCGAAGGCCTGGCTCATGTCGGCCGCTCTGACTGGGGCGCTGCTGATTGCATTCACTTTCGGCTATGTGATTCAGGGCACGGAACTGGAATGGCTTTCGCCTTACGTCGATCCGGCCGTGCTCGCGCTTGTGTGTCTCGTGGTCATCCCCATGCCCATCGGCACGATCAAGCAGGCGCTGGCCGACATCCTCCTGGTGACGCCGCCGATGCTCAAGCAGCACGTCGACGACGTGGCGGAGGAGATCGTCACGCGCTACGGCTTCCTGTCGTACCGGGCCTATGTCGCACGAGTGGGCCGCGGCAGGCAGATCGAACTCTACTTCATCGTCCCCGCCGGCTGGCCGCCCAAGCGGCTCGAGGAGTGGGACAAGATACGCGACGAGATTGGCGAGGCGATCGGCGACGAAGGTCCGGACCGCTGGCTGACGATGGTCTTTACCACCGATCCGGAATGGGCGGACTGACAGCAGGCACCTGCCAAGGGCAGTCGAGACCCGAGGCAAAGCCTGCTACATTGGCCGCACGGCAGAACGGTCTTGGTGGCGATGGTCGACGGAACGCTCTTCAGGACGGCGCGGGACATGTTTGCGGCGCATCCCGAGGCGGCGCGCGACATGTTGGCTGTACCCGATGACAGGGCATCCGTCGAATTCTGCCGGGCGCTGCTCAACGGCAGGACCCCCGAAGAAGCCGTGACGTTCTGCGCCTATCTGCTGCCGCCGCGGGCCGCCGTTTGGTGGGCACATGAGTGCCTGAGCAACATCGGCGAATTGATCGACGAGGGCGACCGCACGCTGCTCGAGTTGGTACGGATATGGGTGAGCGACCCGCAGGATATGTCCGTGCGGGCAACGTTGAACGAGGCGCTGGCTGAAGACCGCAAGACGCCTGCTGCCTGGGTCGCAGCGGCCGCGGCCGGCGCGGCGATGCCCGCCAGGGTGATCAACGCCAGCATCCTAGCCGGGCTGGCGCGCGTTTCGCTGGAAGACAGGCGCGCGGTGCTGGCCGATTTCGTGGAGATGGGCCTCGCGCTCGCTGAAACGGAGGCGCTCCAGCAGGCCTGACGGGTACGTCCTACCGATCGAACAGGAAGTAGCCGACGTCGACGCCCGCCTTGCTGGGCGACGCCTCGATCTCCTGCATGATCTTCGGGAACAGGTCGGCCGCCAGTTGCGGATCCTTGATGTCGGCCGAGCGCAAGCCGCTACCGCTGGCGAGCGCCACGATCAGGTGGGGTTCGGACCCTGCTGCGTCCTGGTCGTTCAGCGGAAGCAGCTTCATGCCGAAGGTCGCCTGGCCACCTGCGGTCTTCTTGAGCAGACCGCCGAAATTGTAGACCACGCCGTCCTTGCCAATCAGCAGCAGGTTGATCGCCCTCTCCCCGGCCTTGGTGAGCTTCCCTTGCAGTGAATCACCGGCCTTGAGACGATCCTTGCCCAGTTCCAGGCCGGGGCTCTGCGCGCTGTCCGGCTCGAGCGCCTTGAGGAAGTCCGCCACCGGGCACTGGTCGCGCTCGATGATGTGCGGTGCGATCGTCGCGGTCTTGCCAAAGGTGGTGGTGAATTCTCGGCCGAGCTTGTCGAACGGAGCCTTGAATGTGGCTAGGCCCTCGATCCGCGGGCTCGCGGACGCGATGTCGGCGCTGGCAGCATAGAAGCACGGGCCGCCGTCGAAGGATTTCAGCCAATCGGCCGCGCTTGCCACCGGCTTGGGCGGCTGCGGCAATTCAGTGACGGGTCCCGCTGGCTTCGGTGCGGGCGGCTCTGGCGGAGGCTGCACCTTCGGCTCGGCCTGCTTCGGCGCCGGCGGTGCGGTAGTCTCGGGAGGAACTTCCGGAGCAGGCTTGGGCGGTTCGGAAGGTTCGAGCCGCGGCGCCTCGCCTGCCCCCGGCAAGCCCGCGGGGCGCGTGCCGAGCAGACCGTCGAGTGCTCCGGAGAAATAGGCCCCGCCAGCCACGGCGACCAAAGCAGCCACAGTCAGCGCCGCTGCGAGCCCGCCACGGTTGTTCCGTTGGGGGGCAGCGACGGCGCGCGGCGGCGGGGCCGCAGGTCGCGGTGCGTTGCGCCAGGGAGCGTCACGCGGAAGCAGCGATTCCGGCGGTGGCGGCTTCGAGGTACCCGGCGCGGTCCCGGACCCGGGCGGGCGCCAGGCGAGTTCGGCGGGAGGCGCATCCTGGCGGAAAGGCGGCGCGGACTTGCCGGACGGCGCGTTGGTGGTACCGCTGGTTTCCCTGAGCCAGTCGACGATTTCGGCGGCACTTTGCGGCCGGTCGCGGGGATCGGGCTGCAGCATGGATTCGATCATGGGGCGCAGCTCGGGGTCTATGTCGTCGAGCCGGGGCACGGCGCGACGCTTCTCGATCACCTCGACCGGCGAGCCGCCCATGTCGAGCTGCTTGCCGCGCAGGGCGCCTGCGAGCACCAGTCCCAGGCTGTAGATGTCGGAGCGTTCCGTGACCTCGCCGCCATAGAGGCCGAGCTGCTCGGGCGAGACGAAGCTGTATTTTCCGGCGAAGCTCCCGCCGAGCAGGGTGCCGCCGCCTACGGTTGCCGAGCGGGCGATGCCGAAGTCGATGATCTTGGTCTTTTCGACATTGCCACCGGGCAGGACGATGTTGTCGGGCGAGAGGTCGCGGTGAATGACGCCTGCCTCGTGCGCCACCGCCAGTCCCGAGGCGACGCGCGCCAGGAGCTTGCGCGCCTCGCGCGGGTCAAGCGGTCCCTTGCGGATGCGCTCGCCCAGCGACTGGCCGTCGACGAATTCCATGGCGAGATAGGGCCGGCCGATCGTGGGGTCGATCGTGAAGACGTGGTAGCGCACGATCGCGTCGTGCGAGAGATGGTTGAGGATCGACGCTTCCTTGCGGAACAGCGCGATGATGGACTGGTCGCGGGCGAACTCGCGCAGCACCAGCTTGATCGCCACGGGGTCGCCGGTCTGGATGTTGTGGCCGCGATAGACCTCACCCATGCCGCCCGTGGCTATGTGGTCGTCGATCTCGTAGATGCCATTGAGCTGCACGCCTCGCCGCACTGCGGTGTCGGGTGCGACACGGGTCTTGTCGTCCGACGTCATGACCTTGTTTCATCCATGCGCTGGCGCCTGCCGGTCATACCGCATACCCGGGGTAACGGAACATGAGGGGACAATATCACGGATTCAGACATCCGGATGCGCCCGCCAACGATACCGGGCCATGGCCCTTCCCGGCCTCCATTGATCCTCGTTGACACCCGGCCCGGCTAGGAGGATGCTTTCAGTGTTGAAAGTGCAAGCCGTGCCTGGCCTAAACTGGACTGCAATCCCTCAGAAGGAGGCAGCAAGTTGGTATGCGGGGGCTCGTCGCCTGCTCGCATTGACGGCATCGCTGCGCGCCTGATCGGCGTGTTTGCGGCCTGCGTCCTTTTCATGCTCTTCATCGTGGATGCGGCATCGGCGGTCGGGGTGAATGGCCGGCGCGCGGCACTCGTCATCGGCAATTCCGACTACAAGAACCTCGTCCAGCTGCCTAATGCAGCGAACGACGCCGACCGCATCCAGCAGGTATTGGAGCGGGCGAATTTCGAGGTCACGATCGGCAAGAACCTCGACAAGAAGGGCCTCGAGGAGGCGATCCTCGGCTTCCTGCGCACGCTCAACGACGGCGACGTGGCGCTGTTCTACTACAGCGGACATGCGGTCCAGGTCGGCGGCAACAACTACATGCTGCCGGTCGATGCCAGCCTCGCCAGTTCCTACGACCTGGAGGTCGAGGCCTACAACATGTCGAGCCTGCTCGAATACATGCGCGAGACCTCGTCGATGCAGATCGCGATCCTCGACGCCTGCCGGGCCAACCCCTTCGCCAACAACTCCTACTATGTCGGCCAGAAGAAATATGCAGTCGAAGGCAAGAAGGGTCTTGCTTCAGTCGCTCCCGAGACGGGCACGCTGATCGTCTACTCGACGGCGCCGGACGAGGTGGCGCTCGACGGCGCGGGCGACGTGAGCCCCTTCACCGGCACATTCGCCGAATACGCGCTCAAGCCGAACGTCGAGGTGCGCAAGCTGCTCAGCGACATCCGGGCCGAGGTGGTGCGCAGGACCGACGGCAGGCAAACGCCATGGGATGCGTCGAGCCTGACCTCATCCTTCTTCTTCGTCACAAGGCAGAACCTCTTGATCATCGAGGATCTTCGCGAGGTGCGGGTTCCGCCCAAGTCGGAGCAGGTGGCGCTGCGGATCTCGCCGCCGATCACCAGCGGCGACATGCCGCTCAGCGTGAGCTTCACCAAGCTGCCGGACAAGGGCACGCTATGGCTCGGCGACAAGCAGCTCGACCTCGACAGCAAGATCGCGGCCGACGAGGTCGAGAGGGTCATGCTCAAGCCGGATGCGGGGGGACTCACGACCGAGGAGATCCGCTACACGGTGACGACCGAGGGTGGGCGCAGCGCAAGCGGCATCGTAAAGGTCGTCGGCGATCCCAAGGCTCCGGCACCAAAAGTCGTCAAGCCGACGCTTTCCATCCAGCCGGCCGACGAGCCGCCTGCTGCCGAGCAGCCCAAGCCTATCCTGGTCGCCATGGCCTCCGACATCGGCACCGGCTTTGCGCCCATGCCGCAAGAGGTGGTGCGCTCGGTCAGTGCGCCGAAGGGCTGGCTGCGGCTCGAGAAGCGCGACCCCGAAACACAGGTGGCGGTTGGTGAGGAAGTCGTTTCTGAAGGCGACCTGATCAAGGCCGAGGATATCGGCAAGCTGCGGATACGGCCGTCCCTGCGCGTGGTGAGTTCGGCCGAGGCGAGCGAGGCGCCGGCGCCGCCTGTGACACCGAAGCCGCAGGCAAACACCCAGCAAGCTGCACCGGCCAAGCCGGCGCTGACCGTGGCTCCCCTGCCCGTCGCCAAGGCGCCTGAGGCGCCGCCGGTTCGGACCGTGGTGCTGACGCCAGCGGTAAGGACCGCGAAGCCCGTGCCGATCACCATCAACGTCGCCGTCTCGGTCAACGAATGCGACACGCTGGCAGCCGAACCGCTGGACGTCCAGGCCGTCTCCGCCGGCAAGCTGCCCAACGACATCGACGTGCCCAAGGCGCTCACCGCCTGCAAGGCCGCCGTGGCCGACCATCCCGACGTGGCCCGCTTCAAATACCAGTATGCGCGGGTGCTCTATGCCAGTGGCGAGTTCAACGCAGCGCTCGATGAACTCAACCAGGCCAGCGACGCAGGTCATGTCCGGGCGAGCTACCTGCTCGGGCGCCTGTATCAACTCGGCGCCGGCGTCGAGCGCGACCCGGCACGGGCAGTTCCACTCTACGAGTCCGGCGCGCAAAGAGGCGACCCCTACGCGCAATACTCGCTGGGGCGTGCGCTTCTGGCCGGTCGCGGGACGAATGCGGATGTGGAGCGCGCCATGGCGTTGCTCGCGAGTGCCGCGGAATCCGGACACACCTACGCAATGAACCAGCTTGGATGGGAGTACCATATCGGCGAACACGTGCAGAAGGACGACGCCAGGGCGCTGAGGTTCTTCAACGAATCCGCCGGGCGGCAGGACATCTACGGAATGGTCAATCTCGGTATCCTTTACCGGGACGGTGCCGGGGTCGAAAAGAACCAGCAACGCGCCATGGAACTGTTCGAGAAGGCCCGTGCGAGCGGCCATCCATATGCGGGCAGGCTCCTCGGAAGGATGGCGGTACAAAGCGGCAACGCCGATCCGGCCGTCCTGCTCGGCTGGTATCGGGAAAGCGCCGACCGCGGTGACGCGTGGGGTGCGTACTTCGCGGCGGAGGTGTTGAAGGACAACCCGTCCCTCCAGCACGACGACGGCGAGATCGTTCGCCTCTACGCTTTGGCTGCATCGCAGCAGGCCGACGACGTGTCCGACAGGGCCAAGGCTGCATTGGACAAGGCGAGCGACCGCTTGGTGGGCCAGCAAGTCCAGATGGCCCTCCAGCGCATGGGGCAGGATGTCGGCGACGTGGACGGAGTGCTCGGCTCAAAATCAAGGGATGCCGCCCAAGCAGTGCTGGGCTCGGCGCCGCCGCGGGATTCCGGCGAGCTTTTGGCCGATCTGTTGCGCAAGGAGTGGCTCGCCTCGAGGCCACGGCTGGATTTGCTCTGACGTGAAAAGGGAGGTTTGCCATGCGATCGCTTACCCTCGGCCTTCTCGTCACGACTATGTTCGTGCCTCTCTGCGGGTGTCTGCCGAACATACTGGCGCAGGACCCGCCTCCAGCTAGGCAGACACAGGTTCAGAATGCTGCTCCCGTGAGGGCCGCTCCCGCAAAGAAGGTGGCCAAAACGGCACCTTCGGCGGCTACCCACGTGGCAAGCGAAGGCGGCCGCGGCGGAATGGGCTCAGGTAGCGGCAGTGGCAGCGGGAGTAACGGCGGCGGCAGCAGTGGAAGCAGCGGTGGCGACACCGGTGGGAGTACCGGCACCGATGGGCCCGACAATGACAGCCCAGATGACGGCAATACCGGCGGTGGCTGGGGCGGCAATTGAGAGGCAATTGTTTGCACCAGATTCGGCAAAATACGTGAGATCAACCATGGAGGTGCGCAGTGCGTTCGCATACATCGAGGATGCTGTTGGCGACCGCACTCTTACCCCTTTCTGGATGCCTGCCAACCATCTTTGCCGAGGAACCTCCACCTCCGAAGCAGGTTCAGGTGCAGCAGGCGGCACCGGTTAAGAGGGCTGCGCCCCAACCCAAGGCGGTCCCCCAGAAGGCTGTCAAGAAGCCGGTTCCCGCAGCGACTTACACACCGGGCGAGGGCAGCGATGACGGCGGTGGCGGTGGCGGCGGTGGCTGGAACTGATAGCGCCGTTTCGTCAGTTGGCAAGATTGTACGCGAGCCGATCACCCGAACTCGTAGACAAACCCCTCGGCTGACGCGCCGACGGTGACGCGCGTGAGCTTCTCGCCGTCGAGGGCGCGATTGAGCACGCCACGGCTGAGTTCCGGCAGCAAGGTGTTGGTCAGGATCGCGTCGATCATGCGCCCGCCGGATTCGATGTCGGTGCAGCGTGCCTTGATCAGTTCCATCACACCATCGCCGATCACCAGTTCGGCCCCATTACTTGCCGCGAGCCGGCGGGCGATCTTGGCGAACTGGTGCCTTGTGATCGCCTCGATCATGTCGCCCGACAGAGGATAATAGGGAATGGTCACCACCCGGCCGAGGAACGCCGCCGGGAAGACCTTGAGCAGCGGCGGCTTGAGGGCGGCGTCGAGGTCCTCGATCTTCTCGCGCAACTGGCCGTTCTTGGTCTTCTGCATGATCACCTCGGAGCCGACATTGGAGGTGAGCAGGATGAGCGTGTTCTTGAAGTCGATGCGCCGCCCCTCGCTGTCGTCCATCATGCCCTTGTCGAAGACCTGGAAGAAGATCTCGTGCACATCCGGGTGCGCCTTCTCTACCTCGTCGAGAAGGATCACCGAATAGGGCCTGCGCCTGACGGCTTCGGTCAGGATGCCGCCCTTGCCGTAGCCGACATAGCCGGGCGGTGCGCCCTTCAGCGTCGAGACGGTGTGCGCCTCCTGGAACTCCGACATGTTGATGGAGATCAGGTTCTGCTCGCCGCCATAGAGCGTCTCGGCGAGCGCCAGCGCCGTCTCCGTCTTGCCCACGCCGGATGGGCCGCAGAGCAGGAACACGCCGACCGGCTTTTCCGGCGCGCCGAGGCCGGCGCGGCTGGTCTGGACGCGCTTGGCGATCATCTCCATCGCGTGGTCCTGGCCCACGACCCGTTCGGACAGGGTCTTGGCTAGGCGCAGGGCCTTCTCGGTCTGGCTCGATAGCATGCGGCCCGTCGGGATGCCTGTCCAGTCCTGCACCACGGCCGCCACCGCGTTGCGGTCGACCGAGAGCAGGATGAGCGGCGCTTCGCCCTGCGCATCAACAAGCTTCGCCATCACTTCCTTGAGCTGGGCGAGATCGACGGCCGGGTCGTATTTCCCCGATGTCTCAGACGGGGTGTCCCCATCTTGTGGTTCTCCAGCCTCCTCGATGTCGCCCGCCGGCGCGATTGTTGCCGCTCCCTCTTTTGCCGAGGTGTCGGCGCCGGTAGCACCCGTGTCACCCGAGCTGCCAACCGGATCCAATGGCACGCCCTGCCCGCGCAGCCGAGCGCGCAGGTCGAGGATTTCGGCGGCAAGCGCCTTCTCGGCGTCCCAGCGCGCCTGGGCGGCGGCGAGCGCGCTCTCCGTTTCGGCCAACCCTGCTTCGACGCGCGCCTTCCTCTCGTCGACCTCGATGCCGATCGCCGCCTCGCGGCCGATGATACCTTGCTCGACCTCGAGCGCCTGCTTGCGGCGCATCAGGTCCTCGACCTCGCCCGGCCGGGCGTGCTGCGACACGGCCACGCGCGCGCAGGCAGTGTCCAGCAGGCTGACCGCCTTGTCGGGCAGCTGGCGGGCCGGGATGTAGCGGTGCGACAGCTTCACCGCCGTCTCGATCGCCTCGTCAAGGATCTGCACCTGATGATGCTTCTCCAGCACGCCCGCCACGCCGCGCAGCATCAGGATGGCGGCCGCTTCGTCCGGCTCCTCGATCTTGACCACCTGGAAGCGGCGCGTGAGCGCCGGGTCCTTCTCGATGTGCTGCTTGTACTCGGCCCATGTGGTGGCCGCGATGGTGCGCAATTCGCCGCGCGCCAGCGCCGGCTTGAGCAGGTTGGCGGCGTCGCCGGTCCCGGCCGCGCCGCCGGCGCCGATCAGGGTATGGGCCTCGTCGATGAACAGGATGATCGGCACCTCGGACGACTGGACCTCGTCGATCACCGCCTTCAGGCGCTTCTCGAACTCGCCCTTGACGCTGGCGCCGGCCTGCATGAGCCCGACGTCGAGCATGCGCACGCTGACGCCCTGGAGCATCGGCGGCACGTCGCCCTCAGCGATACGAAGCGCAAACCCTTCCACCACGGCCGTCTTGCCGACGCCCGCCTCGCCGGTGAGGATCGGGTTGTTCTGGCGTCGGCGCATCAGGATATCGACGATCTGGCGGATTTCCGGGTCGCGTCCGACAACCGCGTCGATCTTTCCGTCCTTGGCGCGCTGGGTCAGGTCCGTGGCGTATTTCGCGAGCGCGGACTCACCTCCCAAGCCGGGACGCCGCGGCTTCTCGCCTGTATCCGGCTCTGGCTCAGCAGCAGCTCCTTCGATCGACCCGCCGACGACGTCGGCGAAGCGGCCGACGACGGCGTCGGCATCGATCTTGTCGAACTCCGCACTGATCTTCGACACGAGGCCTTCGAGAACCGGGGTGCGCAGGCAGGCAAGGATGATGTGGCCGCTCCGTACTTCCTCGGTTGCAAACTCGAGCGTAGCCAGGTTCCAGGCCTCCTGGATGGCGTGGAAGATATGGTCGGAAAACTCCTCGATCGAGGTCGCGCCATAGGGCAGCTTGTCCACGGCTCGGGTCATGTCGGCCGCCACGCGCGCCGCTTCGACACCGGCTTCGGCGAGGATCATCTGGACGTCGGAGCGGCCCGAAAGGACGAGCTGTTCGATGAAATGGACGAGTTCGACATAGGGGTTGCCGCGCAGCTTGGCCGTGTCGGCAGCGGCCTTGAAGGCGCGCAGGCAGGTCGGGTTCAACTTGCCGACCAGCTCCTTGCGCTTGAAGCTTTGCGACGCCCTGCGCTGCTGCATGCCCCTTGGCTCCATGGAAGTTACTCCGATGGCCGGACTGCGTTGCCGACAGCTTGCCACACAAAGCCGAACTTTACAAAGCGCCGCCGGGGCTTAGCGCCGAGTATGCAACCCCTGCAATTCTCACGAATCGAGCGACTAAGGCTTAAGGGCTACCCGCGCCCAACTTTGAGCAGGCCCCGATTCGTGCTAAACCAAAGACGAGTGAAAATACCGGCCACTTCCGACCATTAGGGTAGCGTTGGAGGGTTGCGTGGTTGATCTTGCTCTCTGGCTCAGCCCCTTGGACGGTGCGAATCCGTCGGGAGAAGATTTGCGTAACGATCCCCGCTTCCACGAGTTGGAGCGGCTGACCGAGGCCCAGGTCGAAGTCGTGCACGACGAGCGCAACCGGCCGACTTCCCAGGTGAGCATACCCGTCGACTGGGCTGCCGTCCTTGAAGTGGCAGAAGAACTCCGGGCCCATGGCCGGGACCTGCGCCTGCTCGTCATCGTCACGCGCGCGCTTGCCAGCGAGCGGGGCTTTGCTGGCCTGGCCGAGGGGCTCTCGCTGATTGCGCGGACATTCGAGGAGCATTGGGAGACGATGCACCCGGCGCTGCGGCAGGCCGCCACGCCGCGCGACGCCGCGCTGCGTCGCGTCAACGCGCTGCTCGACCTGCAGAACGCGCAAGAAGGCTTGCTGGGAAACCTGCGCCGGATGACGGTTTTCGCGCCGCGCGGGGTCGGCCCGGTCACCGGCCGCGACCTGGAGCAAGGAGCGCTCGACGACCGGGTGATGCTGCAGGAGGCTGCACAAGGGCTGAACAGCGCGGAGCGCGCAGCGCTGTCGAGCGCGCACGAGCAACTGCTCACCAAGGTTCGCAGCGGGTGCGCGGCCCAGAGCGACCAGGCACCGCAGGACATGGCCGCGCTCGTGGCCGATCTGCGCGCCTCGATCGCTGCGCTTGCCGCGCTGGACGCCGCGTTCAACGCCCGCCTCGACGGTTCCGGACCTGCAGTGCCGATGCTGACGCGCTTCCTCGATCGGGTGGCGTCGACGCTGGAGCGGAGTTCGGGCGCCCGCGCCGCGCCCAATGGCGTGGACAAGGCCGAGCCAGCAGCCGTGGTTTCGTCGGCACCCGCAGTCAACGGCCACGATCCGGCACCGGCGCCTGCGCAAGGTTCGGCCGCCCTGCCCGACCGCATCAACTCGCGCGACGACGTGGTCAGATGCCTGGACCTCGTCATCGCCTTCTACGACCGCACCGAACCTTCGAGCCCGATCCCGCACCTGGCACGGCGGGTACGCAGGATGGTGCCCATGGATTTCGTCGAACTGATGGAAGATCTCGCCCCCTCCGGCCTGAAGGAGTTCCGGCTTCTGGCCGGGGTTCCCGACGCGAAGAAGACGCCCCAGAAGGATGAAAGGTAGCCAAGCATGCCAGCCGAAAGCAAAGCAAAGGTCATCGAGCGCAATCGCGCTCCGCGCGTGCAGATCGCCTATGACGTCGAGACCTATGGCAGTCCGACCACGATCGAACTGCCCTTCGTCATGGGTGTGATGGCCGACCTCTCGGGCGCCTCGCAGACCAGGGAAGCGATGAAGACGGTCCAGGACCGCACCTTCGTCGAAACCGACGCCAACCGGTTTCCCAAGTTCATGGAAGCGCTCGGGCCTCGGGTCAAGGCACGGGTGAAGAACACGCTGCCGGTCGCCGAGGGCCAGGAGGGCGACGAGGAACTCGCTGTCGACCTGACCTTCTCGAGCATGGGCGACTTCGCGCCGGACAAGATTGCCGAACAGGTCCCGCAGTTGGCGGAAATTCTTAAGATGCGCCGGCAACTCGTTGAATTACTGGGCTTCATGGACGGTCGCATCGATGCCGAAAAACGCATCGCACAGCTTCTGAACAACGAGCCGCTGCTTGCGCAGATCGCCGACAAGACGCTGTCCGGCGACGACAAGGTCGAGGGTTGAGCCATGGCCGAACAACAGAAAGCCCCAACCGTCGCCGAGGCCGAGGCGGTCGACCTTGGCGAGTTCAGCGAACTGCTCGAGAAGGACTTCAAGGTCAAGAAGGATGACAGCGAGAAGCTGCAGCAACTGGTGCGCAATCTGGCACTGGCAGCCAAGTCGCGCTCCGAGACGACGACCATCTCGTCCAACGCGATCAAGTCTATCAAGTCGCTGATTGCAGGCATCGACAAGATGCTGTCGAGCCAGGTCAACGAGATCCTGCATGCGCCGGAAGTGCGCGAGATGGAGGGCACCTGGCGCGGTCTCTGGTACCTGGTCAACAACACCGAGACCGACCAGAAGCTCAAGATCCGGGTGATGAACATCTCCAAGGAGCAACTGGCCGACACGCTCGAGGATTTCGAAGGCCAGATGTGGGACCAGAGTCCTATCTTCAAGAAGGTCTATACGGACGAGTACTCGATGTTCGGCGGTGAGCCGTTCGGCTGCCTGATCGGAGCCTACGAGTTCTCCAACCACCCCCGCGACGTCGGCCTGTTGCGCAACATCTCCGGCATCTGCGCCTCGGCCCATACGCCGTTCATCGCCGCCGCCTCGCCACGCCTGTTCCGGATGGACAGCTGGCAGGAACTGCCCAATCCACAGGACCTGCAGCAGATCGTCTCGAACCCGGCCTATGCGTCCTGGCAGTCGCTGCGCGAGAGCGAGGACGCCCGCTACATCGGGCTTGCCATGCCTCGCGTGCTGGCGCGCCTGCCCTATGGGGCTGACACGGTTCCGGTAAAAGGCTTCGCTTTCGAGGAGGAGGTGCAGGGCGACCACCACAGATATGTCTGGATGAACGCTGCATTCCCGATGGGCGTCAACATCAACCGCAGCCACAAGCTGTTCGGCTGGGGCACCCAGATCCGTGGTGTCGAGAATGGCGGGACGGTGATCAACCTGCCCGTACACAGCTTCCCGACCGATGACGGTTCGATCGCGATGAAGTGCCCGACGGAGGTCGCCATCGACGACCGCCGCGAGGCCGAACTCGCCAAGCTGGGGCTGATGCCGATCCTGCACCGCAAGAACACCGACGTCGCGGCCTTCATCGGCGCACATTCGCTGCAGGACGACGAGACCAGGGCTGGCAGGCTCGTGGACCCCGACGCTCAGTCCAACGAACGGCTGAGCGCCAACCTGCCCTACCTGTTCCCGGTGTCCCGCTTCGCCCACTACCTGAAGGCGATCGCCCGCGACAAGATCGGGTCGTTCAAGGAACGCTCGGACATGCAGATATGGCTCACGGAGTGGATCAACCGCTACGTGCTCGCCAATCCGGCCTTCGCCGACGACAAGGCCCGTGCCAAGCGGCCGCTGGCTGCCGCGGAGGTCCAGGTCGACAGCGTTGAGGGCCGGCCGGGCTACTACAACGCCCGCTTCTACCTGCGTCCTCACTACCAGCTCGAGGGGATCAACGCCTCGCTTCGGCTCGTGTCGGAGCTGCCTTCAGTCAAGACCTGATCCAGTGAGCCCAACGGAGAACAGAGATGAAGATCGACGGATTTCTGAAGGTTCCGGACATCACGGGGCCGAGCGAGCGCGACGGTCACGAGGAAGAGATCGAAATTCACGGTGTCGAGTTCAACATGGTTGCGCCGCACGATCCCAACTCGCTTTCCAGGCGAGGCCGGGTGGCGCTCGGCGTGATCGTGTTCATCAAACACTACGACAAGTCCTCGCCCTATCTGAAGCAGGCGCTCTTCCAGAACAAGAAGCTCGACGACGTGAAGTTCTCGGCCCGCCGCACCATCGAGGAAGCGAGCAGCGACTATCTCGTGATCGAGCTGACCGACGCTTCGGTGATCAGCTACGACATGAAGCCGAGCGAGGAAGAACCCGACCTGCTCGAGGAGCGGGTGGGCTTTGCCTACAAGAAGATCAAGTTCGTCTACGACGACAGCGACGAGGTGGAAATGGACGTGCATGTCGGTGTCTGACGGCATCGACGACCAACCGGTAGCTTCATGGCAGCCATCACCAGCAATCCTCGCGCCAAGCGCGAGGCGGTGCAACCATCCCTGTGGGACCGCCTCGTCAACGATCTGCCGGGCCTCGGCTCGGAGATCGACAGCCTGGCAAACACGCTGCGGGAGGAATTGGGAGCGGAGCGCCTCGACGCGCTGCTGGCCGGAGGGACGCGCGTGATCGACGCGGACGCCGGACTTTCGCCAGAGCAGAAGCGCCGGCTGAACCGCCTCATGGCCCAGAACAGGCATCGGACCGAAATCGAGAGCCGTGGGGTGGTCGTGTCGGCGCGCGTGCTGCGGGAAGCGGTCCGGCGTGACATAGAAGCGCTCTTCAACACGGAGCGCTTCGAATCCATGCCGCTCCTGTCGGATCTGGAGCGCGAACAGGTGCCCGACACTCCCGCCTCACTGGACGACTTCCCCGAGGTGCGGCGCAGCGTGGTCAACTATGGCGTGCCATCCTTCTCGGGCCGGTCGTCGCGCGATTTCGACCGCGACGTGCTCGCGCGCGAGATCAAGGCCATCCTTGCCACCTTCGAGCCCCGCCTCAGGGACAGCGAGACGAAGGTCACGGTGAACCTTGGAGACAAGACGGGCCTCAAGATCGAGATCGAGGCGGTGCTGATCATGACGCCTACGCCGGAGAGATTGCGGTTGCGCACGACCATCAACCTCGAAAACGGCCTGGCTCGAACCGACTTCAAGGAAGCCTGACCATGGATCGGATCTTCCTGGAATATTACGAGGAGGAACTGACCCACATACGCAGCCTCGCTGCAGAATTTGCCGCCATGCACCCGGCGATCGCGCGCAACCTGTCGCTCGACACCGCGCCCTGCCCCGATCCCTATGTCGAGCGGTTGCTCGATGGCGTGGCCTTCCTCGCGGCCCGAACGCGATTGAAGGTCGACGCCGAGCGTTCGCGGTTCGCGCGCAGTGTGCTGGACGTGCTTTACCCGGACCTCGTATCGCCCACCCCGGCCACCGCCATGGCCGTGCTCAAGCCCGGGCAGCAGATACAGACGATGAATGCAGGCCATGTCGTCAAGCGCGACACGCGGCTGATATCGAGCCTGCAGCCGGGGCTTTCGACCCGCTGCACCTTCAGCACCGTGCAGGACGTCACGCTGTGGCCCATCGCTATCGGTTCCGTCGGCTATTTTCAGGACCGCAGCGCGCTTGCTGTCGCCGGAATTGTTCCCCCACAGGATGTTGTGGCCGAGGCCGCGATCCGGATCGTCATCAACCGCACGGGCAAGGGCAAGCTCGCCGAGTTGGCGCTCGATCGCCTCGATCTCTACCTGGCCGGCCGAACCAAGGCCCCGCTGTTGTTCGACACGATCTTCGGCGCCTGCGTGGGCGCCGCCGCGAGACCAGAGGGAAAATCCGCCAAGCTCGTACCCCTGCCCGACGCGGATATGGTGGGAATTCTGGACACCGAGGCATTGATGCCGAGAAGCCGGCCTACCTTCGAGGGCTACCGGCTGCTGCGCGAGTATTTCATGATGCCCGAGCGGTTCCATTACGCCCGGCTCACGGGGCTGCAGCCGATCGTGCGCGCCTGCGAGGCGGGCCTGGAACTGGTATTCCTGCTGCGCAGGCCTGTCCCGGAACTGGCCGACTTGTCGCCCCAGGATTTCGAGCTTTTTGCCACGCCGCTGATCAACCTGTTCGAGCGCGAGTGCAATGTCGTCGAGCTCGACAGCCGCAAGACGCGGCAGGTGCTCTACGTCGACCGGACGCGGCCGCGGGACTTCGAGATCTACCGCATCACCCATGTCGAGGACGCGGAGGCCGAGGGGCCGGATGCCGAGATCCCGGCCCTGTTCAGCCTCGGGCAGAACCGTGGCAGCGGATGGGTCTATTCGACCGAGAGGCGGCCGCGCCGGCCGACGGAGGATGAGCGCCGCGAGGGCGTGACCAGAACGTCCTATGCGGGCGATGATTTATTCCTGGCCTTCTCCCGTCCTGTGGGGAGCCTCGCCAACCGCCCGCTGCGCCGCGTGGAAGTGACGGCGCTCTGCACAAATCGCGACCTGCCGATCCTGGACGATACGCCGAACCTCACGCTGGAAAGCGGCGACCCTGTGGAAGCGGTACGTTTGCTCGGCGCCCTGCGGGCGCCGCGCCCGTCCATTCCCGCGGCGCTGCCGGCCGGTGCGGACGGCGAATCCCGTGCCGACGAGCTTGCCTGGCGCATGGTCGCCCAACTGTCCCTCAACTTCCTCAGCCTCGCCAAGGAAGGGCGCGGCGTCGACCCGCTGCATGCCCTGCTTGACCTCTATGCGGACCGTGGAGACCCGGCTCTCGCCCGGCACGTGCGCTCGATCGCGCGGATCGACTCGCGTCCGGTGGTCGAGCGGCTGGCGATCGAGGGGCCGATGTGCTTCGGCCGGGGGACGGAAGTCGTTCTGCATGTCGACCAGTCGGTCGTTTCCGGCCACAGCACTCTGTTGCTGTCGGCCTTGCTGTCGCGGCTGTTCGCCCGCCATGCGGGCATCAACGGCTTCGTGCGGACACGCACGCGGCTGCTCCAGAAGCAGGAGGACGTGCCATGGCCGATGACGCCCGGCAACCGCTTCCTGATATAGGCGCCGCGCCCACGGAGGCCTACGACTTCTTCGA
>VFQM010001178.1_pt1 | contig 24075 bp, 22 predicted proteins | sample 3512391 | NCBI WGS metagenome assembly VFQM01 (sample SAMN10412369, study PRJNA504923) | tailings metagenome | isolation source: Replicate 1 from Balatoc abandoned mine | place: Philippines | reverse complement strand
CATGCTGGAATCAGATCGCAAGCTCCCATTCCTCGAGGCAATCGAGCGGAAAAGGCGCGGCGCGCGACTTCGTTCGCCCAAGTTCGCCGAATTCGACCTGGCCAAGCTGCCACAGGCCCAAACCCCTTACCAGGGCTGGCGCACGCCTTCGATCGACGTGCAGATCCAGGGCCAGTGGACCCGCAACATGGGGAGCCGCGCCCAGTTCGAGGCGCTCGCCGCCGGCGAAGCCCTGGGGCTGAGCTATACTGCGCGTCTGGCGGGCAGCACTGACAATGGGGCCGACTCGCTCCGGCTCAAACTGTTCCGCAACGATCCTTCGGCTGAGCTGCTTGGACCGCTCAAGGCGACCCAGGTTGCCTTGGGCGATGTCGAGGCGCTGCGCGGCGCGCTGACAGCGCAAACCTCCTATGGCCGCGGTGCCTTCGTCTCCAACCGCCCGCTGAACCGGCCCGGCCGCTTTGGCGTGACTGCATTGAGCGGCACCCTGCCAGCCGGATGGGATGCTGAGCTTTATCGCAACGGCGAATTGCGCGCCTACCAGGCCGATCGCGGTGATGGACGCTACCGGTTCGATGACATCGAGCTGTTGTGGGGCGAAAACGACTTCGAAGTCGTGCTTTACGGGCCGCAAGGCCAGATCAAGCGCGAACGGTCGAGCGCACCGGTTGGAATCGAGAGCCTGCCCGCCGGCAAGACCTGGTACTGGGCGGGTGTGGTCGATGCCGGGCGCGACCTGATCGATCTCAGCAAGACCTTTACCGATCCCAACACCGGCTGGCGCTGGGGGGTTGGCGTGGAACGCGGGATCGACCGAAGAACCACGGCCGGCGTCGAATATCAGAGCGTGATGTTCGCCGGCCGCCGCCGCCATTACATCGAAGGAACCGTCCAGCGCGCGCTGGGCCGCATGCTGCTCGAAGTGAGCGGTGCGCAGCAGCTTGGCGCGGGCCGGGCCTTCCAGGCCAAGGCGCTCGGGCGTCTGGGGGCGATTCGCTATGACGCCGAGGCCCTGTGGGTCGATGGCGACTTCGAAAGCGAGCTCGTCGAGGCCCAGCAGCGCCGCGAATATGGCCTACGGCTGAGCACTTCGGTCAAAATGGGCTCCTGGCGCCTGCCGATCGAGACCGGAATTCGCCATTTCCAGACCAAGACGGGGGCAAAGGTTACCGAATGGTTAATTCGTTCGGCACTCCAGCTGAAGCGCACGTCGCTGACCACCGAGTTGTCGCGCCGCACGGCACGCGGCCCGGCCACTGCGCTGGCGGGCGAGGACCTGGGTACCAAGCTGAACCTGATCGCCAATACTGCGATTGGTCCCGTTCGCCTGCGCGGCGCGGCGCGCTTTGCCCTTGATGGTCCGCGCCGCGGGCTGGAAAACGCCCAAGCGGTCGCCGAGACCGGTCTTGGCCAGAGTTCGACGCTGCGGCTGGGCTATGAGCACGATGCCACGTCGCGCCGCGACGAGGTCATGCTCGGCTGGGTTCGCCAGTTCGATCGCTTTGCGCTCCGCACCGAAGGCCGGCTTGATACTCGCGGCCGCCTGACCCTGGGGCTGACGCTGGGCTTCAGCCTTGGGCCCGATCCGGTCGATGGCGGCTGGCGGATGTCGCGGCAGCGGCTGGCCGAATCCGGCCAGGCTGCGGTCGAGGTGTTCCGCGACGACAACGGCGATGGCTATCGCCAGGCCGGAGAAGGGCTGGTCGAGGGCGTCGCGGTCGAAGCCGGCTTCCGCCACACCGAAACACCAACCAACAAGGCGGGCCGTGCCGTGATCGACGGCCTTACGCCTTATGTGCCGGTGCTGGTCTCGATCGATGCGGGCTCGCTCCCGGATCCGCTGCTCCAACCCAAGGGTCAAGGCGTGGTCGTGGTCCCGCGTCCGGGCGTCGCCGCCAAGATCAGCCTGGCGCTTGCGCCGACCGGGGAGCTTGAGGCGCTGCTGCTTGGCCCCGATGGTGAGCCGCGCGAGGGCGTTGTGATTGAACTGACCGACGCGGCGGGCCGGGTCGTGCGCCAGATGCAGAGCGACTTCGATGGCTACGTGCTGTTCGATACGGTGCCTTATGGCGACTACCGTCTGCGCATCGGTGCAGCGAGCGCGGCTGCGCTGGGCGTCAAGGCCGATCTGGGCACTGTGCTGCGGATCGATCGGGCCAATCCTTCGCTGCGGCTGGGCCGGATCCGGCTGCAGGCGCTGGCGCCGGCACAGGTTGCGGCAGCCCCTTAACCGGGCGATTAAAATCAGGTTGACCGGCGCGCGGGGCAGCGCCAAACCTCTGGCCAATCCAAATCAGCCAGAGGGAAACCCCATGTCGCTCGATTCGCTTGCCCGCACTGCCTACACCGAAGACCACGAGGCATTCCGCCAGACCGTGCGGCGCTTCATGCAGGAAGAAATCGCGCCCCACGGTGCCCAGTGGGCCGAGGATGGCATTGTCCCCAAGTCGATCTGGCCCAAGGCCGGCGAACTTGGCCTGCTCTGCCCAACCGTGCCGGAGGAGTACGGCGGCCTCGGCCTCGACTTCGGCTACAACGCGATCGTTGACGAGGAAGCGGCCTATTACGGCGGGGTGACGACCGGCTTCTCGCTGCAGTCGGACATCGTCGTCAGCTACATCGTCAACTATGGCTCGGAAGAGCAGAAGCGCCATTGGCTGCCCAAGCTGGTTTCGGGCGAGGTGATCACTGCGATCGCCATGACCGAACCGGGTACCGGCTCGGACCTTCAAGGCATGCGCACCACGGCCAAGAAGGACGGCAACCACTATGTGATCAATGGGTCGAAGACTTACATCACCAATGGCCAGAACGCCGACCTGATCCTGGTCTGCTGCAAGACCGACACTGAAGTGCAGCCGGCCTACAAGGGCGTCTCGATCGTGCTGGTCGAAGCTGATCGAGAGGGCTTCAAGCGCGGTCGCAATCTTGACAAGATCGGCCAGGACGAAGCCGATACCTCGGAGCTGTTCTTCGAGGACGTGCGCGTGCCGATCACCAATTGCCTCGGCCAGGAAGGCATGGGCTTCATCTACCTGATGAGCGAGCTGCCGCAGGAGCGCCTGTCGATCGCGGTCTCGGCCATGGCCGGGTCGCAGCGGGCCTTTGACATGACGGTCGAGTACACCCGCGACCGCAAGGCCTTCGGCAAGCCGATCCTCGACTTCCAGAACTCCCGCTTTGTCCTCGCTGACCTGAAGGCCAAGCTGCAGGTCGGCTGGGCCCACCTTGACTGGGCCCTGGCCCGTCACCTCCGCAAGGAACTCACTCCCGAGGAAGGTGCCGCTGCCAAGCTGTGGCACACCGACCTGCAGTGGGAAGTGATGGACAAGTGCCTGCAGCTGTTCGGCGGCGCCGGTTACATGAACGAGTATCCGATTGCCCGGATGTGGCGCGGTGCCCGCGTCACCCGGATCTTCGGCGGCACCAACGAAATCATGAAGGAACTGATCGGGCGCAAGCTCTGATCGGGCCTCTCGGCTGAATCAAGAAAGGCGGGGCGCCGGATCTCGGCACCCCGCCTTTTTCTTTGCTGCAAGTCTGGTCAGTTGGTGCGAATGCGCTTGTCCGGCACGATCCGTACGCGCTTGTGAGGGACGACACGGCGCTGAATGTAGCGCTTGGCGGGGCGCGTGACCGGAACCCACTCTTCGATCACTTCCGTCTCGGTGCAGTTCTGCTGGGGCGCAGCGGGCGCGGCCACCGTGGTCATCGCCACCGGCACCATCACCATCATCGGCTGCATGGCATAGGTGTAAGCCATCTGGCCATGCGGATAGCCATAGCCGTAGCCGCCGTAACCGGGGCCATAGCTCGCCATATAGCGATCGAGATAGCTCTCGCAGTAATCGCGCGCGCGGCGGCGGTCAGACGAATCGCCGATCGCCGCACCGGTGACTGCACCAGCCACGCCGCCAACAACGGCCCCTACCGTGCGATTGCCGCGACCGGCAATCGCGCTGCCGGCGATCCCGCCAACGAGGCCACCAAGCACACCACCGGTAACCTTGCCCTTGCCGTTGAAGCGCTGGCGACACTCGGCCAGCCAGTCAGCGCGGGCTTCTTCCCAGGCCGCGCGATCGGGGCCAGGATGGCCCATCGGCATGGCATTGGGTCCGGCCGGCATCGGTGGCAGCGGAGCGGGCTGGGCATGGGCCGCAGTCGGCGACTTCCATTCGGGCAGCGGGTCGTTGACCGTATCGCCAAAGACCCGGCCTTCGGCATCGGTCGCCGGCTGATCGGCGGCGAGGGCCGGGGCGGCGAGGCTGACTAGCCCGGCAGCAATAACGAGACGGAGCGCTGGCGCACGCGGTGACATTGGCAATCCCCTGTTGTGCCGGAGCGATTCCCGGCTTTAACCTGGAATTTAGCATCGCGTTGTCCGGAAAACCAAGCAGGCCGGGGCACTTGTGATTCGCCTGTCCCGTTTCGGAGCAGGCCGGGGCAATTAGATTGCCGCAGCGATCGCCTTGGCCAGCGCCTCAATTCCAGCTGCATCTTCGGCGTCGAACCGCGCCGGCTCGGGACTGTCGAGATCGATCACGGCGATGACCCGGCCGTCGCGCCAAACCGGCACAACCAGTTCTGAGCGGCTGTCAGCATCGCAGGCAATGTGCCCCGGGAAGGCATGCACGTCAGGAACCAGTTGCGTTTCGCCGCTGGCCAGTGCCGCCCCGCAAACCCCTTGTCCCGCGGCGATCCGGATGCAGGCCGTCTTGCCCTGGAACGGCCCGAGCACGAGGCCCCCGTCGACTGTCCGATAGAACCCGGCCCAGTTGAGCCGCGGCAGGAACTGCCAGATCAGCGCGGCCAGGTTGGCCATGTTGGCGACCCCATCAGGCTCATCCTGGATCAGCGCTCGCGCGGCCGCGACCAGATCGGCATAGAGCTCAGGCTTGGGCTGGTTCGGGTCGGGGGCAAAGGCAAACATGGCAGGTGCCATAGGCCAAAGCGCACCAGCCCAAAAGGTCCCCCGTCAAAAGGTCCATTGTCCGCCGGCTCCTGGCCGCTTATCACAGGCGCCATGTCCAAAACCCGCAAGTGGCTGCTCGGTAGCCTCGCCGTCCTCATCATCATTCTCGGCCTGGGTTATGTCCTGACCCGCCCGACCCCGGCCAAGCACACGCCGGACGAGCTTTCGGGGCGCGATCCGTTGATCGTCGAGCCTGACGAGGAACGCTTTCCCTCGATCCGCATCGCCAAGCCAGTCGGCTGGGCTGCGGATGAAGCACCGACCGCGGCCAAGGGTTTGACGGTCAACCGCTTTGCCGACGGCCTCCAGCATCCACGGGTGATCTTGACCCTGCCCAATGGTGATGTTGTGGCAGCGGAGGCTGATGCGCCCAAGGGCAACCTCGGCAATGGACTTGAAGCGCTGGTTGCCAAGTTCCTGATGGGCGGCGCCGGGGCACAGCAGGGATCGCCCGATCGCCTGGTGCTGCTGCGCGATGCCGATGCTGATGGGAAAGCTGAAGAGCGCCACATCCTGCGCCAGGGCAACGGTCTAGCCTCCCCTTCGGGTCTAGGCTGGCGCGACGGCACGCTTTATGTCGCGAACCACGATGCCGTGCTGGCGTTTCCCTACCAGCTGGGTGAGACGGCGCTTGCCGGTGCGCCCAGGAAGCTGATGGATCTGCCCGCTTCGGGCAACCACTGGATGCGCAACCTGGTGCTGAGCCCCGATGGCGCGAAGCTCTACGTCGCGGTTGGCTCGGCCTCGAACATCGCCGAAAAGGGCTTTGAGATCGAACAGGGCCGGGCCGCGATCTGGGAACTTGATCTGAAGTCCGGCCGCGCCCGCCAGTTCGCGCAGGGCCTGCGCAACGCCAACGGGATGGACTGGAACCCCTCGACCGGCGAACTGTGGACCGTGGTCAACGAGCGCGACATGCTCGGGCCGGATCTGGTGCCGGACTATCTGACCAACGTCCCGGTCGGCGCGCACTATGGCTGGCCGTGGATCTACTGGAAGAAGTACGATGACGACCGCGTCGTCGGCCTGCCGCCAGATTTCATCGACGAATATGTCCGCAAGCCCGAATATGGTCTCGGCGCACACATGGCACCGCTCGGCCTCGCCTTCCTGCGCGGCGGCGAGAAGATGGGCGCAGCCTTTACCAACGGCGCCTTCATTGCCCGCCACGGTTCGTGGAACCGCGAGCCGCTGGCCGGCTATGACGTGGTCTTCGTGGCCTTCGATGCCAACGGCAACCCGCAGGGCAAGCCGATTCCGGTGCTGACCGGCTTCCTCAGCGGCAAGAAGGAAACCCGCGGCCGGCCGACCTGGGTGGCCTTCGACAAGACCGGCGCGCTGCTGGTGACCGACGATACGGCCGGGATCGTCTGGCGCGTTTCTGCTCCGGGCGCGGCGGCGGGGCCTGCTGTGCGCCCTGTGGTGACCGCGCGGATGCCGGCCCAGCGCGAGCTCGATGGCAATATGGAGGCGCAGTACCGCGCCGGCTTCAAACAGACCGGTGGGCAGTAAAGCCTAGAGCGACTGGCCGGTGCGCCCGGCCAGTTCAGTTACGTATTGCCAGGCGACGCGGCCCGAACGGGCGCCGCGGCGCTTGGCCCATTCCAGCGCCTCGCCCTGATCCCACTGCAAGCCGAAGCTCGCGCAATAGCCGTCGACGATAGCCAGGTAATCGTCCTGACTGCAGGCGTGGAAACCAATCGACAGGCCGAAGCGGTCGGCCAGGGCCAGCTTGTCATCGACCGCATCGCGCGGGTTGATCGGATCGTCTTGCTCCGAAGCGTGACGCGGAACGATCGCCCGGCGGTTGGCCGTGACGGCGAGGCGGACATTGCCCGGCCGGGCATCGACCCCGCCTTCCAGCCACGAACGCAGCGCGAGCGGACCCTCGCTGTCACCATCGGCGAAACCCAGATCGTCGATAAAGACCAGGAAACGGCGCGCTTCATTGCCAAGTGCGCCGAACAGCCGGGGCAGGGCGGCAAAGGCATCTGGGGCGACCTGCACCAAGGCCAGAGCGTCCGGATCCTGCTCCTGCGCGGCGATCACGCTGGCGCGAAGCAGCGCCGACTTGCCCATGCCGCGCGCACCCCACAGCAGCATGTCATGCGCGGCGTGGCCTGATGCGAGCCGCGCTACGTTGGCCGTCACCAGGGCTTTCTGCGCATCAATCCCCTTAAGGAGGTCAAGAGCGGGTGCAGCCAGTTGGGTTACCGGACGCGCGCCGGTCTGATCCCACACATAGGCGGGGGCTGTGTTCCAGTCAGGCATGGCAGGCATGGCACCCGCCAACCGCTCCAGCGCATCGGCGATGCGGGCCAGGGGATCACCCTGATCGCTCATCCGGCGAGGGCCTCGGCATCGAGCGCGTAGAGCAGACCGGCTCCGGCGGTTGCCTGGGCCTTGAGCCCGCGCGCTTCGCTGGCAATGTGGTCCGCGAAGTAGCGGGCGACAACGGCCTTCGCCTTGGCCTGCGGGGTGTCTGCGTCGGCCAGCGCCTGGGCTTGCCGCTGGAGTTGCCACCCGGCCACCGCAACGGCGCTCATCGTGCAGAACGGCACGCTGCCGGCCAGGCGATCATCAAGGCTTGCTTCGCTTGCCATCCACCGGGTGATCGCCTCGCAATCGGCTGCCAGTGCGGCCAGTTCAGGCGCATCGGCGCAGTCGCTGGCGATCTCGGCGAACAGTGACGTCAGAACGCCACCCTGCTCATAACCGAGCTTGCGGGTGACCAGGTCAGCCGCCTGGATCCCGTTGGTGCCCTCATAGATCGGGGCAATCCGCGCGTCGCGATAGTGCTGGGCGGCGCCGGTTTCCTCGACAAAGCCCATGCCCCCGTGGATCTGGACACCCAGGCTGGCGACTTCGCAGCCGATGTCGGTGCCCCAGGCTTTGAGCATCGGCACCAGGCAATCGGCGCGCAGCTGCGCGGCCGTGTCACCCAGCGCACCGCGATCGACCTGGCCGGCAGTGTAATAGAGTAGTGCCCGCGAACCTTCGGTCAGCGCCCGCATCCGCAGCAGCATTCGCCGCACGTCGGGATGCTCGACAATCGCCACCGGCTCGCGGCTAGCCCCACCGGCGCGGGCCGACTGGACGCGATCGCGGGCATAGTGGCGCGCCTGCTGCAGTGCGCGTTCGGCAATCTGGACCCCCTGGTTGCCGACATTGATCCGGGCTGAGTTCATCATCGTGAACATGGCCTTCAGGCCCTCGTTCTCATGCCCGACCAGTTCACCGACACACTCGTCGTTGTCGCCGAAGCTCATCACGCAGGTCGGGCTCGCCATGATCCCCAGCTTGTGTTCGATCGAGACGCAGCGCAGATCATTGCGCTGCCCCAGCGAGCCATCGGGCTTCACCAGGTACTTCGGCACGACGAACAGCGAGATGCCGCGGCTGCCCGCCGGTGCGCCAGGTGTGCGGGCAAGGACCAGGTGGACAATGTTGCCGGCCAGGTCGTGCTCGCCCCAGGTGATGAAAATCTTGGTGCCCTTGATCGACCAGGTGCCATCTCCGCGCGGCGTGGCCGTGGTGCGCAGCGCGCCGACGTCCGACCCGGCCTGCGGCTCGGTAAGGTTCATCGTGCCCGACCATTCGCCGCTGACCAGTTTGGGCAGATAGAGCGCCTGCTGCGCAGGGCTGCCGTGATGGGCGAGCGCCTCGATCGCGCCGACCGTCAGCATCGGCAGCAACGAGAAGGCCATGTTGGCTGCGCCGAGGTTCTCGAGCACATTGGCGGCCAGCGTGAAGGGCAGGCCCTGGCCGCCATGGGCTTCGTCTCCGGCGACCGCGTTCCAGCCTTGCTCGACATAGGCGCGATAGGCCTCGGCAAAGCCGCCCGGCAGGGTAACCGTGCCGTTGGCAAGCCTGGCCCCCTCCTGGTCGCCGATGCGGTTGAGCGGGGCGAATTCTCCGGCGGCGAATTGGCCGATCCCTTCGACGATCGCTTCGACCATGTCCGGGCTGGCGGCCGCAAAGCGCGGGTGGGCGGCCAGCTCGTCGATCCCGGCGTTGACGCGAATGGCAAGGACCTGATCGGCAGTGGGGGCAGTGAAATCCATGGCGCTCTCTTGCTTTCCCTTGGCTTTGCAGCTTCCCGCCTATAGCGGGAGGCGCATGGCCGACAAGCATGAAGCCGCGCAAGTCCGTGCTGCCGATCCCGCCGGGATCGCTGCGGCCGCCGCGCTGCTGCGCGACGGCGGCCTTGTCGCGCTGCCGACCGAGACGGTCTACGGTCTGGCGGCCCGCGCCGACCGGGCCGAAGCAGTCGCCGCCATTTACCGCGCCAAGGGCCGGCCGGATTTCAATCCGTTGATCGTGCACGTGCGATCGGTCGCTGCGGCGAAGGCTCTGGCAGAGTTTGATCACCGCGCCGATGCGCTGGCGGCGGCGTTCTGGCCTGGTGCACTGACGCTCGTACTTCCGCTTCGGGCCGATGCCGGGGTTGCATCTGCGGTAACGGCAGGCCTGCCGACCATTGCCCTGCGCTGTCCGGCCCATCCAGTGATGCGCGCGGTTCTGGATGCGAGCGCCGTGCCATTGGCCGCGCCTTCGGCCAACCGGAGTGGCGGGGTCAGCCCGACCCGGGCCGAACATGTCGCTGCCTCGCTGGGTAGTGCGGTGCCGCTGATCCTTGATGGCGGCGCCTGCGCGGCCGGCCTGGAATCGACCATCGTCGCGCTGCGCGATGGGGGAATCTGGCAGATCCTGCGCCCGGGTCCGATTTCGGAAGCGCAGATTGCAGCCGTTCTTGGGCGCGAAGCGGACGCCGTGACGTCAGCGGCAATCGAAGCGCCAGGTCAGCTTGCCAGCCATTATGCGCCAGGCAAGCCGGTGCGGCTTAACGCTGCATCGGCAGCCGACGATGAGTTCCTGATCGGGTTCGGCCCGGTGGCCGGTGATCTGTCGCTGTCGCCCACCGGCGATCTCGCCCAGGCAGCGGCCGGATTGTATGCAGCGCTCCACGCCGGAGCGGCATCGCCAAAGCCGCGGATCGCGGTTGCGACAATACCCGAGGAGGGTATCGGCGCGGCGATCAATGACCGGCTGCGCCGCGCTGCGGCCTGATCAGTCGCGCTCGTAAGGTACGCTCGGCATCAGCGCGCGCATCTCGGCATAGGCCTGATCGGCCTTGCGGCAAGCTTCGTCATTGCCGCGCTCACACTTGCTGGATTGCTTGCGGTATTCACGGTCCAGTTCACCCAGGCGCTCTTCGCGCCGGCGAATCTCGCGGCCGCGCTTCTGATCACGCTCCGAATCGCTAGTGGTCATCACATCAACCACCGTGCTGCCCGCTTCCAACGCGCGCGAAGTGCCGCGCACCGGAGCCGAAGCCACATCGAAGGCTGCTCCAGCCACGCCGCAGCCCGGCAGGACCAGCAAGGCCGGCAAGAGAATCAGCTTGGTTTGAGTCATGGAGGGCCCCCGGCGCGATCAGGATCGCGTGATCCTGACCGCGCGTGGGTTAGCCTAAGATGAACCGGTCCTACTTGGCCGCTTCGCTGGCCGGCGCTGCACCGTTGCCGGGTTCGCAGACCAGCTTGCCCGAACCCATCGATTCAACGGTGCAGCGCGCCCGGCCGCGGACCGTGACGCTGCCCGAACCCATGATCTTGGCCTTGACTTCGCCATCGCTGGCAAAGGCGGAGTTGCCCGATCCGGCGATGGTCAGATCGGCCCTGTCGGTCTTGAGCGCGTCCATCGCTGCCGAGCCGCTGCCAACGATGCTGACATCAAGCGCGGCGACATTGCCCGCGCCGCGATAGGAGCCGGAGCCGGCAATTGTCAGGTCAAGCTTGTCACCGGCCACGTTCGGGGTTTCGATATCGCCCGAACCGGCGATGGTGACCTTGGCATCCTTAGCCAGGGCTGCGGCATAGATCTTGCCCGAACCCGCCATGGTCAGCGTCTTCGGTGCCGGCATGGTCACGTTGACCACAGCCTTGCCTTCCTCACTGTCCGAATCGAAGCTCTTGCCTTCGCGCAGCACGCCCAGTGTGCCGTCCTTCAAGGTGAAGCGCAGCTTGTCGGTGACGGCCTTGTCGCCTTCGACGGTGATTGCCAGCTTGTCACCCTCGGTAACGCGGACTTCGTCCGGGCCGAGCAGGACCAATTCCTCGGGCGGCGTGCCGGTCATGTCGATCTCAGCAAGCGGCTTGCCCTTTTCGCCATTGATCGAGACGTTACCGTCGCAAGCGGCAAGCCCGGCGGTCATGGCCACGGCGATGATCGGCCCGAGAGCCCGGAAGAACCTGTCAAACTTCATGGCGAGTCTCCTGCGCAATGTGTGTTGTCGATATAATACAGCAGAGCGGTTGCGACAAGGGGGCACGCGATGGGCAACGAAAAAGGGCCGCTTCCTTGCGGAAACGGCCCTCCTCGGTGATTCGGTTGCTGCCGATCAGGCGCTGGCTGCCTCGGCGTAGTACTTCGGCGCATGCTCGTTGAGGATCGCCAGGATCTTCTTGAGCGCAGCCGGCTCGTCGGTCTTTTCCATCGCGGCCAGCTCGCGCGCCAGGCGCGACGAGGCGGCTTCGAAGATCTGCCGTTCCGAATAGGACTGTTCCGGCTGGTCATCGGCGCGGAACAGGTCGCGGGTCACTTCGGCGATCGACACCAGGTCGCCCGAATTGATCTTCGCTTCGTATTCCTGGGCGCGGCGCGACCACATGGTGCGCTTGACCTTGGGCTTGCCCTTCAGCGTATCGAGCGCTTCGCGCAGGGTCTTGTCGCTCGACAGCTTGCGCATGCCGATCGCCTCGACCTTGTTGGTCGGAACGCGCAGGGTCATCCGCTCCTTTTCGAAGCGCAGGACATAGAGTTCGAGTTTCATGCCGGCGATCTCCTGCTCCAGCAGTTCGATCACCCGGCCAACACCATGCTTGGGATAAACGACGTAGTCACCAACATCGAAGGCGTGCGCCTTGGAAGCCATGTATCGTCCTTTCATGCGGCGGGAAGGTTACCCGTCGAACCGGACAGCGGCGTGGAATACCAGTCCCGGCGCCGGCCTTTTCAGGCTGGAACCGTGTTTCCCCCATCCGTGTTCGCAGTCCCGCCTAGCCAATGATTGTCACGTTTCCAGGGCAGGGCGCCCTGAAAGTCGGACTATTATATAGCATACAGGCAACAAAATTACCAGTCCGCAGAATTCGGCGTTCTGACAAGCGATTCCGCCGTCAGTCCGCGACTACCGCAGATGCAGAAAATGCAATCGATTCGCGCTGCTGGCGCGAAGGATCAGTCGCCTTCGCCGGGCTCGGGCGAGAAGTACTTGTCAAACTTCCCTTCCTCACCCTTGTGCTCGTCGGCGTCGGCCGGCGTTTCCTTCTTGGTGGTGAGGTTGGGCCATTCGGCCGAGTACTTGGCATTGAGCTCCAGCCACTGTTCCAGCCCCGATTCGGTATCGGGCAGGATCGCCTCGGCCGGGCATTCCGGTTCGCACACGCCGCAGTCGATGCATTCGCTGGGATTGATCACCAGCATGTTCTCGCCTTCGTAGAAGCAATCGACCGGGCAGACCTCGACGCAGTCCATGTACTTGCACTTGATGCAGGCGTCGGTGACGACATAGGTCATGGCAGTCAGGTCCCCTAAGGCGTGTTGTTATGTGACGCTGCTATGGGATTTGCAGCGCGCTCGTCAAGCGTGCGGTAACAGGCAAGTGCTTCGGGGGCCGGTCCGCGCCGCGCCGGAACGGCAACAAGTTCGATCACGCGCACCCCGGAGCGGGCTGGAACGGTCAGGACATCGCCGACACCAACCGTCACGCTGGGCTTCTCGATTCGGCGGCCGTTGAGCCGGAAATGGCCTTCAGCGACCCAGTCGTGCGCCAGGGTCCGGCTTGGCGCGAGGCGCAGGAACCAGAGCAGCTTGTCGATCCTCAAGTGACCAGTCCTGCAAGGGCCGCAAAGGCTCCACTGGCCGGGCGCGCTTTGGCCCCGGCTGGCGGCGTCTCGCGGCGTAGCGGCCGCAAGCGCCAGCGGGGCGGGGCGAGCGGACCAAATGCACCCTGCGGCAAGGGTGGGGGCATGATCGGCTGAAACCCGGCCTGGCGCAGCAGTTGGGCATAGGCCGGGGTGGCAAGACCCATCGATATCGCCAGCGCCGGATCAAGCACCACCGGCTTGCCGCCACGTGCTGCGCGCAGGCCATAGGCGGCGTGCAGCAGCTTTTCGGCCATGTCGAGCCGCAGCGCCTGCTTGCCGAGGCTGCGATAGCCCGGTGGTGGTGTGCCCCTGCCCGCAAGCGCCAGCACCGGCGGCATGACCGGATGCGGCGCAAGTGGGTTCTTGCCGCGCACAGCCAGAAGCGTGCGCCAGGCCGCGAGTGGGGCGGGGCGCAACATGGCAGGGGCGAAGATGTCGAGCGCGCCGACCTGGACCTTCAGTCGGCGCAGCAGTTGCCGCTGCGCAGCGCTAAGGGCGTCGATGCCCGACCCGGCGCGTGGCAGCATCCCGCCATCCTCCACCAGGCGAATCAGCAATGCGCGCAGTTCCGGGCCCGCGGCTGGATCGCGGCTGGCGGCTTCGAGCCTGCGGAGCGGATCGAGCGGGCGCAGCGCTTTTTCCAGCCAGCCGGTGAGTGCCTGTTCCAGTTCGCGCCGCGCCGGCATCGGCAAGCCGGACAAGGCCGGTTCCAGGATCAGCCCGGGGGCCAGCAGCGACTTTCCGGGCTGCAGGCGGGCGATGCGCTCTCCTTCCCACGCAAGATTGGATCCGGAGAGCACCAGCTCAACGGCTTCGCTCGCCCCCAGCGCGCTGGTCAGCTTGCGCGCGCGCTCCGCCAGCAGTGTCGGCAAATGCCGCTCGGCAGCAGCCAGCAACAGCTTGTGATCAGCGAGGCGCGCGGCTGGATCGACGCGAAAGCGGAAGCCCGCCAACACGCCGATTGCCTCACCATCGACCAGAACACGATTGTCTTCGACCGTGACAGGCAGCAGCCCCGCATCCGGACCCAGCTTCTTCATCAGCACCGATGTGCGGCGATTGACGAAACGTTCGGTCAGCCGCCCGTGCAGCGCATCCGACAGCCGTGCTTCCGCGGCGCGGGCGCGAGCGGCCATTTCATCGCGCGCCAGCACCCAGTCGGGCCGCTGGGCAATGTAGGACCACGACCGGATCGCCGCGATCCGCCCCTGCAGCGTGTCGATATCGCCGTCTGGCCGATCAAGCTCGGCAATCGCCCGGGCGACGTGGTCGCCGGGGATCTGCCCATCCTTCAGATCTTCCCAGAGCCGCGCCACGAAGCGGGCATGGGTATCGGCACCGTGCTGCCGGAAGTCCGGCAGGCGGCAGGCATCCCACAGCCGCGCGACGCGCACGGTTCCACGCGCATCGGCCAGGATCGCGGGATCATCAGCAAGGCGCTTGAGCACGGCAAGATCGATCGCCTCGGGTGCGGCGCGCAGTTCGCTGCGATCGGGAATCCGCTCAAGGTCTGCAATCAGACGCGCAACCGATGTGCAATCGGGGTCAGCCTCGCGCCAGAACAATTGCGTCAGCGGCGCAAAGCGGTGCTCCTCGATCGCATAGACCTCTTCGGGCGTGAATTCCGCATCATGGCTGCCAGTTCCGGCGAGCGTGCCAAAGGTTCCGTCAGTCTGGTGGCGCCCCGCGCGCCCGGCGATCTGCGCCATCTCGGCCGGAAACAGCCTGCGCTGGCGCACGCCGTCAAATTTCGAGAGGCCGGCAAAAGCGACATGCTGGACATCAAGATTGAGCCCCATGCCGATCGCGTCGGTCGCGACCAGATAATCGACTTCCCCGGACTGGTATAATGCTACCTGCCGGTTGCGCGTCTCGGGCGAAAGCGCCCCCATCACCACTGCCGCGCCGCCTCGGAAGCGCCGCAGCATCTCGGCAATGGCGTAAACCTGCTCGGCCGAGAAGGCGACAATGGCGGAGCGCGGCGGGATCCGCGACAGCTTCCGAGCCCCAGCGTGGCTGAGCGTTGAGAAGCGCGGCCGACCGACAATTTCCGCCTCGGGCACCAAGGTGCGAACCAGCGGCTCGATCGTCGCCGAACCGAGGATCATCGTCTCCTCGCGGCCGCGCGTATGGAGCAGGCGATCTGTGAAGACATGGCCGCGCTCACGATCGGCACCCAGCTGCGCTTCATCGAGTGCGACGAAGGCCAAGTCGGCGCGGGTCGGCATCGCTTCGGCCGTGCAAAGCAGCCAGCGGGCGTGCTTCGGCTCGATCCGCTCTTCGCCGGTGATCAACGCAACGCGGTCCGCACCCTTGATCGAGCAGACCCGGTCGTAGACCTCGCGCGCCAGCAGCCGCAGAGGAAAGCCGATCGCGCCCGATGAATGGGCGCAAAGCCGCTCGATCGCCAGGTGGGTCTTGCCGGTATTGGTCGGGCCAAGCACGGCCTTGACCCGGCCATCGCCGGATCGATCCTGTCGGGCGGAAATGCTGCGCGCCATTGCACAGCAGGATGTGGCATCGCCCCCCGGGCAGGACAAGCTCTCAATCGCGGTTCTTCCCCAACCGGCCGGCGGCATTTTAGGCGAAGATTAACCTTACCCGTGCATAGCGGTTGCCGATTGCAGTCGCCCGGGGGCCAGATTGGTGTTCATTTCGCGTGAAGCGCTTGAAACCGGGGTTGGCACCGCTCCGCTCGGCCTGCGCATTGCCGCGGGTTCCGCGCGCTCTGCACCGATTCATTCCGCCTCGGGAATAGCGCCACTGGCCGCTCGGCTGGCACAGCTGCGCCAGCACTGGGAACTGCGGCTCGGGCGGCTAGACTGGACGCCCGACCTGGCCGAGGACATCGGCTCGGCCCGGTGGTTTCGCGGGCTGGGCACCCTGTTCGGGCTCAGCGCCCTTGCCTTGGCCTTCCTTCCCGACTTTTCCGCGATGGCCGCCCCGCCAGCCATGCCGGTTGATGCCGCCGCGCGCGACGAATTTCGCAACCAGGCAATCCAGCCATTGGCCTTTGGCGCCGAATCCGGGCACCGGATGGGTCCGACCGACCGGGTCAGTCCGGTCGCCAATGTGCCCGAGCGGGCGATCATCCAGCTTACCGCAATCTATACGCAGGGTGACAGCTTTGACCGGGTGTTGCAACGCGCCGGGGTTGGCGCAGGCGATGCGGCACGGGTCAGCAACCTGGTCGCCGGTTCGATCGACCCGGCGGGTTTGCCGCCCGGCACCCAGATTGATATCACGCTCGGCAAGCGATCCGGTCCCGGTCAACCCAGGCCGCTCGATGCTGTCTCGTTCCGCGCGCGGTTCGATCTCAAGCTCGGCGTACAGCGCAGTGCCGGCGGCTTCGTGCTTCGGCCCGAAACGATCCCGGTCAATGCCATGCCGCTGCGCATTCGCGGCACGATCGGAGCCGGACTGTACCGCTCGGCCCGTGCCGCGGGCGCGCCGATCGAGGCGATCCAGCAATATCTCCAGGTGCTCGACCAGCATCTCAGCCTCGATACCGCGATCGAGCCTGGCGATACCTTTGACATCATCGTTGGCTTCAAGCGTGCCGCCACTGGCGAAACCAAGGTTGGCGAGCTGCTGTTTGCCGGGGTCGAACGCAATGGCAAGCCGAAGGCGCAGTTGCTGCGCTGGGGCGGGGATGGCCAGTTCTTCGAAGCTTCGGGCATGGGCGCGCAGCGATCAGGTCTGATTATGCCCGTTGTCGGCCGGATTACCTCGGACTTTGGCGCGCGCCGCCACCCGATCCTGGGTTACACCCGCATGCATGCCGGGGTCGACTTTGGTGCACCGGCGGGCTCGCCGATCTATGCAGTCGGCGATGCCACAGTGGCCTTTGCCGGCTGGGGCGGCGGCCATGGCAACCACGTCAAGCTCGACCACGGCGGCGGCTGGGGCACTGGCTATTCGCACATGAGCCGGATTGCTGTTTCGCCTGGTAGCCGGGTCCGCGCTGGCCAGGTGATCGGCTATGTCGGCTCGACCGGCCTCTCGACCGGTCCGCACCTCCATTACGAGCTTTATCGCAATGGCGCGAAGGTCAACCCGATGTCGGTGCGCTTCACGGTCTCGAACCAGGTCGATGCCAAGGAGCTGGCAGCCTTCAAGGCGAAGATGGCAGCGCTGAAGGCGGTGGTTCCCGGTGCCGCGATGGGCCCGCTCGCCACAACATCGCCAGTCGCCGGCTTGTCCACGCCTTAGCGCCGGGGCTTGCTGGCATCCGGTCTCTAACCTAGAGCTAGGCGATGACCGGTTCCTATCCCGCCACCCGCCTGCGCCGGACCCGTGCCAGCGCCTGGAGCCGCGCGCTCCACCGAGAAACCGTGCTGACCCCGGCCGACCTGATCTGGCCGCTGTTCGTCACCTCCGGAACCGGCGTTGAAGAACCGATCGGTTCGCTGCCCGGGGTGTCGCGCTGGTCAGTTGACTTGATCGCCCAGCGGGCCAGGGAAGCCGCGGCGCTGGGCATTCCCTGCCTTGCCCTGTTCCCCAATACCCAGCCAGACCTGCGCAGCGAAGACGGGGGTGAGGCGCTCAATCCCGACAACCTGATGTGCCGGGCGATCCGCGCGATCAAAGACGCCTGTGGGGACAGCATCGGCGTGCTGACTGACGTGGCGCTCGATCCCTATACCAGTCACGGGCAGGACGGACTGGTCGATGCGGCCGGCTATGTGCTGAACGATGCGACGGTCGAAGTGCTGGTGGGCCAGAGCCTCAACCAGGCGGCGGCCGGAGCCGACGTGATTGCGCCCAGCGACATGATGGACGGCCGGATCGGCGCGATCCGCGAGGCGCTGGAAGGTGCGGGGCACGCCAATGTCCAGATCATGTCCTACGCGGCGAAGTATGCTTCGGCCTTCTACGGTCCGTTCCGCGATGCCGTGGGCAGCCGCGGCTTGCTGAAGGGTGACAAGAAAACCTACCAGATGGACCCGGCCAACAGCGACGAGGCCCTGCGTGAGGTTGAGCTCGACCTGCTCGAAGGCGCTGATAGCGTGATGGTCAAGCCGGGACTGCCCTATCTCGATATTATCCTGAAAGTTAAAGAAACATTCGGCGTCCCGGTATTTGCATACCAGGTCAGCGGCGAATACGCGATGATCGAGGCAGCGGTCGCAGCCGGCGCCGGTGAACGTGATGCTTTGGTGCTCGAAACGCTCACTGCCTTCAAGCGGGCCGGCTGTGCCGGGGTGCTGACCTACCACGCTGCTCACGCCGCGCGGCTGCTGAATGGCTGAGTTCCGGCTGGAAACGCCGCGGCTGGTCATGCGCTCGTGGCGCGATGAAGATCTCGCGCCGTTCCATGCCGTTTGCAGCGATCCCGAAGTCATGGCCACGCTCGGCCCGGTCATGTCGCGCGCCGAGGTTGGCGCGCTGATCGAGCGGATGCGCGGGATCGAGGCTGAGCATGGCCACTGTTTCTGGGCGCTGGTCCGACGCGAAACGGACCAGTTGATAGGCTGGTGCGGCGTGATCCGTGGCTCGGTCGGCCCGGTCGAAGGCAAGGCGGAGTTCGGCTGGCGAATCGCACGCGCGGCCTGGGGGCAAGGCTATGTCACCGAAGCGGCGCGCGCAGCCATAAATTGGTTCTTGGCCGGCCACGATGATCCGTCGGTCTGGGCAATAACTACCGTAGGCAATCGGCGCAGCCGCGCCGTGATGGAGCGACTTGGGATGCAGTACCGTCCTGATCTGGACTTTGACCATCCGCGGCTGGCCGCCGATGACCCGCTGTCACCCCATGTTACTTACGAATTGCCGCGCCGCGATTGGAGCAACGCATGACCACGCGCCTGGCGGGGGCGCAGCGTGCCCTGTTTGTGCTGACGATCCTGACCGGCAGCTTCCTGCTGTTCCTGGTCCAACCCCTGGTCGCCCGCCTTGCCTTGCCGCGGTTGGGCGGTGCCCCGAACGTCTGGAACAGCGCGATGCTGGTCTATCAGGCGTTGCTGCTCGCCGGCTATTTCTATGCGCATCGGCTCTCGCAGATGCCGCTCAAGCGCCAAGGGCGGATCCATCTGGCCCTGCTGGCGGTGGCCGGGCTGACGCTGCCGATCACGCTGGCTAATCTGCCGCCGCCGGCTTCGGGTATGGAGATCCTGTGGGTGCCGGCCCTGCTGGCGCTGACGATCGGGCCAGTGTTCTTCCTGGTTTCGGCGCAGGCGCCGCTGATGCAGCGCTGGTATGCCGCCCATCCCGCCTCCGCTGAGCCTTGGGCGCTCTATGCCGCGTCGAATCTTGGCAGCTTCGGCGGCCTGATCGCCTACCCGTTGCTGGCCGAACCGCTGCTATCGGCATCCGAGCAAAGCATTGGCTGGAGCCTTGGCTATGCGCTGCTGGTTGTACTGGTCGGCCTCTGTGCCTGGAGCCGCAGCCAGGCACCGGAGGCATCCATGCCGCAGCAAGCCGATCCGGCCGTGCCGGCTGTCGGTTGGCGCCGGATTGCGCTGTGGCTGGTACTTGCCGCCGTACCCTCTGGGTTGATGCTCTCCACCACGACGCATCTCACCACCGATCTCTTCGCGATGCCGCTGCTGTGGGTGATCCCGCTGGGGCTCTACCTGCTCAGCTTCAGCGTTGCCTTTGCCGACAACCGGGTGCTGGCGCGGGTCTTTACACAAGTGGCGCCGCTGTTCGTGCTGATTGCTGGCGGGTTTGCCGCGTCGTCCAGCAATGCGGCCACGTTGGCCCCGGTGATCGGCAGCGTGTTCCTGCTGTTTGTGGTCTGCGTTGCCCTGCACTCCCGGCTCTATGATGCGCGCCCGGATGCATCGCAGCTGACGCTGTTCTACCTGGTCATGTCGGCTGGCGGCGCCTTGGGCGGGTTGTTCACCGCGCTGTTCGCACCGCTGCTGTTCGACTGGGTCTGGGAGCATCCGCTGCTCGTCCTCGCTGCCGCTGTGTTGTTGCCGACCTCTAGCCTGTTTGACTGGCGCAAGCTCAAGGGGGTCGATCGGCAACTTGCCCAGGTTACGGCAGCCGTAATCCTCTCTGTGGGCCTCGCGATGTGCTGGTTCATCTATCAGGCGACCACCACCGAGGGCGATCTCGACAAGGGCCAGTATCTGCTGACCCTGGGCGTTGGCCTACTCGGCTGCCTGATCGCTTCGTGGCGCTGGATGCTGGCCGTGCTGCTGGTGGCCTTGATGTATGCCCAGGGCGGCTGGGACACGGTCGATGCCTCGCGCGAAGGCTTGCGCACGCGCAGTTATTTCGGGGTCTACACCGTGCGCGAGTTTCCGGTGCAACAGATGCGAACCCTGGCGCATGGCACGACCCTCCATGGCAAGCAGTCGCTTGATCCCAAGCTCAGCCGCTTGCCGCTGACCTATTATGGCCCCGGCTCGGGTGCCGGTATCGCCTTTGCCAATGCTGACCGTCTGTTTGGCCCCAAAGCGCGGCTCGGCGTGGTCGGCCTCGGCACCGGCACCCTCGCCTGCTACCGCCGCCCCGGGCAGTCCATGCGCTTCTTCGAAATCGATCCGGCCGTACTCGAATTGTCACGCAACGGTACCTTCACCTACATCCGAGATTGCGCGCCGGATGCAGAGGTCGTGCTTGGCGATGCCAGGCTAGAGCTGGCCCGGATGCCCAAGGGCGGGATGGATCTGCTGGCGGTCGATGCCTTCTCCTCGGACGCGATCCCGCTGCATCTGATGACCGACGAAGCCATGGGGGTCTATCTCGACGCGCTCAGCCCCAACGGCGTGCTGCTGATCCATATTTCCAACCGCTACATCGATCTTGAGCCGGTGCTGGCCGCGATCGCCGCGAAGCGCGGGCTCAGTGCAGCGCTGCGCGATGATGCGTCGCCAGCGGAAATCGGCAACTACTTCACCTCCTCGACCTGGGTGGCCATCACGCGTCAGCAAAGCCGGATCGACGACCTGCGCAAGGTTGATCCGTCGCGGCCGTGGCGTCCGCTCGGGGCTCCGGCCAAGCGCGCCTGGACCGATGACCACGCTTCAATCCTGCCCCAGGTGCGCTGGAGCAGCCTGCTGGGAAACCGCTGACATGATCCGACCTGACATCACCATCCTTGAAATCCACGGCAAGCGGCCGCGCATCCACGACAGCGCCTTCGTCGCCCCGGGTTGCCGGATCATCGGTGATGTCGAGATCGGTCCTGATGCCAGCATCTGGTACAACTGCGTGCTGCGCGGTGATGTTACCCGCATCGTCATCGGCGCGCGCACCAATGTCCAGGATGGCACAGTCATCCACTGCGACGGACCCATGCCGGGCCGGCCAGAGGGCTATCCCACCCTGATTGGCGATGACGTGCTGATCGGACACATGGCGATGATCCACGGCACGGTGATCGAGGATCGCGGTTTTGTTGGCTTCGCCGCCCAGACGATGAACGGCTGCGTGATCGAGCAGGACGGGATGCTGGCCGCCGGCGCGCTGCTTTCGCCCAACAAGCGAATACCGGCGCGGCAACTGTGGTCAGGCCGTCCCGCCACTTTCATGCGCGATCTCGATGACCGGATGTTGGCCGGCCTGCAAATGGGCGTGAAGCACTATGCTGAGAACGCCAAGCACCACGCCGCGGCGCTGAATGGCCAGAGCGAAGGCTGACCTGCCGCCCGCCGATGCGGTCCTGGCCCTGGCGGATCCGGATGGTCGGCTGACCTTACGGGTCACGCCAGGCGCGCGCGTGGAAATGATCGCGATAGAAGCGGGCCGCCTGGTCGTGAAGGTCCGCGCCAAGCCGGAAGACGGCAAGGCCAACGCCGCCGTCCTCGATCTCCTGGCCAGTGCACTCGGAATTGCGACGTCACGACTTCGCTTGTTGCGCGGCGCAACTGGGCGCGACAAGCAGGTCCAGATCGTCGCGCCCTAGGCAATCAGGCGCTTGGCGGCGCCTTCAGGTGCTGCATCATGAATCCCATGTAATCGATCTTGCCGATCGGCAATCCGGCATGGCGCAGGACCGCATAGGCGGTCATCAGGTGAAAATAGAACTGCGGCACTGCCCAGTCGCGGACATAGTCGGAGACAGTCAGGGCAAAGGTCATGCCGTTGGGCAAGTCAAACTCGACCATCGCATCCGCCGGTAGCGGCGCGGTCTGGCGCGCGGAGGCGATCAGTCCGCGCACTTCTGCCAGGTGAGCGCGGGCTTCGGCGATGGAGGTGTGATCGGTGTCGGCGCCGTTATGCTCGCCGCCGTAAGCGCGGTTCAGCGTGTTGTAGACTTGCTGAGTGGTGAAGCGGACCTGCGTGACCAGCGGGAACATGTCCGGGGCCAGTCGGGCCTGCAGCAAGGCTTCGCCCTGTTCGCTCGCTGCAGCCCTGCCCAGCAAGTGGTCCAGCGTGCCCAGCAGCTGGTCGAAGCTGATCAGGGCGGTTTCGGCAAGATGCATGGCAGACTCTCCAGTTTCGATTTGAAACTGGATTAGGGTGCGGAGTTCCGATGTTCAAGTGGCTTGCGATTCTTTACGCAGCTGCAATGCCCCAAGCACGAGCGCAAAGGCCCAGGCGCTGGCGAGCCACAAGGCAAGGCGCGGCCAGGCCAGGAGGGTATAGGCGCCAGCCACGGCGCCCACGGCCAGGCCCAGCCACAGCAACAGCCAGTTGGCCCAACCCTCGCCGCCGGTTCCCGTGACTCGCGCCGCCAGACCCTGCGCAAAGCGAACCAGCGCGCCGGTCATGTAGGTCAGGCCGACCGAGACCTCCCCATCGCGCTGAAAGGTGTTGTTGAGAGCGCCCATGGCGAGGACGAGGAGCGCCAGCACGATCTCGCCTGCGCCGACCAGATGCGCTGCGGCGGCACCGGTCAGCAAGACCGTCACCAAACCCAGAACCGCCACCTTGCGCAGCGCTCCGGCGCGTGCCGCCAGAAGTGCGCCAATGAAGACACCCAGCACGAACCCGGCAAGTAGCAATGCGGGGATGACCGCCACCTTGGGGCGCACCATCAGGTCGACACCGAGCCGAGTGGTATTGCCCGACATGAAGGAGACGAAATAGCCCTGGGCCGAAAGGAAGCCCACCGCGTCGACAAACCCCGCCAGACCTGCCGCAGCGATGGCAAGGCGGCGGCGCGAGCGATCGATCGAATTCATGGCCCGCAGGCTAGCCGGAATTAGGGAGCAAGGCGAGGGTCACTCGCGGGCCATGCCCCTTGCCATCCGGCTCAGCACGTCGGCCATCGCTTCGGCGATCGCGCGGTCGGCCACATTCGTATCCGTTATGGCGCGGGTCATCGCCTCGGCCCATTGGCCGGCCGTATCACGGGTGATCGCGATCCCACCGTGGGCGCTCATCATGCATTTGCCGGGATTCGCCTCGAACCAATCGCGCGGACCGCCGGCCCAGCCAGCCAGGAAGAGCGGGAGCTGCGCACGCATGTCAGACAGATCGGCGGCGTGAACCGCGCGCAGTTCGGCATAGGCCGGATCCTCGTCGATCAGATCATAGAAGCGGTCAGTGATGGCGCGCATCGCTGCGTGGCCACCAACCCGTTCGAACGGGCTGGTGGGTGGGGCTTCGGCAGTTTCAGCAGTCATCGGCTCGGCTCCGCAAACGAAATTCGGCAGCCTGCTCGCTGACAGGCTGCCGAATCCTGCGCATTGACCCCGATCAATCGGTGTCGTTGCCGTCCTTGCTCGTTTCCGGCGCGGTCTTGCCCTTGCGCTTGGCGGCGGGCTTTTCCGCCTTGCTCTTGGCCAGCTTGGGCGGGGCCGGGGTCAGTTCGAACGCCAGGGCCTCGTCCTTGACCGAGACGTGGACCTCGCCGCCGTGGCGCAGCTTGCCGAACAGCAATTCCTCCGCGAGCGGCTGCTTGACCTTCTCCTGGATCAGGCGGGCCATCGGCCGCGCGCCGTAAAGCTTGTCATAGCCGCGCTCACCCAGCCACTTGCGGGCATTGCCATCGAACTGGATGTGGACGTTCTGGTCAGCCAGCTGCAATTCAAGCTGCAGCACGAACTTGTCGACCACCCGCGCGATCACCTCGGTGCCGAGGTAAGCGAAGGGCACGATCGCATCGAGCCGGTTGCGGAATTCCGGGCTGAACATCTTCTTGACCGCTTCGTCACCGGCATCCGCCTTGGACACGTCGCCAAAGCCGATGCCCTGCCGGGCCATGTCGCTGGCCCCGGCATTGGTGGTCATGATCAGGACGACATTGCGGAAGTCGACCGTCTTGCCGTG
>VFQM010001176.1_pt1 | contig 24121 bp, 18 predicted proteins | sample 3512391 | NCBI WGS metagenome assembly VFQM01 (sample SAMN10412369, study PRJNA504923) | tailings metagenome | isolation source: Replicate 1 from Balatoc abandoned mine | place: Philippines | reverse complement strand
GCAGTGAGACGCCGCGTCTTGGCCCACTGTTGACACAGTGAATTCAACATAAGGGGTGCATGTTGTCCATCACCGTGGTCTTGCCGCGGCCGTTGGCACCGGCGATGGCGATCAGCTGAGCGCCGTCGGCAAGGCGCTCGAAGTCCAGCGTCAGCGTGTCGCGGCCGAGGCCGTCGCGGATGCCGCGGAAGCCTTTGAGGGTGAGGCTGAGTGGTTGCATGGCGGGGCCCCTGGAGACTTGGTTGAGGAAGTCTCTCGTGGGTTGGTGCCAGGTCAAGTCCATCGACGACCAGCAATTCCGGCGGGCCGGCCGGATAGCGACGGCAATCTTCTAACTGCTCTTGTAGCCTCGAACCTCGCCATGGACCGTGACGTTCATGTTTTTCGAGTCCTTTGGCAGCTTGTGACTGGTGCCATGAATGTCCACGAAGTGCGTTTTCGCCCGCGGGTTTTTCGGCATGACATCAAAGTGGAACTTCTCCGGTACAGCCCACGAGTACTTCCAGTTCTTTGGGAAAGGCGCGGCACCATGCTCTTCTCCGTCATCCTTCCACACCCAATCGTCGTGATCCAGCCAAGGTGTCTTCTCGTTCTTCTTCGTGTCGATCGCCTTGCGGTAGGCAACGGTGAACTTGTCGACCAGCGCGCCAGTCGCCCGAATGGCCCCGACGTCGCCGTAGGCCTCACACCGCATCCATAGACTTGCGAGATCGCCTTTCGCCTTGAATAGACCGCCTGGCAAGGCCAGCGGCGACGACGTGCTCTTCGGCTTCACACTCGCGATCCAGACCTCGTCTTCCAGGATGGCGCGCTCTAGTTCAGCAATGAGTGGCTCAAAATCTCTTTGCCCAGTCACCGCAACAGCATTCGGGTTGATCCAGCGGAATCGAAAGTACGGTTTGATCTGGCGCTCAACGTTCCCGCGCTCGCGATCGACCGAGACGCCGAAGACATGAGCGCCGTCCAAATCTTGAGCCTGTTCGAGGACTGCTTCCACCTGGGACGCCTCAAGGATCGACTGATTCTGCAGCCGGCTGTGAACCAAGCGTGTTTCCCACCCGCGAAGGCGGCCGCTAGCCCTCGCGGTCTCTACGGCTTCGGCGACTACTTTGGCCAAGCCGCGCTGGTGGCCGGCAAGGAGAAAGCCTGGCACGACTCGCCCCTCAACGCGCCGTCAACAACCGCAGCACCACGTCGAGCGGTACCGAAATACGAGCGATGTCGTCTTCGGTGAGCAAACCCGCCAGTTCGACAAGCCCTCTCTTGTTTCCAGCGGCGACCGCGGCGAGGGCCCCTTCCGCGCCCGGAGCACCCTGGGCCTTGTCCAACCCAAGCCATTCTTCCCGAAACACAAGTCCATGGGCCTGTGCCCATTCGCGCAGCCTCTTCGTCAGCGCACTCATGCGGAACAGGTGCCAAGTCTGGAGCAGCCCGTACGAGCGAATCGTATGGGTGAACTGACGCAATGGGCCTTCGGACTGGAAGGCTTGACGAAGCGCGTCCTTCGCCGCGTCGGTAACGCTTGCGTCGCGCTCGGCAAATTGGCGTCGTACGTCCACCTCCGCCTCCAACGTCGCCGGAGGAAACGGCACAGCGTTGGGCGGTGCAACCTCATCGTCTCTTTGCCACAAAACGGCGTCGGCCTCCGGCAAGTACACGGCCCGTTCGCCCGGACTTGGTATGCGAGTGAGCGCTTCAAAAATGTCGCTGCGCAGTCGAGTGAATGCCGGCGCGGTGGCAGTTGCGGCGGCGGTCGCAATAGCGACAGCCTGCAGATCGGGGCGGTTGGCCGGTACGACCAGCACATCGCTTCCGCGATTGGGGATGACGGTGATGTCGTTAGGAAAGCTCGCGAGAAAGGCGGACCATTTGGTCATTCCCTCTGGCGGAAACTGTTCACCGCGGTCCTCGGCAAGTTTCTTGACAGTCGCTCTGAGTTTTGCGCCGGCAACGGGAGCGTCTGTCCTGGCTGCTAGGGTCTCGAGGGCCTCTTTGAGGATATCCAGCCAGATGTTGTCCATGATGGGATCCAGACGGAAAAAAGGGCGCTTGCGCGCCCAGATTTCCAGTGTTAGCTCCATTCGCGGGCCAGAACCCTTGGGCAGAAACCCAATACGCCGGGGTCTTAGAGTGTGACCACAACTAATCCGCGTCGCGCCAGCCGTTGACCTTCCGGACGAATTCAGGGGTAGCCTGCCTCATACGGAATCGTTGCAATCATACCACGTCGCGCAGGAAGGTCGCCAGCTTGCTACCGCCCAACGACCGGCCGCCGTTGCGTGACGCGAAGGGTGCACTGGTCGGAAGCCCACCTTATCAGGCAGACCTGTCGCTTGGCCGCCCCGCGCCATGCACCGCGAAGGTCCTTCGTGCGCCGTGGAGAGCACCGCCATCCAGTTGCTCCGTCTCGTTCGCCCAGTCACTGACGCAAGCCGTCTCGACCAGCAGCGGCGCAGCGCGCTCCCGAGCGTGCGGCAGTTCGCCCCGCAACACCCGCTCGGCGATGTCCTCCCCCCTCTCCGCTTCAAGTTGCGCCAGGCACGCCAGCAAGGGCCCCGGCTTCGCCTGGGTCACCAGCGCCCACTGCCGCACCTTGTCGGCCAGACTGGCCGCACGCGAGATGCCGGCGGCGCGGGTGCGCACCACGGGCACGATGCGGCCCTCCAGCTTGACCTCCGCGGCGCGCCCGAGTTCGCGCTCGATCAGCGCGCGGTCCACTTCGTGTCGGTCCTCGTCCGCCACCGTCCAACGCACACGAACATGCGCGCCCGCGATGTCTTGTTGCGCAATGGTGATGCGCAATGCGTCGAGGTCCGGCTTGCCTTCGAAGAAGATATCGACCGTCCGCCGCGCAGGCGTAGGCACCTGGTCAAAGCGCGCCCCGTCGGCATCGACCTCCCACATCAGGAACCCTTTCTCGCCCTCCTCGCCGTAGTGAAAGCGCCCGATGGACCCGGCGTAAGCCACGCACTGCTGCCCCGCCCGTCCGGCGCGCTGCCACGCCTGATGCCGGTGGATGTGCCCGAGCATGAAAGCCTGGGCCTCGGCCGCAAACAGCGCCCCGGTGGTGAACTCGTGGTCGAAGCCGGCCATCGGCACGCCGTGTTCGCTGAGGCAGCCAAACACGGTGCCATGCGACACGCCGATGGTCGGCACGCCCCGCTTGCGGGCGGCGCGGTGCCCTGGCGCGAAGCCGGCCAGCAGCGCGGCCAGTTGCTCGCCGGTGGCCTCGGCCGCCACGCCCGCCCCCAGGGCGGCGGCGACCATGGCCTTGTTGATGGTGGGCACGCACGAGAACAAGGCTTGCACGCCCGCAGGCACCCCGTCGAAGCGCCAACCGTCCGACACCACCCACCGGCCGTCACCCGCCAGGCCGACCTGGGCGATGCGGTCAGCCACATGCACAGGGTAGCGCCCGCCCAGCAGCCGGAACAGGGCCAAGGTGCCGGGTGGCTCGTGCGAGAACGTGCCCTGCAGCATCAGCACCGGGCAATGGTCGGCCAGCCGCCGCACCTGCCGGGCCAGACGCTCAGCCGACGGCGAGTGCAGGTCGTGGGCGTGGTCTGTGGCGTCGCCCGAAAGCACGGCCACCTGGGCGCCCAGCGTGATGGCCCGGTCCACCGCGGCGCCGAAGCAGCGGTCGGCCTCGGCCAGATTCTTCGGCCCGTAGTGCAGGTCGGAACAGTGTGCGATGCGGATCATGCCGCTCTCCCCGCGGCCACGGCCTGCAGTTCGCTCTCGATCTTGTCGAGATAGCTCGCGGGATCGTTACGGTAGCGCGCCAGTTCGTCCCAGGCCCGTGCCCGCCCCTGCGGGTTGATCTTCCAGCCGGGGCCCCATCGAAGGTCGGCATAGCCGGTGTAGCGCTGCCGGTCGATGCCGAACGCCTGCGCTTGAGACAACAGGTCTTCCAGTGAGGGGCGCCCATCGCGCGCCTTCGGCCGTGGTCCCGCGTGCGCGGAGTTTGGTGCTGCGATGTCCTGCGGTTCGCCCGGCGCGGCAACCCTGTCGCCATCAGCCTCCAGCACGGTCGGTCCGCTGAGAATCTGCGTCGCGAGTTGGGCTTGCACGAGCGCGGCCTCGTCGTCATCGCGGTCGCGCAACAACGCGGTCACGTCCACTGGCGCTTCGAGTTCGATGATCCACTGCGGCACCCTCGCCGGCCTGCCCTGCTCGTCGATGTGCGCCACCTCGACCAGCTTCTTGCTCAGGTAGAACGGTGTGCGCTGGCTGTCCAGGAAGCCCGAGATGCGCCCGCCGCGCAGGAAGGCGATGGTCTCGAACTTCTGAATCGCCGCGTTCATCGCGTAGAAGCTGCGCGTGTGCAACTCGAACGCGCTGATCGACCGGACGCCGGGGATGAAGAACAGGAAGCGTCCGCTGAGGTTGCACTGCCGCTGCTGGTACTCGGGGCAGCCTTCGGGGTCGCAGATGCCACCGTTGGCATCGCGTGCCACCGTCTTGCGCCCACCGAAGACTCGGATGACACGCTTGCCGGTGTCGTCGAAAGGCACTGGCGCGTGGGTCTTGCAATGGCGCACCCGCCCATCGGGGGAATACTCCGACCAGTAGCGCTTTTCGTTCGCGCCCCAGGCCGCCAGTTCGTGTGGCATCACCACCTGCCAGTGGTCCGACGGGAACACCACCGGAAAGCGATAGAGCCGATGGCCATCGCCGCGGTCTTCGCCGAAGGCACGAAGGATCTGCTGCGCGATCTCCGGGTTCGAGAAGTCCTGCCCGCGCACGGTGAACCAGGGCACGTTCTTCGGCACCAGCGGTGTCTTCAGGCGCGGCAGAGCCGTGGCCAGCGCCTGCTCGATCTGGTCGAACGACTGGCCCGCCGCAACGCCCTGTTCGTAGATGGCGCGCGCCTGCGGGTTCTCGGCGGCGGCGCGGCTGAGCGTCTTGGTCCCGGCGCGGATCTTCCCGCCGGTCGGAATGCGTGCTGGGCCTTGCCCCAGCACGGTGGCTGGCACCGCGTCGCTGCCGCGGTGGCTGACGATGGATTGCGTCATCTCTGCGCTCCTCATGATTGGCGATGTGTCGCTTCCATGGTCTCGCGGGGTCGGGCCGCGTCAACCTGTCCCGCGACCGTTGCGCCTTGCGGGGTGACGCTGCCGGCGGCCGAGCTATCGCTCCGCCACCAGCGTCGGCAGTGGCGGCATCGCCTGGTCTGTCGCCCACACCCACACCGCTTCACCGGCCCGCGCTATCGCATGGTCCTTGTCCACGCGGGCCTTCGGCGCCATGAAGGCGCTGACGACATGCAGGGGCACGGGCTTCGGCCCCATGTCCAGCAGCAGCGCGTTCGGAAACGCGCCGTTCGTCGCCGCGTCGTAGCGCAGTGGCTTTGCAAAGCGCCGCCCCTGCTCCACCAGGGCATGCACCAGCGGCAGCTCGTGGATGGCGTCGATCGGGATCCAGTGCTCGGTGGTCATCATCAGGCTGGCGGCGTCGATCTCGTAGGTGTACTCGCGCCGGGCCCGCACCAGGGCAGCCAGCATCAGGCGCACCCGGTGGCCGGTGTCCGCGTCCCGGGCTTCGAACATCGGCGCGAACACCTTCTCGATCCTTGCCCAGGTCTTGCCAGCAATCAGCAGCGGCGCATCGGGCATGTGCTTGACCCAGACTCTGCAGCCGCCGACTGCCGTGTCGCTGCCCTTGAACTCGCCCAGCACCAGCGCCAGCGGGCTGTGACCGTCGTGGGGCCGCAGCACGGCCAGCTTCTCGCGGCGCCGCTGCGCCGCGTCGGCCTTGGTCGCCTCGATGAATGGTTCGGGCACGTACAGGCGCTCAGTCAAGGCCACGCCCTTCACCGACACGTCCTCGGCGGCCTCCAGCAGGTACTTGTGCAGCACGCCCTGATTGCGCTTGCCCACCATCGCCGGGCTCCAGCGGTTGAAGCCGGCCCGCTCGAACAGGTAGTGCATCAGCGCCCGCAGGCTCATCCGCCGCCGGGCCACGCCGACTTCGGCCTCCGCGTCGCTCTCACCGCGGGTGGCGCCACGCCCCGTGGTGCGAGTCCACGGAAAATCCACCCGCAGGTCAACGCGGCCTACGGTGGTCTCGAGCACCGCTTCGCCGATCAGTTCACCCAGCCCCGACTCCTGTGCCTCGGGTTCATACGACAGGCAGCTTGCGTGATGGTGGCTGCCCGTGTCGGGCATGCGCTTGACCATGAACTGCCGGTGGCGTGCCACGTACATCTCCACGCCGCCAGGCACGCACAGACAACGTGGCCGTTCCGGTGTGTCGTGGACGCGGGCCAGCGCCTGCTGCAGCTGCGCGTCGTCGGCGTTCCACACGCGGCCCAGGATGGAGAAGCGTTGGATGTCCACCATCGTCGCGCTCGCAACCATTCACACCAGTTCGCGCACCAGCTCCGACATCGTCGGCCGATGCTTCGGGAACAGTTCCCGCACCGCGCTGCGGCCGTTGATGCCCAGCAGCAGGCCGACCTGTTCTTCATCCGCGCCGCGTTCGTACAAACGGGCCGCGACGGTGTGCCGCGCCGACAGCGGCGTCACGTCGCGCAGGTCGGCATGGCGAAACAGCTTGCGATAAGCCTCCAGGATGGGCCGGCACAGGTAGCGGCGCTGCCCTTCTTCGCCATACGGCTTGATGGCGAAGCCGAGTCCGCCGGGCGACAGGAACAGGCAGCTCCGGGGATCCAGGCCTCGGTAGTCGGCGCTTGCGGCAAGGCCCAGGCCCTGCTCGATGCGCTCGCGCAGGTAGGTCGCGAGTGCATCGTCGAGCCGGGTGCTGGTGAAGTACAGCGGGCGCGGCTTGCCGGTGATCGCGGCTTCAGCCCGCAGTTCGGATGCGCGGCGCACGCTGCCGTCGGGCCCGAGGTAGTCGCGCACCTCGAACCGCGCAATCTCCAAGGGGCGCGCGCCGGTCGCGAACAGCATGTAGAACAGCGATTGGTCGTGCCAGGGCCGCGCACTGCGCGCCTTGATCCGCAGCGCTGCTTGCGTGATCTCTTCGCTCGAAACCACCCGGTGCTGGCGCGGGCCGAACGGCGCTGGCGGCTCGAAGCCGGCCAGCGCGACCAGGATCGATTCGCGGTGCTGGCGCAGGCGCTGCACGAAGGCCACACCCTCGGTGGTGAGGCCCTCGATGCCGACCGTCTTGCTGAGGCGGACGGCGACCGCCTTGATGCGGCGCTCCACCGCCGTGCGCGTGACGCCGAAGCGCGCTGCGACCGCGTCGTAGGTGGCGCCATCGACAACGGCCTTCAACATCTCGATGGCTTGCGCGGCGTTGTCGTTGCCGCGCTCGGGCACTTGATCGACTGGCATCACCTGCCCCCCCAACACTGCGGTTCTCCGCGGCTGCGATGCACGCATGTTCGGCCGCCCGTGCTTTCACCGCCAGGGTCAATCGCCTGCAAAGACACGGGGTTTCGGGATCGGCGCGTTGGCCGTCACTCATGAACAAGTGGCCCGGCCGCTGCGCAGGCGAACAGGCTCACGGTTGCCATCCTCAATGGCGCTGCCACGCAAGGGCTTTTGCATGGCGAGTCGGCCCGCCACCGGCTTGCGCGCGCGGCCCCGCGCAAACTGCCGGGGCATCTTGGCTCCGGCCAAAGCGCGCCCATCCGGGCGCCCCTGAATCCGTTCAGGCGTCGCGGTCGTTACCCGCCTTCCTCGCTGCGCGGCAACGCGCATCACCAAAGCATCGGGGCCCTGCCCTGAGCTGAGCCAGTCGCAAGGCGTCGCTTGACGCCTGGCCCCGGGTCGACCGCGACCCCCATCCTGCCAACCCACCCACGGGGAGCACGCCTCCCCGCCGGGGATGGGCGTGTCTCTCCCATTCATCTGGAGAACACGCCCATGGCCCGCTTCACCGCGCCTTCCCTGTGGCTGCCCGGGTTCGACCCCGAGCCCGTGGACGCCACCGAACCACTTGCTTCATGCCTTGAGGCCCAAGCGCAGGCCGCTGACCTGTCGGCGGAGCCTCGCGAAGAGCTGCCGGAGACAGCCACCACCGCCCCGCACCACACACCCTGGCGCGTCGCAGGCGTTGTCACCGAGTCCGCACCACGCACGCTGTGGCCGGCACTGCGACACGCCGACCTCGACAAGCTCGGTGGCGCCGTGGCCAAGTTCGATGCGAACGTGGATGCCATTGCCACGCTGCGGCATGTCGAATGCCAGGACAGGCCACCCTTCACGGCCGAGCGCACCCGGCTCGTGCGCTACACCGGCTGGGGCGGCCTACCGGCCAGCTTCAACCGCGAAGGGGACGACAAAGCCTGGGCCCTGCGCGCCGAGAAACTGAGCGGCCTGCTGAGCGACGACGAATACGAGTCGGCCCGGTCCTCGGTGAACAACGGCCACTACACCCCGATCCACGTGGTCGAGGCGATGTGGCGGGCCGTCGAACGCTTCGGCTTCACCGGCGGCCGCATCCTCGAACCCGCCGCCGGCATCGGCCACTTCATCGGCGCCATGCCCCGCGCCTTGGCCGAGAGCAGCCAGCTGACGGCCATCGAGATCGACCGGCTGTCGGGACGGGTGCTGACTGCGCTCTATGCGTCCGGCGGCGTCGACGTCCGCATTGCGCCGTTCGAGAAGACGCCGTTGCCCGACAACTGGTTCGACCTCGTGATCGGCAACGTGCCCTTCGGCAAGTACAAGGTCGCCGACCTGAGCAACCGGGCCTACGCCCGCTTCAGCATCCACAACTACTTCTTCGGCCGCGCGCTGGACCTGGTGCGGCCCGGCGGGCTGGTGTGCTTCATCACCACCAGCTACACGATGGATGCCCTGGACGATGCGGCGCGCCAGTACATCGGCGCGCAGGCCCACCTGCTGGGCGCCATCCGGTTGCCCCAGGGTACCTTTGCCGACATTGCATCCACCGACGTCCAGACCGACATCCTGTTCCTGCGCAAGCGGGAGCCGGGGGAAGCGGTTGGCAGCGAGTGGCTGAAGCTGTCCATCGTGCCGGATGCCCTGCGCCATCCGCATTGCCACGAGCGGTACCTGCAGATCAATGCCTGGTACGCCCAGCACCCGGAGTTCTGCATCGGCAGCATCCGGAACGAGAGCAATGGCCACGAAGCCGAGGCGACGACCGTGTTCGAAGGCGACCTCGCCGCCGCCCTCACGGAGCGAATCGGCCTGCTGCCGACGGACGTGTACCGCACGGCGGTCGTTGACAAGAGCGCGGAGCGCACGACGGTGCCTCCCACCAGTGGCGCCAAGCCCGGCAGCTACCGCCTTCACCATGGGCGGGTGCATCGCGCCGAGGGTGCCGAGATGGTCGATGTGCATGACCAGCTCAACGGCACGCAGCGCGCGCGGATCGTCGGCCTGTGTGCCATCCGCGATCAGGCCCGGGCACTTCTCGATGCCCAGCTGAGAGACGAGAGCGACAGCCAGATCGCCCACCTGCGGGCGCTCCTCAACGGCAGCTACGACCGCTTTGTCGCAAGGCACGGCTGCCTGTCCAGACGGGCCAACGCGCTGGCCTTCCGGCGCGACCCGGACTACCCGCTGCTGCTGTCGCTGGAGCACTACGACGAAGAGTCGGACCGGGCCAGCAAGGCGGCCTTGTTCACGCGGCGCACCCTGGCGCGTGTGGTCGAACCGACGGTCGCGGGTGAGCCGACCGAGGCGCTGGCGGCGTCGATGCAGTGGCGTGGGCGGGTCGATCCGGCCTACATGGCGCGGCTGCTGTCGGCGCCGGAACAGGCGGCGCTGGACGCGCTGGCCGAAGCCGGCCATGTGTTCCTCGACCCGGCCGACAGTCACTGGAAGACGGCCGACGACTATCTGTCGGGCAACGTCAAGGAGAAGCTGAAACACGCGCTGCTGTCGGGTGCGGCAAACCGCCGCAACATCGAGGCGCTGGAACGAGTGCAGCCCGACGACCCGCTGCCGGCCGCGATCGAGCCCCGTCTCGGGGCGGTCTGGATCCCGGCGGTCGAGGTCGAGACCTTCGTCCAGGAAGTTCTGGAGTTGAAGGACTGTGAAGTGGGCTACTCGGCGCAGGCCGGTGCCTGGTCGGTGCGCTACCGCGATTGGGATGCGCGCCAGAACGTCAAGGTGACGCAGGAGTTCGGCACATCGCGGATGAACGCCATCGAGTTGGTGCAGTGCGCATTGAACGTGCAGGTGCCGACGGTGCGCGACCGCGATCCCGAGAGCGACAAGTACATCGTCAATCCCGACGAGACGCTGGCGGCACGCGAGAAGCTCGGCCTGATCAAGGAGCGATTCGCGCTCTGGGCCTTCGACGATGCGACGCGACGCGAAAAGCTCTGCCGCATCTACAACGATCTGTTCAACGCCACCCGGCAGAGACAGTTCGATGGTGCGCACCTGAAGCTGCCGGGGTTCTCCCGCTGCTTCGAGCTGCACCCGCACCAGAAGGACGCCATCTGGCGTGTCGTGCAGTCCGGCAACACGGGGCTGTTCCACGTCGTGGGTGCCGGCAAGACGGCGGTGTGCGTGGCAGCGGGCATGGAGTTGCGCCGGCTGGGCTTCGTCAACAAGCCCTGCCATGTGGTGCCCAACCACATGTTGGCGCAGTACACGGCCGAGTTCGTGCGGCTCTATCCAAACGCGGCGGTGCTGATGGCCGGCAAGGAAGACCTCGAAGGCGACCGCCGACGGGAACTGGTGTCGCGCATCGCGACGGGAGATTGGGACGCGGTCGTCATCACGCATTCGAGCTTCGAGCGCATCAAGGTGTCACCGCAATTCACGGAAAGATTCATCAAGGACATCATCATGGAAATCGAGATGGCTGTACGGGCCGAGAGGAGCAACGACCGGGGGAACCGGATCGTCAAGCAACTCGAGGCCATGAAGAAGAACTGGGCCGTGCGGCTGGAGAAGCTGCTGGCCGACAAGAAGAAGGACGACCTGCTGACCTGGGAGCAACTGGGCATCGACTGCCTGTTCGTCGACGAAGCCCATCTGCACAAGAACCTGTACCGATTCACGAAGATGACCCGCGTGGCGGGCCTGCCGATGAGCAACTCGGAACGCGCCTTCGATCTGTACCTGAAGACGCGCTACACGATGCAGGTTCACGCGGATTCGAAGGGACCGGCGCAACGCGGCGTGGTGTTCTCGACGGCGACGCCGGTGGCCAACACCATGGCCGAGATCCACACCATGATGCGTTACCTGCAGCCGCGAAGGCTGGAGGAACTCGGGCTGCAGCAGTTCGACGCCTGGGCGGCTACCTTCGGCGAGAGCGTCACCGCGCTGGAGATCGCGCCGGACGGCAGCGGCTACCGCATGCACACCCGGTTCGCACGTTTCATCAACGTGCCCGAGCTGATGGCGGTGTTCGGCGAAGTGGCCGACATCCGCACGGCCGAGATGTTGAAGCTGCCGGTGCCCCGGCTGCGGGGTGAGAAGCCGCGCATCGTGGCCTGCCCGGCCAGCACCGCGCTGAAGGCCTTTGTACAGACACTGGTGCAGCGCGCCGAAGCGATCCGCAGCGGCGATGTTAAGCCGCAGGACGACAACATGCTGGCGATCACCACCGACGGCCGCAAGGCCGCGCTGGACTTCCGGCTGGTGACGCCGCAGGCGAGGTTCGACGAGAACGGCAAGGTCGCTGCCTGCCTGCGCGAGGTACTGGCGATCCGGGAGCGCAGCACCGCGTTCCGCGGCGCGCAGCTGGTGTTCTGCGATATGTCGTCGCCCAAGGGCGGTCACGCCTTCAGCGTGTACGACGATCTGCATGCACGGTTGATCGAAGCGGGTGTTCCCGAGAAAGAGATCGCCTTCGTGCACGACGCCGAATCCGATACCCAGAAGGCAACGCTGTTCAAGGCGGTGCGCGAGGGACGGGTCCGGGTGCTGCTCGGTTCGACCGCCAAGATGGGGATCGGCACCAACGTGCAGACTCGACTGTGTGCCCTGCATCACCTCGATGCGCCATGGCGTCCCTGCGACGTCGAGCAACGCGAGGGGCGCATCCTGCGCCAGGGCAATGAGTGCGAGGACGTGGAGATCTTCCGCTACGTCACGGAAGGCAGCTTCGACAGCTACATGTGGCAGACGCTGGAGACCAAGGCGCGTTTCATCGCGCAGGTGATGAAGGGCGACAAGGGCATCCGCTCGCTGGAAGATGTGGAGCTGGCGGCGCTGTCGTATGCGGAAGTGAAGGCGCTGGCGTCCGGCAACCCGCTGGTCATCGAAAAGGCCGGCGTGGACGCGGAAGTGGCGCGGCTCTCGACGCTGTTCTCGGTGTGGCGCAACCAGCGCTATGCCAACGAGAGCGAAGTGAGCCGGCTGCCGATGATGATCGAGGCGCAGCAGCGCAAGGTCGCGCTGTATACCCAAGACGTGGCGCGCATCGAGCCACAGACGCTCCAGGGCATCTGCCTGGAAGTGGGCGGCCGGAAGATCGCAGACCCTGACGCGGTGGGCGAGGCCCTGCGCGGCCTCATCAAGGCGACCAGGGATGAACTGCGCGCGGGCGGCCGTGAGATTGAGCAGATCGTCGGCCGCTTCGGCGGCTTCGAGCTGGGCGTGCAGGCCACGCGGGGCGAAGAGGTGCCAAACCTGTACCTGTCGGGAGCGTGTCTGTACCAGGCCACGCCGTACCAGACCGGGCCTGCCCTCGTGGCAGCGCTGGTCGATCTGCTGGGATCGATTCCGAAGCAGCACGCTGCGGGCGAGGCCCAACTGCAGGTCAGGCGCAAACGGCTGGACGACATCCGGCTCGAACTGCAACGCCCGTTCGAGCACGAAGGCCGATTGCTGGACCTGATGGCCCGGCAGCGCGAGTTGCTCAAGCGACTCGACCTTGACAAGGACGAGGCTGGCAGTTCAACGGTCGATGCCGAAGAGATCAGAGAGGCCGCCTGAGAAGCTAACCCCCCTTGGCCTCAAAGCCATGGGGGGTTTTGCCGTCGCCGACTGCCGCCAATGAGTGCCCCTCAAGAGGCGGTGCGCCTTCCGCGCAGTGTCAAACCAGTTCCTGCACCAACCGGGCCATTGTCGGCCGCATACGCGGGAACTGCTCCCGCACCGCCCGGCGCTCGCCAATGCCCAACACCACGCCGATCTGGTCTTCGTCGGCCCCACGGTCGTAGAGCCGCGCCACGAAGGTGCGGCGCACAGACAACGCGGTCGCACCTTCCAGTTCCGCGTACCGGAACACCTTGCGGTAGGTCTCCAGGATAGGACGGCACAGGTACCGCTGTTGCCCGGGCGCTCCGTAGGGCGTGATCGGAAACGGACCGCCGGTAGATGTCAGAAACAGCCGGCTGGCAGGGTCCAGTCCTCTGAAGGTTGACGGAGCGCCCAGCCCCTGCCCCAAGACCAGACGCTGGTCCAGGTAGGCGCTCAACGCTTCGTCGAGCTTGCGGCTGGCGAAGTACAACGGCCGCGACTTGCAGGTGATGGCGACTTCTGCCCGCAACTCGGATTCGCGCCGCACGGTGCCGTCCGCTTCGAGGTAGTCCTGCAACTCCAGCCGCGCGACTTCCAAAGGCCGCGCCCCGGTGGCGAACAGCGTGTAGAACAGTGCGATGTCTCGCAAGGGCTGGGCGCTGCGCCCCCGGATTCGGTGTACTGCTTGGGCGATTTCCTCGTCGGAGACCACGCCGAATTGGTTGGCGGCTTCGACCGGATGCGGCGGTAGCTGTTCAAGGGCAGCAAGGATCGCCTCGCGCCTGTGACGCAGGCGCCAGACAAAGGCGGTGCCGCCCTCGTTCAGCCCGTCGATGCCAACTTCGCGGCTCAGTCGCGCGGCGATGTGCTTGACCCGGCGTTCCACCGCTGTACGGGTGATGCCGAAATCCGCGGCAACGGCTTCGTAGGTGGATCCGTCGACAACGGCTTTCAGCATCGCTACCGAGCGTGCGGTTCCTGCTGATGCTGGTTCTTCGGCACCGTACTGCATCTGCCTTCTCCTTCGCCACGCCGCGCCAGCAACAACATCGCTGCCGCGGGACACAGTTGCATCCGATCACGCGTCGCCGTTACGGAGTGCAAAGCCACTACTGGTTTATTCAGATTTCCTGCCCCAATACGCTTGTGGGTGCGCAAGATGGTTGTCCGTCCTGCACATGCTACGGAATCACATGCCCTGGAGTTCGCCGTTTAGAGAGTTTCACGGGCATGCAAGAACACTGAACAGGGAAGACATCAAATGCTGGATCGCGATCAGCTGGAGACGTTTGCAACCGTGGCCGAAGAGCAGAGCTTCGACCGCGCGGCCAGCCGGCTGAACATCACGCGCGGTGCGGTGTCACAGCGCATCAAGGCGTTGGAAGAGTCGCTGTCGACGGTTTTGCTGGTGCGCGAGAAACCGGTCGCGCCGACACCGGCCGGGGAAGTCCTGCTTCGCCACGTCAAAGCGATCAGGATGCTCGAGGGTGCTGCGCTGCAGGAACTGACACCAACTCCGAAGCCTCACGCACCCGTCCCGCTCGCCATCGCCGTGAATGCCGATTCGCTGGCGACCTGGATTCCGCGAGTGTTGTGGCAACTGCTTCTGGAACGCAGGGTCGCCCTGGAAGTGGTCACCGACGACCAGGATCACACCTCGGCCCGCCTGGCACGCGGCGAAGTCGTCGGCTGCATCTCCACCGACGCGCAGGCCGCCGCCGGGTTCCTGGCCGAACGTTTGGGCGCGATGGAATACCGCTGCTACGCGAGCCCCGCGTTTGCCCAACAGTTCTTCCCTGTAGGACTCACCGCAGCGGCCGTGCTGGTCGCGCCGGCAGTTCTCTTCAACCGCAAGGACGCGCTGCACGACGAGTTTCTGCGTCACCACTTCGGCTTTACGGTGGACCGCTATGCCAAACACTACCTGCCCGCACCGTTGGCCCTGCTTGAGGGCATCGCCACGGGCGTGGGATACGGCCTGATTCCTACCCAACAGGCGGGCCCGCTGGCCCTGGAGGGACGTCTTGTCGATCTGGCACCGCGAGAGCCGGTGCAGGTCGACCTGTACTGGCATCACTGGGAAGTTGAGCCACCCATTTCGCGAGAGATCACTGAACTGATTGTGAGGGAGGCGCGTCGCTACCTGCTCGGCTCCGACGCCACCGGCCCGCCCGACACCGAACCTGCTTGAGATTGATCACCCACGAACGCTTGATCCCCCACCAGGCACCCTGTTTGCATACAGCGCACAGCACAGGGCCATCGTTGCCGATGCTCCCAGCCCCGACACGAGCGAGACGATGTCGGCGCTTTCGCCCAGCCAGCCGGTCCAGCCGGCCACATAGGTAGCGAACGCAACCGAAAAGCCGGTTGCCATGATCGCGCCCGCATGCGCCACCGGCACAACGATGCCGCGCAGCAGGGCAGCGAAGACCACGCCGACGCTGGCGATGTAGATCACGTTGACCGACACCATCGTATCCACGATGCCCTGGTCACGCGCCGCAAGCGCAGCTCCGACAGCGATGGACACCGCTGCGAGCACGGGTTGTGATGTCCGATGTGCCCCAGGGGTGGCCGAGGCCAGCGCGCTCGTCATCGCGCGGACGATGGCCGCTCCCGACCCCAACGCTGCAGCCGACAAGGCACCAAGCAACAGCTTGTCCGCCCCGGTGCCAAACGTCCCCGCCACCTGCGCCAGTGCGAAGGGCACAACCTGTTTGGCGTCAGCGAGACCGTGGAGCGACCCTGCCCTGTCCATCGCCAAGACGACGGCGGCCGGCAAGAAGCCAATCAGCAACAGACCGAGGCCGGCCAGGATGCAGCCGAAGGTGGCCGCGCGGGGGCGGCGGGCAGCCAGGACGAACTGGTGGTAGTCCGCGCCTGTGCAGACCAGGATGCCGACGGCGAGTACCAGCGCCAGCAGCCTTGTCGGCTTGAAGCTAGACAGGTCCTGCACGAATGCGGGCACCGCGCTGGCATAGATCGGTACCCCATTTGCCGCCACCAAGGCGTAGACCAGCACCAAGCCGCTGGCGACCAGGCAGGCGGCGAACAGACCCGACGCAAAACGCAGGTCCAGGCGCGAGGCGATGTAGATCAGCGTCAGGACCAGTCCGTAGGCCACCGGCCCTGAGAGCCCGAGCAGGCCAGCAACGGCCAGCCCACCCTGGATCTGAGCGGCAAGCACACCCGACATCCATACGATGGACAGCAATGCGACGGCGCTTTGCAGCCGCTGACCGTAGGCACGGCCGAACATCTCCCATATCGGCAAGCCGGCCCGCCACAACCGGCTGGCGAACAAGGCCAGCACCAGCATGCCGACAGCGGTTGCCACGCCATAGATGCTGCCCGCCATGCCGTGCATGAGCGCCATCTCGCCCGAGCCGAAGAGGAAGCCAATGCCATAGCTGGCCGAGACCAGCAGCGCCGCGACCTGCAGGCTGCCCAGCGTGCGTTCGCTCATGAGTGCGCTCCCGCCTGCCAGTCGCTGACCACGGCGTTTGGCCCGGCGAAGTAGGTGGTGCAGGTCTGCCCCCGTGTCCTGTAAATCGGTAGCTGCTGAAACAGTGAGTGCGCCTGGGGCAGCCGGTAGTACGGCACGGCAGGCAACAGGTGATGGGTGAGATGGTAGCCGTTGTTGCGCGGGTGGATGACCCAGCGCCAGAAGCCATGGCACGCCGTGTCGCGCGTGAAAGCGAAGATGCCGGCCGGCCTCAGGCCGAAGTGGTCGCACATCTCACGAAACGTCGTGATCAGATGGAACAGCGTCGCCCGCGCGGTCAGCCATAGCGCCGCGAACACCAGGGTGAACACCTCGCCGGCCAGTGCATCCATGAGTGCCAAGAGTGCAGCCCACCAACCGACGATGAACAACTTTGCCGGCAGCGGTACGGCATGCGCACCCAGGTGCCCCGCAACCGACCCCCACCACGCAGGCAAAGCGGTGACGTTGCGCAGGTAGCTCGTCAGCCAACGCCGCGGAGGCTCGGCGGGGATCGGCAGCAGGTCCGGGTCGTTGCCAGCATCGCCCAGCGAGAGATGGTGCTTGAAGTGAGACGCTTGGTAGGCAGACAAGCTGGCGAAAACAAAGGGTGCCACCAGCACCCGAGCCACCAGATCGTTGATCCGGCGCTCGCGCCACAGGTTGCGATGACCCGCATCGTGCAGGATGTTGCCAAGAGCGCGTTGGCGATTGGCCAGTACAAGGATCGCCAGCGGCGCCAGCCAACCACTGACCCAGACCACCGCGCCGACGGCACAGAAGATGACGAGCCAGTCGAATGCGATGTCCGCCAGCGGACGGACCAGGTTCAAGCGAAGCAGGTTGTGATGTGCGACCCCGCTGTGACACAGCTGGGAGCGGAACTCGCTCAAGTCTGCCAGGACTGCGTGGTTCGACACCATGTGCAGGCTCCTTCTCACATCTCCTCGACACCAAACGAAGGCTCGGCCGGCGGGTCGGCCAAGCCGCCGAACGCACGGCTTTCAACCCAAGTGAAAGGTAGCAGGCAGCGCCGCTCGGCAGCCGTGGTTTAGAAACTTTGACCACTTGGCAGACTCGCTAAACGTCCGCACGTAACGGCTGCCTGTGGTCCGCACGCATCGCCAACCAGAGTTGGGGCGCACATAATGTTTCACAGAGGCGTGACCAAACTTGAACGCCCAGGAGAGCCTCCAATGACCGGTGAACGTGACCTGTCCAGGCTGCAGCGCGACATGGCGCCGCAGATGCACTCGGAAACCTTCGTCTACTGCAACTTTCCAGACTTCGAGATACCACCGGGCATGAGCCCGATATGCACCTTTCGTGAGGCCGAGGGCCTCACGGTCATCGTAGAGAAGGGGCAGGCCGAACACCGTGCCGTGGAGTACGTGTTCGAAGCCAGGCTCATCACCCTGACCGTGCACTCGTCTCTGGAGGCCGTCGGTTTCCTTGCAGCACTGGCAGGCAGCCTGGCCCAAGCTAGCATTCCCTGCAACGCGGTCGCCGGCTACCACCACGACCACTTGTTCGTACCGACCGCAAGGGCCGGCGAGGCGTTTGCGCTGCTCTCCGCAATGGCGTCGCCATAGGTGGCGACGCCCGCCCCACTAACTTCCCTGGTCGGCTATCCAGCGCCGCAGGTCCTCGGCACGCCATGCGGTCACGCGCGCCGAAAGCTTGACCGGCCCCGGAAACGTGCCCGCCTGGACGCGGCGCCACAGCGTTGACCTGGAAATGGGCACGAAGACCAGCACCTGCGGCTGACGCAGGAAGCCCGTTTCCGGTAGGGCTGGCGGTGGGGGTTGGGGTGCGAGGGTGGCTGTCGCAACGGCAGGTGAGAGATTGGACTTGGGCACGATCTGGCCTCTTCACGGCTGGGCGCCGATGGAAGTCATGACCCACTCTGCTGCGGCCGCGCTAGGTCAGGGTTGCGCTGGCCGATAGGAACGCTGGACTCGACAACACACCGTTGGCGTCCCGGTCGAGACGGTGTGGACATGGAAGGACGATCATCCGCCGGCGTGGCAGCCGATGGCGTAGCCAACGGCACCCCAGACAAGGGTGGCGGGCACGATCAAGGAAAGGCAGGTATCGACTGCGACGCCATCGCCGCCCGGCGGCCCTGTGCGCTTTGCGCACGGGCCGCCACGGGGTGCGACTTGTTGACACGATAGCTCTGGGCGGAAAGCGGCTCAAGAAGCCGCCACCGTCGATTGCCGAAAGCGCATCGCGAGGCCAGCGCTTGCGCATGGCGGTTTCGATACAAACCGAAATCAACTTTGCTGGCCTTCGCTCGCGTGCGCGGCTTCGCTGACCGCGTCGGCCACGTGCACAGTCTCGGGGACTGGATCTGCCCCGATCTCCGTGCTCGCCACTTCATGCGCTTCATCGTCCGGAGCCCCGGCACCGACAGACGCTGCGACACCCTCCCGGCCACCCATCGCATTCATCCGCCGCCGCAGGCCCATGGCCAGATTGCGGGCCGCACCCGCAACGTCGCGCACCTGGCGCTTCAGACTGGCCCGCTGGATGTCCACCGCCTGTGTCGTGATGACCTCATGAATCTCCAGCGTCTGCAGCAAAGGCATCAACTGGTCGAGCTTGCCCAGCACCTCCAGAAAGCGCCGTCCGTTCGATGACAACACACCGACCTCGATGTCCAGGGGCACCGTGTCGTAGGTGGCAGCACTCGTGATGCCGTTCACCTTGAACAGCGCCTCGGCGCCGTCGATGGCTTTGTTGAGGGTGTCGGTCACGGCCTCCATCTGCGTGCGTATCGCCGCCTCGACCTTGGCGATGTCGCCGTGGTCCAGCCGTGTGCGGGCGATCACCGAAATGAAATGCGCGTTGAGCTGCAACGTATTGAAGTGCCGGACGAAGAAGCGTTTGCCTTCAGCGCTTGTGAACCGGGCCGGCATCTTCAGACTGGCGGCTTCGACCCGACGGAAGTCGGCCTTGGTCTCCTTGGCGATGATGCGGGCGTTGACCCCGCCCTGGTCCATCTTGACGATCTGAACATCCGACATGTTCGCGCTCCCGGCCGCCTGGTTCGCAGCGATCTTGCGCAAGGCCGTTCGCAACCGCCACGCGGAATGGACGGCGCCTGAGCGCCCTTTCGGCATCAGCGCGCAGCTGGCGCGCTTTCTCCGTTGACCGCGGCCGGCAACGCCGATACCTTGGCGCCGTGCAGCAGCTGGCCCTGCACTCAAACACGGCAAGCCCTGGAGTTTCATCGTCGAGTTCAGCGCCGGCCCGTTGGGGCTGTCGCCAGCGACCGCATCGAAGCGAGCTTTCGAGGTGAGGGCCCGACCCTGCGCCTCGCCCCTCCCGTCGCAAGCTTTCTCCGGTCGGTAGCTGGCACACCGATCCCCGGCGGCACCTGCCGCTGGCTCAAGCCAGCCCTGTAGCCATTCATCCACCCCTGGGGGCTTACGCCCTCAGCCGTGCTGTGCGTTGCCTCCGTCCTTTCCAGGAGGCAACGATGCTGAATCCAGCGACATCACTCAGTTCTGTCTTTCCAGCGACGCCGGGACAGCCGGCGCCGTCCTGCGCACCGCTGCTGCGGCGCGCAGGCAGTGCTCCAGACCGGGACGCGTTCGGCGCTGCACTCGACGACGACACATCGCCCGTCGATTGGAGCGAGGAAGACGTTGTCTTCCTGCATTGGCGTTTGCTGCAGGAGGTTCGCCACCTCGCAGACCCCGAAACCCCGCTCGAAGAGAAGTTCGACACCTTGCGCTGGGTGTTCACCGAGCGCGAGAAGGACGGCGCGCCGTTCTCGTTCGTGAGCTGCCTGCGCGTCGTCGGCTGCAGCCCGCTGTCGCCCATCGCCTTCTGCGGCCTGGTCGATGCGCACGAGATTCGTGACCACATCCGCCACAGCGTGAAGGCTTGGTTCGGCGAGACGCTGAAGCGCTACCCCGACTGGGTGCGCGAGGCCGTCGCCAGCAACCCTGCCTGGGTCGAGGCCAGGTTGGCCAAGAACCCGCAGTGGATCAACGAGCAGCTCAAGCAGATGGCTGCTCATGGCGACCTGTTCGCCTGACCCCATCACCACAACCCATCGAGTCGGCGGACTGCCCGCCACCCGATGGATGCCGATTGAAAGGACCCCCATGCAATCCATCGCACAAAGCCCCGGCAGCCCCCATCGGTGGCTGGCGGTGTCTGCGCCCGAAGAGATCGAGTTCCTTGTCAAGGAAAGTGAGGTGCTCACTGGCAAGCCGGGCCGCACCTTCGTCATCGCAGGCGCAGACCGGCTCACCTACCGCGTGCAGTGGCACGCCGCGGGCTTCAAGGTCGAACGGCTGGACGCGCAAGGGCGAACGCTGAACGTCCAGCACCTGCTGCCGTGGGAGTTCGTCGATCACAGCGTCGTCGAGGCCTTGAACGCCGGCCAGCTGTTCACGCCGGCGATTCGTCGCCGGCACCCTTGAAGCGCGGAGGCTCGCATGCAAAACGCTGAGTACACCGCCCGCGTTGATGAGGTGAAGCGCCGCGCCCACGGCCGCTGGACCGACATCCTGGCCAGCCTGGGCGTCGATGAGGCGATCCTCAAGAAGCGCAATCTGCCCTGCCCCTTGTGCGGCGGCACCGACCGCTTTCAGTACACAGACAAGTTCGGCGAAGGCAACTATCACTGCCGGCACTGCGGCCCGGGTGGCGGCTTCAAGCTGTTGCAGGCCGCCAAGGGCATCGACTTCAACACGGCCTTGCAGGAAATCGAGCACTGCGTCGGTGCCGTGCTGTCGGCACCCCGTCCGGCGCTCGCAGAACCTGCACCAGACCGTATGAAGAAGCTGGCCCAGAAGATCTGGGACGAGGCCAAACCCGTGCTGCCAGGCGATCCGGTGGACAGCTACCTGGGCAACCGGGGCCTGTCGCTGCCCGCGTACCCCAAGGCGCTGCGCCTGCACCCAGCCTTGGGCTTCTACGAAAAGGACCTGACCGGCAAGTCGCGCAAGGTGGCGGAGTACGCGGCCATGCTGGCCTGCATTCAAGGCCCCGATGGCCACGCAGTGACGCTGCATCGCACCTACCTGAAGGACGGGCAGAAAGCGACGCCGCATGACGCAAAGAAGGTACTGTCCGCTGGGATCAACGGCGCTGCCATCCGTCTGTTCGAGGCGGGCGATGAACTGGCCGTCACCGAAGGCATCGAGACCGCCATCGCTGTGCACCTGGCCACCAGCAAGCCGGTGTGGGCCGGGCTCAGCGCCGGCAACCTGGAGAAGCTTTGGCTGCCGGATTCGGTGCGCAAGGTCTGCATCTACGCAGACAACGATGCCGATGCCGACTTCGACGGCCAGGCCTTTGCCTTCGCGCTGGCGCGTCGGCTGAAGAAAGAAGAACGCCGAACCGGCCCACGCGCGGTGCAGGTGTTCGTGCCTCGCCAGCCCGGCATGGACTGGGCGGACGTTTGGCGTGCTCGCGTGGAGAGCGCACGGCGTTCGACATGAGCCATGAACAGGGTGCGATCAGGTGATCGCACCCGCCTTTTCAGCGCCACCGCGAGCACGGTGCGCGGTGGCGGTGAAAAGGTTCTCCCACTGGTCGCTGTCAGACCAGGCCGCGCCTTCGGGCGCGGCGAAGACAGCCCTGGAGCTCTCAAGCGCGACCTTCATCGCGCCCTCGTGGATCGACCTCGCTCGATCCGTCATCAGCCCTTGCGGGTGCGTGCCCGCCATTGGCGGAGCCGTACCTGCTTCTCAATCCGAATGGAGATTCCCATGAAAAGCGGACGTTCTCTCGTCAGCCTGGCCCAGGAACTGGAGCGCCAGCTCGCATCGAAGAAGGACCTGGTGGTGTCGTCGTCGCTCCTGCGGCACGATACCGATGACACCGGCGATACCCGGCTCGTCGTCGAAGAAGGCAGTGCCCCGGTGAGGTACGGCGTCACGCCGCTGGCCCGCCGGCAGTTGGCCGACAAGCTGAAGATCCCGTATGCGTACTTCGAGCGCATGCGCACCGAGCAGCCCGTGCTGCTGGACCGCAACGTCAACACCTGGCTGCAGAGTGATGACGACCGGCGCATGATCCGCACGCTGGACGGCAACGTCCGGGCCGTACTGTCCGAGCGCTATCGCCGGCTGGACAACTTCGACCTGGCCGAAAGCGTGCTGCCCATCCTGCGACAGTTGCCTGAAGTGCGCTTCGAGTCGGTGGAACTGACCGAGACGCGCATGTACCTCAAGTGCGTCACGCCCCGGCTGACGCACGAGATGGCGCCTGGCGACATCGTCCAAGCCGGCGTGGTGATCTCGAACTCCGAGGTCGGCCAGGGCACGTTGTCCGTTCAGCCCTTGCTGTACCGGCTGGTCTGTCGCAACGGGCTGATCGCGTCGGACCGGTCGCTGCGCAAGACGCACGTCGGCCGCGCGCTCGGCAACGACGACGACGGCATCACCGTGTTCAAGGACGACACCTTGCGCGCCGACGACAAGGCGCTCTTCCTGAAGGTGCGCGACGTCGTTCAAGCGGCGGTGGCGGAAGCCACCTTCCGCCAAACGGCGCAGAAGCTGCAGCGCACGCTGAACATCCCCCTGGTCGGCGACCCGGTGAAGTCTGTCGAGGTGCTGGCCAACCGCTACGTCCTGAACGACAGCGAACGCGCCGGCGTGCTGCGTCACCTGATCAGCGAGGGCGACCTGTCCGGCTACGGGCTGGTCAACGCCGTGACGCACTTTTCACAGGAACTCGAAGACTACGACCGTGCGACGGAGTTCGAGGCGCTGGGTGGCAAGCTGATCGAGTTGCCGGCGCTGGAATGGAAGGGGCTCGCCGAAGCGATCTGAGCCCTTTGAGTCGGTGATCGGTAGCGGGCGGTTTAACCGTCTGCCGCCGATCTTGCGACAGACGCTACGTCACCGGGGCCACGGCCCCTGTGACCCCTACTGGCGCCAGAAGCGGGCAACGCCCACCGCACCCCTGACTTTCCCGATGACACGCAGGCCCATGCGTTTGGCCGCCGCGACGTCCTTGACGACACAGTCCGCGTACCCGGGCTTCTCGCACTTGAGGACCAAGCCTGCACCCAGCCGGCTTTCAACGCGGCGCACCATGAACCGGTCACCCAACTCCAGCGCGTAGACGCCATTGCCGATCAGCTGATCTGCCGCGCGGTCCACGAACATCAAGTCACCGTCCTGGATCTGCGGCGCCATCTCGTCGCCGGCCATGCGCACGGTCTCGCAGGCGCGGCACGCACTCCGAAGCGCGTCGAACGCGTCGCTGACCCAGCCGACTTCCGCCGCCGACAGCGTGGTCGCCGACTTGTCGAATCCACCGGGGGCGTCGGTCAGGCCCAACATCCAGTCGCTGCTGCGGCCCAGCCCATCGCACAAGCGCACGCACGACTCGATGTCGGGCAAACCCGGTCGATCAGCGTCGAGCCAGCGGCTGACCGTCTGCACCGCGCGGCACGTCAACGAGGCAACGTAGGACATGCGCCCACGCACCGGCACACCCATCTGATCCAGAGACTCGATCAATCGGTCCCGAAAGACAGGCGTCAAGACGAGAGGGCGTTCGCTTCGCGTCGCTGCGGTGTGCTTGTTTGCGGACACGCTGCTATGGTGGTTGTCGGTGGAAGGCCTCGTGACCGACACCTTCGATGACACCTTATGGGACGTCATGGTCACGAGCTTTCCGGAGTGTGTCGCGCTCGATACGTTGACCCGCAGCACCCTGGAAAAACGGTTTCCGCATCCTGAATCCGTGACCTCGAATGCATGGAGCCTGATGCTGGATAGAGGCGGAGAGC
>VFQM010001174.1_pt1 | contig 24130 bp, 21 predicted proteins | sample 3512391 | NCBI WGS metagenome assembly VFQM01 (sample SAMN10412369, study PRJNA504923) | tailings metagenome | isolation source: Replicate 1 from Balatoc abandoned mine | place: Philippines | reverse complement strand
CGCGCGCCGCATGGGCCGCAGCCTGCTGGAGCTGGGCGGCAACAACGCGATCATCGTCGACCCGTCCGCGGACCTGAAGCTGGCCATCCCGGCCATCGTCTTCGGCGCCGTCGGCACCGCCGGCCAGCGCTGCACCACCACGCGCCGCCTGTTCGTGCACGAGTCGATCTACGCCGACGTGCTGGCCAAGCTGGTCACCGCCTACAAGCAGGTCGAGAAGAAGATCGGCGACCCGACCAACCCGGCCAACCTGATGGGCCCGCTCAACAGCCAGGACGGCGTGAAGGCCTACCTCGACGCCATCGCCGCCGCCAAGGCCGCCGGCGGCACCGTCGAGACCGGCGGCGCCGCGCTCGACCGCCCGGGCAACTACGTGCTGCCCACCATCGTCACCGGCCTGAAGAACAGCGACGCCATCGTCCAGCACGAGACCTTCGCGCCGATCCTGTACGTGATGAAGTACTCGACGCTCGAGCAGGCCATCGACATGCAGAACGACGTGCCCCAGGGCCTGTCGTCGGCGATCTTCACCACCAACCTCAAGGCGGCCGAGGCCTTCCTGTCGGCGGCCGGCAGCGACTGCGGCATCGCCAACGTCAACATCGGCACCTCCGGTGCCGAGATCGGCGGCGCCTTCGGCGGCGAGAAGGAAACCGGCGGCGGCCGCGAATCGGGCTCGGATGCGTGGAAGGCCTACATGCGCCGCCAGACCAACACCATCAACTACTCCGACGCGCTGCCGCTGGCCCAGGGCATCAAGTTCGACCTCTGAGGACCGCCATGGACCCGACCCCGCGCCCGACCAGCGGACTCGCCGTCGCCAGCCTCGTCGGCGGCATCCTGGGCTGGACCATGCTGCCCGTGCTGGGCAGCCTGGTCGGGGTCGTGTGCGGGCACATGGCGCGCGCGGAAATCCGCCGGGATCCCCGCCTCGACGGCGATGGCCTGGCCATCGCCGGCCTCGTGCTGGGCTGGACCAGCATCGCGCTGTCGGTGCTGGTGCTGGTCGCGGTCATCCTCTTCTTCGGCGGCCTGGCGGTCCTGCTGGGCGCGGCCGGACTCGCCCACGCCTGACGCATGTACAGCCTCGCCCGCCCCTTCCTGTTCCACCTCGACGCCGAACAGGCGCACGGCCTCGGCCTGCGCGCGCTCGAGGCCGCCTACCGCAGCGGCCTCAACCCGCTGCTGGCCGGCAAGCCCAAGCCCCTGCCCACCAAGCTGCTGGGCCTGCTGTTCCCGAACCCGGTCGGCTGCGCCGCGGGCCTGGACAAGGACGGCGCCCACGTGGACGCGCTGCTGGCCCTGGGCTTCGGCTTCGTCGAGGTCGGCACCACCACGCCGCGGCCGCAGGAAGGCAATCCGAAGCCGCGCATGTTCCGCCTGCCCGAGCACCAGGCGGTGATCAACCGCCTGGGCTTCAACAACCTCGGCGTGGACGCGCTGGTGCGCAACGTGTCGAAGGCGCGCCGCCGCGGCGGCCTGCTGGGCATCAACATCGGCAAGAACAAGGACACGCCCAACGACGAGGCGCACAAGGACTACCTGTTCTGCCTCGAGCGCGTGTACCCGCTGGCCGACTACATCACGGTCAACATTTCCTCGCCCAACACCGCCGGCCTGCGCGAACTGCAGGAGGAGCAGGCCCTGCGCCAGCTCGTCTCGATCCTGCGCGAGGCCCAGGAAAGGCTGGGCGCCCAACACGGCAAGCGCGTGCCGATGCTGGTGAAGGTGGCGCCGGACCTGTCCGACGACGACATCGACGCCTGCGGCCGCGTGCTGTCGGACCTGAAGGTGGACGGCGTGATCGCCACCAACACCACGGTCGACCGCCTCAGCGTGGCCGGCCACCGCCATGCCGGCGAAGCCGGTGGCCTCTCGGGCGCGCCGCTGTACGGCAAGTCGACGGCGGTGCTGCGCCGCCTGCGCTCGCGCCTGGACGACGGCATCCCGATGATCGGCGTGGGCGGCATCACCCGCGGCGCCGACGCCGCCGGCAAGATCGCCGCCGGCGCCCGCCTGGTGCAGTTCTACACCGGCCTGGTCTACCGCGGCCCCGGCCTGGTGGGCGAATGCGTGGACGCCATCCGCCGCGTGCGCGAGGGCATGCCGGCGTGAGCGGCTACCAGCTGGCCGAGAACGTCTCGCTCGCCGGCCGCAACACCTTCCGCGTCCCCGCCCGCGCCGCGATGATGGCCGACGTCTCGCGCGCCGAGGCCCTGGCCGAGCTGTTCGAGTTCGCCATGCTGCGCGAAGGCGAGGTGCTGGTGGTCGGCGAAGGCAGCAACCTGCTGTTCGCCGGCGACTTCCCCGGCGTGGTCATCTGCCTGGCGATGGCCGGCGTGCGCATCGTGCGCGACGACGGCGACGCGGCCCTGGTGCGGGCCGATGCCGGGCTGTCCTGGAACGACCTGGTCGGCTGGACCCTGGGCCGCGGCCTGTGCGGGCTGGAGAACATGGCCCTGATCCCGGGCACGGTCGGCGCCGCGCCGATCCAGAACATCGGCGCCTACGGCGTCGAGGTCGGCGAGTTCATCGAGACCGTCGAGGCCTTCCAGCGCGACACCGGCCAGGTCAAGCGCCTGGCCGCCGCCGACTGCGGCTTCGGCTACCGCGACAGCCTGTTCAAGCGCGAGGCCGACCGCTGGGTGGTCACCGCCGTCGAGCTGCGCCTGCCGCGCCAGCGCGAGCTGCGGCTCGACTACGCCGGCGTGAAGGAAGAGCTCGCCGCGATGGGCGTGTCCACGCCGCGCGCCGTGCACGTCGCCGAGGCCATCAGCCGCATCCGCACCCGCAAGCTGCCCAACCCCGCCCTGCTCGGCAACGCCGGCAGCTTTTTCAAGAACCCGGTGCTGCCGGTGGCCGCGGCCGACGGGCTCAAGGCCGCGTTTCCGGGCCTGCCGGTGTTCCCCTCCGGCGACGAGGCGACGCGCAAGCTGTCGGCGGCGTGGATGATCGAAGCCTGCGGCTGGAAGGGTTTCCGCGAGGGCGACGCCGGCGTGGCCGCGCAGCATGCGCTGGTGCTGGTCAACCACGGCCACGCCACCGGCGCGCAGATCCTCGACCTGGCCCGGCGCATCGCCGCCTCGGTGCAGGAGCGCTTCGGCGTCGCGCTCGAGCCCGAACCGCGCATCGTCGGCGCCCGCTTCGCGCCTTGAACGCCGCGGCCGCCGACGCCGGCCGCCAGGTGCGCCGCGCCGTCGGCCTGATGGCCCTGGCGATGGTGCTGTTCGGCGTCATGGCGGTCTGCATCCGCCTGGCATCGCAGCAGCTGCACGCCTTCGAGATCGCCTTCTTCCGCAACCTGTTCGGCTTCCTGGTGCTGCTGCCGATCCTGTTCCGGCACGGCCCGTCCCTGCTGCGCACCAACAAGCTCGGCTTCTACGTGGTGCGTTGCCTGGTGGGCATGGTGTCCATGCTGGCCGGCTTCTGGGCGATCGTGAACCTGCCGCTGGCCCAGGCCATCGCGCTGTCCTATTCGACGCCGCTGTTCGTCACCATCGGCGCGGTGATCGTGCTGGGCGAGATCGTGCGGGCGCGGCGCTGGACCGCCGTCATCGTCGGCTTCCTGGGCGTGCTGGTGATCGTGCGCCCGGGCAGCGACGCCTTCACCGCGGCCAGCCTGGTGGCGCTGCTGGCGGCGGTGGCCAGCGCCAGCGTGGCGATCAGCATCAAGTTCCTCTCGCGCACCGAGCACCCGGACGCGATCGTCATCTGGACCACCCTGCTGTGGATCCCGATGTCCCTGCTGCCGGCGCTCACGGTGTGGGAGATGCCGGTGGGCATCACCTGGCTGTGGATCGTGCTGGCCGGCCTGCTCGGCAGCACGGCGCACATGTGCTGGACGCGCGCGCTCAAGCTGGGCGAGGCCTCGATGCTCACGCCGATCAGCTTCCTGCAGATCATCGTGGTCGCGATCGCCGGCTGGCTGTTGTTCGGCGAGGCGCTGGACCGCTGGACCGTGCTGGGCGCCGCGATCATCTTCGCGTCCAACGTCTACATCGCCCGGCGCGAGGCGCGGCTGGCCCGCCAGGCCGTCACCGACCCCGAGATCCACCCCGAAACCCCCACCCCCCGCTGACCTACCGCGGGGCGGGTCAGGGCGCGTCGCCGCCGGCGTCGGCGTCGAGGATGCGCTGGCGGGCGCGGCGCGCCGGCGGCGGCAGCGATTCCGGATCGGCGGCCAGCAGCGGCGCGACGTGTTCCTCGCGCAGCGCGCGGGCGCGCTCGCCCTGGCCGGCGTCCTGCAGGCGGCGGGCCAGGCTCCAGGCCGTGGTCGCGACCTCCGGATGGCCGGCGCCGAGGTGGTCGAGGCGGATCGCCAGCAGCTCCTCGGCCGCGGCGATCGATCCGGCGAGGTCGCCGGTGTCCTCCCGGAGGTTCATGAGGATGCCCAGGCCCAGCTGCAGCTGCGGGTGCGTGGGCCCGAGCACGCGCCGCGCCGCCGGCAGCACCGCCTCGAGCCCGGCCAGGCCTTCGGCGCTGCGGCCGGCACGGTGCAGGGTGCCGGCGTGGTTGATGCGGATGAACAGCGTGTCCGGGTGCTCGGGGCCGAGCAGGCGCGTGCGCCCGTCGATCACCGCCTGCTCCAGCGGCAGCGCCTCGGCGGCGCGCTCGCTGCGGGCCAGCAGCGCGGCCAGGTTCAGGCGCGCGCGCAGGGTGCCGGCGGCGTCGGGGCCGAGCACGCGCTCGCGGGCCGCCAGCACGCCGCGCATCACCGCCTCGGCCTCCTCCACCCGGCCCAGGTCGAGCAGCATGTTGCCCAGGTTGCCGCGCTGGTCGAGCGTGATCGGATGTTCGGCGCCCAGGCGCCGGGACTGGATGTCGACCAGGCCCTGCTGCAGCTCGATCGCCTGCTCGAAGTCGCCGGACATCGCCCGCATCACCGCCAGGTTGGTCATCGTGGCCAGCACGTCCTCGTGGTCGCTGCCCAGCACCTCGCGGCGCACCGGGAACAGGGCCTCGGCCAGGGCGCGCCCCGCCGGCACGTCGCCGGCGCGCGCGGTGGTGATGGCGAGCTGGTTGAGCAGGGCCATCACCTTCGGATCGCGTTCGCCGCGCGCCGCCAGCGCCCGCCCGTGCAGGGCCGCGAGCAGGTCGCGCGCGCGCGGCCGGTCGCCGCGGGCGGCGACCAGGTCGGCTTCGCGCACGCCGATGTCCAGGGCCAGGTCGCCGGTGGGGGGCAGGCCGGGCAGCGCCGCCACCAGGCCGGCGATGAGCGGCTCGGCGCCCGCGACGTCGCCCGCGGCCATCAGCGCGCCGGCCAGGCGCACCCGCGTGCGCAGCGTGCGCGGATCGGACTCGCCTTGCGCCCCGGCGCGGAAGGCCTCGACCTGGCGATACACGGCCACCGCCCCGGCGGGCAGGCCGAGCGCCTCCTGCACCTGCGCCACCGATTCCCGCAGGTCGGCCGCCAGCGCCGGCTGGTCGCCGAAGTCGGCCTCGAGCGCGCGCAGCGCGCCGGCCAGCACGTGCCGGTCGACCAGGCCGCGGGCGATGTCGGGCGTGCTGGTGCGCGCCAGCACCGATTCGAGCGCCGGCCGCAGCGCGGGATCGGCCTGGTCCACCTGCCGGCGCAGCGCTTCGGCCAGGCCGATGCCCATGCCTTCGATGTCCACGCCCTCGAGCATCGCCTGCTGGAAGGCGACCACGCGCTCGAGTTCGGCGCTGCGGGTCTCCGCCAGCGCGCGCTGCTCGCGCGCCTGCTGCAGGCCGTACAGCGACAGCGCCAGGCCGGCGAGCACCGCCGCCGCGACCGCACCGCCGGCGGCGAAGCCCAGCCGGTGCCGGGACACGAACTTGCCCCAGACGTAGCGGCGCGTCGCCGGCACGGCCGCCAGCGGCCTGCCGTCGAGGAAACGGCGCAGCTCCTCGGCCAGCGCCGCGGCCGAGGGATAGCGCTCGTTGCGGTCGCGCCGCATCGCCTTGAGCACGACCCAGTCCAGCTCGTTGCGCAGCAGCCGCCGCAGCCGCTGGCGCCCGACGTGCAGCTGGCGCGCCCGCGCCGTCGCCAGGCCCGGGGCCAGGGTGTCGATCTGCGCCGAGGGCGGCCGCTGGGTCGCCGACGCGGTGTGCGCGGCCTCGCTGGTGCCGCCGGCGCTCGGCCGGTGGCCGGCCAGCAGTTCGTGCAGCAGCACGCCCAGCGAGTAGACGTCGCTGCGCGTATCCACTTCCACCGCTTCCAGCCCGGCCTGCTCGGGGCTCATGTAGTCGGGCGTGCCGGCGCGCTCGTGCGCGGCCTCGGGGCCGCGGGCGCGGCTGGCGGCGGTGGCGATGCCGAAGTCGATGATCTTGGGCAGCGCGCGGCCGTCGACCTCGGCCACCAGGATGTTCCCGGGCTTGAGGTCGCGGTGCACCACGCCCTTCTGGTGCGCGTGCTGCACGCCCTCGCAGACGCGGATGAACAGCTCCAGGCGCTCGCGCAGCGGCAGGCCGCGCTCCTCGCAGAAGGCCGTCAGCGGCCGGCCCTCGATCAGCTCCATCGCGAAGAAGGGATGGCCTTCGGGCGTGGTGCCGGCGTCGAAGACCTGGGCGATGGCCGGGTGCTTCATCTGCGCCAGCAGCTGGCGCTCGACCTCGAAATACGCGAGGTGGCGGGCCTCGACCTTGCGCAGGTGCAGGCGCTTGAGCGCGACGCTGCGCCGCACCGGCTCCAGCTGCTCTGCGCGATAGACCTCGCCCATGCCGCCGCGGCCCAGCAGGGCCTCGATCCGGTAGCGGCCGATGCGGGCCCCCGGCGCCAGCGCGCCTTCGGTCGGCAGTGAGGCCCCGGGCCCGCGCGTGGCCAGGCCCTCGGTCGGTGCCAGGTCGTCGTCTCCGCTGCCGCCCATGCGCTGTCCTCCCCGGCCGGCATCGTAACCGAAGCCCGGCGGGCATCGGCTACACTCGGGCGGCCCACGGGACCCCCGCCATGAGCCCCCAGGACCTCGACCCGACCACGCAGGAAACCCAGTTCAGCGCCGGGCCCCGCCGCTCGGCGCCGCGTTCGGCCTGCGTCGTGGTGATCCACGGCGAAGGCCTGGGCAAGCGCGCCGACATCGAGGACCGGCCGGTCCTGGTCGGGCGTTCGCAGGAGGCCGACCTGCACATCCCGCACAAGTCGGTGTCGCGCCTGCACTGCGAAATCCGCCGCGAGGGCGAGGCCTGCGTGCTGCGCGACCTGGGCGCCACCAACCGCACCCGGCTCAACGACCAGCCGGTCGAGGAAGCCACGCTGGCCGACGGCGACCACGTCACGGTCGGCGAGACCATCCTCAAGTTCATCAGCCACCACAGCGTGGAGGCGCGCTACCACGAGGAGGTCTACCAGCTCGCCACCCACGACGCGCTGACCGAGCTGTGCAACCGCCGGCACTTCTCCGAGCTGGTGGACAAGGAGATCGCGCGCGCCCAGCGCCACGGCCGGCCGCTGGTGATGGCGATCATCGACGTGGACCTGTTCAAGCCGGTGAACGACCAGTTCGGCCACATCGCCGGCGACGGCGTGCTGCGCCAGCTGGCCGCCACGGTGCGTGCCTTCGTGCGCGGCGAGGACATCGCCGCCCGCATCGGCGGCGAGGAATTCGCCGTGCTGCTGCCGGAGACGGACGTGGAGCCGGCGCGCCAGTTCGCCGAGCGCCTGCGCGAAGCCGTGGCCGCCGACACCTTCATGCTGGGCGGCCAGCCGCACCGGATCACCATCAGCCTGGGCCTGGCCGGCCTGGCGCCCGGGCGCGCCGACCGCAGCCAGCTGATGCGCGCGGCCGACGCCGCGCTCTACCGGGCCAAGGAAGAAGGCCGCAACCGCGTCTGCATCGAGCCCTGAGCGGGCCGGGTCAGGCCTTGCCGTAGCGGCGCGCGACGTAGTCGTCGATCACGCCCAGGAACTCGTCGGCGATGCCTTCGCCGCGCAGGGTCATGGCCTTCTCGCCGTCGATGAACACCGGCGCCGACGGCGCCTCGCCGGTGCCCGGCAGCGAGATGCCGATGTCGGCGTGGCGCGATTCGCCCGGGCCGTTGACCACGCAGCCCATCACCGCCAGCGACAGGTTCTCGACGCCCGGGTACTTGAGCTTCCACACCGGCATCTGCCCGCGCACGTGTTCCTGCACCTTCTGCGCCAGCACCTGGAAGAACTCGCTGGTGGTGCGGCCGCAGCCCGGGCAGGCGGTGACCAGCGGCGTGAACGCGCGCAGGCCCATGGTCTGCAGCAGCTCCTGGGCCACCACCACTTCCTGGGTGCGCGGCGCGCCGGGCTCGGGCGTCAGCGAGATGCGGATGGTGTCGCCGATGCCTTCCTGCATCAGCACCGCCAGCGCCGCCGCCGAGGCGACGATGCCCTTGCTGCCCATGCCGGCCTCGGTCAGGCCCAGGTGCAATGCGAAATCGGAACGGCTGGCCAGGTCGCGATAAACGGCGATCAGCTCCTGCACGCCGCTGACCTTGGCCGATAGCACGATGCGCTCGCGCGGCAGGCCGATCTCCACGGCGCGCTGGGCCGATTCCAGCGCCGACACCACCAGGGCCTCGCGCAGCACGCGCGCGGCGTCCCAGGGCTCGGCGCGGGCGGCGTTCTCGTCCATCAGGCGCGCGGCCAGGGCCTGGTCCAGCGAGCCCCAGTTCACGCCGATGCGCACCGGCTTGCCGAACTCGATGGCCTTCTCGACGATGGCCGCGAACTGCGTGTCCTTCTTCTTGCCGAAGCCGACGTTGCCCGGATTGATGCGGTACTTGGCCAGGGCCTCGGCGCAGGCCGGCTCGGCGGCCAGCAGGCGGTCGCCGTTGTAGTGGAAGTCGCCGACCAGCGGCACCTTCACGTTCATCATGTCCAGCTTGTCGCGGATGCGCGGCACCGCGGCGGCGGACTCGGGGTTGTTGACCGTGATGCGCACCAGCTCCGAGCCGGCGCGCCAGAGCTCGGCGACCTGGCGCGCGGTGGCGTCCACGTCGGCCGTGTCGGTGTTGGTCATCGACTGCACGACGACGGGCGCGCCGCCGCCCATGCGCACGTCGCCGACCTGCACCGCGCGGGTGGCGCGGCGCGGCTGGGGCCTGGCCTCGCTCATGCGGGCACGTCCTCCGTGGTGGGGGCCGCCTCGGGCAGCTTCTCGCCCAGCAGCACGTAGTCGCCGGCGTTGAGCAGCACCTCCACCTCGGCCAGCAGGTCCGGGCCACGCGGGCCGGCCTCGGGCACGAGCGAATTGGCGTCATGGATGACCTCGACGCGGCTGCCGGACTCGACCGAGGCGTTGGAGACGAAGCAGCGGCCGCCGTTGCCCTCGATCGGGAAGATCTCGACCGCGCGGTGCACCTGCCGGCTGCCGCCGTCGGCGCTCGTCACGCGCAGCGCGACCGGCCGCGACCGCCGCGACAGCAGTTCGACGCCGGCCGACAGCCCGCCATCGTCCTCGTAGCGCAGCCAGCGCATCACGCCGACCATCCAGGCGGTGTCCTCGTCGCCGTCGCCGAAGTTCAGGCCGACCAGTTCGCCGACCCGGGCCCGGGCCTGGTCGGCGCTGTCCCAGGCCATGCGGTAGCCACCGAGGCTCTGGTCCAGCACGCGGGCGAGGAAGCGCGGCACCCGGGTCATGCTGGCCGCGCCCTGGGTCCAGGCCGCGCCGGTGACCACGTGCACGGTGCCGGCGGCGGACTGGCGCATGAAGGTATCGAAATCGCGCTGGCCGGCGAGGAAATAATGCAGGCCGCTCAGGCCCAGCACGGTGTCGAGGTGGTGGCCGGCGGGCAATCGCGCCGGGCCGCGCGCCGAGATCTGGCCGAAGGCGCGGCGCAGCCGGATCAGCAGGTCGTTGCCCACGCGCACGCCGGGGCCCGGGCCGGGCACCAGCTCGGACTGGCCGTCGCGCACGCGCGACAGGGCGCGCTCGACTTCCTCGGCATAGGGCCGAAGGTCCAGCCACAGGGCGTGCGATTCCTCGCCGGCGCCGGGGCCGCGGTCGGCGTCGTCGGGCACGGCCGGGGCCAGGTCGTCGGGCTGGCGGTCGAGCAGGCCGCAGCGGGCGGCGAAGCTGCGGGCGATCGGCCACAGCGCGTCCTGCTCGGACTGCGCGAAGGCATAGGGATTGACCGCCGACATCAGCAGCGCCTGCACGTACAGCGTGGCGATGTCGAGCGTGCCGCCGGCGGCCTTGTCCTCGGCCGGCTTGCGCTCGAGCTTGAGCGAGGCGGCGAAGCGGTGCACGCGGTGCAGGCCCTGCCAGGCACCGGGCGCCGCCGGCCGGTAGATCCGCCAGGCCACGGCCAGCGCGCGCGCGTAGTGCCAGGCCGCGCGCTGCAGCGCCTGCAGCACGCTGCCGCCCTTGAGGAAGGGCACGGCGCCGGCCGGCGCGCACAGTTCGGCGGCGGCCAGGCGATAGCCGTGGCCCAGCGCGAGGTGGAAACCTTCGGCGACGCGCGCCGCGCGCGCCTTGTCCGGCGGCAGCGGCATCGGCAGGCCGGCGAACTGGCGCTCGAGCAGGGCCGCCGACTCCATGACCGCCGCCCGCAGTTCCTCCAGCGCCGCGAACCGGGTGCCGCCCTCGAGCCGCTGCGCGGCCAGGCCGTCCAGGGCCCTGGCGAGCTCCTGTTCGGCGGCCTGCGGGTTGGCGCGCGGCAGCGCGGCCACCCAGGCCTTGACCTTCTTCGCCTCGGCGGCGAAGCGCGGCGCGCCGGCGGGCGCGGGCAGGTCCTGGCTCAGTCGGCGGTAGCTTTCGCTCATCGTCGGTCCTCGTGGGGGCGACAGTGTAGACCGGCGCGGGCCCGGCGCCCCACCCCCGCCCCGGACGCCGCGGGGTATCCTGTCCGGCCGTCCCGGTTCCCGCCCATGGCCACCCTCGCCCGCGAACGCCAGGTCCTGCGTCCGTCCCAGCTCAATGCGCTCGCCCGCGACCTGCTCGAGGGCAGCTTCCCGCAGGTCTGGGTCGAGGGCGAGATCAGCAACTTCTCGCGGCCGGCCTCGGGGCACGCCTACTTCACGCTCAAGGACGAGCGCGCCCAGGTGCGCTGCGCCCTGTTCCGCCAGAACGCCCTGCGCCTGCGCTTCGCCCCGCGCGACGGCATGCAGGTGCTGGCCCGCGGCCGGCTGACGCTGTACGAAGCCCGCGGCGACTACCAGCTGGTGCTCGAGCACATGGAGGAAGCCGGCGAAGGCGCGCTGCGCCGGGCCTTCGAGGAGCTCAAGCAGCGCCTGGCCGCCGAGGGCCTGTTCGATGCCGCCCGCAAGCGGCCGCTGCCGGCGATGCCGCGCCGGCTGGGCATCCTCACCTCGCCGCGCGGCGCGGCGGTGCGCGACGTGCTCAGCGTGCTGGCCCGGCGCTTCCCGCTGCTCGAGGCCGAGGTGCTTCCGGTGCCGGTGCAGGGCGACGGCGCCGCCGCCGAGATCCGCGCCATGCTCCAGCGCGCGGTCGCCAGCGGCCGCTACGACGTGCTGCTGGTGACCCGCGGCGGCGGCTCGCTCGAGGACCTGTGGGCCTTCAACGACGAAGCCCTGGCCCGCGCCATCGCCGCCAGCCCGGTGCCCGTGGTGTCGGCGGTGGGCCACGAGGTGGACGTGAGCCTGGCCGACTTCGCCGCCGACCTGCGCGCGCCGACGCCCTCGGCCGCCGCCGAACTGCTGGTGCCCGAGCGCGAGGCGCTCGCCACCGGCCTGCGCCAGTCCCGGCGCCGGCTCGACGCCGCCCTCGCCCGCGGCCTGGCCACGCTGGCCCAGCGCAGCGACCAGGCCTGGCTGCGGCTGCGCGCCGCCCGCCCCCAGCTTCGGCTCGAGCGCGGCCGTGCCCGGCTCGACGACCTGCGCCACCGCCTCGCCGCCGCCCGCCTTCAGGCCCTGGGCCCGCGCCGCGAGCGCCTGGCCCGGGTGCTGCGCCGGCTCGACCAGCAGCATCCGCGCCAGCGCCTGCAGGCCTTGCGCCAGCGCCTGGCGCTCGCCGCGGGCCGCCTGCAGGGGCAGCCCGAACGCCTGCTGGCGCATCGCCGCCTGCACCTGGAGGGCCTGGGTCGCGCGCTGGCGACGGTCAGCCCGCTGGCGACCCTGGCCCGCGGCTACGCCATCGTGCAGCGCGCCGACGACGGCCGCGTGCTGCGCTCGCCCGCCGGGGCCGCGCCCGGCGACGCCCTGCGCGCGCGCCTCGCCGAGGGCGTGATCGACCTGGTGGTGGTGCCGCCGCGCGGCGATTGACCAGCCGGGCCGCGCGCCCGCGACGTCCCCGGGCGCGGCGGTTGCGCCGTCGCCCGACCCGACTCAACCCGCGTCCTGCCCCGCGCGTCCCAGCGCCAGCGGCGCGGCAAAGGCGATGCCGTCGCTGCCGCCGTGCTTGGCCCGGTACATGGCCTCGTCGGCCTTGCGCAGCAGGGTCTCGGCGCCGTCGCCGTCGTCCGGGAAACGGGCGATGCCGATGCTGGCGCCGACCACCACCCACTGGCCTTCGATCGCCACCGGACGGGAAATGGCCGCCTGCACCCGCGCCGCCACCGCGCGCAGCCAGGCGTCGTCGGTGCCGCGCTCGGTCGGCACCAGCACCAGGAATTCGTCGCCGCCCATGCGCGCCACCAGGTCGCCCGGGCGCACCGAATCGACCAGGCGCCGGCCGATCTCCGCCAGCAGGCGGTCGCCGGCGGCGTGGCCGTAGGTGTCGTTCACCGGCTTGAAGCCGTCGAGGTCGAAGGACAGCAGGGCGAAGCCCTCGCCGGCGCGGCGGCCGCGCGTGATCAGCTTGCCCAGCTGGTGCAGGGCGTAGCGGCGGTTGGGCAGGTTGGTCAGCGAATCCATGCCGGCCAGGCGCCGGATGCGTTGGCGGTCGTGCAGGATGCGCGTGGTCGCCAGCGCCGCCAGCACCGACAGCAGCAGGCGGAACACGAAGCCGGGCGTGACCCAGGGCTGGCCGTGCAGCCAGCCCTCGCGCGGCACCGCCGAGATCAGCCAGCTGCCGCCGGGCAGGAACACCGGCGTGCGCGCCGCGTCGGCCGCCGCCGGGTGGCGGGTGCCGCGGATGGGTTCGCCGCCGGGGCCGCCGGCGTCGCGGCCGATGATGGCCACGTCCAGGTCGTCCTCGAGCCGGCGGATGCCGGCCCGGCGCAGGACGTCGTCGTAGTCCAGGGCCATGCTCACCGCGCCCCACAGCCGCGGCACGCCGTCGCGCTCGATCCACATCGGGATGCGCACCGCCAGCGCGTGGCGCCCGTCGCCCAGGTCGAAGGGCCCGGCCAGCACGGGCTGGTCGAGGCTGATCGCCCGGCGCATGGCCGGCCCGTGCAGCGGGTCCTCGAGCAGGTTCAGGCCCAGCACGCGCTCGTTGCCGGCCAGCGGATGCACGCGCTGCACGACGAAGCCCGGCGCCAGGCTCAGGTCGATGATGTGCGGCTGGCCGCGCAGAAGCTCGGTGGCGATGGCCTCGAAATCGTCCTGCGCGCGTGCCTCGCCCAGCGTCACCTGCACGGCCAGGCCGCGCACCAGCGCCACCGAGGCGTAGAGGTCGGTCTCGAGCCGGGCGCGGAAATCCGACAGCTCGCGCTGCACTTCGCGCTGGCGCTCGGAGAGCTCCCGCCGCCGCTCGAGGTGGCCGGCGTTGAGGCTGAAGTACAGGCCCATGGCCAGCACCAGGAATCCCACCAGCATCGGGCGGCCCGGGCGCAGCCAGGCCAGGCCCGGACGATCGCGGTCGGCGACGGGGTCCTCCGGCGGGTCGCTGGGTGGTCGGGCGGCCATGGCGCGCAATCTACCCCTTCGCCCGCCCGCGCGCCCGGGCCGGAGGCCATGCCGTTGGGCCGCCGGCAGGCTTCACGCTCCGCGGCAAAGCCCGTAGGCTCCCGGGCATGCAGGCGGAGCCGACCGACGAGGAACTGATGCTGGCCTACGCGGCCGGCGACCTCGCCGCCTTCCAGGCCCTGTATGCCCGCCACCGCGGGCCGCTGTTCCGGCACCTGTCGCGGCAGCTGCGCGACACCTCGCTGGCCGAGGAATTCTTCCAGGACACCTGGCAGCGCGTGATCGCCGCGCGCGAACGCTGGCGGCCGGAGGCGAAGTTCTCGACCTGGCTCTACCAGATCGCCCACAACCGCCTGGCCGACCACTGGCGCGCGCGCCAGCACCGCCCGGACGCACCGGAGGATGCCCAGGCCGCCGCCGAGCGCATCCCGGACCCGGACGGCCCGGAGCGCCAGCTGTCGGCGTTCGAGGAGCGCCGGCGCCTGCAGCGCGCGCTGGAGGAGCTGCCGGAGGAACAGCGCGAGGTCGTGCTGCTGCGCCTGGAGCAGGAGCTGACGCTGGAGGAGATCGGCGAAATCACCGGCGCCGGCCGGGAAACCGTCAAGTCCCGGCTGCGCTATGCCATGGACAAGCTGCGCGCGAGGCTGCGGCCATGAGCCTTCAACCCCGTTCCGCGGGCCGGGCCGTTGAAGGCCATGCACCCACCCACCGGAGTCCCGCCATGCGCCACGCCCGCCCCGCCCTGCTCGTCGCTTCGATCACCCTGGCCCTCGCCGCCGGCTGCGCCCGCCAGGCGCGCGAAGGCGACGCCGCGACCGCCGGTTCCGCCGCCCGCGACGCCGCCGCGCGCGAACGCGCGTCGCAGGAGGTTGCCGCCGCCGCGGCCGAAGAATCCACCCTGGACGCGATCGAAGTCACCGGCTCGCGCATCGTCGGGAGCCCCGCGGCCGCGCCGATGGCCATGGCGCCCCCCGCCCCGCCGCCGATGCCCCGCATCGCCCCGGAGCCGGGCCTCGTCGCGCCCGCCGCCGAACCCAATACCGAGAACTACGCCGAGTTCGAGGACAACCCGATCGTGCGCACCGCGGAGAACGCGGTCTCGACCTTCTCCATCGACGTCGACACCGGCAGCTACAGCAACCTCCGCCGCCTGCTGGCCGAGGGCACGCTGCCGCCCAAGGACGCGGTGCGGGTCGAGGAGCTGATCAACTACTTCGACTACGGCTACGCCGCCCCGCGCGACCGCAGCCAGCCCTTCAGCACCCGCGTCGAGCTGGCGCCGGCGCCCTGGGACGGCCGGCGCGTGCTGATGCAGGTCGGCCTCAAGGGTTACGAGGTGCCGGCCGCGGAGATCCCCGCCAGCAACATCGTCTTCCTGATCGACACCTCGGGCTCGATGTCGGACGAGAACAAACTGCCCCTGCTCAAGGACAGCTTCCGCCAGCTGGTGCCGCGCCTGCGCGCCCAGGACCGCGTGTCGATCGTGGTCTACGCCGGCAGCGCCGGCCTGGTGCTGCCGCCGACGCCGGGCGACCGCCACGGCGAGATCCTCGACGCGCTCGGCCGCCTCGAGGCCGGTGGGTCGACCAATGGCGGCGAAGGCATCGAACTGGCCTATGCGGTGGCGAAACAGGCCTACATCGAGGGCGGCGTGAACCGCATCCTGCTGGCCAGCGACGGCGACTTCAACGTCGGCATCTACGACCCGCGCGCGCTCGAGACCCGCATCGAGGCCGGCCGCGAATCGGGCATCGCCTTCAGCGTGCTCGGCTTCGGCGGCGGCAACTACAACGACGCGCTGGCGGAAACGCTGGCCGACGTGGGCAACGGCAGCTACGCCTACATCGACACCCTGATGGAGGCGCGCAAGGTGCTGGTGGAGGAAATGTCCTCGACCCTGCTGACCATCGCCAGCGACGTGAAGGTGCAGGTCGAGTTCAACCCGGCGGTGGTCGCCGAATACCGCCTGGTCGGCTACGAGAACCGCGTGCTGGCCCGCGAGGACTTCAACAACGACCGCGTGGACGCCGGCGAGATCGGCGCCGGCCACGACGTGACCGCGCTCTACGAGCTGTGCCTGGTCGGCATGGGCTGCGAGTCCAGCGACGCGCTGCGCTACGCCTCGCCCGCGGCGGCCAGCGCCCGCGGCGACGAGATCGGCTACCTCAAGCTGCGCTACAAGCTGCCCGGCCAGGAGGCCAGCACGCTGCAGGAGCAGGCGGTGCCGCGATCGGCGATCGCGTCCTCGGCCAGCGAGGACCTGCGCTTCGCCGCCGCCGTGGCCGCCTTCGCCGACCAGCTGCGCGGCGGCAAGCGCACGAACGGCTACACTTGGGACGCGATCGAGGCCCTGGCGCGCGGCGCCCGCGGCGACGATCCCTGGGGCTACCGCGGCGGATTCCTGCAGCTGGTGGCGCAGGCGCGCAGCCTCGCCCCGGCGCCCCGCCCCGACGCCGCGATTTCGCAGGAGTGAACCGGCCGCCGTGAGCACGCCGCAGGACCCGCGCACCACCCCGCTGCAGGACGACGAGGCCGCCCTGGCCCGCGTCCTGCGCGCCCTGCCCGCCGGCGAACCGCCGGCGGCGCTGGACGCGGCCATCCTGAAGGCGGCCACGGACGCGATCTCCGCGCCCGCCACCGCGAAGCGGCCCCGCCACTTGCCGACCTGGGCCCTGGGCACCGCCGCGGCCGCGGTGCTCGCCATCGGCATCGGCAGCCAGCTGCGGCCGCCGGTCCCCGCCGAGCGTGCCGCGCCGCCCTCCGAGCCGACGCTGCAGGCCCTGCCCGCGCCGCCGCCCGCGGCCAGGCGCGTGCTCGACCCCGAGGCCGGCCTCGTCTCGCCCTTTGCCGCCCCGCCCGCCGATGCGTCGGCCGTGGCCACCGAGGCCGCGGCCCCGGCCGACGCCGAGGCCAATGCGTCGGCCTCGGCCGAACGCCCGGAAGACGTGCCGCGCGCCGCCGCCGACGCGGTCTTCGAAGCGGCCTCCGAGCCAGCACCGGCAGCTGTGACGGAGCCTGCGCAGCCGCCGGAACCCGCGCCGGCACCGCAGGCTTCGCCGACGCCGACGCCGACGCCGACGCCGGCCCTGGCCCCGGCGCCGCCTCCGCCCCCGGCGCCCGCCGCCCCGCCGGCCCCGCCCCCGCCCGCCGCGGCCGCCTCCGACACCGCCGCGGCATCCGCCGCGCCGGCGGAGGAAGCGCCCGCAACCCTGGACAGCATCGAAGTCACCGGCTCGCGCATCGCCACGCCGCCCTCCGCCGGCTCGCGCGAAGCGGACCGCGCGGCGGCCCGCGCCGCCGCGGCGGAGCGCGCCCGCGCCGAACGCGAGGCCGACGACGCGCGCCGCCAGTCCGCCGAGCGCGAGGTCCGTGAGTCGGTCGAGGCCCGCGCAGCCGCCGCGCCCGCCGAAAAGTCCGGCGCGCTGCTGCCCCCGGTGGCCGAGGACGCGCGACTGGCGCCGGCCGACTGGCTGGCGCGCGTGCGCGAGCGCCGCGACGCGGGCGACCTCGCCGGCGCCCGCGCCAGCCTGGTGCTGTTCGCGCGCGCGCATCCGGACGCGACGATCCCCGACGACCTCGCCGGCCTGCGCGAGTGAGCGGCGCGACGACCCTCGCCGCCCCGGCGCAGTTCGCGCTCGAGGCGAAGAAGAGCCGTTTCCTCGCCCGCGCCGCGCACGCCGGCACGCCCGAGGCCGCGCTCGCCTTCCTGCGCGAGGTCGCCGACCCGCAGGCCACCCACAACTGCTGGGCCTACCGCATCGGCGCGAACTACCGTTTCTCCGACGACGGCGAGCCCGGCGGCAGCGCCGGCCGCCCCATCCTGGCCGCCATCGAGGGCCAGGGGCTGGACCAGGTGATGGTGGTGGTGACCCGCTGGTACGGCGGCACCAACCTCGGCGTCGGCGGCCTGGTGCGTGCCTATGGCGGCGCCGCGGCCGAGTGCCTGCGCACCGCGGCCCGCCGCGACCTGGTCGACTGGGCCCAGGCCGAGCTCGCCTGCGAGTTCGCGCTCGCCGGCGCCGTGCACGCCGCGCTGCCCGCCTTCGGCGCGGAAAAGCTCGCCGAAGCCTTCGAACCGGAGGGCCTGCGCTTGCGTTTGCGCCTGCCCGCCACCAGTCTGGAACCGCTCGCCGACCGCCTGCGCGACCTCAGCCGCGGCAGCGCCCGCCTCCGCCGCCTCGACCCCGCCTGACATGAGCGAACCGACCCCCGCCCGCGCGCCCGTGAATTCGCTGCGCGGCCTGCTGCCCTTCCTGCGCCCGCACCGCGGCCTGCTCGCGGCCTGGCTGGCGGCGCTGGCGTTTTCCTCCAGCGCCACGCTGGCGCTGCCGGTGGCGGTGAAGCACATGATCGACCAGGGCTTCCGCGCCGGCGGCGGGATCGACCGCTGGTTCGCCCTGCTGTTCGCCGTGGCCGTCGCGCTGGCGCTGGCCACGGCGGCGCGCTTCTTCTTCGTCTCGCTGCTGGGCGAGCGCGTGGTCGCCGACCTGCGCCGCGGGCTGTACGCGCACCTGCTGTCGCTCGACCAGAGCTTCTTCGAGAAGACCCGCGCCGGCGAGTTGCTCTCGCGCCTGTCGGCCGACACCGAACTGCTGCGCAGCGTCGTCGGCTCGAGCATGTCGGTGGCCCTGCGCAGCGGCGTCACCGTCACCGGCAGCGCGATCATGCTGGCGGTGACCAGCCCGCGCCTGGCCCTGTTCGCCCTGCTCGGCATCCCGCTGGTCGTGCTGCCGATGGCGCTGTCGGGGCGGCGCGTGCGCGCGGTGGCCAAGGCCGCGCAGGACCGCGTGGCCGACGCCAACGCCCGCGCCGGCGAAACCCTGGGCGCGATGCACACCGTGCAGAGCTACGCGCGCGAAGGCTACGAGGCCGGCCGCTTCGGCGAGGCGGTCACGGTCGCGCTGCGCGCGGCCCGCCGGCGCATCGGCCTGCAGGCGCTGCTGACCGCGCTGGTGATCGTGCTGGTGTTCGGCTCGATCACCGCGGTGCTGTGGGTCGGCGCCCAGGACGTGATCGCCGGGCGCATGTCGCCGGGCACGCTGGGCCAGTTCGTGCTGTACGCGCTGATCGGCGCCGGTTCGGTGGGCGCGCTGGCCGAGGTCTGGGCCGAGGTGCAGCGCGCGGCCGGCGGCATGGCCCGCATCAACGAGCTGCTGGCGGAAACCTCCGCGCTGGCGCGCCCGGCCACGCCGGCGACGCTGCCCTCGCCGGTGCGCGGCGAGCTGCGCCTGCGCGGCGTGCGCTTCCACTACCCCACGCGCCCGGACGCGCCGGCGCTCGAGGACTTCGACCTGGACGTGGCACCCGGCGAGACCGTCGCCCTGGTCGGCCCCTCCGGCGCCGGCAAGAGCACCGTGTTCCAGCTGCTGCTGCGCTTCCACGACCCCGAGGCGGGCACGATCACGCTCGATGGCGTGGACCTGCGAACGCTCGAGCCGGCCGACCTGCGCCGGCACATCGCCCTGGTGCCGCAGGACCCGGTGGTGTTCGGCACCACCGCGCGCGAGAACATCCGCTACGGCCGGCTCGAGGCGGGCGATGCCGAGATCGAGGCCGCCGCGCGCAGCGCCGAGGCCCACGACTTCCTCGCGGCCCTGCCCCAGGGCTACGACAGCGAACTCGGCGAGCGCGGCGCGCGCCTGTCCGGCGGCCAGCAGCAGCGCCTGGCGATCGCCCGCGCCCTGCTCAAGGACGCGCCGATCCTGCTGCTGGACGAGGCCACCAGCGCGCTCGACGCGCAGAGCGAACGCGCGGTGCAGGCCGCGCTCGAGCGCCTGATGCGCGGCCGCACGACGCTGGTGATCGCGCACCGCCTCGCCACCGTGCTGCAGGCCGACCGCATCGTGGTGATGGACCGCGGCCGCATCGTCGACCAGGGCACGCATGCGCAGCTGCTGGCGAAAGGCGGCCTGTACGCGGAGCTGGCGCGGCTGCAGTTCGCGGCCGGCCCACACCCGGGCTGACTGCGGCGCCGGCTCAGCCGAGCGCGTCGAAGAATCCGTCCGGCAAGCGCAGCGTGCCCAGCCAGCCCGTGCGCGTGCCGGTGAGCACGCGCAGCATCTGGCCGCGGCCGCCGGGCAGGCGGCCCATCGGCAGGAAAGCGAGGTCGCGCAGGCGGGCGGCGGCGTCGTGCGTGGACTGGAAGACGGGCGTCAGCCAGCGGCTCCAGAACTGGTAGGCGCGCACGTGGCCGGCGCGTTCGCGACCGTAGCGGCGCAGGGCCGCGTCCAGGCCCGGCGACTCACGCAGGGCATTGCGCAGCGCCAGCACGTCCATCAGCGCCATGTTCACCCCCTGCCCCAACTGCGGGCTCATCGCATGCGCGCTGTCGCCCAGCAGCACCAGGCGGTCGCGATGCCAGGCCGCGGGGATGGCGTCGCGGTAGGCGGCGCGGGCGAGCATCGCCGGTTCGCGGATGCCCTCGACCCAGGCGCGCGCCTCGGGCCACAGCGTGGCCACCTGGTCGCGCCAGGCCGCGAGGCCGGCGTCCTGCCAGCGCTCGAAGTCCGCCGTCGGCAGGCTCCAGAAAAAACTCAGGCGCGGCGTCGGATCGCCGGGCCGGCCGCCCACCGGCAGCAGGCCGGCCATCTGCCGGGCCTGGCGGTAGCGCTGGCGCAGCTCGTGCGGCCAGGGCCAGTCGCCCTCGGGCAGCAGGCACCAGAGCGCGCCCCAGGGATACGGTGCGTCCAGCCGCGGCGGGCCGACGGCGCCGCGCAGGCACGAGGCCGCGCCATCGGCGGCGATCACCAGGTCGTAGGGGCCGTGGAGGCCGCCGTCGCCGTCCCGCAGTACGCCGCGTGCCGCGTCCACCGCGACGATGCGCGTGCCGGTGCGCACGCCCCCGGCACCGGGCCAGGCCGCGCGCAACACCTCGAACAGCGAGCCCCGCTGCAGGCCCAGGCCGAACAGCCGGGCGTCGAGGCCCGCGTAGCGCATGTCCATCACGGCGCGGCCGGCGGCGTTTTCGCCGAACAGCCGATGGATGCGCCGGCCGTGCGCCAGCACCGCGTCCAGCAGGCCCAGCTCCCAGAGCACCGACAGGCCGGTGGGCTGGAGCAGGAAGCCGGCGCCCACCGGGCCCAGCGCCTGCGCCTGTTCGAACACCTCGACCCGATGGCCGTCGCGCGACAGGGCCAGGGCCGCGGCCTGGCCGCCGCTGCCGTAGCCGACGATGGCGATGTCGAGGGGCGTCATTCGGGCCGCGGGTTCCGGGGGGCGGAAAAACGAAAGCCCCGCGCGGGGCGGGGCTTCCGGGGCTTGCGATCGCGCCGGCTCAGGCCGGGACGACGTTGGACGCCTGCGAGCCCTTCGGGCCCTGCACGACCTCGAAGCTCACCCGCTGGCCTTCCTGCAGGGTGCGGAAGCCCTTGGCGCTGATCGCGGAGTAATGCACGAAGACGTCGGCGCTGCCGTCCTCCGGAGCGATGAACCCGAAGCCCTTGGCGTCGTTGAACCACTTCACGGTGCCGAAACTCATAGAACTTGACCTCAATGCGGTAGGTACGAGCGTGCCCCGTGCGCGGATGCCCCGGACGCGTGCACGGCCCGAGTATGAACAAGGGCAAAACGCTTGACAATCACCCCAGCAGGGCGCCCAGCAGGGGCGGCAGGCCGGCGCTGGCGGCGTCCACGTTGGCCAGCACCTCCCCGAGCGTGATCTCGCGGTCGTCGCCGCAGCCGGCGGCCCAGTTGGCGACCACGGCCAGGCAGGCGTAGTCCAGGCCGAGCTCGCGGGCCAGGCCGGCCTCGGGCATGCCGGTCATGCCGACCAGGTCGCAGCCGTCGCGGCGCAGGCGGGCGATCTCGGCCCGCGTTTCCAGGCGCGGGCCCTGGGTGGCGCCATAGCAGCCGCCGTCCACCACCGTCACGCCCGCGTCCGCCGCCGCGGCCAGCACCGCGCGGCGCAGGGACGGCGTGTAGGGATCGCCGAAGTCCACGTGCAGCACCTCGCCGCCCTCCCCGTCCCAGAAGCTGGCGGCCCGGCCCCAGGTGTAGTCGATCAGCTGGTCCGGGCAGGCCAGCACGCGCGGGCCGAAGCGGTCGGTGATGCCGCCGACGGTGTTGATCGCCAGCACGCGCGTCGCGCCCAGTTGCTTCAGGCGCCAGAGGTTGGCGCGGTAGTTCACGCGGTGCGGCGGCAGCGAATGGCCTTCGCCGTGGCGGGCGAGGAAAGCCACCGTCTTGCCGGCCAGGGTGCCGATGCGGACCGGCCCGCTGGCCGCGCCGTAAGGCGTGTCGCCTTCGTCGGCGCGGGCGTCCCGGAGCGCGGCCAGGCGGTAGACGCCGGTGCCGCCGATGATCGCGAGGTCGATGGCGGGCATCGCTCAGTCCTTCAGGGCGTACAGGCCCGGCAGGTTGCGGCCCTGTTCGTGGAAATCCATGCCGTGGCCGTAGACGTAGCGGTCCGGCACCTGCACGGCGATCCAGTCGGCGTGGATGCCCTCGACGCGGCGGTCGTGGACCTTCTCGGCCAGCACGGCGATGCACACCTCGGTCGCGCCCTCGTCCTCGCACCAGTGCTTCACGGCGCGCAGGGTGTGGCCCTCGTCGAGGATGTCGTCGGCGATCAGCACCCGGCGGCCGCGCAGGGGCGTCGCCGGGCGGTGCAGCCAGGCCAGGCCGGCGCCGGTGGTCTGGCCGCGGTAGCGGGTGGCGTGCAGGTAGTCGAACTCCAGGTCGGTCTTCATCGCCAGCGCCAGCTCGGCGGCGAAGATCAGCCCGCCGTGCATGATCGTCAGGTACACCGGCCGCTCGCCGCCGGCGTAGTGGGCGTCGATGTCGGCGGCGATGCGCCGGGTCTCGCGGCGCAGGGCGTCGCCGTCGAACAGCAGCTCGGAGGCCGCGAGCGCGGCGCGCAGGTCGGGCAAGGTCATCAGGCCACTCCTTCGATCGGGCCGGAAAGCCGCGCGACGGCGGCGGCGTGGCGGGAATCGGCCAGCAACCCGTCCCAGCCGCAGGCGCCGCGGCCGAGCAGGCCGGTGAGCGCAGCGGTGTTCCCCGGCGGGCGGCCGGCCATCGCGGCCAGGGAATCGGGCACCAGGGCCGGCGCGCAGACCAGCACGACGTCGCAGCCGGCGTCCAGGTGCGCGTCGATGCGCGCCTTCACCCCGCCCGCGGATTCGGCCGCGGCCATGCCGATGTCGTCGGAGAAGACGACGCCGCGGAAGCCCATGTCGCGGCGCAGGATGTCGTTGATCCAGCGCGGCGAATAGCCGGCCGGTTCCGGTGCGACGGCCGGGTAGCTGACGTGCGCCATCATCACCGCGTCGGCGCCGGCGGCGATGCCGGCGCGGAAGGGCATGAGGTCCTCGGCCTCGAGCACGGCCCGCGGACGCGGGTCCACGGCGTGGTCGAAGTGCGTGTCCTCGAGCACCGAGCCATGGCCCGGGAAATGCTTCAGGGTGGCGGCCATGCCGGCGGCGTGCATGCCCTCGACGTAGGCGCGGGTGAAGGCGCTGACGACCTCCGGGTCGGCGTCGAAGGCGCGGTTGCCGATGGCGAGGTTGCCGCGGCCCAGGTCCACCACCGGCGCGAAGCTCAGGTCCAGGCCGGTGGCGCGGATCTCGCTGGCCATCAGCCAGGCGTGCTCGCGCGCCAGCCCCAGCGCGGCGGCGGGATCCTTCGCGTAGGCCTTGCCGAATCCCTCGAGCGCCGGCAGCGGGTGGTAGCCGTCGCGGAAGCGCTGCACGCGCCCGCCTTCCTGGTCCACGCAGATCAGCTGCGGGCGCGGCGCCGCGGCGCGGATGGCGGCGGTGAGCTCGGCCACCTGCGCGCGCGAGGCGAAGTTGCGGCTGAACAGGATGACGCCGGCGACGGACGGGTCCTGCAGCCACTCGATTTCCACCGGCGACAGCACGTGGCCGCCGATCCCGATCACCAACATCAGGCTTGCTCCTGCGCGCTCCAGCGCGAATACGGGCGCTCGGCGAGCGCCAGGTTGTAGTAGCGGGCTTCGTCGGTCACCTCGGCGCCCAGCCAGTCGGGGCGCGCGTAGGGCGCATCGGCGGCCTCGAGCTCGAGTTCGGCGACCACCAGCCCGGCGTTGTCGCCAAGGAATTCATCCACCTCGAAGGTGCGTCCGCCGACCTCGACGTAGTGCCGCACCTTGTCGATGCTGCCGCCGACGCACAGCGCCAGCAGCGCCTCGGCGTCGGCGACGGGGATTTCGTAGTCGAATTCCTGCCGGGTGTGGCCGAGCTCGCGCGACTTGAGGTTGAGGAAGGCCTGGTCGCCGGCGATGCGCACGCGCACGGAGGCCTTCTGCCGGCCTTCGCGCAGGGCGCCCATGTCGTTGATGTAGCCCTGGGCCATGCGCACGGACCGCGAGGCCTGCGCGCGCCAGCCCTCGCCCACCACCCGGAACTTCCGCTCGATCTCGATGCCCATCGGTCCTCCGCTTCGCCGCGCATTGTATCCCTCGCTCGGTCCCCGCGGCCGGGTCGCTTGGCGGGTGGC
>VFQM010001173.1_pt1 | contig 24130 bp, 19 predicted proteins | sample 3512391 | NCBI WGS metagenome assembly VFQM01 (sample SAMN10412369, study PRJNA504923) | tailings metagenome | isolation source: Replicate 1 from Balatoc abandoned mine | place: Philippines | reverse complement strand
ATCGCCATCCGCGAGCGGCTCGATGCGCACCGCGTGGTCGAGGATTTCATGATCGCGGCCAATGTCGCGGCGGCCAAGGCGCTGGAGGCCAGGACCGCGCCGGTGGTCTATCGCATCCACGAGCCGCCGAGCCGCGAGAAGCTGATCGCGCTGCGCGATTACCTCGCCACCATGGGCAAGAAGCTCGCATTAGGCCAGGTGGTGACCCCGGGCCTGTTCAACCGGATGCTCAAGGACATCTCCGACGAGGCGGAAAAGGCGCTGGTGATGGAGGCGGTGCTGCGCAGCCAGACGCAGGCCTATTACGGCCCTGCCAATGCCGGACACTTCGGGCTGAGCCTCGGCTCCTATGCCCACTTTACCTCGCCGATCCGCCGCTATTCCGACCTTCTGGTGCACCGCGCGCTGGTGGATGCCTACAAGCTGGAGCAACCCGCCCCGCCGGGCTCGATCCCGCCGACCAGTGGCTTGTCCGACCGTGACCGCGCCAGCCTTCAGCAGGTCTCCGACGCGATCAGCCAGACCGAGCGCCGCGCGATGGAGGCCGAGCGCGATACCATCGACCGCTATGTCGCAGCGTGGCTCTCGGCGCGGGTGGGCGAGGTGTTCGACACCCGCATCACCGGCGTGCAGGCCTTCGGCTTCTTCGCCACCATCGTCGGCCTTGGCGGTGACGGCCTCGTGCCGATCTCGACGCTTGGCGGCGAATATTTCCGCCATGACGAAGCCGCGCAGGCGCTGGTCGGCAGCGATAGCGGCACCACCTATGCCAGCGGCGACCGGCTGAAGCTGCGCCTTGCCGAGGCCAACCCGCTCACGGGGGCGCTCAAGTTCGTGCTGCCCGACAGCCAGGCGGGCGTGATCGAGCCGCGCGGCACCCGTCCGCCCGATCGCGGGCGCGGGCCGAAAAAGGCTGGCAAGTTCATGGTCGGCCAGCGCGGACGGCCGGGCAATATCCGCCATCAGGGTCGCAAGAAGTAGCGGCCTCGCCTCAGGCGAGGTGGTCGCTCGTCATCTCGTCGTAATCGCCGGGAATGATGTAGAGCGGGCAAGGAAGAGTGCCCGCCACGGCCGAGAAGTGAGTCACCAGCGGGCCGGGCGCACCGCCGCGCGCCGCGCCGAGCACCAATGCTGCGACTTCCTTGTGCTCGGCGAGAAATTCGCTGACGATCCGCTGGCCCTGACCGATCTTGACCGAGATGGTCGGCATGATCCCGCTTTCCGCCAGCAGGTTGCCGGCGACCCCGTGCGCGAGCATCTCCGCCCGGTCGCGCGCCTCGGCCTCGATCGTCGCCTGCACTGCGCCGAAAGCGGAGAAGTTCTGCTGCGGCACCAGCGCGAGAAGATGCACCGCGCCGCCGACATTGGCCGCACGCCGCGCAGCATAGCGCAAGGCGGCGGTCGCCTCCTCGCTTGCGTCGATGATGACCAGAAATGTGCGCATGTTCTGTGGCCCCGTTGGCGGCGACGTATCAATGCATTCGTATGGATTGGCAAGTCCTCGCCGCAATCCCCCATTGTTGGGCCTTGCCCGACGTAAGGGAATTGGCCAGAGGGATGGGCAAGGATCGATAAGGGAGTTTCAGCGGATCATGGCCCTCGACATCAAGATGCCGGCTTTGTCGCCCACCATGGAAGAAGGCACGCTCGCGCGCTGGCTGGTGAAGGTTGGCGATACGGTTGCCTCGGGCGACGTGATGGCCGAGATCGAGACCGACAAGGCGACGATGGAGTTCGAGGCGGTCGATGAAGGTGTGATCGCCGAGATCCTGATCGCGGAAGGCACCGAGGGCGTGAAGGTCGGCGCGGTGATCGCGCGGCTTTCCGTCGAGGGCGAGGAAGCGGCACCGTCTCCGGCTCCTGCCGCCGAGGCTCCCGCAGCCGCAGCGGATGGCCCCGCCGCCACCCCGACCGCGCGCAAGCTTGCCGAAGCGAACGGCATCGATCTCGCCAGCATCACCGGCACCGGCCCCAAGGGCAAGATCACCAAGGAAGATGTCGAGGCAGCGGTGCTCAAGGCAGGCGGCACGGTTGCCGGCGCCCCTGCCGCCCCTGCGGCCCCTGCGCCCGCCGCCGCGCCTGCTCCGGCCGCATCGGGCGCGCGCATCATCGCCTCCCCGCTGGCCAAGCGCATTGCGGCGGACAAGGGGATCGACCTTGCGCTCGTCAAGGGCACCGGCCCGGGTGGCCGGATCGTCAAGGACGATGTCGAGAACTTCACCCCGGGCGCTGCGGCTCCGGCGCCTGCTTCTGCTCCGGCTGCCGCGCCCGCTGCGCCTGCCGCCGCACCCGCTCCGGTGGCCGTCCCCAGCCTCGGCGGCGATCTCGATGCGCCTTACGAAGTGCAGAAGCTCAACAATGTCCGCAAGGTCATCGCCCGCCGCCTGACCGAGGCCAAGCAGACCATCCCGCACATCTACCTCACGGTCGATATCCGGCTCGATGCACTGCTCAAGCTGCGCGGGGAACTCAACAAGTCGCTTGAAGCGGACGGCGTGAAGCTGTCGGTCAATGATCTGCTGATCAAGGCGCTCGCCCGCGCGCTGCAACGCGTGCCCAAGTGCAATGTCAGCTTCCAGGGTGACACGCTGCTGCAATTCACCCGGCAGGATATTTCGGTGGCAGTCGCCGCGCCCTCGGGCCTGATCACCCCGATCATCCGTGACGCAGGCCGCAAGGGTCTTGCCGAGATCAGCACCGAGATGAAGGCGCTCGCGAACAAGGCCAAGGACGGCAAGCTGCAACCGCACGAATTCCAGGGCGGCACGGCGAGCCTTTCCAACCTCGGCATGTTCGGCACCAAGCAGTTCGACGCGGTGATCAACCCGCCGCAGGCGATGATCCTCGCGGTCGGCGCGGGCGAGCAGCGCCCGTGGGTCGAGGACGGCCAGATCGTCGCCGCCACGGTGATGAGCGCCACCGGCAGCTTCGACCACCGCGCCATAGACGGCGCGGACGGCGCGCAGCTGATGGAGGCGCTGAAGAACCTCGTCGAGAACCCGATGGGGCTGGTGGTCTAGCACTATGCCCGCGGGCGAACTGACCATCCGCGCGACCGCGATGCCGGCCGACACCAACCCCTATGGCGGGGTGTTCGGCGGGTGGCTGATGGCGCAGATGGCGCTGGGCGCAGGCAGCCTCGCAAGCCGCGTGGGGCAGAGCAAGGCTGTGGTCGTCTCGGCCACAGACTTCGCCTTTCCCGGCGCGATGGCGGTGGGGGATGAACTCTCGGTCTATTGCGACGTCCTCGCCACTGGCACCACCTCATTGACCATCGCCGCCGAGGCCATCGCCCGCGAACGCAATGGCGAGGCGACGCAGATGGTTGCGCGCGGCACCTTCAAGTTCGTCTTGATCGGCGAGGACGGCCGCCCTCGCGCGCTGGTGCAGGGCGCTGCATCATGAACCGCTGTCCTACACCCTCCGGTGCTGGCACCATCGCCGCGATGACCCGTCACCGCCCCTTTCCGCGCCCATCGCGCCCCGCTCGCCTTGCACCTGTCCGGGGGCAGGTTTTCGGTTCCTGGACAGTGTCTCAAGTGTCTCATCGTTCAGCTTCAGAAGGGATCATCTGAATGTCCGCCTCCTATGACGTGATCGTGCTCGGTTCCGGCCCCGGCGGCTATGTCGCGGCGATCCGCTGCGCGCAGCTCGGGCTGAAGACCGCGATTGTCGAGCGCGAGAACCTCGGCGGCATCTGCCTCAACTGGGGCTGCATCCCGACCAAGGCGATGCTGCGTTCGGCCGAGATCTTCCACTACATGCAGCACGCAGGCGATTACGGCCTCGTCGCGAAAGGGATCGAGGCCGACCTCGCCGCCATCGTCAAGCGCAGCCGCGGGGTGGCGAAACAGCTCAATCAGGGCATCGGCCACCTGATGAAGAAGAACAAGATCGCCGTTCACATGGGCACCGGTACGCTGACGGGCGCGAACAGCCTGACGGTCAAAGGCGAGAAGGGCGAGGAAGCGCTCACCGCCAAGCACATCATCGTCGCCACCGGCGCGCGGGCGCGCGACCTGCCCTTCGCGCCCGCCGACGGCAAGCGCGTATGGACCTATCGCCATGCCATGACCCCGGCGGAACTGCCGAGCAAGCTGCTGGTCATCGGATCGGGCGCGATCGGCATCGAATTCGCCAGCTTCTACAATGACCTCGGCAGCGAGGTGACCGTGGTGGAGATGCTCGACCGGATCGTGCCGGTGGAAGACGCGGACGTTTCCAGCTTCCTTGAAAAGAGCCTCAAGAAGCAGGGCATCACGATCATGACCGGCGCGGGCGTGGAGGCGATCAAGGTGTCGGACAGCGGCATCACCGCGACCATCAAGGACAAGGCGGGCGCGTCCGCCACCAGCGACTTCAGCCACGTGATCGTCGCCATCGGCATCGTGCCGAACACCGAGAACATCGGGATCGAAGGCCTCGTCGACATGGACCGCGGCTTCATCCAGATCGATCCCTATGGCCGCACCAAGACGAAGGGCCTGTGGGCCATCGGCGACTGCACGCCGGGGCCGTGGCTGGCGCACAAGGCAAGCCATGAAGGCGTGACCTGCGCCGAGGCGATCGCGGCAGAGATGGGCAACACCGACGTCCATCCGCATCCGCTCAACCGCAACAACATTCCGGGCTGCACCTATTGCCACCCGCAGATCGCGTCTGTCGGCCTGACCGAAGCCAAGGCAAGGGAAGCCGGTTACGACGTCAAGGTCGGCAACTTCCCCTTCATCGGCAACGGCAAGGCGATCGCGCTGGGCGAGGCCGAGGGCTTCATCAAGACCGTGTTCGACGCGAAGACCGGAGAGCTGCTCGGCGCGCACATGGTCGGCGCGGAAGTGACCGAGCTGATCCAGGGCTATACCGTCGGCAAGACGCTGGAGACCACCGAGGCGGAACTGATGCAGACCGTGTTCCCGCACCCGACGCTCAGCGAGATGATGCATGAAAGCGTGCTCGACGCCTACGGCCGGGCGTTGCACTTCTGATGGGCAGCGGGGCACCCGAGGCGCTCAAGGGCGAGGACTGGGCGGGCGAGATGGGCGCGCGCTGGCTCGCCAGCCTTGACCGCTTCGAGGGCATGATCGCGCCTATCGGTGCGGCTTTGCTGGAACGTGCGGGTTATCAGCCCGGCGAGCGGGTGCTCGATCTGGGCTGCGGGGGCGGGGCGACCACGCTGGCCATCGCCGCAGCCGTGGGGTCTGACGGCGCGGCGCTCGGGCTCGATATCGCGCCGATGCTGATAGAACGCGCCGCCCAGCGCGCCGCCGGTTCTGGCAGCCATGCGCGCTTCGTCTGCGCCGATGCCGCCACCGCCACGCTCGATGAACCGCCCTTCGACCGGCTGTTTTCGCGCTTCGGCTCGATGTTCTTCCCCGAGCCCGTCGCCGCTTTCGCCAACCTCAAGGCGATGCTGAAGCCCGGCGCGCGGATCGATCTGGCGGTCTGGGCCAACCCCCGCGACAATCTGTGGATGATGGAGGTCATGGGCGTCGTGCGCCAGCACATCGAGATTCCGCCCGCCACACCGCGCGCGCCGGGGCCGTTTGCGTTCGAAGACCTGACCTACCTCGAGGAGATCCTGACCGGGGCCGGCTTCTCCGGGATGGACGTCGCGGCCTACGAAGGCCGTCAGCCGGTCGGCGGGCCGGGGGCCTCGCCCGGGGAGGCGGTCGATTTCGTGCTGTCCTCGATGGCAGTCGGCCGTGCGCTCGACGAAGCGGGCGCAGCGATCCGCGCCGCCGCGCGTGGCGATCTGATCGATCTGTTCACGCGCCGTCACGTCGAGAGCGAGGGCGTGATGATGGCCTGCAAGGCCTGGCTGGTGCGTGCAAACGTTTGAACAGATTGCGGGAAACTGCCCTGCAGGCTTGCCGGGCAGGGTTAATGGCTTGCAGCGACTTAACCATTGTATCCGCTGAAAACGCTGCAAACCTCTGGTTCTTCCTGAGGGTTAGCACCTAAAATTAACCATTGCCGCGTAGTCGCACTCCGTATGACTACGCATAGACCCCTTTACCCGGTTAACTCCGTCGCGATTGCGGTCGTGGCAGGCATGCTGCTGTCCGCACCCCACCTCGCATCGGCGGCGGGTGTCTCCGCGGGCACGCTGATCGAGAACACTGCGGTCGCCAGCTATGATGACGGCGCAGGGCCGCGCACGATCAATTCGAACACCGTCACGGTGCGTGTCGACGAATTGCTGGACGTGACGCTGACTTCCCTCGATCCCGGCCCGGTTCCGACCGGACCGGGCGAGGGGGTGCTGCGCTTCGAACTTACCAATCAGGGCAATGGCCCGGAAGCCTTCCGCCTGATCGCCAATCCGGCGGTGGCGGGCAATGACTTTGACGTCACGATCACCGGCATAGCGATCGACCGCAACGACAACGGCCTCTATGATGCCGGGGTCGATGAGATCCTGACTGCGCCGCAGGTCACCGCCGAATTTGCAACCGACGCGGTGCTGACCCTGTTCGTGCTGGTGAACGTGCCCGAGGGTGCCGCCGACACCGACACCAGCGCGGTCGAACTGGCGGCCGAGGCCGTAACCGGCACCGGAACGCCCGGCACTGTCTTTGCCGGAGCCGGGGTCGACGGCGGCGATGCCATCACCGGCACCACCGAGGCGCGGGCGATTGCCCGCGGCAATCTGCTGGTGGGCATGACCAGCGTCGCGCTCTCCAAGGCCGTAACCTTGCGCGATCCCTTCGGCGGAACCGCGGCGCTGCCGGGCTCGATCGCCAGCTTCACTATCACCGCCACTGTCTCGGGCAGCGGTTCGGTGGCCGATCTCGTGGTCACCGACGCCATTCCCGAGGGCACCACCTATACCCCTGGCAGCCTCAGGCTCGACGGAACCCCGCTCACCGATGCCAACGATGCCGATGCGGGCCGCGGCAGCGATGCCGAGGGGATCCGCGTCGATCTCGGTTCGGTCGTGGGGGGAACCGTTCACGCCATCACCTTCGACGTCGCAATCGATTGATAACACTCCGCAAAGAAGAGATCACACAGCCATGAGGAACTTCGCAAAAATCGCCGCTTCCCTCGCCGCGATCGCGCTTGCGGTCGGGCCGGTGCAGGCCCAGCAGCCGGTCAGCCCTGTCACTCTCGCAGGTGATGTGAAGGCCGTGAAGGTTATCACCAATCCCGATGGCAGCGAACGCACCGAACTGGTCGCGCCCGGCACCATCGTGCCCGGCGACCGGCTGATTTTCGGCACCGACTACGCCAACAACGGCGCGGAGGCCGTGACCAATTTCAACGTCACCAACCCGCTGCCTTCCGCTGTCCGCCTTGCTCCCGATGCCGATCCGGCGCTGACCGTCTCGGTCGACGGCGGCAAGAGCTGGGGCAAATTGGCCGAGCTTCAGGTCGCCGCACCCGATGGCACCATGCGCGCCGCCACCCACGAGGACGTGACCCACGTTCGCTGGGTGCTGGCCAGCATCGCGCCGGGCGAAAAGGGGCGTCTGACCTATCCCGCCATCATCCGCTGAAAAGCGGGCGATAACCGCCACGTCCTGCGGGCGGAATTCATCACGCGGGGCACACGCACAGGACCAGACCAATGAAGACCACCAAGCAGTTGCTGGGTGCGGTAAGCGCGCTTGCGCTTGTCGCCATGACCAGCGCCCCTGCTCTGGCCCAAGGGACCAGCGCAGGATCAACGATTACCAACAACGTCACCGTCACCTTCGATGTCGGCGGCGTCACCCAGAATGCCGCTACCGACAACGACAGCTTCACCGTCGACCGCAGGGTCAACGTGAACGTCGAATGGATCGGTTCGGCGACCTCGGTGGCACCGGGCGCGCAGGATCAGGCGATCGCCTTTGACGTCACCAACCTCTCGAACGACACCATCGACCTTGCCCTCTCGACCGCGCTGACGAACGGGACGGGTGCGAATATCGCCAACTTCCAGATCTTCCTGGACAGCGATGGCGACCGCGTGCTGAGCACCGCGGAATTCAACGCCGGCCCGATCACTTCGCTTGACGAAGTGGGCGAGGATCAGACGGTCGAGGTCATCGTGATCGCCGACATCGGCGTGAATGCGGCCAACGGCGACGTGTTCGACGTGACGCTCACGGCCAACGCCCATGAAGGCGGCGGTGCGGGTGCGCTGGGTGCCGAGCTGGCTGCCACCAGCGGTGCGAACACCACCGGCATCGACAACGTGCTGTTCGATGGCATCGGTGCGACCGATGGCGAGTATGACGGCGCCTTCTCGGCAACCGGGACCTATCAGGTTGCCGGCGCGCTGGTGACGGTGGCCAAGTCGAGCCGTGTCGTCAGCGATCCGGTCAACGGCGCCACCGATCCCAAGGCCATCCCGGGCGCAACGGTCGAATACTGCATCACCGTCGCCAACGCGGCCGGTGCTGCCACCGCGACCAACGTCGATGTGGTCGACGATCTGCCCGCCGACGTGACCTATGATGGCGGTTACGGCATCTTCGTCGACGGCGACGGCAACTGCGCAAACGGCACGCCCGGCGGCTCGTTCAGTGCTGGCACCGGCCCGAGCGGCGAGGACCAGGTGCTGGGCGACCTCAGCGATGTGGCAGCGGGCGGGGTCCGTTCGCTCTACTTCCGCGTGACGATCGACTAGATCTGACGCGAAAACCTACCTTGCGTGTTCCTCCCTCCCTGCGGCGCATGGCAGCAGCACTGATTGCAGTGCTGCTGCCTCTTGGCGTGCCGCAGGAGAGGGTGGCCGCACAGAACAATACCCCTCCCGCTATCCGGACGATCACCAACATCGCCGAGGCCAGCTGGGAGTTCGACGGCGAACGGCGCGGGACACAAAGCAACCCGGTCAGTTTCGACGTCAGCCTGACCCCGCCGCAGCCGCCTGTCATCCGGGTGTTCCGCCGCGCTCCGGGCACAGGCACCGAAATCACCTACCGTCCGCCGGTCTGCGGCTCCGGGCCGGGCACTGCCCAGAGCGCTGGCGGGCTCGCGGGGCAGGCCTCCGGACCGGACAGCACCGTTCCCGCGACGACCATTGCCCGCGTTACCCCGGCCTCGCAGCTGCGTGGCGGCGAGGCGCTGTTCTTCGAGGTCACCGCGGCGTCGGCCAACCTTGACCGCACCGTGATCGACAGCCTCACGGTGGTGCTTACCACTGCCGAGGGCGACCGCGAGACCATGACGATTTACGAGACCGCGGCGGATAGCGGCATCTTTACCGGCGTGATCGACACCGCCCGCATGCCGCCCCCGCTGGTGACCGAGGATTGCCGTCTGAGTGCCGGAAACGGCTCGCAGGTCACGGTTGCAGCGATGGATCCGGCCACCGGTTCGGTGCTGGTGCAGGCTGTGATCGACGTGCTGGTCGATCCCTATGGCGTGGTGTTCGACAGTGAAACCGGCGAGCCGGTGAACGGCGCGCGCGTGACGCTGGTCGATGCCGCCAGCGGCGCGCCGGCGACGGTTTTCGCCGCCGACGGCGTCACGACCTGGCCTTCGAGCGTGATTTCCGGCGCGCCGGTCACCGATGGTGCGGGCCGGATTGTGACGATGGGTCCGGGCGAATTCTGGTTCCCGCTGACCAGTCTCGGCACCTACCGCCTCGCGGTCACGCCGCCCGAGCCATACAGCGCCCCGTCCGCCGCCCCTGCCGAAGTGCTGGCGCGCATCACCCGTCCCGGCGGACGGCCTTTCGTCATCAACGAAGGTTCTTTCGGCCGTGCCTTCACGCTGGTCGATCCCGATCCCTTCGAGGTCGATATCCCGCTTGACCGTCCGAGCCTCGATCTGGCTCTGACCAAGATCGCCTCGCGCGCCAGCGCTGCGCCGGGCGATGTCGTGTTCTACACGCTTACGGTGCGCAACGCCGATCCCGCGCGGATCAAACGCGCGGTGATGATCGCCGACACCCCTTCGCGCTGGTTGCGGCTGCGGCCCGATAGCGTGCGCATCAATGGCGAGGCTGTCCCGGGCGCCGTGACCATCGCACCCGATGGCCGCTCGTTGAGAATCGCACTGGGCGATCTGGCGGGCGGCGCGACCGCACGCGTGACCTATGCCGCGAGCGTGCGTCCTGATGCGCCTCCGGGCCGCGTGCTGAATGATGCCGCTGCCAGCGATGCCCTCGGACGGATCGCGCGGGCAAGTGCGGCAGTGGAGATCGAGCGCGAAGGCATTGCCGACCGCATGACCATCATCGGCCGCATCACGGCCGGCGACTGCACGCTGCCCGAGCCTGACCGCAAGGGTATCGCGGGTGTGCGGGTGATGCTGGAGGATGGCAGCTTTGCCGTCACCGATGCCGATGGCCGCTACCACTTCGAAGGCGTGGTGCCGGGCACCCACGTCGTGCAGGTCTCGCGCATGACCCTGCCGGAAGGCGCACGCATGGTCGATTGCCACAAAGGCACCCGCAATGCCGGCAGCGCCTTCTCGCGCTTTGCGATCGGGCAGGGCGGCAGCCTCGTCGTCGCCGATTTCCATGCCGTGCTGCCCGAAGGCGCGCCGACGCCTGCGGCTGCGCCGCAATCTGCGGCGACCCCCGCCGACGCGCCCGCACCTGTCACCGACTGGATCGCCGCAGGCGATGGCCCCGACGGCTTCCTTGCCCCTGCCGAGGACGCTAACCCCCGCGCGCCCGCGATCCGCGTCGTGATCCGTCACCGGCGCGGGCAGAAGGTCGAATTGCTGGTCGACGGCAAGCCGGTCGATCCGCTGGCCTTCGACGGCACCCAGACCCCCGAGCGCGGCAAGTTCGCGGTCAGCCAGTGGCGCGGGGTCCCGCTGATCAACGAGCGCACGATGTTCGAGGCGCGGATCATCAATTCCTTCGGCGAAGTCTCCAAGACCTTCACCCGCGAGGTGTTCTTCACCCGCACGCCGGCACGGGTCGAACTGGTGCCGGAACTGTCCAGTCTCGTTGCCGACGGACGCACCCGTCCGGTGGTGGCGATCCGCGTGTTCGATCGCAACGACCGCCCCTTGCGCGAAGGCATCTCCGGCGATTTCACGTTGAATGCGCCCTATGAAAGCGCCGAGCAGATCGACCGCCAGCAGCTCGACCAGCTCACCGGTACGGCTCCGATTGCCGCCCGCTGGGTGGTGGAAGGCAACGAAGGTATCGCCCGGATCGAACTTGCCCCTACGATGGTAAGCGGTTCGCTGCGGCTCGATTTCGCCTTCGACGATGGCCAGATCACCCGCCGGCAGGAACTCGAAGCCTGGGTCGAACCGGGTGACATCGAATGGACCATCATCGGCCTCGCCGAAGGCACTGCCGGTGCCCGTTCGGTGGCCGACAACATGGAGCGCGCCGGCCGTTTCGACAGCGACCTTGGCGATGATGCGCGCGTCGCGCTCTATGCCAAGGGCCGGGTGCTGGGCAAATATCTGCTGACGCTTGCCTATGACAGCGCCAAGCAGCGCGAGGACCAGCGCGTGCTCGGCGCACTTGATCCGCAGGCCTATTACACCGTGTTCGGCGACGCCTCGGCCCGGCGTTTCGATGCCGCGAGCCGCGAGAAGCTCTATGTCCGGATCGAAACGGCGACCTTCTACGCGCTCTATGGCGACTTCCAGACCGCCTTCAACCAGACCCGCCTCGCCAACTACAACCGCACCGCCACCGGCGTGAAGGCCGAGGCACGGTTCGGAGCGATCAAGGCGCAGGGCTTTGCCGCTAAGATCGCGAGCCGGTTTCGCCGCCAGGAAATCCAGGGGCAGGGCATCACCGGTCCTTATGACCTTGCAAGCCGCCGGATCCTCGCCAACTCCGAACGGGTGACGATCGAGGTGCGCGACCGCTTCCGCCCCGAGATCATCGTCTCGGTGCGAGAACTGACACGCTTTGCCGACTACGATCTCGATCTGCTCGCCGGCACCATCACCTTTGCCGCTCCGGTCTTGAGCCGCGACGAGAACCTCAACCCGCAGTTCATCGTGGTCGAATTCGAGACCGATGGCGCGGCCGAGGGGGAAATGAATGCGGGCGTGCGCGCGGACTGGACCAGCGCCGACGGCGCTGTGCGGATCGGTGCGACCGCGATCAGCGATGCCGGTACCACCGGCCCCGGCGGCGAGACCCAGCGCACCGACATCGGCGCGGTCGATCTGCTCGCGCGGATCGGCGATGCAACCGAGATCCGCGCGGAACTCGGCCTCAGCCGTCGCGAGGGGACGGAGGCCACCGGCTGGCTGGTCGAGGCTCAGCACCAGACCGGAAAGCTCGATGTGCTGGCCTATGCCCGCCAGATCGACGCCGACTACGGCATCGGCCAGCAGAACGCCGCCGAACGCGGGCGTCGCAAGCTCGGGGTCGACGGGCGGGTGCTGCTGAGCCAGGAGCTGAGCCTCGTCGGCAGCCTGTGGCAGGACGAAAGCCTGGTCGATGCCGCCCGCCGCCGGGCGGCGCAGGCGCAGCTGCAGCTGACCCGCCAGCGCACCGATCTCAGGTTCGGGATCGCCCATTTCACCGACCGCCTGAACGACGGCAGCAGCGCCGCTTCGACCGTGCTCGAAGCGGGCGCGACCCAGCGCCTGTTCGACAACAGGCTCGAAGTGTCGGGCAGCACCGCGGTGGCGCTGGGGAAGGCCGAAAGCCTCGATCTGCCCGCGCGTCACCGGCTCGGGGTGCGCTATGCGATCACGCAGGATGTGCGCCTGGTCGGCACCTACGAGATTGCCGACGGCGAAAGCCTTGATGCCCGTCAGCTGCGCGGCGGTATCGAGGTTACCCCGTGGCGCGGCGGGCAGGTCGTCACTACGCTCGGCGAGGAGACCATCGGCGAAAACGGCACCCGAAGCTTCGCCGCCTTCGGCCTGTCGCAGACGCTGCAGATCACGCCCGAGTTGACGATCGACGCGACGATCGACGGCAACCGCACGCTGGGCGGCGCGCCGGGCGCAGGACAGATCGTCAATCCGGCCCAACCGGCTGCCAGCGGCGGCCAGCTGACCGGAGGGCTGCTGTTCGAGGACTTCACCGCGCTCACCTTCGGCGCTGCATGGCGCAAGGATCGCTGGAGCGTCACCGGGCGCGGCGAGTATCGCGATGGCGAACTGGCCGACCGCAAGGGACTGACCTTCGGCGCGATCCGCCAGCTGGGCGAGGGCAGCCTCGTCGGTTCGGGTGTGATCTGGACGCGGGCGGATAGCGGGCCTGGCGGCTCGACCGAGATCATCGACGCCAGCATCGCCTTCGCCCATCGGCCCGATGCCTCGCCGCTGGCGATGCTGGGCCGGCTCGAATATCGCAGCGACCGGGTCGAGGATGCCGTCGCGGGCCAGGCGGGCGGGGCAGGGCGCACCGCGCTGCTGGTGGACGGGGATGCGATCGCGCGCCGCCTGGTGGCGAGCCTGTCGGGCAATTTCTCTCCGCGCGGGCAGGACAACGGGGCGGAGGTGCGGCGCGACGAATACACCCTGTTCCTCGGTGCCCGCTACAATCTCGACCGGTTCGAAGGCACCGAATTTGCCGGCACCGCGCTGCTCGCCGGTCTCGATGCCCGCATCGGCCTGTCGCAGCGCATCGAGATCGGTGCGAGTGCGACGATCCGCGCCAGCATCGAGGACGAGGTCACCAGCTTCGCCTATGGCCCCGTGGCCGGCTTTGTTCCTGCCGACGGAATGCTGATCACCCTCGGCTACAACATCGCAGGCTTCCGCGATGGCGATTTCGCCGCAGCGCGCAACACCGACAGGGGGATCTTCGCCGCGCTGCGCCTGAAGTTCGACACCGACACCTTCTCGTTCCTCGGGCTGGGGGCGCGGTGATGGACCACCTGTCACGCAGCGCCATGGTAAACGCTCCCTTTACCGTCATCGGCTACGAACGCGCCATGCCTCGAAAGGACGCAGCAGCAAGATCACGGCCCAAGGGTCTGCGGCAGCTTGTGCGGCATGCGCGCAGGGCTGTTATGCTGGTGCTTGCCCTGATGTTCATGGCCTGGGGCGGGGTCGCACAGGCGCAGGATTGCGGCGCGGCCACCACCCGCGGCACGGCGCCGGCGAGCTGGCAGACCTATTGCTGGCTCAACCTCGAAGACTATAACGACAGCCAGGCACGTTCCGCCTCCGGCCAGAACCTGACCTTCGATCTGCCAGACGGCTCGCGGCTGAGCTTCAACGCGCGGGTGACCGGCGGCAGCGGAACCGCCTACAACGCGGTGACCTCGCCGTCATGGAGCGGGGCGGCGGTCGGCAACACCGCCTTCATCGGCATTCCCGGTCGTCCGGTGCTCTATACGGCTGCGGCCGGCAATCGCACCATCACGCTGTCCAACATCACCATCGTTCCGCCGGCAGGGGCGACCGCTTCGGTATTCTCCTTCGTCGTCGCCGATGGCGAATCCAGCAACCAGACCGAATTCCTGCGCATGACCACGAACGGCGGCGCATGGCAGCTGTTCGACAGTGTTCCGCCGATCAGCGGCAGCACATGGCCGACACTGGCGGGCACCGGCACCGCGACCGCGACCATTACCGGCGTCGCGGGAACCGTCGGAGCACATATTCTCGGCAGCAACAGTCCGACCTCCGTCACCGTCGAAACCCAGGCCGGCGGTTTGCAGGGAGTGATGTTCGCGGTGCGCTTTGCCTCGATCCGGGTCGAGAAGGTGATTGTCGGCCAGCGTGTCGCAGCCGCCGACCAGTTCCGCTACGAAATCGTCTCGACGCCGACCGGGGTCGTGCTGGCCGGCGGCACCTCCACGGGCAGCGGTAACGGGCCCTTCTCGGTTCCGCCTGTGGTGATGGCTGCGGGCGTGCCGGTGACCCTGCGCGAGACGATGGCCCCCGGCAGTGCCAGTTCCCTGTCGCAATACGGCTCCCGTCTGACCTGCATCAACACCGCCGGGCCTTCCCGGCCATCGCTGCCCAACAATGTCGAGACCACGAGTTTCAGCCTCGGCAACCTGCAGTTCGGCGAGGCGCTCTCATGCACCTTCACCAACGCGGCCCATCCCCGCCTGCGCCTGCGCAAGGAGCTTTCCACCAACCGCCGGTTCAGCGGTGACCAGTTCACCGTGCGCATCCGCGAGGGCGAGACCGTGATCGCGCAGGCGACTACGACGGGGTCATCGGATACGGTCAATGGCGGCGACACCGGTTTCATCCAGCTGACGGACGGCACCACCTACAGCCTCGACGAGATTGCCGCCGGGACGGCCAATCTGGGCAATTACGAGGCCGAAATGGATTGCACCAACACCTTCGCCGGTTCCACCACAGCACTGCCGGGCACCATGCCCGGGATCGTGACGCCGGCTGGCGGGGATGTGATCACCTGCATCATCACCAACGGCCGGCTCAACACGGCCGTGCTGCTGGTCGAAAAGTCCAGCACCGTGATTTCCGATCCGGTCAACGGCACCATCAATCCCAAGGCGATACCCGGCGCGATCATCGAGTATCAGATCACGGTCACCAACGTCGGCAATCGTGCGGTGGATGCAAGTTCCATCATCATCATCGACGAAATGCCGGCGGAGATGGCCTTTCTGACAGGAACGCCGGTCACCTTCACCAACGGGACACCGGTGAGCGGCCTCAACAGCTTCAATGCGGCAACGATGGTGCGGTTTTCCTCGCAGCCCGGAGGCTCGGGGCCGTTCACATACACGCCCTCGGGCAGCGCCGATGCTGATGTCCGCGCAATCCGCATTGCGCCGACAGGCACAATGGCGCGTGCGACGTCGGGCACCAACCAGCCAAACTTCACGATCCGCTTCCGCGCACAGGTGCAGTAGCGGATTGGCGGGCCGCGGCCGAGAAAAAGTAGGCCCACACCCCTTGCAGAGTGTGGGCCCAGGGTCACGGAAGGGGGGCCCTTCCGCCGGGTCGCTCGGTCAAATCCCTACACGGCAGCAGCCTTGCGTGCCGGTGTCTTGATCAGCGAATAATCCATTCCGGCGCTTGCGGCTGTGATGGGCATCACGCGAGGGCAAATACTTATCTGTTATGCAGCGGCCTTGGGGAGGAAGGCCAAAGGAGACAGACCCATGGAGGCAGACGCGATGGACAGGCTCGACGATCTGATTGGGACACTCGCACCAGGGACCTTGCTGCGGGCGCTTGAACCGGCCCAGCTGCATGCGCTGCTGAGCAGTGCTGCCCGCCGCGAGCTGAAGCAGGGCGAGGCGATCATCACACAGGGCGACGAGGATGGCGATTTCGCTGTCTGCCTGCTCTCCGGCGGTCTCAAGATCAGCATGGTCAGCGCCGGCGGGCGCGAGATCATCCTCAACTATTGCGGCCCCGGGGAAATCGTCGGCGAGATCGCGATGCTCGACAAGGGCCCGCGCACCGCCACGGTGACCGCCGCCGTCCCCTCGACTGTGCTGCTGCTGCCGGGGCCGACCTTCCTTGCTGCAGCGATGGCCAATCCGGCATCGGTCGCCGGGATCATGCGCGAACTAGCGCGCCGGATCCGGCAGCTCAACCTCGTGATCGAAAGCGATCGGACCTTCTCGATGGCGCCGCGTCTGGCGCGGGCGCTGGTGCGCCTGATCGATCACGAACAGGGCAAGGGGCGGCTGCGCTTCAACCTCAGCCAGAGCGAACTGGGCGCCTTTGCGGGCCTTGCGCGCGAGAATGTCAGCCGGTTGCTGTCGGACTGGGAAGCGCAGGGCATCGTCGCGCGCGAGGGGCGCGAACTGGTGCTGCTCGATCCGGACTACGTCACCGAACTGGCCGAATTCGGCGAGGAGATCTGACGGCCCGCGAATGTGGCGGACAGGGTGGGATTCGAACCCACGGTAGGCTTGCACCTACGGCGGTTTTCAAGACCGCTGCCTTAAACCACTCGGCCACCTGTCCTTGCTTTCGGCCCTCTAGCGGGGCGCTTTGCCCAAGTCACCATCCTTCAGTGGTTGGGAAATGGCACAAGGTGTGACATCCCTAGGCAGATGATTCCCCGTCTGCTTTGCGCCGCCTGTCTTGCCTTTGCCATCGTGGCCTTGCCGGGGGCTGCCCGCGTGCCGGATGCGGCGCTGGTGCAGGGCGCCTCGGGCCTGTCGTTCGAGGCCTATCTCGAACTGCTCAAGGCCCGCGCCCGCGCCGAGGGCGTGAGCAGCGACACCATCGAGCGCATGACCGCAGGCCTCACTCCCAATGAGCGTGTCATCCGGCTCGACCGCAACCAGCCCGGCAGCGCCACGACGCAGGGCTACCCGCCGGTCGCGCCCTATATCGCCACGCACGTCAATGCCGAGCGCATTGGCAGCGGACGCGCGGTCTATGCCCAGCACCGCGACCAGCTCGCGCGGATCGAGCGCGAGACCGGCGTGCCGGGTGCGATCATCGTCGCGATCTTCGGGCACGAGACCAGCTATGGCCGGGTAAAGGGCGATTTCGATCTGGCCCGAAGCCTCGCCACGCTGGCGTGGGAAGGACGGCGGCGCGAGCTGTTCGAGAACGAATTCATCGCTCTGCTCAAGATCGCCGACAAGGGCTATGCGCGTTCGCAGCTGGTGGGCAGCTATGCCGGAGCCTTCGGCAATCCGCAGTTCCTCCCCAGCGTCTATCTGCGACTTGCGACGGATGGCGATGGTGACGGGCGCGCGGACATCTTCACCAACCGCGCTGATACCTTTGCCTCGATCGCCAACTACTTCCGCGACGCGGGCTGGCGGCCAGGGCAGCCGTGGGGCGTGCGCGCCGCAGTGCCGGCCGACTTCGATGTCGATGCCTACAGGAACCGCCTCGTCGCGCCGCTCTGCCCGCGCGTGCATGAACGCCATTCTGTGTGGAAGACGGTGGCCGAGTGGCGCGCGCTGGGCGTGGTGGCGCAAAGGGGGCTGGCAGACGACGTGATGGTTTCGCTGTTCCGGCCCGACGGCCCCGGCACACCGGCATGGCTGCTGACCGGCAACTACCGCGCGATTCTCGAATACAACTGCTCCAACTACTACGCGATGAGCGTCGGACTGCTGGCCGACGAAATCGTGAACTGAGCATGCTCGCCACCTCGCCAAGTGCGGGGGGCAGGGCTATAGCCGCCCGCGTGATGCCCCCCATGATGTCGCGTCTCGCGCTGTTCCTGATCCTGCTTGGCGCGTTTGCCATTCCCGCCCGCGCGCAGCTGCCGTTCGAGCGCGGCGTGCCCGCGCCGCCCACCGCCGAGGAGGCGCCGGTCGCGCTGCTGGTCGACATCACCAGCGGGCAGGTGCTCCATGCCCGCAATCCCGACCGCCGCTTCATGCCGGCCTCGGTCACCAAGGTGATGACGCTCTACCTCGCCTTCGAGCTGATCGAGGCGGGCAAGCTCGATCCGGCGCAGGTCTACATGATGAGCCCGGCGGTGGCGCGCGAGTGGCGGCGCAAGGGCTCGACAATGTTCCTCGTTGCGGGCGAGAGGGTGCGGGTGGACGATCTGATCCTCGGGATCGCCAATGTCTCGGCCAATGACGGAGCGGCGGTGCTGGCCGAAGGCTACGCCGGATCGGTCGCCGCATGGACGCAGGCGATGAACGAAACCGCCTGGCGGCTCGGCATGAGTGGCAGCCATTTCGCCACCCCCAACGGGTTTCCCGACGAAGGGCGCACCTTTACCACCGCGCATGATCTGGTGCGCCTCGCCCGTGCCATGATGGCGCGCCATCCCGACAAGTTCGGCTACTACATCGGCCGCAGCGGGTTCGACTACAAGGGCATCGCGCAGGTCAATCACGATCCGCTGATCGGGCGTGTTCCGGGGGCGGACGGCATCAAGACCGGCTTCACCAACGAGTCCGGCTTCTCCTATCTCGGCACCGCGCAGCGCAATGGTCAGCGGCTGGTGATGGTGCTGGCGGGGGTCGAGAACGGCCGGCTGCGCGCCCGCGTGGCGCGCGACTACATGGAATGGGGCTTTGCCGCCTTCGAACGCCGTCGCCTGTTCGATGCCGACGCGGTGGTGGGCGAGGCGCGGGTGCAGGACGGCGATGCGCGCCATGTCGCGCTGGTCGGCAAGGGCGCGCTTGCGGTCAATCTGCCGCAGGGCAGCAAGGGCGCGCTCAAGGGCGCCATCCGCTACGAAGGCCCGCTGCGCGCACCGATCGCGGCGGGACAGGAAGTCGCCGTGCTCGAAGTCACCGCGCCCGGCATGGCCCCGGCCCGCATCCCGCTCTATGCCGCGGAGTCGGTGGGTGTGGCAGGGCCGCTCGACCGCATCGTCAACGCCGTCGCCGGGCTGTTCACATGAACGGCGCAAGCGGGCGCTTTATCGCCTTCGAGGGCGGGGAGGGGGCGGGCAAGTCCACCCAGGCGCGGCTGCTGGCTGAGGCACTGCGGGCCCGAGGGCTCACCGTCGTCACCACCCGCGAACCGGGCGGCACGCCGGGCGCAGAGGCGATCAGAAGCCTGCTGCTCGCACCGCCGGGAGCGGCAGGCTGGCCCCCGGAGGCCGAAGCCCTGCTGTTCGCCGCCGCCCGTGCCGATCACGTGGCTCACCTGATCCGGCCGGCGCTGGCCCGCGGAGAATGGGTGATCTGCGATCGCTTCGTCGATTCCAGCCGCGCCTACCAGGGCGGGGCAGGGGGACTGGGCGATGCCGCCATCCTCGCGCTCCACGCCTTCGGCAGCGATGGTCTGAGACCCGACCGGGTGATCCTGCTCGAAGCCGACGAGGCGGCGCTTGCCAGGCGGCTGGCTACGCGCGGAGCCGAGACCGATGCCATCGAGGGACGATCCGCCGATTATCACCGCGCTGTCACTGCTGCATTCCGCGCCATGGCCGATGCCGATCCATCCGGCTTCGCAAGGATCGACGGCATCGGCGCGCCGCAGGATGTGCACGCGCGGATCATCGCGGCCCTCGCGGATCTCCTGCCGTGACCGGCTGGCCCAACCATGCCGAAGCGTGGCGCCAGTGGCGCGATGCGCTGGGCGGCGAGCGGATGCATCACGGCTGGCTGCTGGCGGGCAAGAGCGGCCTCGGCAAGCGCGACTTCGCCCTTGCCGCCGCGCGCGAACTGGTGGCCGAGCCGGGCGTGCCCCAGCCCTCCGGCGATCACCCCGACATCATCGTGCTCAGCTACGGCCCCAAGGACGACAAGGCCGAGAAAGCGCAGGCTGACGGCAAGCCCTTCGAGCTGGCCCGCAGCATCCGCATCAAGCAGATCCGCGCCATGCAGCGGCGTCTGATCACCCGCCCGACCATGGGAAGCCGCCGCGCGATCATCATCGATCCGGCCGACGATATGGAAAAAGCCGCCGCCAACGCGCTGCTCAAGAGCCTCGAGGAGCCGCCCGCAGGCACCTTTTTCCTCCTCGTCACCCATCGCCCCGCGCGGCTGCTGCCGACCATCCGCTCGCGCTGCCGCACGCTGCGTTTCCCGGTGCTGACCGACCGTCAGATCGCCACGATGCTGGAGGAGGCGGGTGTGCCGCCCGATCCGGCCGCGATTGCGGCAGCGGAGGGATCGTTCGGCGCGGCACTGCGCTTTGCCGAGCAGGATCTGGCCCCCATCGCGCGGGTGATCGAGGCGCTGCTGGCTGGCGGCGACGGCACTTTTGCCGGACGCGGAGAGCTCGCCCGCCTGATCGGCCCGCGCGCCGAGCGCGAGCGGGTGCAAGCGGCGCTCGATCTGGCGCAGGGCCTGGTCGCCCGCGCGGCCCGCAAGACCGCAGACGCCCTCCAGCGCGAGCGGCTGATCGATGCCCACGGCGCACTGGTGAGCCTTGCCGCCGAGGCCCCGACCGCCAATTTCGATCCCGGGATGCTCCCGTTCGAGATCGGCAGCTTGCTTGTCGCCGCCGCCCCCGCTAGCGAACCGGCCCATGGCTGAGACCGACACCTCCCCGTTCTACATCACCACCGCGATCTCCTATCCCAACGGGCGCCCGCATATCGGCCACGCCTACGAGGCGATCGCGGCCGATGTCATTGCCCGCTTTCAGCGGTTGCAAGGCCGCCGCGTGCGGTTCCAGACCGGGACCGACGAACACGGGCTGAAGATGGCCCGCAAGGCCGAGGAACAGGGCCGCACCCCGCGCGATCTGGCTGATGAAATGTCCTCCTATTTCCGTGAGATGTGCGACGCATTGAACGTGTCTTATGACCGTTTCATTCGCACCTCCGAGCCCGATCACTACCGCGCCAGTCAGGCGATCTGGCAGGCGATGGAGGCCGCGGGCGATCTCTATCTCGACCGTTACGAAGGCTGGTATTCGGTCCGCGACGAGGCCTATTACGACGAAAGCGAGCTGGTGGAAGGCGAGGGCGGGGCGAAGCTCTCGCCGCAGGGCACCCCCGTCGAATGGACCGTGGAGGAAAGCTGGTTCTTCCGGCTTTCGAAGTATCAGAGCCAACTGCTTGAATTGCTCAAGACACCTGGTTTTCTCGAACCGGCAAGCCGGCGCAACGAGATGATCGCTTTTGTCGAGCAGGGGCTGCGCGATCTTTCGGTCAGCCGCACCTCGTTCGACTGGGGTGTGCCGGTGCCGGGCTCTGATGGCCATGTCATGTATGTGTGGGTGGATGCGCTCACCAACTACCTGACGGGGCTTGGTTATCCCGACGACATGGGAGACTTCTGGCCTGCCAGCCTGCACCTGATCGGCAAGGACATCGTGCGCTTCCACACGATCTACTGGCCGGCCTTCCTGATGAGCGCCAATCTGCCGCTGCCAAGGCAGGTGTTCGGACACGGCTTCCTGCTCAATCGCGGACAGAAGGAATCGAAGTCGCTCGGCAATGTCACCGATCCGCTGGAACTGGCGGAACGCTTCGGAGTGGACGCCTTGCGCTATTTCCTGATGCGCGAAGTCGCCTTCGGACAGGATGGCAGCTATTCCCCCGAAGCGATTGTTCTGCGTGCCAATGCCGAGCTGGCAAACTCTTTCGGCAATCTCGCCCAGCGCACGCTGTCCATGATCGCCAAGAACATGGACGGCAAGCTGGAGGCCTTCGAGCAGGCTGAGACCGAAACTGCCTTGCTGGCGACGGTCAAGAGTGCTTGCGCAACCGAACTCCCGCGTGAATTCAAGGCGTTGAACTTCTCTGCCGGGATCGAGGCGTGGATGCGCGCGGTCTATGCCTGCAACCAGTATGTCGATGAACAGGCGCCCTGGGGGCTCAAGAAGACCGATCCTGCGCGCATGAAGGCCGTGTTGCAAACGCTGTTCATGGCGCTGCGCGATCTCGCCATCGCGATGCAGCCCGTGGTGCCGATCAAGGCCGCTGCGCTTCTCGATCAGCTCGGCATTCCCGAGAGCGAACGCACCTATGCCGCTCTGGGCGACAGTGCGTGGTTCACCCGCCTGGTCGCGAGCGGCTTCATCGTCGCCTCACCGACCCCGCTGTTCCCCCGCCTCGAACTGCCTGCCGAGGACGCGTGATGCTGGTCGATAGCCACTGCCACCTCGAATACAAGGGCCTCGTCGAGGACCGAGAGGGGGTGCTGGCGCGCGCGCGCGCGGCGGGCGTGGGGGCCTTCCTCAACATCTCGACCCGGCAGAGCGAATGGGAGCAGGTGGTCGGCACCGCCGCGCGCGAGCCCGATGTTTTCGCCAGCGTTGGCATCCACCCGCACGAGGCCGACGCCCATCAGGATCTCGGCCGCGCTGCGCTGCTGGAGGCAACGCGCCACCCCAAGGTGATCGCGATCGGCGAGACCGGGCTCGACTACTATTACGACAAGTCGGACAGAGAGGCGCAGAAGTCGCTGTTTCGCATGCATATCGACGTCGCACGCGAGACGCAGCTGCCGCTCATAATCCACACCCGCGATGCGGAAGGAGACACCCACGCGATTCTCGCCGAGGAAATGGGGAAGGGGGCTTTCCCGGCGCTGATCCATTGCTTCACTGCCTCGGCCGACTTTGCCGACAAGGTGCTGGCGCTGGGGCTGACGATCTCGCTGTCAGGCATCGTGACCTTCAAGAATGCCAGGGACTTGCAGGACGTCGCGAAGATCATTCCTGAAGACAAGCTGCTGGTCGAGACCGACAGCCCTTTCCTGGCGCCGGTGCCGCACCGGGGGCGGGTGTGCGAGCCGGCCTATGTCGCAGACACCGCCGCCTTCGTCGCGGGGCTTCGGGGCACCGACACGGAGCATCTCAAGGCCGTTACCACCGCGAATTTCTTCAACCTTTTCAGCAAGGCGCGCGCATGAAACTGGTGATGCTCGGCTCTGGCACCTCGACCGGGGTGCCACGGCTGGGCGGGCCGGACGGCGTGGGCGACTGGGGCGACTGCGACCCCGAAGAGCCGCGTAACCGCCGCACGCGTGTGTCGATCCTGGTCCAGAGCGATGAAGGTCGCCGGCTGCTGGTCGATACTTCGTCGGACTGCCGTGCGCAGCTGCTCGCGAACCGGATCGATGGCATCGACGCGGTGTTCTGGACGCATGATCACGCCGATCACTGTCACGGGATCGATGATCTGCGGGTGCTGCGCTATGGCCGCGCGGGGCCGATCCCGGGCTTCGCCTCGACCGAGACGGTGCGCCGCCTGCGCCAGCGCTTCGGCTATGTCTTCGCCGGGCAGGACGGCTACCCGACGATCTGCACGATCGACACGCTTGATCGGCTGCGGATGATCGCAGGTTTCGGGGTCGACTGGTGCCAGATGGCGCATGGGCCGGGAGAGACAACGGCCTACCGGTTTGAAGCGGATGGCAAATCCATTGCTTATGCAACAGATTTCAGTGCCATTTCCGACGAGATGGTCGATCTGTTCTACAAGGTCGACATTCTCGTCTCCGATTGTCTGCGCCGCGAGCCGCATCCCACGCACGCGCATCTCGGTATGGCGATCGAACTTGGCGAACGCTGTAAGGCGGGCCGCGTCGTTCTCAGCCATCTCGACAAGAGCATGGATTACCGCAGTCTTTGCAACGAGGTGCCGGATTTCGTCACGGTCGGGTTTGATGGTCTGGAGTTGATAGCATGAGCCCGGATCTCGTCATCCCGATCGTCGCGAGCCTCGGCTGGCTCGTCCTTTGCGGCGCAGCGCTCGCATCCTACCGGCTGCGATGGGGCCAGATGCTGAAGCTGGCACTGGTCTGGCTGGCGATCTTTGTCGGGCTCTATGTGCTGGTAGAGTGGTTTCAGGTAGCGCAGGGCACCGCCAGCGCCGTGATGTGATTTAACATAATATATATTATCAATCTCAAGGTCTGTAAGCGCTAAATAGAAATGACACCCCTCTGCTAGATAGAGATGACACCCTCGG
>VFQM010001169.1_pt1 | contig 24152 bp, 21 predicted proteins | sample 3512391 | NCBI WGS metagenome assembly VFQM01 (sample SAMN10412369, study PRJNA504923) | tailings metagenome | isolation source: Replicate 1 from Balatoc abandoned mine | place: Philippines | reverse complement strand
CGGCTGCGCTCAGCATCCCCTTGGTCTCGCGGCCCTTGGCGTCGATGGCGCGCCAGGCAAAATCAGGCATCGATTTCCTCGCGCCGCGCAATGCGGATCGCTTCTTCGGGTGTTGTCAGTCCATCGCGCACCATCGCGCGCGCCGCGCCCGCCAGCGTCGGCGCGCGCAGAAAGGCATGACGCGCAATCATCGCCTCGTCACCGCCATCATAGATGTAGCGGCGGATGGTATCGTCGATGCGCACCGCTTCGAACACCCCGACACGTCCCTTGAAGCCGGTGTGCCCGCAATTGTCGCAGCCCGCCGCGCGCCAGACGACTGACCCCGCATCGATGCCGAGCAGCGCCGCGACCTTTTGATCCGCCTGCACGGGTTCGCGGCAATCGGGGCACAGCCGCCGCACCAGCCGCTGCGCCACCACGGCGCGCAGTGTCGACGCCAAAAGAAACGGCTCCACCTTCAAATCCTTGAGCCGCGTAATCGCACCCACCGCATCATTGGTGTGCACCGTCGACAGCACCAGATGACCGGTCAGCGAGGCTTGCACCGCAATATCCGCCGTCTCGCGGTCGCGGATTTCGCCGACCATCACCACATCGGGATCCTGCCGCAGGATGGCGCGCAGGCCGTTGGCGAAAGTCAGCCCGACCTTGGCGTTGACCTGTGTCTGGCCAATGCCCTCGACGGCGAATTCGACCGGGTCTTCGACCGTCAAAATATTGCGTTTGCCATCGTTGAGTTGCTTCAGACAGCCATAGAGCGTCGTCGTTTTGCCCGATCCCGTCGGCCCGGTGACCAATATGATGCCATTAGGCTCGGCCAACGCATCCTGCATGACCTCGGCCGCGCTGCCAGTCAGCCCCAGCACTTCCAAGTCAATCCCCGCCGCATCCTTGTCGAGAATGCGCATCACGACGCGTTCGCCGGCACGGCTGGGCAGCGTAGACACACGCACATCGATGGCCTTGCCGCCCAGCGTTAGTCCGATGCGCCCGTCCTGCGGCACGCGCCGTTCAGCGATGTCGAGCCGCGCCATCACCTTGATGCGGCTGACCACCACCGGGGCGACGTGGGGCGGCATGCGCAAATGTTCGCGCAGGACGCCATCGACGCGCATGCGCACCACCAAGCCCGTTTCATAGGGCTCGATATGGATGTCGCTGACGCCCTGTCGCACCGCCTCTGCGATTACCGCGTTGATCAGGCGGATCGCGGGTGCATCGTCGCTGCTATCCAGCAAATCTTCAGCCGTTGGCAGGCCGCCGCCCAGCAGGTCGCCGGTATCCACCGACCCCGCCATCGCCGCCGCGTCGGCATCGAGGGCATAATGGTCCGACAGCAGCCGGTCGAATTCTGCCGCCGTAGCCGACTCCACGGCAATCGGGCGCGCCAGATAGCGCTTTACTTCCACCAGCGCTGCGGGGTCCCCGCCTTCGCGGAAGGTGACGGTCCAGCGGTCGTCGCCATCGCCTGTCACGACCACGCCGTGCCGCCGGGCAAAGGCATAAGGAATGTCGAGCGCGCTGCTGGTCATGGCCGTGGCTCCGGATTTGACGGCGGCACCTCGGTCGGCGTCACCACGCCGCCTTCGGGCCGCAGCGCAGGCATGTTGACCGGACCCACGGTGACATCGCCGGGCTGCGGCGTCAGCGGGGCTGGCGGCACCGTGCCCAGATAGTCGCGCACCAGCGCGTCAATCGCGGGCTCGCTGTCGGGGTTGCGGCGCAATTGTTCGTTGCGGACGATGGCATAGCGCTGCGCCGTCATCGCCGCATTGTCCGCGCGGCTGCGTAGGATGCGCGGGCGGATGAACACCATCAAATTGGTCTTGGTGCGGCTGCGGCTGCGTGATTTGAACAGCTCGCCGATTATCGGAATGTCGGACAAAAGCGGGATGCGTTCGATCGTGCGGCGCTCGTCGTCGTTGAGCAACCCGCCGATGGCCAAAATATCGCCATCATCGACCGTCAGCACAGTTTCAAAGGTGCGCTTGTTGAGGATGAGGTCGCTGGAGCGCGACGACACCGGCCCAGCAACGCTCGACACTTCCTGCTTCAGGAACATCTTGATCTCGCCTGCGGCATTGACCTGCGGCGTGACCTCGAGCTTGATGCCGACCTCCTGCCGCTGCACGGTGCGGAAGGCTTTGTCGAAATTTTCCGACAATTGCTCACCAGTCGATACGGGCACTTCCTGTCCCACCAGAAACTTCGCCTGCTGGTTATCCAGCGTGACGATGTGCGGTGTTGCCAGCAGGTTCGATTCGGTGTCGCTGCGCACCGCGTTGATAACAGTGGCAAAGATGCCGTCGCCACCCAGCGAGGTGACAATGCCGCCGATCCCGCCCGTTGCCGCACTAATTGTATCGACGGCGGCCTGTTGCAGTGCATCCTGCAGCCCGCTGTTGGTCGTGGTCCGCGTTGTGGTGCGCGTGCCGTCGGGGGCAACCACGACGGTTTCGGTCGTGCCCAGCTCGTTCGCGGCGACCGCGCCCGCCAGCGTCAATATGTTGGGCTGGGCGTTCGAATAATTGGTCGCGCCAAAGCCGACATTGGTGTCGCCAAACAGGAATTGCACGCCAAGCTGCTTGGCGGCGGCATCACCCACTTCGACAATGATCGCCTCCACCAGCACCTGTTCGCGCCGCGTATCGAGCTGGCGGATGAGTTCGCCCAGCATGCGCTGCACCTCGGGACTGGCCGCCACGATGATGGCATTGGCCCCTTCATAGCGGGTGACGGTCACCGGCCCGCGCGCGCCGATGCCGGTCGTACCATTGGCCCCGGGGACCGATACCGTGGTCGGGGCGGCGGTAGCGGGGGAACCATTGCCTGCGTTGCCGCCCTCATTACCGCCACTGCGCGCCGGTCCGCTGGCCGGCGTAGGCGTTGCCCCGGCGTTGCCGCCGCCGACCAGCGACTGCAACGTCGGCAGCAAAGTCTCGGCATTGGCATGTTCCAGCCAATAAACCCGCAGCTCGGTTCCCGCCGCCGCGCGCTGGTCGAGTTCGCCCGCCATCTGGACAAAGCGCGCGACCTGCGTGGCATCACCGCGCAGCGCGATGGCATTGCTCGAATCAATCGGCACCACCGTGACCGGTGGGCCGACACCCTCGGCCCCAGTGCCCGCCAGCGCTTGCAGCGCGGTGGCAATCTCGCGCGCACCGGCGTTGCGCAGCGTCACAATCTGGCTGCGGCTGTTGTCCTTGTCGATCTGCGCCACCAGCGTGCGGATGCGCCGGATATTGTCGGCGAAATCGGCCACCACCAGACTGTTGGCGTTGCGGTTGGCGGTCAGCGAACCCTGTGCGCTGACCAATGGGCGCAGCGTTTCAATCGCCGCCGCGGCGTCAATATGGCGCAGGCGGATAATTTCGGTGACGAACTGGTTCTGCGCCGCCCGCGCACTGCCGATGGTGCCCGGCTGCGTCGCCGCGCCGTCCAGCGGCTGGATGCGATAGGCCCCGCCGCGCACCGGCACCGCAACCAGCCCATTGGCCCGCAGCGTCGAGAGGAAAATTTCGAAATATTCGGACCGGCTCAAGGGGCGGTCGGTCACCACCGACACTTTGCCCTGCACGCGGCTGTCGATGATGAAGGTGCGGTCCATCACCCGCGCGGCGTCCTGAATGAAGGCGCGCACATCGGCGTCGCGGACGTTCAGCGTATATTGGCCCAGCACCGGGGTCGCGGCGAACAGGGCGGCGGTAACGAGCAGGGCGGTTGAACGCATGCGCATGATCAGGGTTACTGCTTTCCAATAAACAGGGGGACGGGGACGACCGCGCTGCCGCGCTCGACCTCCAGGCTCAGCCGGGCACCCGGAGTGATTTGCGCGGCAATGTCGTTGGCGGCCGCGATGGGGCGGCCGTTGACCGTGCGGATAACATCGCCCGGCCGCAGTCCGGCCGCGCGAAAGACCGCGCCGTCGCCGCGCGGCTGGACGGTCAGCCCGGTCACGCGGCCATCCTCGCTGCGCGGCGCAAAGTCGACGCCGTTCTGCAGGGCTTGCGGCGACAATTCGCCGCCGCCGCTGTCGGAGGCTGCCGCGGAGGTGGCCGAGGCCGCTGGTGCTGCTGGTGCGGCAGGCGCCGCTGGCACGCTTTGGTCGAGGAACAGCGTCTCACGCGACCCGCCCCGATCGAGCGTGACATGGTCAAAGGCTACCGCCGCCAGCTTGACGCCCGGCTGCACCTCGTCGCCAATCGCAAAGCTCGATTGCACGCCATCGGGGCCGGCAATAATTGCCGAACCCGATCCGGCCGCTTCGTTCACGTTGACGCCGAACAGGGTGAGGTCAAGCGCGGTCACTGTGGCGCTGCCCGCCGTCACCGGCCCGCTACGGAAAAAGGGATCGAAGGCAGCAAACAGCGTGCGCCCCTCGGCTGGCGTCAACAGCCGCGCGCCCCCATGGCGCCAGTCGCCGAGTGGGCCGGGCGGCACCGCGGCCGCCCACAACAGCCGCACCGCCTGCACCAGCACCAGCGCCGCAAGCAGGGCCACCAGCACATGCGGCCAGCGCAGGTCGACGCCGCGCAACTTCAGCCTGTCTGCGAAACCCGGCACCCGCTGTCTTCCCCCGCTCCGTCCACCGCTTGGCGCGACTCGCGTAAGCGGCGGTCGTGACAATCGGCGGACGGTCAGGTTACATTTTTATTTCATTGTCACCAATGGGCGCGCGGAGCCTCAGAATTTGATCGAACCACCGAGCGAGAAGGTCGTGCCCTGATCATAACGGTTCAGAAACACGCGCTGGTCGCCCGACCGCTGGACTTCCTGATATTTGGTGCCGGTGATGTTGCGGACTTCGAACTTCAGCTCAAATTCTTTGCCAAACACCGGGAAACCCTGACGCGCGACAAAGTCGAGGCGGAAGCCGGGGCGCTCCTTGATGTCGGGCTGACCCGACGGACCGCGGCTGGTAACGCGCGGGCTGGCATAGCTCAGCAGCAACGTCTGCTGCGACAGCGCGTCCTGGTCCTCGAGGCCGAGTTGCAGGTTCACCAGATGGTCCGACTGACCGGTCAACGGCGAGCCATCGAAGAAAAAGTCCGAAGCCGACAGCGTCTGGCCGTTCACCACTGTCGTATCGCCCGCACCCACCGAAATGTCGGATTTGGTATAGGTATAGTTGGCGATCACCACCGCGCGGCGGCTGGCGAAAAAGGCTTCATCCGACAGCGTGTCGAGCGGGAAATATTTCTGCAGCTCAAGCTCCAACCCATAAAGCGTTGCTTTGGGCGCGTTGGCAAAGCTGCTGTTCGCCACCGAGTCGGTCGAGATACTGGTGAAGGTTTCGATGGGATTGTCGATCGACTTGTAAAAGCCCGCGGCGGTCAGACGTTGGCCGCGGTCGAAATACCATTCGTACCGCACCTCGGCGTTCCACAGCTTGCTGTCTTGCAGCGAGGGGTTACCGCGGAACTGGCGGTTCGAGTCGGGGTCGAAATAGACCTGCGCGATCAGCTCGCGGAACTGCGGGCGTGCGATGGTGCGCGACCCGTTAACGCGCAACTGCATGTCGGGTGCCACTTCCCACGTCAGCGTGATCGCGGGCAGCCAATAGCTGTTGTTGATATTGGTCTGGGCAATCGCGCTGCCGCCGGTGTTGAAAATATCCACCGGCACCACCGTCTGGCTGCCGTCTTCATAACGCACACCGGCATTGACGTTTACGCCCGAGATGATTTCGGCCTGCAACTGCCCATAGGCCGCATGGGTCGTCAGCGCCGCTTCAAAGGCCGCCGTACCGTCCTGCGCCGATGCTTCGAGCAAAGTGACGTTGAACAATTGGATTGTGGTATCCGACAAAAGGAAATCGGGGCGCTGCTGCTGCACCGCCACCGGCAAATTCTGGGCGCGATAGAAAAACTCACGCCGCACTGCGGTCCGCTCGGTGTCGGTAAAGGCATAGCCGACCGTCGCGGTAATCGCAGGAGCCACTTCATAGCTGAAGTCGCCGCCCGCCGAGATCAGATCTTCATTCAGGTCTGAAAAAGCGATGCTTGCTTCGCCCAGATTGCCGCCCAGATCGTTGACGAATTTGTTGCCAACCGGGTCCTGCGTCAGCGGCAGGTTGGTGCGGATATAAGTGAAGCTGCGCTCATACGGCGCTTCGCGCTGCGAATTGGCGTAGGAGGCGCGGAAATCAATTTGCACTTCGTCATAATCAAACTCGCCCACGAACTGGGTGTTGATCAATTGACGCTCAAACCAGGCCGTATCCTGCTGCATGATATCGCGCGTCGCGTTGTTCTGGTCGACGCCCAGACCAAGCCTCGCCTGCTTCAACGTGTCGCGGATATAGAGGTTGGTCCAGCGGAACTTGTGATCGCCCAGCTCGAGTCCGACGCCGAGCAGGCCGTTCACGACCACCCGGTTGTCCGTAATGACCCGCTGAAAGCTGGTCTGCGGGGGCCCAGTCAGATCGGGGTCGAGTGAGGTTTGCTGGAGCGTGTCGCGCGTGCGCCACTTGTTGTCGATGCTGGCGGTCGCAATAATGCCGAGTTCGCCATCAGCAATTTCCCAGCTTTTCCCGCCCGAAAGACCGAAGGACCAGTTGACCGGGATATTGTTGTTCTGCTGCAGCAGCGTCGTTTCGGCATTGACCAATTCAATCGCGATTTGCTCAATCTGGTCCTGCGTGAAGTCGGCGCCAACCAGCACCGGACGTCCGCTATTCAGCGCGGATTGCAGCCCGGCAGGAATATCGCGCGTGCCGTCATCAAAACCGGTCCAGTCAGTGTCGCTGCCATAATAGGTATAGCCGAGCTGGTTGGTGGTTTCGCTGTCCCAGCCGATGCTGCTGCTAACTTCGAAAAAGCCCTCGCGCGGCGTCGATTTGGTGGTCAGGTTGATCACGCCGCCGCCAAATTCCCCCGGAAAGTTCACCGAGAAGCTTTTCTGCACCAGCGTCGAATCGATGATGCTGGTCGGGAACAGGTCGAGCGGCACGACGCGCTTCAGCGGCTCGGGGCTGGGCAGCGGCGAACCGTTGAGCAGCGCCAGCGAATAGCGATCGCCCAGACCGCGCACATAAACAAAGCCGCTTCCGACCACCGACAGGCCGGTCACGCGTTGCAGCGAACCGGCGATGTCGCCTTCGCCGGTGCGCGCAATGTCGGCAGATGACAGGACCGAAACGACTTCGGGGGTGGAGCGAACGACGTTGGGGGTGTTGCGACCAGTCACGACGATTTCGGCATCGCCGCCGCCGGGGATCGATACTTCGGCCTCTTCTTCCTCCGGTGCCGCCTCTTCGGTGACGGGTTCTTCCTGGACGGCCTCTTCCGCAGCCGGCTCCGGAGCTGCCGTCGTTTGGGCCAGCGCGGCCGGCGCGACCAGCGCCGAAGTGAAGAGCAGCATGCTGGCGAAAAGCGGCCGCTTGGTCATGATCGAAACCCCTGTCTTTGACTTATGGTAAGCGGGGCGGAGCGCGCCGTGCTGGTGCGCTCCGCCCCGGTTCAACTGGTGCGGGCGCGTCAGGTCGTCGGGATGTCGGTGCAGTTGCGCGTCGTGCCCGTGAAGGTCGCCGTCGAGCTGTTGCAGGTCCAACCCGAGAAGCGCGTGTCGCTCGCGCCGCTCACCGCGCCGATATAGGCGGTGTTGGTGAAGAAGGCATTCACCGTGCTGGCGTTAAAGGGCGTGCGCGCCGTTTCGTTCGCCCCGTTGATGAACCCGCCCGTCAGCGTCGGCGTAAAGGTCGACGTATTGTTGGTGCCGGCCTCAAAGATGGTCTGCACTTCCGCGTTGGTCACGCCGCTGGTGCCCGAGAAGGGCGTCGCCGAACACTGCATCGCCACCGAGTCAAAGCGCGGCGGCCCGAGCTCGTCGAGGCCAGCATTGGCGGCCTGAACCGTTGTCGCCGAGTTGAAGCGCAAGCAGGTCAGGCCCGGGCTGGCGACAACACCGTTCATCATACGGTAGTCAGCACCGCCGCGGATGAACATCAGCGCCGCGTTCGGCGCGGCATTGTTGCGCTGGACGAAGGTGAAGTTCGACAGGTTCACGGCCTGACGCGGAATGGCGTTTTCATTGCCGTTCGAGTCAACTTCCAACATCGAGTCGCCAACGCTGCCGCCCGAACGGTGGACGCCGAGCATGAACTGGACGTTGCCCTTATAACCGACGTCGGTGTCGAGCCCGTCATCTTCAAAGCCGGTGATCGCGAGGTTACGCATGTTCACCCGGCCACCGAACACTTCGATGCCGTCGTCCGAGCTGTTGTGCACCTGGATATTCTCAATGGTCGTGCCATTGCCCGCGCCCGACGGGGTCAGGCCTTGGAGTTCGCTGTTGGCCGACAGGACGAAGCCCGAATAACGGATCTGCACGAACGACAGGCGACCCGAGTTATCGGCCACCTGCGCGCCGCCGTACAGCGCGTTCGACGTGCCTTCGGTATCGCGCTCGCACGCCACCGTGCCTTCAGCCGCGCCCGGCGCCAGGCAGTCGGTGACCGGTGCACGGCCGGCGAGGACGATACCGCCCCACAGCTGCGAGGTCTGGTCAGTCGCGGTGCCCACCACGTTGCCGCGGCCGGTGAAGACGATCGGCTGCGTCGCCGAGCCAACGGCGTCGATGCGGTTGCCGCGGTTGACCACCAGGAAGGACACGCCGGTCGCACCAAAGATCGTCACGCCCGGATCGATCGTCAGCGTGACGACATTGTTGGTGCTGGCCGCACCCTGGTCGGTGCCGACGTCAACGCGGCCGGGCAGTGAATAGAGCACACCGGCAACGCGCGGAATGGCAGTCGTCGCGGTGAAGCGCGCCGGGAAGCCGCAATTGCGCCATTCACCCTGCGGACCCGAAATGGTGCCCAAGTTGGTGAGCTGGTCGGGACCCGCGATGGTCGGGCAGTTGGCGGCCGGGGTCACCGTCGACGGTGGAGTCGGCGTGGGGGTCGGGGTCGGCGTGGGGGCCGGGGTCGGCGCGGGCACGACGATCACGCCTTCACCCGGCGAGGCAACGCCATCGGCACCGCAGGCCGAAAGGATGGAACAGGCCACGCCCGCAAGCATGACCGAACGAACGCGTGAAAAAGCCGCCATTATGATCTCCGTCCCCGCTGCAAAAGGCAGGCGTACTGAATGATTAACCATGTCGAGCGCACAGCTTTACGGCGATTCGCACCGCATCTGCCCCCCGGACGAGGGGGCAGATAGGGGGGACAGATGACGCCCCGACGCAGCTTCGATGACATAGCGGTGACGGGTATAAGTAACTTTGGCGACACTGTCCCAAGGCGGCGCACCGCACCGCTTGCATCGCCGCAGACGCTTTGCTAAGCGCCCGCTCCTGCCAGGCGCCGGTCCCGACCGGCCCTCTTCATGATGTGCGGTCGTGGCGGAACTGGTAGACGCGCAACGTTGAGGTCGTTGTGGCCGAAAGGCCGTGGAAGTTCGAGTCTTCTCGACCGCACCATCATGTCTTGCAGCGCGCCAGTAGCGACGCGCACTGGCGCATTAGACCAGCTGCGCGTCCAGCGTGATTTCGGCGTTGATCACTTTTGACAGTGGGCAATTGGCCTTCGCCGCGGCAGCTGCCGCTTGGAACGCCGCATCGTCCGCGCCGGGGATAGATGCACGCAGCGTCAGTTCAACCAGCGGGATGTGAAACCCGCCCTCAACCTGTTCGAGCGTCACGACGGCCTTGGTATCCAGCGCCTGTGCCGTCAGTCCCGCCTGCGACAACACCAAAGTCAGCGCCATGGTGAAGCAGGCGGCGTGCGCTGCGCCCAGCAATTCTTCGGGGTTCGAACCCGCCACGCCCTCAAAGCGGCTGGCAAAGCCATAGGGATAGGCCGCAAGCGCGCCGCTTGCCGTCGAAATGGCGCCTATGCCGTCGCGCAGTCCGCCTTCCCAATGCACCGATGCGCTGCGCTGGATTTTCATGATAGCCTCCTGATGCTGCTGCGGGAAAACACATCGGCTTGCCGCGACTTTGCCGGGCGTTTGGCCGAATTCATGTGACGGCAAAGCACATCATTTGCGCAAAATGCGACAAAATAACGGCGCGCAAACAAGGGAGGGAATGATGCCCCGGCCGTGGGGAGCCGGGGCATCTTCATTCAACCGTCCTCTGGGACCAGCATAGTCCGGTTGCGCCAGCGCCCCGCCGATCGAAACCGGCTACGTGCTGACAAGACGAGGATGCCGGCGTTGTGCTTGCTATCGTGCCAAGACCGGCCTCCGGACTAACCCTTAGGAAGAGCCCTTGATGCGCCCTTCGCGCACCACCCGCTTGCCAGCGAGCACGGCATTGCGCACTATGTCGCCCATGACCGACACACCGCCCGCGCAGACGCGCCTTGACCGCCACGAAGGCATTGCCCTCGTCACGCTTGACCGCCCCGACCGGATGAACGCCTTTACCGCGCAAATGGCGATGGAGCTGGTCGCAGCGCTCGACGAATGCGACGCCGATGATGCTGTGCGCGCGGTCATCTTCACGGGCGAGGGCGAGCGCGCCTATTGCGCAGGCGCCGATCTGTCGGCGGGTGCAGCGACCTTCGACTATGAAAAAAGCGGGCGCAAATCGGTCGTCACCGGCCCGGCCGACACCAGCCCGGTGGCCGAGGACGGCAGCATCGACTGGTCCCACCCGCTGATCCGCGACACCGGCGGGCGCGTTTCCTTGCGCATCTTCGAAAGCCGCAAGCCCGTCATCGGCGCGATCAATGGGGCGGCCGTCGGCATCGGCGCGACCATGACCTTGCCGATGGACGCACGCCTGCTCAGCGATACGGCGCGCTACGGCTTTGTCTTTGCCCGCCGCGGGATCGTACCCGAAGCAGCATCGAGCTGGTTCCTGCCGCGCCTCGTCGGCATCGCGCATGCCGCCGACTGGTGCTATTCGGGCCGCCTGATCGGGGCAGAAGAAGCGCTGGGCGCGGGCCTTGCGCAATCGGTCCATGCGCCCGGCGAGCTGATTGATGCCGCCATCGCCAAGGCGCGGGCGATGACCGCCGACAGCGCGCCAGTCTCGGTTGCGTTGACCCGCGCAATGCTGTGGCGCATGCTCGGCGCGCCGCACCCGATGGCGGCGCACCGCTGGGACAGCCGCGCCGTCTTCGCGCGCGGCCGCAGCCCCGACGCGCAAGAGGGCGTCGTCAGCTTCCTCGAAAAACGCGCCCCCAATTTCACCGCCAGCGTGGCCAATGACTATCCGCGCTTTGACGAGTTTGAGGACGGGCCGGGGTATAGTTAGGCGGCAGCGAACTTCCTTGCCCCGCGCTGCACGGACATGCTGTGGCTGCCCTTCAGTGCCAGCGACTTTTCGCGGATCGTTTCGACGAAATGCCACGCGCCGGTCACGCTTTCGGGTGTCAGCCGCACGCTGACATAGCCACGCGCCTCGGTGTTCGCCCAGGCAAGCTGCGGCGATGATTTCCTCAGCGCCGCAACGCGGACGCTTTCTGCTGCCTGCGTATTGCTCTCGAACCCCGGCGAGGTGACGCTGTGCCCGGCAATCTCGACGCCGACCGGCACGCCGCCATGGTCCAGATTATAGGCCCAGCCATTGTGCGTATCGCCCGTCAGGACGACAAAATTGCCGTCGGCCTCAGCCACACTGCGCAATAGGCGCTCGCGCGCTGCCGGATAGCCATCCCACGCGTCCATATTCAGCGGCAGCCCGGCTTCGGCCGCCAATTGGGCGGTGGCCACGCGGCGGCGGACAAAGTCGGGCACTTCGGGCGGGAACCAGCCCGACGCCTCGGCCGGGAAGAAATTGGACCCCATGACAATCTGCTGCGCGCAGATCTGCCAGCGCGTGCCGCTTTTGGCCGAAGCGGCAATGCCGCCGGTCAGCCAGGCTTCTTGCTCGGCCCCCAGCAACTGGCGCGCCGGGTCGCGCCAGCCAGTTTCGGCAAAGGTTTTGAGCGCCGCCGCCGGATTGCCGCCCGCCGCCGCCACCTTGTTGAGGTCAAAGGGTTCGGCGCGCCCGCTGATTCGCGTTTCGGGTAGGAAGATGGTTGCCAAATCGCCAATCTGATATTGGCGCCAACGCTTGTCGCTGACCGGCATCCATTCGCGATAGACGCGCTCGGCCACCGCTTTGCGCACGCTCCATTCGCCTTCCTTGTCGCTCTGGTGGTTCTGTGCGCCGCCTTCCCAGGCATCGTTGGTCAGTTCATGATCGTCCCACTGGCTGATCATCGGGAACAGCTGGTGCAGCCGCTGCAAATCGGGATCGCTGCGATAGGCGGCATAGCGCAGCCGGTAATCGGCGAGCGATACGATTTCATGATCGGGCTGGATCAGCCGTCCCGGCACCATCTGGCGCACGCTGGGGTAATCGCCGATCGGATATTCATACAGATAATCGCCGACATGCACGACCAGATCAATGTCGCCGCGCGCGGCCGCATGCCCATAGGCGTTGAAATGGCCGAACGGCAGATTGGAGCAGGAGAAGAGCGCCAGCGTAAAATTGCTCGTCTCGCCCGCTGGCAAAGTCCGCGTCCGCCCGACCTGTGATTTGGTGCCGTCGGGCGCAATAAAGCGGTAGTAATAGGCGCGCCCCGGCGCGAGGCCGGTCGCGGTAAATTTGGCGCAATGGTCAGCCTCGCCGCGCGCCTTGACCGTCCCACCCCCGGTTACGCGCGCGAAATTGGCGCTGTCGGACAGCTCAACCGTCAGGTCGCTGTCATTGGCGCTGGCATAGCGCGTCCACAGCAGCACCGTGTTGGCGCTCGGCTCGCCGCTGGCAACGCCGTGGGTAAAGCCCTGCGCCATCATCGCCCGCGCCGCACCTGGCAGCGCCGCGGCGGCCAGCCCAGCCGTGCCCAGCTGGATTAGCAGCCGCCGGTCAATCCGCGCCCAATCATAATGCATCGTCTGTTCCTTCCTGCCGGTCAGCCCATGATTCCCATCGCGAGCAGCAAAAGCAGGAACAATGTGACGGTGAAAATACAGAAGGTGAGAAGAAGGACGGTCCGCACCGCCGCACCAAGGCGCGACGAGCGATAGGCCCCGCGCAGCTGCCGATACATATGAAACGCCACATAGGGGATTCCGATGGCGGTCAGCATGCCAACAATCGGTTCTGGTAAGTAACCCGCCAACCGCAGCGCCACGAACCACAGCAGCATGAACGAGATTGAATAGGTCACGAACACAAAATGGTCGAACATGTGGAACCGGCGGCTGAACGGATAGAGCAGCCAGAGGAACGGCATCGACAGCGGGATGAGCGCCCAAGCGAATTTATAGGCGTTGGCTTGCAGCTTATAGAGCAAGAGACCCGGATTATCGTTCGCCTTCTTGATACCAGCATCGATGAACGGCACGCCGGTGGTGATGTTGGCGATGGTGAAGTTGCGCTTCGCCGTTTCGCTGATCTGCGCCTTGCCGTCCTTTTCTTCGACCAGCCCCATCGTGCGCGCCGCCGCGATCAAGGCGGTGCGCTCGCCCTGAATTGCGGCCACCGGTTCGCCGCTGGCCTCCGCTTTGGAAAGGCGCGCGTCAATCTCAGCCAATTCCTCGCGCATCGCCGTGCGCGCACCGTTGATATTCTGCTGTGTATTGGCGGCCGCCACCGGATCAAATTCGCTATCGCCGCCCATGCCGACACTGGCCAGCACGGCATAGGTCAGGAACACCGCGAACAGAAACAGCGCCAGCGGAGAGATGAATGAGGCGCGCTCACCGTGGATATAGCGCCGCGTCAAATCGCCCGGCCGCCACACCAGCAGCGGCAGCGTGTTCCAGAATTTGCCGTCAAAGTGCAGCACAGCATGCAACAGGTCATGCCCGATGCCAACAAAGCTGCGGTGGACGTGGCTTTTCTGTCCGCAATGATGGCAATGGCTGCCGACCAGCGATGTCCCGCAATTCAGGCAGCGCGCCGGACCGGTCCGCGCTACGGCGCCATGCCCCGGCTCGACCGCAGCACCCGCCAGCCCCGCCGTTACCGCCTCGCCAATGATTTCAACGTCCCCCGGCATGCACTCTGCTTAGCATTGCCGTGCGCGCACGCAACGGGGCTTCGCGCTGCGGCGCGGGCATGTTATGTCTTGCGGATTATGTCTGTCATCGAGCTCGCCCCCGCCGCCACCCGTGACCCTGTCGCGATGATTGCCGATATGGGCGCGCGTGCGCGCGCCGCCGCTGCGGTGCTGGCCGCGACGCCAACCACCGCTAAGGCCGCCGCGCTCGTCGCCGCCGCCGATGCGCTGCGTGCACAGGCTGATTCCATCCTTGCCGCCAATGCGCTGGATATGGCCGCAGGGGCCGAACGCGGCCTGTCGTCAGCGATGCTCGACCGGCTGAAGCTGGATGACAAGCGCCTGCACGGCGTCGCCGATGCCGTTGCCGCCGTCGCCGCGCTGGCCGATCCGGTCGGCGAGATTATCGACGAGCGCCGCCCGCCCAACGGCCTGCTGCTGAAACGCGTGCGCGTACCGCTGGGCGTCGTCGGCATCATCTATGAAAGCCGCCCCAATGTTACCGCCGACGCCGCTGCACTCGGGCTAATGGCGGGCAATGCCGTCATCCTGCGCGGGGGGAGCGAGGCGGTGCACTCAAACCGCGCCATCCACGCCGCGATGCTCGCGGGCATTACCGCCAGCGGCCTACCCGCCGACGCGGTGCAGCTGGTGCCGACGCAAGACCGCGCCGCCGTCGGCGCGATGCTGACCGCCAGCGGCCTTATCGACATCATCATTCCGCGCGGCGGCAAAAGCCTGGTCGCGCGGGTGCAGGACGAGGCACGCGTGCCGGTGCTCGCGCACCTTGACGGCATCTGCCACAGCTATGTCCACGCCGCCGCCGATGCGGCCATGGCCGAACGGCTGGTTGTCAACGCCAAAATGCGCCGCACCGGCATTTGCGGCGCGACCGAAACCGTGCTGATCGACAAAGGCTTTGCCGATCCGGCGCGCATCGTCCGCGCGCTGCTCGACGCGGGCTGCGAGGTACGCGGCGACCGCAATGTGGCGGCGCTCGACGCACGGGTCGAACCGGCAGCGGCGAACGACTGGGACACCGAATATCTCGACGCCATCGTCTCGGTAGCACAGGTCGATGGCATCGACGCCGCCATGGCGCACATCGCCCACCACGGCAGCCACCACACCGACGCCATCATCACCGAAGACGCCGCCGCCGCCGCGCGCTTCCTGAACGAAGTCGACAGCGCCATCACCATCTGGAACGCCAGCACCCAATATGCCGACGGCGGCGAATTCGGACTGGGCGCGGAAATCGGTATCTCGACGGGGCGGTTGCACGCGCGCGGCCCGGTCGCGCTCGAGGGGCTGACGACCTACAAGTGGCAGGTGCTGGGCACAGGTCAGGCGCGACCTTGAATCAAGTTGATTCATTTGTATACACGTGATATCAACTGCTCATGACTAAGCAAACCGTCATCTCAGCCCGCATTGATGTTGAAACGTCGGCCAAACTCGACGCGCTCGCCGAACAGTCCGATCGCTCGCGCGCTTGGCTAGTTGCGGAAGCGGTGCGCGAGATGGTCAGGCGTGAAGAAGAACTGATGGGATTTCTCCAGCCGGGTCTTGACGATATTGCCGCAGGCCGCGTCCACACGCAGGAAGAAATGGAAGATTGGCTGGCCGAAAAGCTGGCCGGATTGCGTCAGGCCCAAAAGAACGCCGCGTGACGGCGAGGATCATCTGGTCGGACCAGGCCAAATCCGATTTGAACGAATTTATCGACCATTATGCATTGGTCGATCTCGCCTTTGCAGAAACTGTCTCGACAAAAGCGTTAGCGGCGGCCGACATATTGGCACTCCATCCTCACGCAGGGCAGAAAATCCGACATAGTGTCATGCGCAAATGGCCGGTCGCCAAAACACCATTGCTACTAATCTATGAAGTGCAGGGCCGGTCAGTCCAAATCGTGCGCCTCGTGCACAATCGTTCGGACTGGCAGGACTTGGCGTGAGCAGTTTTCTCCGATCGCATTGGTTCAACGGCGGTCGGCTCCTGATTTGGGTTGTGCTTTTGCTCGGCGTACTCTCGCTTCCATTCTTGGCACTCATAACGATTGACTTGTTTGGCCTATGGACATCCGAAAACAGTCAGCACAAACAACGCCGTGAACATGCGCTGATTGATACCCTGGTCGATCGAATTGGACGGACAGACGAGTGGAATGATTCATCAACCGACAGAATGGATATGCTATCATTGCGTCCTGCCTGCAATCGCCTGCACTTAAGCGAGATTGAGTTTATCCGACCGACAATTGGCAAAGAATTGCCGTCCGCAAACCTTGCCGAATCCATAGAACTACAGCTGGTGATTAACGATTCCATGCTGCAAAACATGGCTTTGGTTCGGTCATACCAGCGCGCACGTGCAGGACGCACGCTGACGCCGTTGCAAGCGTCAGCGTTACATGCCTGCATTGCGGTAACGCCATTTTCCAGATGGTGCACAAAGGAATATCATCAGGCGATTAAGGCAACCGAACTCAAATTTGAGGACGGACTTCTTCACCTTGGTTTGATCAAAAAGATTGAAGGCGCGAAAGTCGGCGACGCCCAATATTGCTCAACTGTTCCCGAACTCCGCATAATTGATCAACAGCGCCCATGACCCCCACCGGCCTTCTCGGCGGCAGTTTCAATCCAGCGCATGGCGGGCACCGGGCGATCAGTTTGCACGCCATGGCCGCGCTCGGCCTCGATGAGCTGTGGTGGCTGGTCTCCCCCGGCAATCCCTTGAAGCCCAAAAGGGGCATGGCCCCGCTCCCTGCCCGCCTCGCTTCGGCACAGCGCGCCGCGCGCCGCAGCCGCATCCGCGCTACCGCGATCGAGGCTCAGCTCGGCACGCGCTACACCATCGACACGCTGCGCATCCTCGTCCGCCGTTACCCGCAGCATCGCTTCATCTGGCTGATGGGGGCCGACAATCTGGGCCAGCTGCCCCAATGGCGCGACTGGCGGAACATTGCCCGGCTAATGCCGATTGCGGTTATCGCGCGTCCGGGCTATGAAGGTCGCGCCCGGGCGACGCGCGCCATGGGCTGGCTGCGGCGCTTCGTCCGGCCCGCGGACCGGAAACGTCTCTGGACGGACTGGAGACCGCCTGCCCTCGTGTTCCTGCGTTTTCCGCCCGATGTGCGATCCGCAACGATGATACGGCAGGCCGACCCCCGCTGGCACGAACGCATCCCCGGCCACGCCCTGCGTGATCCGCTGACGCACCGCCGTGTCGGCAACAAAGCCAAGAAGGAGCAAACTTGACCCCAGCATCTTCGGTCGCCGCCCCGCGCGGCTCCGCCCTCCCCGACGGTCCCGACGCGCTGCACGCGCTCGTGATGCACCAGCTTGACGAAGATCAGGCGCAGGAACCTGTCACCATCCCCCTTGCCGGCAAAAGCAGCATCGCCGACCATATGGTCATCGCCAGCGGCCGTTCGACGCGCCACGTCGCCGCCATGGCCGACAAGCTGGCGCAGCGCATCAAGCAGGAACTCGGCCGCAATGTGCGGATTGAGGGGCTGCCCAATGCCGATTGGGTGCTGATCGACGCGGGCGATGTTGTCGTCCACCTGTTCCGGCCCGAAGTGCGCGGCTTCTACAATCTTGAACGCATGTGGTCGTTCGGCGACGCGCCTGCAGCGGCGGCAGCAAACTAACTGCGCCGCAGCCATGCTGCTGCATATCATCGCGCGCGGGCGCATCGCCCGCTCGCCCGAGGCCGAATTGGTGGATCGCTATGTGAAGCGGCTGACTTGGCCCGTGAAACTGACCGAACTGCCTGATGTTGGCGGGAAAATGCCCGCGCCCGCCCAAACGCCGGCGCGGACCATCTTGCTTGATGAAACCGGCGACCAGCTGACGTCGGGTGAGTTGGCCGTGCTGCTCGAACGCTGGCGCGACGACGGCGTGCGCGAGGCGCGCTTCTGTCTGGGGGCGGCCGACGGCTTCACCCCGGACGAACGCACCGGAGCGGACAAAAGCATCGCCTTTGGCCGCGCCACCTGGCCGCATCTGCTGGCGCGCGCGATGCTCGCCGAACAGCTTTATCGCGCAACCAGCATCATTGCGGGCCACCCCTATCACCGCGAAGGCAGCCGGTGATGGTCCGCGCGCTATTCCTCCTCCCGCTGCTCGGCGTTGCCGCGCTGGCCGCCGCGCAAACCGACAGTTTTGACCCCGCCGCGCGCGCGGAAGCCGAACGCCGCCAGCTGGCCGCCGCCCAGCGTCAGTCGGCACAGGCCATGGCGCGCAGCCGCGCGCTTGATGCCCAGGCCGCCAGCGCCGCTGATGATGCCGCGGCGCTGCGCAAACGCATCGCCGCACTCGCCGCGCGGATTCAGTCCGCCGAGGCCGATATCAGCGCCGGCGAAGCGCGCGTCGCGCTCGCGGGCCGCCGCCTCCGCGCGCAGGAACTGCGCTTTGCCGAAGCGCGCGGTCCACTGCTCACGCTCACCGCCGCGCTACAACAATTATCGCGCCAGCCGCCGATTGCCGTGCTGGCCCAGCCCGGTTCGCTATCCGACATTGTCCATGCCCGCGCCGTGCTCGACAGCGCGCTGCCGGTAATCGAAGCCCGCACCGCCGGTGTGCGCCGCGAACTCGCCAGCCTGCGCCGCCTGCAAGGCCAGGCGCAGCTTGCCTTGAAGACGCTGACCGCCAGCCGCGCCACGCTGGCGGCGCGCCGTACCGAGCTCAGCCGCCTTGAAAATGAACGCCGCATCCGTGCCCGCGACCTGCGGGGCAGCGCCCGGCTGGAGGCGGATCGGGCGCTGGGGTTCGGCGAACAGGCGCGCGACCTGTCCGAGCTGATGGTCCGGCTGGAAGGCGACGCGGCCACGCGCGAACGGCTGGCAACGCTAGCGGGGGCGTTGCCGCGTCCCGCCAATCCATTGCGCCCACGCCCCTTGCCCGCGGACACCGCGGCGGCGGTGCGCGGCAGGCCGCCGCCTTACCGCCTGCCCGCCGTCGGTCCGCTGTTGGTGGGATTGGGAGAGCTGGGCGCCAGCGGCGCCCGGTCGCGCGGCCTCACCATCGCGGCCCGCCCCGGCGGCCAGATTGTCGCTCCGGCCGACGGGCGCGTGGTTTTTGCCGGCGACTATCGCGGCTATGGCAAAATCGTCATCCTTGACCATGGCGATGGCTGGACCTCGCTGGTCACCGGATTGATCGGTCTGTCGACCAGCGTCGGCGAAACGGTGGATGCGGGCAGCCCGCTGGGGCGGGCCGGTGCAAACCGCCCGCGCATCATGGTGGAGCTTCGTCAGGATGGCAGGCCCGTGGACATCGCCGCGCTCGTCGGCTGAAATTTACCGCCCGCCGAAGCATTGCCCCGTTTCGGGAAGGTTCATGCAAAGGGGTGCAACTTTGTTGGACAGCCGCCGCGTCATGCCTATACTCGGCGGTCCAACGCACCAAGGAAGAGAGTCCGATGGCCAATACCCACACCCCCGCCTCCCGCCGCAACCGCCGCTGGGCCTTGTGGCAAGGCGCGGCCGCGATGAGCACTTTGGCGCTCATCCCGCTCGCCAATGGGGCGATGGCCACCGTCGAGGCCTCGACGCAGGACGAGGTGCAGCGCTTCCTCGACGTCTTCCTTGAAGTGCGCCAGAATTATGTCGAACCGGTCAGCGATGACAAGCTGATTGAAGGCGCAATTTCAGGCATGCTCGCCAGCCTGGACCCGCACTCGGGCTATCTCGACGCGCGCAATTTCAAGCAGCTGCGCACCCAGACCGACGGCGAATATGGCGGGCTGGGCCTGTCGGTCACGCTGGAGGATGGCGTTGTCAAAGTCATCGCGCCGCAGGCCGACACCCCGGCCGACCGCGCAGGCATGAAAGCGGGCGATTATATCACCCACATCAACAACGAACTGATCGTCGGCCTGCCGCTCGACGAGGCGGTCGATCTGATGCGCGGCGCGCCCGGCACCAGCATTGACCTGCGCGTGGTGCGCGAAGGCCGCGACAAGCCCATCGAGCTGAAACTCACGCGCGAGATTATCGACCTCAAACCCGTGAAGTGGGAGGTGAAGCAGGGCGTTGGCGTCATCACCGTCAACAGCTTCTCGACCGATGCCACCGCCGATGTGAAGGCCGGCATCCTTGCGGTTGAAAAATCGCTGGGCGGCAAACCGCGCGGCTATATCCTCGACATGCGCTCCAACCCCGGCGGGCTGCTCGACGAGGCTGTCGGCATCAGCGACCTGTTCCTCGAACGCGGCGAAATCGTCTCGCAGCGCGGCCGCCGCAAGGGCGACATCGAACGCTATTTCGCCGAACCCGGCGATCTCGCCAAGGGGCTTCCCGTCATCGTCCTCATTGACGCAGGCTCCGCCTCGGCATCCGAAATTGTCGCCGGCGCGCTGCAGGACCAGCGCCGTGCCGTCGTGCTGGGCGAACGCAGTTTCGGCAAGGGCAGCGTTCAGACCGTGCTCACCCTCACCGACACCACCGCGCTGCGCCTGACCACGGCGCGCTATTACACGCCGTCGGGCCGCTCGGTGCAGGAAGGCGGAATCGACCCCGACATCCGCGTGCCGCAGCTGACCGACCCCGATTATGCCACGCGCCCCAAATTCCGCGAATCGGACCTGCGCCGCCACCTGGTCAACGAAAAGCGCGTCGACAACACGATCCTCGAGAAGGACGAAAAGCCCGACCCGCGTTTCACCGCGACACCCGAAGAGCTGAAGGCCAAGGGCATCGAGGATTTCCAGTTACACTATGCGCTAGAAATGATCGGCCGCATCGGCCCGGCCCAGGCAAAGATGGCCGAAGCCAAGGGCGCGGCGGGCGCGCGGCGGAATTGATTCCCCCTTTCTCTCGTCATCTCGGACTTGATCCGGGATAACAGACCACCATTGCTTGTTATCCCGGATCAAGTCCGGGATGACGAGGCGGTGCATTTATTTCGCTGATTTATTGGGTATGGCCTGACCTCATGAACCCCCGCCCGACCGCCACCCTCCTTGCGCTTTTCATTCCGCTCGCGCTCTATGGCGGTGCCCTCATCTCGCAATATGGCTTTGGCCTTTACCCGTGCGAAATGTGCTATTGGCAGCGCTGGCCGCACCAGGCGGCGATTGTCCTCGCCGCGCTGGCCCTCATCCTGCGCAAGAACGCGGCTGCCATGCGCACGCTCACCATATTCGCCGCGCTCGCAATTTTCACCAGCGGCGCGATTGGGGTGTTCCACGCGGGCGTCGAATATGGTTTCTGGCCAGGCCCAGCGTGCAGCTCGGCCACCTCTGGCCCGGTTACGCTGGACGACATCATGGCCGGTCCGGTGATTGCCTGCGACAAGCCGCAATGGACGCTCGCCGGAATCTCACTTGCTGGCTTCAACGCCCTCTTTTCCTTTGCAGGCGGCGTTGCCATATTGTCGCTGTTGTTCCGCAGGAAAGTGTCCCCATGAACGCCAGTCCCGCCCGCCGCGCCAAAATTGCCAGCATGATCCGCGTCGACCAGGCGGGCGAATTTGGCGCGACGCGCATTTATGCCGGCCAGCTCGCGGTGCTGGGCAACCGCCATCCGATTGCGCGCGATATCGCGCATATGGCGGAGCAAGAGGCGCGCCACCGCATCTTTTTCGACCGGATGATCAGCGAACGCCGCGTCCGCCCGACGATCCTCTCGCCCTTCTGGAATGTCGCGGGCTTTGCGCTCGGTGCTGCCACCGCCGCAATGGGGCCGCGCGCTGCTATGGCCTGCACCGCCGCCGTCGAGACCGAAATTGACGCGCATTACCGCGAACAGCTCGACGAATTGGGCGACGACGACCCCGAACTCAGCGCCGCCATCGCCGAATTCCGCGCCGAAGAGCTGGAGCATAAGGACGCTGCCATTGCTGCTGGCGCCGAAAGTGTGCCTGCCTACCCCTTGCTGTCGGCGACCATCCGCGCGGGCTGCCGCGCCGCTATCGCGCTAGCGAAGCGCATCTAAGCCTGCCGCCCCGCGCGTTCATCACGGGGCCATGTCGCCCGATTATCTAGGACCCATTATGACCCGCCTGCTCTTCTCCGCCGCCCTGATCGCTACCACCGCGACCCTGCCTGCTTTGGCCCAGCAAGGCCCTGACAATAGCGGCGAGAAGGTGAGCCAAGCCATCGTTTATGGCGAAGATGCCTGCCCGACCGCCACCGGCGATGAAATCATCGTCTGTGCCCGCCTGCCCGAGCGCGAGCGTTACCGCGTGCCCGAAATTTTTCGTGGTGGCGATTTGCTCAGCCCCAAGAATGAAGCCTGGGCCAACAAGGTTGTCGCCCTCGAACGCGTCGGCCGCTTCGGCACCGACAGCTGCTCGCCGATCGGTCTTGGTGGCTTTACCGGCTGCACGCAAAGTCTGCTCGCTGGGGCTAAGGCCGAACGCGTCGCTACCGACAAGACCAATTGGGAAGCGCTAATCGCCGACGAGCGCGCCAAGCGGATGGCGGGTATCGACGCCGCCGCCGCCGAGGTTGATGCCGCCGTTGCTGCCGAGGAAAAGGCGATGGAAGAACGCCGCCGCCGCGAAGCCGAGATCGAAGAGCGCGGTGGTGCGCCGGCCGAAGGCGATCCCGAGAGCGAACCGCTGCCGCAGCCGAAACCGCGGTAACAGAATTTCGTCATTGCGAGCGGAGCGAAGCAATCTAGGGCTGGCTTAAACCGTTCTAGATTGCTTCGTCGCTGCGCTCCTCGCAATGACGAACGTTATTTCAGCAACGTCTCGCGCCAGAACATCAGCCCGGCCCAGAAGTTGTAATCGGCATTTTCCTTCTTCGCGAAGCCATGGCCTTCGTTCATGCCGACAAGGTGCCACGCCGTGCCGCCATTGGCGCGCACCGCCGCGACCAGCTGGTCGGCCTCGGACTTGGGCACGCGCGGGTCATTGGCCCCCGTCACCACGAACAGCGGTTTCCTGATTTCCTTCACGCGCGTCAGCGGCGAAATCTCCATCAGCTTGGCGCGCTGCGCCGGATCGCGCTCGTCGCCATATTCCACCCGGCGCAGGTCGCGGCGATAGCTTTCGGTATTTTCCAGGAACGTCACAAAGTTGGAAATCGCCACCACGCACAGGTTGGATTTGAGCTTGTCGGCATATTGGATCGCCGCAGCATAGCACATATAGCCGCCATAGCTGCCGCCGGTCAGGCCGAAGCGGCTGGCGTCCAGCCCCTGATCCTTGGCCAGATGGTCAAGGAATGCACCCATATCCTTGACGCTGTCCTCGCGCTTGAACGGACCGTTATCCAGGCTGACGAATGTCTTGCCATAGCCCGTCGAACCGCGGACGTTGGGATAGAAAATTGCCACGCCTTCCTCGTTCAACAGGAAATTGTTGCGCCCCTGAAAGCCCGGCCGTGACTGACCCTCGGGACCGCCATGGACGTTCATGATCATTGGCCGCTTGCCGGGGAATTTCTTGGGGTCCGGTCGATAGAGGAAGCCCGAAACCTCCAGCCCGTCAAAGCTCTTCACCTTAACCAGCTCGGGCTCGACATTGCGCGTAACATCGAGGCCGCCGGTCTCGCTCTCGGTCCAGCGCGTCAGTTTCAGCGTCTTGGGGTCGACGCTCCACACATCGGCTGCGCTGCGTGCCGAGGTAAAGGTGAGGCCAATCTCGCCCCACGGCGCAATGTCGATGCCGCCGATGATACCGGCGGGCAGCGTGTCGACGGTGCGGACCCGCTGCGATTTCACGTCCATCAGCTTCAATTTGCTCATGCCCGCTTCGTTGGTGACATAGGCGATGAAGCTGCCATCATCGCTGATGTCGAAGGTGTCGACGTCCCATTGTTCCGCCGGGCCCTTGGGCGTGAATTTGCCCGTCGCCGGGTCCATAGTGCCGAGCCGCTGAAATTCGCTGCCTTCGTCGCTCGTCACCCAGATGGTGCCGTCAGGGGCGATCTGCGCACCCTGATAGCTGATCGGCGCAGCGTGATCGCCAATTGGCGTCATGCCGCCACCCGTCAGGTCGAGCTTGAACAAATTGGTCTTGGTCACCGACACATATTGGCCGACCAGCGCCCATTTCTTGTCGGGGGCAAAGGCTGCGACGCCCCAGCCGCCGCCCACAACTTCGGCGACCATGCGGTTCGACGCGGGGTTGCGCGGGTCCATCACATAAATGTCGCTGTCGCGGCCGTTGCGGCGGGTGGAGGGATAGGCGACGAGCTCGCCATCATCGCTCCACGCGTTGAGGCCATTGCGGCTCTT
>VFQM010001166.1_pt1 | contig 24170 bp, 23 predicted proteins | sample 3512391 | NCBI WGS metagenome assembly VFQM01 (sample SAMN10412369, study PRJNA504923) | tailings metagenome | isolation source: Replicate 1 from Balatoc abandoned mine | place: Philippines | reverse complement strand
TATCGCAACCAGATACGACCGCATCCCGCAAAACTATCTCGCAAGCCTGTGTCTCGCAGCACTCAGCTTCTGGTGCTGATTGTCGATTCAGCCTAGGTCACGCCGTTCACCGGCGGCGACCTTGTGCGAAATCAAGCCTTGTCGCGCAGCGGCGCAGTCGCCATTATGCGTCCCGAGGCCGTCGCTCCCAGCTTTTTGCGGCGGACTGAACCATGCGGACCGAAAAAACCGGCCGCCAAAAACAGGAGCCACGACCATGTCCAGCGGGCGAACGCTCTCCCCCCGTCCGACCTCCCGACCCGCCGCCCCGGCCGAAAGCGACAGCAAGAGCGGCGGCGCAGCCGTCCGCCAGGGTGGCAATCTCCAGGACGCCTTCCTCAACCTGCTCCGCAAGAACAAGATCCCCGTGACCATGTTCCTGGTGAAGGGCGTGAAGTTGCAGGGCATCGTGACATGGTTCGACAATTTCTCGATCCTGCTGCGCCGCGACGGGCAATCCCAACTGGTCTACAAGCACGCCATCAGCACGATCATGCCGGGCCAGCCGCTCGATCCCGCGCAGTTCGGCGGGCAGGCGGCCGGGCGCAAGCAGAAGCTGTTGCAGGACATCTTCCTGAGCCGCGTCGCCGAGGCCGAGGTGCAAGTCACCATGTTCCTCGTCAATGGCGTGATGCTGCAAGGGCGGATTGCCGCCTATGACCTGTTCTGCATGCTCCTCGAACGCGACGGCGCGGTGCAGCTGGCCTACAAGCACGCCGTTTCGACCATCCAGCCTGCCACCCATGTCGACCTCAGTGTCGACGATGATGATGGCGAACATGACGGGATAGACGACTGAGCTTCGACAGCGAGTTCCAGGACGAGGTGACCCGCGGGGCGCGGGCGCTGGTCCTGTGTCCGGACATCCGCGCGCTGCGCTATGATCTCGACCCGGCCGAGCGCCTCGCCGAGGCCGAGGGGCTCGCCCTCGCCATCGGTGTGGTCGTCGCCCATTCGGCCGTTCTGCCGGTCCGCAAGATGCAGCCCAACACGCTGTTCGGCTCGGGCCAGGTCGAGAATATCTTCATCTGGTGCGCGCAGCACGAGGCGGAGCTGGTGATCGTCGACGGCGCGCTCACCCCGATCCAGCAGCGCAATCTCGAGGACCGGCTGAAGCGCAAGGTGATCGACCGGACCGGGCTGATTCTCGAGATTTTCGGAGAGCGCGCGGCCACCGCCGAGGGGCGCTTGCAGGTGGAACTCGCGCACCTCGATTACCAGCAGAGCCGGCTTGTCCGGAGCTGGACCCACCTCGAGCGCCAGCGCGGCGGTTTCGGCTTCCTTGGCGGTCCGGGGGAGACCCAGATCGAGGCCGACCGGCGCATGATCCGCCAGCGCATGGGGCGGCTGCGGCGCGAGCTCGAGCAAGTGAGGAAGACCCGCGCCCTCCACCGCGACCGGCGCGGGCGTGCGCCCTGGCCGGTGGTGGCGCTGGTCGGCTATACCAATGCGGGAAAATCGACGCTGTTCAACCGCCTGACCGGGGCCGAAGTGATGGCGGAAGACCTGCTGTTTGCGACGCTCGACCCGACCATGCGCGCGATCCGGCTGCCCGGGGTCGACAAGGCGATCCTCTCGGACACGGTGGGCTTCATTTCTGACCTGCCCACGCAGCTTGTCGCCGCATTCCGCGCGACCCTCGAGGAGGTGACGGCCGCCGATGTGATCTGCCATGTCCGCGACATGGCGAACCCCTCTCATGCCGCGCAGAAAAAGCAGGTGCTGGAAGTGCTGGCCGACCTCGATGTGGTCGATGCCGAGACGGGCTCTAGCGCGATCCCGATCCTCGAAGTCTGGAACAAGTGCGACCTGCTCGATGCTGAAAGCCTTGAGGAATTGCGCGAGGCGGCAGCGGGGCAGGGGGCCGTGATCCTGTCGGCCGCGACTGGGGAGGGAGTGGATGCCCTCGAGGCGGAACTGGCGCGGCTGCTTACCGGCGGGGCGCAGGAGGTCAGCTTCCTTCTCCCGGTAAGCGACGGGCGCCGGATCGCCTGGCTCCATGCGCACGGCGAGATCCTGGCCGACGAGGAGGCCGGCGAGAGCGAGGCCGGTCCGATGCGGCGCCTGACTGTGCGGCTCAACCCCAAGGAGCTCGGTCAGTTCGCCAGCCTTGCCTGAGGCTTATGGGGCTTTCTTGACCTCTTGCCAGAGGTCTTCCTGCTGTTCGAGCGTGAGAGTGGGGAAGACATCCGTTCCCGCCAGCCGTTCCATCGCCCGGAAGCGCGCCTCGAACTTGGCATTGGCAGCGCGCAAGGCCTCTTCCGCGCTGACGCCGTGGGCGCGCACGAAATTGACGGTCGCAAACAGAAGGTCGCCGGCTTCCTCGATTTTCTCTGCGTCGGAGGTTGCCGCGTTAAGCTCCTCGATCTCCTCGGCTATCTTGTGCTGCGAGCCGGAGGGGGCGGGCCAGTCGAACCCCGTGCGTGCCGCGCGCTTCTGGAGCTTTTCGGCCCGCATCAGCGCCGGAAGCGCGAGCGCGACCCCGTCCAGTGCGCTGGCGACGCCTTTGCCGGCGCGTTCGCGGGCCTTTATGTCCTCCCAGCGGGCCTCGTTCATGGTGCCGCCGGCTTGCGCGAAGATGTGTGGGTGGCGGGTCTCCATCTTGTCGGCGATGGCGGCAGCAACATCGGCGAAGGCAAAGTGGCCAGCTTCCTCGGCCATGCGGGCGTGGAAAACGACCTGGAGGAGCAGATCGCCGAGTTCTTCCTTCAGGTCCGCCATGTCATCGCGGGCAATCGCGTCGGCCACTTCGTAGGCTTCCTCGATCGTATAGGGCGCGATGGTCGAGAAGTTCTGGGAAAGATCCCATTCGCAACCGTGATCTGGATGCCGAAGGCGCGCCATGATCGCGAGCAGACGTTCGAGAGGGGGCTGCGGCAGGGGCTCGTTCATCTCGATCCTCAAGATGGATAATATATATTATGTAAAATTCAAAGCAGCGACGAAGCAGTCCCGCGGACGAGCATGAACCACGCGGTCACGGCATAGATGCCGGCGAATATCGCGATCCATGCCAGCCCCATCTTGATCAGCTTGCCCCATCCGAGCCGGAAGGATGCCAGCGATGCGCCGGCCAGCATCACGCAAGCAGCGGTCGTGACGACCGGCAGCAGCAGTTCCGGGCTCACGCGATCATCTCCAGACCGTCATAGCCGACGGTGACAAAGTCCGGCACTTCGGCGCACAGCGCGCGGTAATCCATGCTCTTGTCGAGATGGCTCAGCACCACGCGACCGGCGCGCGACCTTTCGCCGAGTTCGATCGCCATGCCCAGATGCGCGTGCGTGGGATGCGGTTCGCGGCGCAGGCAGTCGCTGACGAGGATGTCGACCTTGTAGAAAAGATCAATCATTTCGTCGGAAATTGCACTGAAATCAGTTGCATAACCGATGCTCTTGCCATCGGCATCAAAGCGATAAGCGGTGGTCTCGCCCGGGCCGTGGGCCATCTGGCACCATTCCACGCCGAAGCCCGCGATCATGCGCAGCCGGTCCAGCGTGTCGATCGTGCAGATCGTGGGGTAGCCGTCTTGCCCGGCGAAGACATAGCCGAAGCGCTGGCGCAGGCGGCGCACGGTCTCGGTCGAGGCAAAGCCCGGGATCGGTCCGCCGCGCCCGTAGCGCAGGACCCTCAGATCATCGATCCCGTGACAGTGATCGGCATGGTCATGCGTCCAGAACACCGCGTCGATATGCCCGACGCGGTTGGCCAGAAGCTGCGCGCGGCAATCGGACGAGGTATCGACCAGCAGCCGCTTGCCATCGTCGCTCTCGACCATGATCGAGACCCGCGTGCGGCGGTTGCGCGGCTCCTCCGGGTCGCAGTCGCCCCAGTCGCCCATGCCATCCGGCCCGCCCAGGCGCGGCACCCCGGTCGAGGTGCCGGAGCCGAGCATCACCAGCTTCACGGCCGTGCCTTTTTGAAAAGATTGAAGAAGTTTTCCGTAGTCACCTGCTTGAGGTGCTCCACGTCGGTGCCCCTGAGATCTGCGACGAAAGCGGCCGTGTCGGCGACATAGGCAGGCTCGCACACCCTCCCCCGATGCGGAACGGGGGCGAGGAAGGGGCTGTCGGTCTCGACCAGCAGCTTGTCTTCAGGGATCACTTTGGCGACTTCCTGCAAGTCCTTGGCGTTCTTGAAGGTCACGATCCCCGAAAGCGAAATGGTGAGCCCCAGTGCAAGCACCTTGTCGGCAAAATCGGCCGAGGCGGTGAAGCAATGGATCAGTGCGGGGAAAGCCCCCTTCCCCATCTCCTCGGCGAGGATTGCATGGGTATCGTCTTCCGCATCGCGGGTGTGGATGATGAGTGGTAGCTGCGTCTCGCGCGCGACATCGATATGCATACGAAACAGCGACTTCTGGGCGTCTCTGTCGGATTTGTCGTAATAGTAGTCGAGCCCGGTCTCTCCGATTGCGATCACTTTCGGATGGCGGGTCGCTTCAAGCAGGGCGGCCCGGCCGAGATCCTGATGCGCATCTGCTTCATGCGGGTGGATGCCGACGCTGGCGAAGACATCCGGTTCGCGCGCGGCGGTGCCGACGACTTGGTCCCATTCGCTCTGGCGGGTCGAGATATTCAGGAAGGCCCCGACCCCCGCAGCCCGCGCTCGCTCGAGCACGCCCTCGCGGTCCTCGACGAGGCCCTTATACTCAAGGTGGCAGTGGCTATCGACCAGCATCACCCGGCCTCGGCGGGCAGTTCAAGGCGGGGGAAGAGCGCGGTCGGCGGCGCGACGGTGAAGCCGCTGTTGACCAGGCGCTGGAACCATTCGGTGTCAGCGAGCGCGGCGTAGCTGCGTTCACCCTCGGGGATTCCGAGCTGCTCGAGCAGCGCCGCCGCCTTTTCCGGCACCACGGGCTGGATCGCGATGGCAAGATCGCGCAGCGCCATGAACAGCGTCTGGAGGACGGCCTTCATCCGCTCAGGGTCGGTCTTCTTCAGCGTCCACGGCGCCTGCTCGTCGACATACTGGTTGCAGGCATAGACAGCGCGCATCCACGCCTCGATCCCGGTCGAGAAGGAGAGATCATTGAATTCGCGCGGCAGTTCCGTCTCGCACGCGGTCCTCACTATCGCCAGGAGCACCTTGTCAGCCTCCGCCTGCTCGAACGCCTCCAGCTTCCCGTCCATGTTCTTGGCGATCATCGACAAGGTGCGCTGCGCGAGATTGCCGAAGGAGTTTGCCAGCTCCGCATTGGACCGCAAAACAATGGCTTCCGGCGAATAGCTGCCATCCTGCCCGAAGGCGACTTCGCGCATCAGGAAGTAACGCAAGGCATCGACACCGAAGCTCTCGGCGAGCGCCAGCGGATCGGTGACATTGCCGAGCGACTTCGATTCCTTCTGCCCGCGGTTAAGCAGGAAGCCGTGGCCGAACACCTTTTGCGGCAGCGGCAGCTTCGCGCTCAGAAGGAAAGCCGGCCAGTAGATCGTGTGGAAGCGCACGATGTCCTTGCCGATCAGGTGCAGGCTAGCGGGCCAGAAATCGCCCATGTCATCGGGATAGCCGAGGCCGGTCAGATAGTTGGTGAGCGCATCGACCCAGACATACATCACATGGGCGTCCGAGCCGGGCACCTTCACGCCCCAGGCAAAGGAGGTGCGGCTGACCGAGAGATCGCGCAGGCCCTGTTCGACAAAGGCGATCATCTCGTTGCGGCGGCTTGCCGGTTCGAGGAAGCCGGGAGTCTTCAGAAGTTCAAGCAGTTGGCCCTGATACTTCGAAAGCCGGAAGAACCAGCTTTCCTCGATGGTCCATTCGACCGGCGTGCCCTGCGGCGAGAGCTTTTCGCCGCCCTCGCCCGCGACGAGTTCGCTCTCGTCGTAATAGGCCTCGTCGCGGACCGAATACCAGCCTTCGTAGCGGTCGAGATAGAGATCGCCTGCCGCTTCCATTGCTTGCCAGATCGCCTGGCTGGCACGGTGGTGATCGGGTTCGGAGGTGCGAATGAAGCGGTCATAGGAGACGTTCAGAGCGTCGCACATCTCTCGGAAATAGCCCGACATTTCATCAGCGAGCTCGGACGGGGTGCGGCCCTGTTCTTCGGCTTTGCGGGCCATCTTGAGCCCGTGCTCGTCGGTCCCGGTCTGGAACCGCACGCGGCGGCCGGAGAGACGCTGGAAGCGCGCGATCACATCGGCCGCGATCGCCTCATAGGCGTGGCCGATATGGGGGCGACCATTGGGGTAGCTGATCGCGGTGGTGATGTAGAAGGGGGTGGTGTCAGCCATGGGCCGGTTCGCTAGCGGCGGCGGCGGCGACAAGCAAGCTGCCGATCTCGAAGGGGAGCATGGCGGGATCGAAATTGGCGGTCGGCGCTTCTGTGGTAAGGCTGACGAGGGCGGCGTGGGTGTCGATCAGGCGCGCACGCCGCAGCGGGTCTTCCGCGGTGCGCGCGGCACGGGCGGCCAGAGACTGAGCGAGGTCGAGCACCGCCTGGAGCCGCTCGCGGTCGGCACGCGGGCCGATCAGGCGGGCCAGTTCGCCGCGGCCCGTCATCCCGCTGTCGCCGCTCGCCAGCAGCCCGCTTATCACCCGGGCGATCGGCGCGAGGTCCTGCTCGGCAAAGCGCACCGCTGCCCCGAAGGACCCCTCGGCTGCGGCAATGGCGTGGCTGTCGGAGGGAAGCCCGGCCTCGTGCAGCATTGCGCCGAGCTGGCTGTCGGTGAGGGCGGGGAAACGCAAGGTCCGGCAGCGCGAGCGGATCGTCGGCAGCAGCCGTGCCGGGCGGTGCGTGACGAGGAGGAAGAAGGTACCCGCAGGCGGTTCCTCGAGGCTTTTCAGCAGTGCGTTTGCGGCGGCCTTTTCCATGTCGTCGGCGGGATCGATGATGATTGCGCGGCGGGTCCCCAAAGTCGGGCGCGTGACGAGGCGGCGCTGCATGGCGCGGATCTGCTTGATGCGGATCGAGCGGGCGAGTTCGAAGGGCTTGCCCTCGGCCGCGGCTCGCTCGGCCTTGTCGTCCTTCGGGCCATAGGTGAGCGTGATGATGTCGGGATGCTCGCCTACCGGTTGCGGCACCCCCGGCTCGGCCACCAGTTCGCGGGCGGCGGCCAGAGCGAAGTCGCGCTTGCCGAGACCCGCCTTGCCAGCGAGCAGCCAGCCGTGATGCATCCGCTGTCCGCCCAGCGCGTCGCGCCAGGCGCGCCAGGCCTCGGCGTGGTTGGGCCAGTCTGTCATGCGAGGAGATCCGCGAGGGCGGCGAGAATGCGGGCGTGGACTTCCCCGGGCGTGCCGAGTGCGTCGATGCGGGCAAAGCCTTCGGGATCGGCCGCTGCGAGCGATCGGAAGGCTTCGGCGACGGCGCGGTGATATTCGGCCGGGCGCCCCTCGATGGCGTCGGCCGCATTGCCGCGCGCGGCGAGCCGCTGTGTCAATTCCGCCTCCGCGCCCTCGAGCAGGATGACGCGGTCGGGACGCAGGCCGTCGCTGCCGAAGGCGTGAAGCGCGGTGATCGCAGCATCGCCGAGGCCCCCTGCCCCGCCCTGATAGGCGCGGCTCGAGTCGACGAAGCGGTCGCAGATCACCCAGTCGCCCCGGGCCAATGCCGGGCGGATCAGGTGCGCGACATGATCGGCGCGCGCCGCAGCGAATAGCAGCGCCTCGGCCTGCGGCGGCCAGCCTCCGGTTTCGCCAGCGCCGGGCGGGCTCAGCAGCAGGTTGCGGATCGCTTCGGCGCCCGGAGTGCCGCCCGGTTCGCGGGTGACGACCACCGATAGCCCGCGCGCCCGCAATGCCTCGGCGAGCAGCCGGCCCTGCGTAGACTTGCCCGCGCCCTCCCCGCCCTCGAAGGCGATGAAGCGGCCGCGCGGCGCGCTCACGAGAACACCCCCGCAATGGCGTTGATGATCCGGTCGAGTGGCCCCGCGGTTCCGACGGCTTCGGCAGCGTAGAGCGGGACACGGGCCGGAGAGACGCCCTCGGCGGTGATTTCCAGCACCGCCACTTCCTGCCCCGCTGCAATCGGCGCGCGCAGCGGTCCTTCGTAGCGGATGGTGGCAGTCAGTTCGCTCTTGCTGCCGCGCGGCAGGTTGATCGTTACCGGCCCCGAGGCTTTCAGCGCGAGCGAGCGCGCATCTCCGTCCTGCACCCGCGCCTCGCCGATTACTGCACCTGGCGCGAACAGCCGCCGCCGGTCGAAAGCGGAGAAGCCCCACTCGACATAGCCCTTGGCAAGCTTTGCGCGCAGCCGTCCGTTCTCGACACCGGCCAGCACCATCACCAGCCGCTGCCCGTCGCGCAGCGCGGTGCCGAGGTAGGAGAAGCCTGCCTCGTTGGTGAACCCGGTCTTGATCCCGTCCGCGCCCGGCACCCGGCCGATCATCGGATCGTGGTTGACCTGCGCGATGCCTTTGAAGTCGAAGCCGCTCCGTCCGATGTAATAGCCGAACTTGTCGGGATGGCGCGTGATCATCGCCCGGGCCAGCACCACAAGATCATTGGCGGTGGTGAAGGTGCGCCCTTCGTCAGGCCAGCCATTGGGGCTTTCGAAGTGGCTCCCGGTCATGCCGATGCCGAGCGCGGTGCTGTTCATCAGCGCGGTCCAAGCCGCGACCGAACCCGCCTGACCCTCGGCCAGCACGGCCGATCCGTCATTGGCCGAGACATTCGCAATACCGAGCAGCAGGTCCTCGACCCGCACCGGCTCGCCGCGGTCGAGAAACATCGTCGAGCCCTTGCCCCGCCATTCGCGTGCAACAGCGGGGCTCATGGAGAAGATCTGGTTCGGATCGAGCTTGCGCTGCGCCATCAGCTCGAAGGCAAGATAGAGCGTCATCACCTTGGTGACGGAGGCCGGCATGAAGCGCGCATCGGGGTTGCGGGCATGGAGTACCTGGCCGCTCCCAAGGTCGACCAGCAGCGCCACGGGAGCCTCGAGCGCGGTGGGAACCGCAGGCGGCACCGGGCCGGGGTCGGGAACGGCGCGCGCGGGCGCTGCCAGGGTGGCACCGAGCAGCGCAAGCAGCGACAGGGCGGACATCGAAACCTTGGGGAACATCACCCGAGGGCCTATACCTGCCCCCTCCCCGCTTGGCGAGGCGGGGAGGCCCATCAGTTCACGATTTCGTCGGCCAGCAGTCCCACGCTCAGCGCATAGTAGCTCGAGCAGTTATATTCGAGGATAGCTCGGTAGTTGCCGGTCACGAGCCAGGCCGGGGCGCCCGGCCCGTCGGGCTGGAAGAAGGCCACCATCACATCATCGGCAAGCGGGCGGAGCGGTTCCACGCCGAGCGCCCGCCACTCTGCGACCGTCATCCAGCGGCTCAGGCGTTCGTGGACCCGCGGGCAGACGGGCGAGACGAGGCGGGTGCGATGGGCCGATGCGTCGAAGCCCTGCGGCACGGCCGCCGGCACGCCCCAGGGCTGCCCGGCGCGCCAGCCGGCATCGCGGAAATAGTTGGCGATCGAGGCGAAGGTGTCGGCCCTGTTGGTAAAGATGTCGGCGCGCCCGTCTCCATCACCATCCGTGGCGAGGCGCAGGTAGACACTGGGCAGGAATTGCGGGTTCCCGAAAGCGCCCGCATAGGAGCCGACCAGTTGCTCGCGCGGATAGCCCTTCTCGGCGATCTTCATCAGCGCGACGAACTCCCCTGCGAACAGCTCGCGGCGACGGCCTTCCCACGCAAGTGTCGCAAGGCTGCGGGCGAGATCGAAATCGCCTTTTACCCGGCCATAGCTCGTTTCGTGACCGAAGATCGCCAGCAGGATCGGGGCGGGCACCCCGTAGCGGGCCTCGATGGCCGCAAGCGTATCGCGGTGCTGGCCGTAGACCGCCCTGCCCCCGCCGATCCGCGCCGCATCGACATGGGTCGCGATGTAGTTCGCCATCGAGGGATAGCCCCCGCTGGTGGCGCTGCCGGGCTGGTTCCGGTCGAGCGCGATCACCCGCGGATTGGGCGTGAGCCCCGCAGTCATCCGCTCGATCGTGTCCTCCCGCACCCCTTCGGCGCGGGCGCGGGCCTTGAGCAGCTCGAGATAGGCGTCGAAGGGAATGCCGTCCGCACCGGCCTGCGCGGTGGCCGGAGCCGATGCCGGCAGCATCAGGCTCGCAAGCAGCGCAAGCGCAAAGGCTGCGGCAGGAGGAGAGCGGGGAATCATCGTCCCAAGGGATGTCACACCTTGTCTGAATCCCCAACAACCGAACTGGGGATGATCCGCGCAAATTCCCGCCGCCGCAACAGGCGCCTGTTTCACGTGAAACATCGCAGGAAGCGCGTTCCGGCGGGGGGCTGGAGGGGGTCTGGAGCGGGTCTGGAGGGATCTGGAGGGGGTCTGGCGCTTCCTACGGGGCATGCAAACGGCAGGTGACAAGGCCGAGGTTCGGCGCTAGCCGCTTGCACCAGAGGACAGGTGGCCGAGTGGTTTAAGGCAGCGGTCTTGAAAACCGCCGTAGGTGCAAGCCTACCGTGGGTTCGAATCCCACCCTGTCCGCCACCCCCCCGGTATTATGGCGCAATTGCACCAAGCTTTAAGCATCTGTCGCTACTATCTTTCCTGCCATGGGAAGAACGAATTTAAAGCACGGGCTCGAACGGAAGATCGCATTTGCGCGCGGAGAGCTTGAAGACGCCGAGAAAGAAATCGCGGGAATCCGGGAGAGTTTGAAGCGGCTTATTTCGCTCAAGGATCAGGTACGGCAAACCCGCGCCATCATCGCGGCCGCTGAGACGATCCTGAGGGCCGATCACCCCGGCTGGACGGGCAAGCACATCAAACCGAAGCGCCATGGCACTTGGGCGAGTCCCTTCAGGTCAGGGGAACAGGGGCAACTCGCGCTTTCGATCCTTCGGGAAACGCTGGAGTGGCTTCGTCCTCGCGACGTAGCTCAGCGGATGCTCGAAGATATCGGACACGACCCTGAGGACGAAGCAACCTTGGATTCAGTCTCCAGATCAATCGGAACGTACTTCAAGAAATACGAAGATGAGCTGGTCGAATCACGTGGCTCCTACGCAAAGGAATGGAGAGTGATTCGCTGATTCTATCAAAATTAGAATCAGTACTGTTCCGAGGAAAAAATATAGAAGATCCGGACAGCCGCACAATTCTGCGGAAAACTGTTCCGAGAAAAGAAGATGTTGTAATTTAGAAAAATTCTGCACTTTTCCTTTGCTGCACTTAAGCAAAGGAGGATAAGTCGCAGCACTTTCTGCTCTCGCCAAAGGCGCGAACGCTTAGCTTCAAGCGTATCTCGCGCCTCTCTGACGATGAGGCCTACGCCGAATTCGTAGCCATTCGCTTTGCGGCGAATGGTGGCGAGCCCTTTTGCCCGAAGTGCGGCACGACGAAGCTTTATAGCATCTCTACTCGTCGCCGGTGGAAGTGCGCTGAAAAAAGCTGCCGCGCCACTTTTTCGGCTACTTCAGGAACAATTTTCCAAGATCGCAAGCTGCCGTACCGCGATCTTCTGCTTGTAGTCGCTTATTTCGTCAATGAGCCGAAGGGGATCAGTGCGATCCGCCTAAGCCATCTGCTTGAAACCTCCTACAAGACGGCATTCGTTCTTGGGCATAAGCTCCGTCAAGTTGTGACGGCGCATCAGTCGACCCTGAGGCTGGGAGGCGAGGTGGAAATCGATGCCATGCATTGTGGAGGATACGTTAAGCCTGCGAGAGACAATCCGACGAGGCGGAATCGCCGCAAGCTGTTCCGGAACAGAGAGAAACAGAGGGTCATCATGGTCATCCGCGAAAGGTTCGGCCGCTCTCGGTGCTTGATAGTTTCGCACGAGGCCGAGATGTCCAAGGTGCTTCCATCCGTTCTCGAAAGAGACGCTATGGTATTCTCAGACGCTTTTCCCGGATCAGCCAGAATTGCAGCCACCCATAAGGCGCACCGTATTGTTCACTCGAAGCAATACGCAGACGGCTTCATATCCACGAACCATGCCGAGTCTTTTTTCTCTCGCCTCCGGCGCAATGAGCTTGGCATCCACCACAAGATCGCAGGCCCTTACACGCTTCAGTATGCCAACACCGCCTGCTGGCTGGAACGATCGGGCGCGAGGCGGCGACTAGAGAGCGGCCAGCATCATCGCGGGACGGCCGCGGCACAGTGCGTGCGCGCGGACAGACCGGGCCTGGTCCGATCCGGCGCAGATATTGAGCTTGTTGATCCGGACCCCGGCTTCGGCCCGGGCATCCTCGTGGCTGCCCCCGGCAGGCGCGGCATGGCAGCCCGGCGCAGTGCCGGTGCTGCACTCGGCCGCCGGACGGGCGGTGTCGGCGGAGCCGGTCGTGGACGCTTGCGCCCACGCCGGCGTGCCGCCCGACAATCCGGCCAGGAGCAGCATAAGGCCGATCATGGCCGGTTTGCTGCCTGCAACATGGGTTTGTCCGAACATCGCAGTTCTCCTGGCCGGTCCCGGGTGGTTACTGGTAGGCCACTTCGACCTGGAAGGTGCCGGTGTACTGGCCGGCAGCAGCGGTCGAGGGCAGGCTGAACTGGCCGCCGACGTTGAGGCTGGCAGCGCCGTTGCTGTCGAGCGTGGTCGAGGCATCGAGGTCGGCATCGAGGCTGACGGTGATCGAGTTGTTGCCGTTGACCATGTTCATGGTCTCGGGAACCGAGATCGAGACGGCCTGCCCGCCATCGCCGCTGATGGCGAACTTGGCGCGCGAGGTGGTCACGCCGGCCAGAGCGACAGCGCCGGTGGCGGTGACGCCGTCCGATCCGGTCGCGATCGAGACTTCACCGGTGCCGGTCGAGGGCTTGACGATGCGCCCGAAGGCGAGGTCGGCATTCTTCGCGATGGTCAGCGGCTGAAGGATGGCCGAGGAGGCGGAGGCGCTTGCCGAGCTCTTGTCGGATTGCGCCAGCGCATTGGTCGGGAAAAGGCTGACAGTCGCAATGACCGCAGCGGTCAGATATTTGTGGTTCACTGGTGGTCCCCTGTGTATCTTCGTTCATGTCGCACGGTGACTTGCCATTCCTGGGTGGAAGTTCGTGCAATGCCCAAACTATGCGGGATTGTTTGCGCTATAGTTCCATTCTGTAGTAAATAAATTTGGAATCTATATTATGATTATTTGGAGGTATATTTTGGGATAGGGATCGTAATTGTGCTGCGGATCCCTGTGGCGGCTGGCCTGTTTTTCGTTGAAACCGGTTGCGGTCCGCTGCGTGCGGAAGGCCGGTGCGCGGCCACTGGCCCGCCCGCCCTACACGCAGGAAGGGCGTCCGGCCCGCGTTACCGCGCGGTTCTGGACAGTTAAGAAAAGGAGATCCCGTGCCTGGTGTCGGTGATCCAGCGGACGCTGCCCGTCTTCACATCGCCGTCGCCGAAATCGAGCGAGACCGTGTCGCCCACCACAAGGCCTGCGTCCGGAACGATGATGCAGGCGCCGCTCTTGGAGATGTTCCGGACGACCACCGCCTGGCCCGTGGCCTCGCGGCCCGACATCAAAGCTGTGCTGAGCGTGGCGTAACGCTCTTCTCGACGGCCCATGACTACTCCGGGAAAATGCAGGAACCCGAAGAGTTTACGGAGCCGGCGAACCGGAAAAATAATCAGCGTTGGGAAACTGCTATAGATTGCGACAGCCCGCCGCGCGGGCCGTACCGCCTATAGCGCGCCCACCGGCATGGCTGCCGCGCCGACCGCTGCCGCGATCGCCTCACGCTCGGCCGGCGAGAGGTCGGGATGCCAGATGTCGAAGATGAGGATCACCCGTAAGGCATCGGTCTCGTTCTTTGCCTCGTGCTCGATCGTGTCGTCGAACATCCAGGCCTGCCCCTCGGCGAGATCGCGCGTTTGTGCCCCCACCCGGAACCAGCAGCGGTCGGGCACGATCAGGGGCAGGTGGCACAGCAGCCGGAAATTGGCGACGCCGACGTGGGGCGGGATGTGGGTGCGCGGCGCGAGCAGCGAGAACATCGCGTTGGCCGCGCAGCCCGCGATCTGCGGTTGCTCCATCCGCGACAGGAAGGCCATCGTCGCCGGGCAATGCACGGCATTGGCCGCGATCTCCTGCCCCCGCTCGACCAGATGGATCGCGGTCCAGTCGCGGTTATGGTTGAGGTCCCGCCACTGGGCGAGCGGCTCGCTCTCGCCATATTTCACATAGGGCACGAGCGCCGCATCGGGCGCGCGGGCGGCTGCATCCATCTCGGCGCGGATCACGGGGGTGAGGCCTTCGAGCTCGTCCAGCCACGCAAAGGCGGCGCGGTCGTGGAACTCGGCCTCGCGCAGGCCCGGCCAGGCAAAGTGGGTCGGCTCGGAGTGATAGGGCCGCGTGATGCGCGCGATATTGCTGGCGAAGCGGTCCGCGCGGGCGCGCTCGGCAGGCGTGAGGTCCGCGCCGCTCGCCTCGACTGCCGCGCCGAGCCGCGTGGTCATGTCCTGCCTGTGCGCCGCCCACATCGCCTCGCCATGGGTCACGATCCGCTGGAGCATCGGCGGGAGCGGATCGGGACGGGGCTGCGCGAGCGCCCGGCCATAGGCTTCGCCCGCGTCGGGCTGGCCGGCGGAATCGAGCAGGTGGGCGCGCATCAGCAGATTGACGAAATCGAGCGGGGCCAGCGCCAGCGCCCGGTCTATCGCCTCGATCGCGAGCAGCGGCGCGCCCGCGAGCTTGCGGACGGTCGCGAGGCGCTGCCAGAAATCAGGCGTGCCCGGTCCGGTCCTTGCCGCTTCCTCGAGTATCTGCCGCGCCTGCGCGAGCCGCCCTTCGCCCAGCGCGCGGTCGGCAGCGGCGATGCGGTCGGCAAGTTCGGGCGCATGGCTATCCACGCGCCCGAGCCTGACCTATGTTAGTGATCCATGCAAGCACCGGCTTTTGTCTTGGCCCCGCTTGCCGCTCAGATGTGCAGCGCCCGGGCATAGGCGCCGAGCACGCTCTCGTGCATCATTTCCGAGAGGGTCGGGTGCGGGAAGACGGTCTGCATCAGCTCGGCCTCGGTCGTCTCGAGGGTCCTGCCGATGGTGTAACCGTGGATCAGCTCGGTCACTTCCGCGCCGATCATATGCGCGCCGAGCAACTCGCCGGTGCTTGCATCGAAGATGGTCTTGATGAAGCCTTCTGCCTCGCCGAGCGCGATCGCCTTGCCGTTGCCGATGAAGGGGAAGTTGCCGACGCGGATTTCATACCCAGCCTCGCGCGCCTTGGCCTCGGTCATGCCGACCGACGCGATCTGCGGGTGGCAATAGGTACAGCCGGGGATGTTGCTGCGGTTGAGGGGATGCGGGTGGACCTCGGTATTGCCGAGTTCCTTTGCGATCGCCTCGGCAGCGGTGACGCCCTCGTGGCTCGCCTTGTGCGCCAGCCACGGCCCCGGGGTGCAGTCACCGATGGCCCACAGCCCTGCCGATTTGGTGCGGCCATAGGGGTCGATCTGGATGAAGCCGCGCTTCATCTCGGCGAGGCCCTCAAGCCCGATGTCCCCGGTGTTGGGCACGATCCCGATCGCGACGATGACATGGCTGAAGTCGCTGGTGGTGCTCGCGCCCGCCTTGTCCTTGATGGTGGCGGTGACGCCCGTCTCGGAGACCTTCAGCGCCTCGACGCCCGCGCCGGTCATGATCGTCATGCCCTGCTTCTTGAGGCTCTTTTCGAGGAAGGCGGAAACCTCCGCATCCTCGACCGGCACGATCCGGTCGAGCATTTCGACCACCGTCACCTCGCTGCCGAGATCATTGTAGAAGCTGGCGAACTCGATCCCGATCGCGCCCGAGCCGATCACCAGCAGCTTGGTGGGCAGTTCGGCCGGGGTCATGGCGTGACGATAGGTCCAGACGCGCTTGCCGTCGGCGGGCGCGAAGGGCAGGTCGCGGGCGCGCGCGCCGGTGGCGACGATGATGTGCTTGGCGGAGAGCTGCTCCTCGCCCTTGTCCGAGGTGACTGTGAGGCTGGTCGGCCCGGTCAGGCGGCCCTCGCCCATATGCACCGCGATCTTGTTCTTCTTCATCAGATGCGTGACGCCCTGATTGAGCTGTTTGGCCACCCCGCGGCTGCGCTTGACGATGGCGGCAAGGTCCGCCTCGATCCCTTGCGCGACGAGGCCATAGTCGCCCGCGTGCTGCATGTAGTGGAAAATCTCGGCCGAGCGCAGCATCGCCTTGGTCGGGATGCAGCCCCAGTTCAAACAGATGCCGCCGAGGTTCTCGCGCTCGACAATCGCCGTCTTGAGCCCGAGCTGCGCGCAGCGGATCGCCGCGACATACCCGCCGGGGCCGGAGCCCAGCACGATCACGTCATATTCAGTAGCCATTTCAACTTTCCTTGGGGAGGAGAAGGGGGGGATTTGCAGCGAGCGGGCGCGGGCGGCCGTCCTCGCCGATCAGAACGAATTTGAAGGTGCCGCGCGCGACGGTCTGAGTGGCCTCGCCATTGCGCTCGCGCGCGACGGCTTCGGCGGCGATGGTGAGCGAGGTGGTGCCGGTGGCGAGCACGTCGCAATAGACGCTGAGTTCGTCACCCACGGCCATGGCGCCGGGGAAAGCGAAGTCGGTCGCCGCAACGACCACCGCCTTGCTCTGCCCCACCCGGCTTGCAAGGGAACCTGCGCCGAGCGCCATCTGCGCCATCAGCCACCCGCCGAACACCCCGCCATAGGGGTTGGTGTCGGCGGGCATGGCGGTGGCCCGGATCGTCAATTCGCCCGCGGGCATGGTGCTAGACCACCAGCCCCATCGGGTTTTCGACGAGTTGCTTCAAGGCCTCCATCAGCTGCGCCCCGTCCGCGCCGTCGATGGCGCGGTGGTCGAAGCTGCCGCTCGCATGGAGCACCGTCGCGACCTCGATCTGGCCGTTCACCACATAGGGCTGCTGCTGGCCCGCACCCACGGCAAGGATCATGCCCTGCGGCGGGTTGATCACCGCGTCGAACTGCTTGATCCCGAACATGCCGAGGTTCGAAAGGCTCGCCGTGCCGCCCTGATATTCATGCGGCATCAGCTTGCCGTCACGCGCCTTGCCCGCGAGCGCCTTCATCTCTTTCGAGATCGCGGCGAGCCCCTTGGTGTCGGCATTGGTGATGACCGGGGTGATGAGGCCCGAGGGTGCGGCGACCGCCACCGAGATATCGGCGCGGCTGTAGCGGCGCAACGTATCGCCGTGGAAGCTGACATTGCACTGCGGCACGCGGATCAGCGCGCGGGCGAGCGCCTTGATGAGGAGGTCGTTGACCGAAAGCTTCACGCCGTCCGGTTCCAGCGACTTGTTCAGTTCGGCGCGCAGCTTCAGCAGCGGATCGAGCCGGATGTCGATGGTGAGGTAGAAGTGCGGGACGGTCTGCTTGCTCTCGGTCAGGCGGCGGGCGATGACCTTGCGGACGCCCGAGAGCTTTTCCTCGGCGAAAGGCGCGCCGCCTTCGATTGCGGGCGCCGGAGCCGGAGCGGCAACCGGGGCGCTGGTGGCCGGAGCAGGAGCTGCCGCAGGAGCCGCAGCAGCCGCAGCGGGCGCCGCTGCGCCGGGGGTGTAGCTCTCGACATCTTCCTTGACGATCCGGCCATTGGGTCCGGTTCCGCGGACCAGCGCGAGGTCGATGCCCTTCTCGGCCGCGATGCGCTTGGCCAGCGGCGAGGCGACGACGCGCTCGCCCGAAGGTGCCGCGGCAAGCGCCGGAGCGGGAGCCGCAGCCGGGGCCGCCGCCACGGGCCTGGCCGCGCCGCCGCCTGCGGCAATCGCTGCCTCGACATCTTCCTTGGTGATCTTGCCCTTGGGGCCGGTTCCGGTCACGCCGGCAAGATCGATGCCGTTGATCTCGGCGAGCTTCCTTGCGGTCGGGGTTGCAGCGGGGCCATTGGTCGCAGGAGCGGCAGCGGCGGGCGCAGATGCCGCCACCGGAGCCGGAGCGGAAGCGTGAGCCGAAACGGGCGCTGCTTCCTCGCCCTCGGCAGTAAGCCGCGCGATCACCGCGCCGACCTTCACGCCCTCGGTCCCTTCGGCGATCAGGATCTCGGCGATCACGCCTTCATCGACCGCCTCGAACTCCATCGTCGCCTTGTCGGTCTCGATCTCGGCCATGACATCGCCCGAGCGCACCGTGTCGCCAACCTTCACCAGCCACTTTGCCAGCGTCCCTTCCTCCATGGTGGGCGACAGAGCCGGCATCTTGATGTCGAGGGCCATGATCCAGTGAAACTCCCGTAGAACGATCCTTGGCGCCGTCTCTGGCCAATTCCCTAACGTCGGGCAAGGCCCCGAATCGTCAGGAAGGCTTCCAGACTTGCCAATCCATACGAATGCATCGATACCCCGGCCCTGTAACGGGGCTGACACGATGCGCACATTTCTGGTCATCATCGACGAGAGCGAGGAGGCGACCGCCGCCCTGCGCTATGCCGCGCGCCGGGCTGCGGCGGTGGGCGGTGCGGTGCATCTGCTCGCGCTGGTGCCGCAGCAGAATTTCAGTGCATTCGGCGCGGTGCAGGCGACCATCGAGGCCGAGGCGCGTGACCGCGCCGAGATGCTCGCCCACGGGGTGGCGGGCAATCTTCTGGCGGAAAGCGGGATCATGCCGACCATCTCGGTGAAGATCGGTCAGGGCCAGCGGATCGTCAGCGAATTCCTCGCCGAGCACGCCGAGGTTGCTGCGCTGGTGCTGGGCGCTGCCAGGGGCGCCGCGCCCGGGCCGCTGGTGACGCACTTCTCGGCCGCGGCCGGAAGTCTGCCCTGCCCACTCTACATCATCCCTGCCGATTACGACGAGACCGCGAGCGACCAGGCCGGCTAGGCGCTACTTCTTGCGGCCCTGGTGACGGATGTTTCCCGGCCGCCCGCGCTTGCCGACCATGAACTTGCCCGCCTTCTTCGGCGGACCGCCCGCACCGCGCCGCCGGTCATCCGGGCGGTGGCCGCGCGGCTCGATGGCATTGGGATCGGCATCGGGCAGCACGAACTTGAGCGCCCCTGTCAGCGGGTTGGCTTCGGCGAGCTTCAGTTTCAGCCGGTCGCCGCTGGCATAGGTCGTCCCGCTGTCCGATCCCACCAGCGCATGGGCGGCCTCGTCATGGCGGAAATATTCGCCGCCCAGGGTCGAGATCGGCACAAGGCCATCCCCGCCGAGCCCGACGATGGTGGCGAAGAAGCCGAAGGCCTGCACCCCGGTGATGCGGGTGTCGAACACCTCGCCTACCCGGCCCGAAAGCCATGCGGCGACATAGCGGTCGATGGTGTCGCGCTCGGCCTCCATCGCCCGGCGCTCGGTCTGGCTGATCGCGTCGGAGACCTGTTGCAGGCCCGCCCGGTCGCGGTCGGACAGGCCGGACGTGGCCGGCAACGACCCGGGAGGCGCGGGCTGTTCCAGCTTGTAGGCATCGACCAGCGCACGGTGCACCAGAAGGTCGGAATAGCGCCGGATCGGCGAGGTGAAGTGGGCATAGGAGCCGAGGCTCAGCCCGAAATGCCCGGCATTGGCGGGGCCGTAATAGGCTTGCGTCTGGCTGCGTAGCACCGCCTCCATCACCAGCGCCTTTTCGGCCTCGTCGGTGACGTCCTTGAGCATCCGGTTGAACAGGCCCGGCGTCACCACCTGCCCCAGTGCCAGCTTCTTGCCTATGGCGGCGAGATAATCGCGCAGCGCGATCAGCTTCTCGCGGCTCGGCGACTCGTGGATGCGGTAGACCACCGGAGCGGTCTTCGCCTCGAGCGCCTTGGCGGCGGCGACATTGGCCGCGATCATGAAATCCTCGACCACGCGGTGCGCATCGAGGCGTTCACGAATGGCGATGGAGGCGATGCGCCCCTGCTCGTCGAGCACCACGCGGCGTTCGGGCAGTTCCAGTTCGAGCGGATCGCGCGCGTGGCGAGCATCGGCCAGCGCCTTCCACGCCGCCCAGAGATTGGCGAGATATTCGGGGGGATTGCCTTGATCCACCGCCTTCTGCGCGTCCTCATAGGCGATATTGTGCGCGATCCTGACGAGGGCGCGGGTGAAGCGGAAACTCGATACCTTGCCATCGGCGTTGATGTGCAGGTGGCAGGCCATCGCTGCGCGGTCCTCGCCTTCCTTGAGCGAGCAGACATCGGCCGAGAGCACCTCGGGCAGCATCGGCACCACGCGGTCGGGGAAGTAGACCGAGTTGCCGCGCTTCCTCGCCTCGCGGTCGAGCGCGGAGCCCGGGCGGACGTAGAACGAGACGTCAGCGATCGCGACCAGCGCGTTGAACCCGCCCTGCCCGTCCGGCTCGGCCCAGATCGCGTCATCATGGTCACGCGCATCGGCGGGGTCGATCGCCACGATGGGCAGGTGGCGCAAGTCCTCGCGGCCCTTGTCGGAGAGCTTCAGCTTCGCCGCGCGCGGGGCTTCTTCCAGCACCTCCTCGGGGAAGATGTGCGGGATGCCGTGCTTGGCAATCGCGATCATGCTGAAGGAGCGCGGTGCGAGCGGGTCGCCCAGCACCTCGATCACCTTCACGCCGGCGCGTTCGGAGCGCCCCACCCGCTCGGCGATGACGAGCTGGCCTGCCTCGGCCTCGCCGCGATCGGCAATCGGGGCCGACTGGCGCACGCGCTTGTCGACCGGCGCGAGCCAGGCCTTGCCGGTCTTGTCGATCTCGACGATCCCCATCAGCCCCTCGGTGCGCGCCGGGAGCTTCTTCATCGGGATTGCCACCCACCCCGCGTCGGTTTCCTCGGTGCGGGCAAGGATGCGGTCCCCGCGCTTGAGGGCGGGCGGGCGCTTGGCGGATTTGGCGATTCTGGACGGCTTCGGCTCGCGCACAGTGAGGCGCGGTGCCTTGCCGGGGGCTTCGGGGTCCCAGTTGTCGGGCTCGGCGATGGGCTCGCCATCCTCGATCGCGACGATCCTCAGCGTCGTCACCTTGGGCACCCCGCCCATGCGGTGGAAGGCGCTCTTGCTGCCGTCGATCAGCCCTTCCTCGGCCATGTCCTTGAGCAGGGCCTTGAGCTTGATCTTCTCCTGCCCCTTCAGCCCGAAGGCCTTGGCGATCTCGCGCTTGCCGGCGGGAATGTCAGAGGACTGGATGAAGTCGAGCACCTGTTGGCGGCTCGGCATCCCCTTGGGGAACTTGGGAGGTTTGGGCATTCCCCCCTTTAACCGTTCGGGCTGAGCTTGTCGAAGCCCTGCCTTTCCTTTTTGCGCTGTGCCGAAAGGAAGAACGGCCCTTCGACAAGCTTAGAGCGAACGGGTGTTATTCCTTCCTCACCGGCTCGAATGCCCCGCCGGGGACGGCGCTGGAGACGGGGGAGCAATAGTCGCCCGCGCAGGCAGCAACGCCGAACATCCAGTCATCGCCGCGCACGCCTTTTAGGACCACGCCCAGATCGCCCGGCTGTTGCGGCGCGACTTGCACGAAAGCCTCCGCTTGCCACTCGGCCGCGTTGGTGGCGCGCTGGTAGCCCTTGAACGCGGTTGCGCCATCAGAGCGCTTCCACTTGATTTCGGTATCGGTCCGCACCGCCGCATCCACGCTCACCTTGGGTGGCATCGGCGCGCGGGCGAGCGCATCGAGCGCGCGCACATTCAGCTTCGTCACACCGGCGAGATAGGCGAAATCCATCTCCTCGATGGTGTCGCCGTAGAACACGCCGTTTTCGGTGCGGATGTCCTGATGCTGGTGGTCGTAATCCTCGACGCCGACGGAAAAGCGGATCGCGGGGTAGCCTTTCTGGAGGAACGGCACCTGATCCCCGCCCCGCCCCATGCGGTCGGTGCGCCAGATCTGGCGGACTTGCAGCCCGTCCGGGTGCTTGCCCGCGAGGCCCGCAACCCAGCGCGAAAGGTTGCGCGAGGGCGTGTCGTTCTCGCCCCCGAAGCGCGTGGCGGCGGCGCGCAGGCGCTCGGTCAGGTCGGCACGCGGGCCTTCGGAGAAGACGCGCACCAGTTTGGGCTCGCAATAGCCGTCGCTCCCGCAGGAATTGCCGACGATGTCGTTGTTGAGCACGGCCTTCACCGTGAAGCCCTGCGCCTCGGCCCAGTTCGCCAGTATCTGCCCGCCGTGAAGCCCCTGCTCTTCGCCCGAAAGCAGGGCATAGATGATGGTGGTGGGATATTTCGTGCCCGAGAGCACCCGCGCCGCCTCGATCACCAGCGCGGTGCCGCTGCCGTCGTCATTGGCGCCGGGCGCGTCGGAGGTCGCGTCCATCACATCCGACACCCGCGAGTCGATGTGGCCCTGCACAATCACGACCTCGGCCGGCCGCTCGCTGCCGCGCTGGATCGCGACGGCGTTGCGCACCAGCGTCGGGGTCGGGATGCGCGATCCGGTGACGGTCTCGCTCACAGGCAGCACTTCGAGGCACCCGCCGCACTTGGCGCCGATGCGCTTGAACTCGGCCAGCCCCCAATCGACCGCCGCGCCAATCCCCCGCTCGGGATCGGTCTGCGACGAGAGGGTATGGCGCGTGCCGAAGCTGACGAGCTTGGCGACGTCCTTCTCGAGCCTTTCGGCTGAAACGTTGTCAGCGGGATGGGTTTGGGCCGCAAGGGGCGTGGCCGCGAGGGCGGCGAGCAGGATCAGTTTGCGCATGGAGCATTGGTAGCGGGAACCACCCTCCCGTTACAATCCCTCGTCGCCCCGGACTTGATCCGGAGCTTGGCTTCTCGAAGGTCAGCCAAGCCCCGTGTCAAGCACGGGGCGACGGTAAGGATTAGTAAGCCCGTGCCACCAGAATGCGCTCGACCGCCGGTTCGCCGGTGAAGATGCAGGTGCCTCTCGCCGCCTCGCCGCCGCGCGGGACGTTGCGGATGGTGAGCTTCACCGCCTTCAGTTTCTCGACCACGGCTTCGAGCGCTGCGCCTGTCGGCTTGGACCACTCGACCTCGACCCAGCCGGGATACTTCCCGCCCTGCTCGAAGTGAGCGACCACCGCTGCCCACTCGCTCACGCCCCGCGTGATGTTCGCATCGCGCCGTGCGCGGGCTTCTTCATAGAGGCCGGTCTGGATCGCTTCGAGCAGTGCGCCAGACCCGGCCACGAACTCCCCGTGGGCGGGATAGGTGAAGGCGGGCTTGCCATTGTCCTTGTTCCAGAGCTGGTCGCGGCGCAGGACCGCGATCTTGCCCTCGGCCATGTCGCGCGGGCCGACCTCGATGATGACCGGCGCGCCCTTGCGGACCCAGTCCCAGCGCTTGGCGGCGGCCTTGCCGGGCTTCACATCGAGCAGCACGCGCACCCGCTCACCCAGCGCGGTCTGCGCGGCAAGCGCGGCGCGCAACGCTTCGCAATAGGCGATCAGTTCAGCATCTTCCGGCGCCTCGCGCAGCATCGGGATGATGACGATCTGCTGCGGCGCGATCGCCGGAGGCACGCGCAGGCCGTCGTCGTCGCCGTGGGTCATGATGACGCCGCCAATCAGGCGCGTCGACACGCCCCAACTGGTGGTGTGGCAATATTGCTGGCTGCCCTCGCGGTCCTGATACTGGATGCCGGCGGCATGGGCGAAATTGGTGCCGAGATAGTGGCTCGTGCCCGCCTGGAGCGCCTTGCCGTCCTGCATCATCGCCTCGATCGACCAGGTCTCGACCGCGCCGGGGAAGCGCTCGTTCTCGGGCTTTTCGCCCGCGATCACGGGGAGCGCCAAGTCATCCTCGGCGCAGGCGCGGTACATTTCGAGGGCGCGGTGCGTTTCGGCGAGCGCATCCTCGCGGGTCTCGTGCGCGGTGTGGCCTTCCTGCCAGAGGAACTCGCTGGTGCGCAGGAACATCCGCGTGCGCATTTCCCAGCGCACCACGTTGGCCCACTGGTTGGTGAGCAGCGGCAGATCGCGCCACGATTGCACCCAGCGCGCCATCGCATCGCCAATGATCGTTTCGGACGTCGGGCGCACCACCAGCGGCTCTTCGAGCTTGGCTTCGGGATCGGGGATCAGCCCGCCTTTGCCGTCGGCGATCAGGCGGTGGTGGGTGACGACCGCCATTTCCTTGGCAAAGCCTTCGACATGCTCGGCCTCACGGGTGAAGTTGGCGAGCGGGATGAACAGCGGGAAGTAGCAGTTCTGCACGCCTGCCGCCTTGATGCGGTCGTCCATCAGGCGCTGGATGCGTTCCCAGATGCCGTAGCCCCACGGCTTGATCACCATGCAGCCGCGCACGCCGGATTCCTCGGCGAGGTCGGCGGCGGAGATGACCTCCTGATACCACTTGGCGAAGTCGTCTTCGCGCTTGAGGTTAAGCGCATGGCGGATCTGGGACACGGGTGCTGGCTTCCTGCTTGAACGGCTTGC
>VFQM010001165.1_pt1 | contig 24171 bp, 20 predicted proteins | sample 3512391 | NCBI WGS metagenome assembly VFQM01 (sample SAMN10412369, study PRJNA504923) | tailings metagenome | isolation source: Replicate 1 from Balatoc abandoned mine | place: Philippines | reverse complement strand
GTTTCGGATTTCTTCCTGGTGTACACCGATAATTATTTCCCGGGAGACTTTATGCCGAAGCAGCGGTCGCTAGTGTTTAAGCTGAATTATTGGTTGAATTTGTAAAAAAAAGAAGTTTCTTAGTTGAATAAATCAGGACTATGAGGCTAGAAACAGTAAAACAAATTGAAGAAATTCTTGAGAAGTGCGTAAAAGGTGCTCTAAAGAGAACAAAGGAGAATAAATCCTTTAGACCTTTTCATGAGGCTCTGTTAACCAAGGAAATGGTAAATGCTTCTAGTTTTGAACGTTCATTCTCAACATCTTTCGGCCAAGGGCCTATAGAGGAGATTTCAAAAATTGTTGCAGTTGATTCCGGGCATCTAGTTACCAGGCAAAAGGAAACGATTGTCAATGTTTATAAGGGCGCAATTGATGAAATAGAACGAATTTCAAGTGGATTACGAAGTGGTGAATTGAAACCAAATTGGGAAAGAGAAATCAAAAATATTCAGGCTTTCCAAAAGGGTGATACGGTGGTTAGAAGAGTTCTTTCCGATCTTCATTTATCGAAAAATGATCGTGAAATATATATCTCAATCAAAACTGTTAAACCAAACCTTGATCAAACAGAAAAAGCCAAAAAGGATCTCTTGCTTCTAAAAGCGCATAATCCAAAATTCGAAACTTATTTTGGGCTGTTTTATAACCCCGGCGGACCGAAAAAAGAAGATTATAATTGGTCAGTACCCTCTAAAATTTTTGACATGAAAAATGATCCAGTAGTTTTAATTGGGGAAGAATATTGGGATAAATTAGGCGGAATTGGAACATATGTAAAACTACTTGAAATTTTCGCAAGAGTTGGAGAGAAGACAAGGAATGACATTTTAAGTCTCTGAAAGAATTTTTACTAAGCTATTTTGAAATTCCTTTTGCCATGTGACTTCGTCAGTATTTAAATACCTAGAGTACTTAAAATTTGGGAAACACTTTATCATTTCTCCATTAAGAAATTTTATTAAATGCTTACCTAAAGCGTAACCTAAACCAACTGGGACAGCATTTCCAATTTGCTTGTATTTTTCAAGAAGACTTCCAGTAATTTCCCAATCATCGGGAAATTGTTGAATTCTTTTATATTCTTGCACGCTAAGTGGTCGATTTTCAGTTGGGTGACACAAATCGGTGGCAGGCATAGCCGGATGCGTGACCAATGTGGGACTAGGTTCATTCCAAGCCAATCTCCTTAAAAATCCAGTCTTGCCTCCGCCTGAAAAATAAGAAGCTCCCATGGCCTCTATTTGTAAGTCAGCTGGTAGATTTCTCCAGTTTTGCCCAGCAGTTAACCTTTCATAGTATTTAAGTCTTTTTTCTGGAAAATTAAGATGTTCGTGCTGGATTTGCTCAAGGCCGTTAACAGCATCTTTAAATGTGAGCCACTTTTTTAATCCAAATTCCCCATTCTCAGAATGAGTCGGCTCAAGATGGGGAAGTTTCTCCGTATCCCTAGAGCAAATTATTATTACCCTTTCTCTCTTTTGAGGCGTACCAAAATTAGCTGCATTGTATAGATTAAAGCTTACTGAGTATCCAGCATTTTTAAGTTTGTCTAAAACAAATTTCAATGCTCCGCCAGAAAGATTACGTTCGTCAATATCAATCCCTTTCTCTAAGCGGTCTTTATGGGGGATATGGTTAAGAGGAGCTGATAAAAGGCCTCTAACATTTTCTATAACTGCGAATCTGGGATTTAAACCGATAATCATATCGATAAATGTTAAAAATACATTCCCTCTTTCATCCTCAAAGCCTTTTCTTTTCCCAGCGGTACTAAAAGCCTGACACGGGGGGCCTCCTACGACCAAGTCAATCTCTTCTTCGGGTTCGAGTCCAGAAATAAACCTTATTTGAGACGGAGAATAATTTGAAATATCTCCAACCAAGGCAATATTAGGACGATTCTTTAGAATCGTTTTTCTACATGCTTTATCTATCTCGGAAGCAAGTAAAGTTTGAAATCCAGCCTTTTCAAGACCGATATCCAATCCCATTGCTCCACTAAAAAAACTTAATGCAATAGGCTTCCCCTTTTCTTTAAAATTAAATCCATAATAAGCTTGATCTTCGGCGACTCCTGAATTTGAATTATCTATAAATTCATCGATCGAATCTTCATTTATTATCCATGTCGAACCAATTTTCTCAGATTCAAGCTTTCCATCTCTACATAAACTCCTAACCTGTTGAGGCGTTAAACCTAGCTTCAAAGCTGCTTCTGAGACACTTAACATTGGTACCTTCATAAATTTCTAAAAGGAAAGTTTTAAAGGTACCAATTTAGATAATTTTTTCTTTGTTCCAAAAACTTACTTACTCGCCTCCACACGTACTTTTTTCCCCGTCATCAAAATCCTTCGATACCCATCTTTGGTATCCGAGCTGACTTCTTTACCAAGTATCTTTACTTTCGAAAATTCCTCAGGAATTTCAATCGAAATACCCCATTTAGATTGACTTTGCTCGACTTCAATGGCACGAACACCTAACTTATCCACATAGGTAAGTTTGATTTCATTGTCACCCACGATCACTTTTTGGATAGAAGCTTCCTCCCAAGTGGAAGGCATTTGAGGACGAATACGAATCACTTTATTTCCAGCATCCGGTTGAATGCCGAAAAACTGCATTACGATGGGCACTCCGAAGCTGTACATATTCCAAGCTTGGGTAAACATGCCGTAATCCGGAGAAACTTCATACATCGATCCCGGCAGAGCAAAGCCAAAACTTCGGGTCATCCGCTTCAGGTAGTCCAAAGCCCCGTCCGGATTGCCATAGTTGTTTTCACCAATCGCCGAAACTCCAGTAGGCAAAGTCATTACGGCACCCGTGTAGGAGAAACTTTTACTCCCTACAAAAGATCCATCCTCGTTTTCTGCCTTCTCATCCCGATCGATACCTGTCACGAAAGTGCCAAAAGGGTTTGTGTATTTTTTGGCTGTCGCCAAAGCAATTTTGGCTTTTTCGGGATCGGCGATTCCGGTTTCCATCGGTGTATTCACCACCCAATTGTGAAAGAGCACAAAACCCTGTTTTTGGCCTTTGGGCAATGTGGATAACTTGGCTTTGGTCGCTTTTAACTCTTCGACTGCCCAAGGTTTTTTCAAGGTATCCGCACGGACAATCGCATCATCGATCAGGTGTAAAGCTTCATCTACGGTACCAATAAAATCCGCATAGCTCCCAAATTCCTGCACCCAAAAATCAGAATTGATCTTCATCGCCAAAGCATCCGAAGTCTGTTGATAACTTTTCGAAATTTCTGTTTTTCCCAAGATTTCGGCCATTTTAGCCGCATCAGCAAATGCCTTTTGGGAGTAAGCTGCCACGTCAATCATCTCAGATTTGAGTCCGTGGATTTCCATCATTCCATAGCCATCTGCCAAAAGATTCCCGTCTTTGTCATTTTCGCGAAGCAGCCAATCCAAGCCTTTTTCGATGGAGGGAAAATACTTTTCCAACAATTCCCGATCACCAGTCCACCGATACACCTCCCAAATGGTCGAAGCCCATTGAGGCGTTTCATTGATACTTCCCGGATTGAAAACCGCCCCATTGGTACTGACCTCATGGATGATTCGGCCATTGCCATTATTTTTTTCGGAGAGATTGTGGATAAGTTCCAAAGTCGAATAAACCAAATCCTTTCTGCCAGTAGCAATCAAACCCTGAATCGTATACTCACTATCCACCCCAAAAAACCAAGGATAATCTTGAAGTCCTGCTCCAAAACCCCGGCCCATTCCCGGCACATCCCGCACCAGCCAATCGGTATTGTATTTTATCCATTGGAAAGTGTGCTGCAATTCAGCATCCGGAATTTGAATTTCTGCTAGTCCAGCTAATTCCTGGTATCGCTTCTTCTTGGCAAACCAGTCCGAGTCCAAATTTTGCCTCAAATCCACCAGAGTTTCCATCGCCTTCAATTCGCTTTCGGTAGAACCCGCAATGAAAATGGGAATGATTTGCTCCGTACCAGCCGGAAGGTTTATTTCCAGAGAAAAGCCTGCCACTGCTCCATTTCCTTTTGGAGAATAAGCACAAGTGAGTTCATTTTGAGGAGAAAGTGGAATTCCCTCGGCAGTACCCCAGACCGCAAACCAAGGATTTCCTCCGTCTTTGGCCGAAAAGGTATTCGTCATTTCATCATAGGAAATCGCATCTGCCTGATCAATCATGTCTGTGCGCTCTCCGAGCCAAACGGGCATCAGATCGACATAGGCGTTGAATTGAAACTGAAGCGATTTTTCAGACTTATCCACATTCTTAACTCGAAAAAGAACGGTCATTCCTTCTTTCCCATCAGGTACAAACTGCATGCGCTCCACTTCAAGGCCTGAATTTTCCAAGGGAAACTGAAGCACATTGGAGAAAGGATAATTGGTAAAGGACTGAGCTTTATCTAAGCAATAGCTTTGTCCATCGACATTTATGGAGGCAGTAAATCCATCCATGAGTTTGATCGGATGAAGCCAAATGCCTCCCATCTCACCCTCCACATGCCAACCCAAATCCGGGAAGGAACCATTCTGATGACCGATCAAATACACTCGATCGCCTGCCGCCACGAAAGGAGAAGCCAGATATTCCGATTTGCCCTTTAAACCTTCCTGAGTTGTCAAATCTTCGAAAAGACTTTGCTCAGGAGTGAGAGAAGCTTGACAGGAAACTAAAGCGAGCAGGAAGCCTGCGGTCAAAAATTTTGAATTCATCAGCAATGGGAATCAGGCCAAAAGATAAACCAAATCACCTAAATAACGAATTGCAGGGTGTTTAAAGCTTAAAAACTGAGCTAAGCGCAAGACTTAAAATCATTGATTTACATTCTAAAAATATTTTTTGTGGAAGTTTTCAAACACTTTTCTTAAACAGCCTGTTCGCCTGACATGAAGTTTAACAGAGTATTGGTTTGGTTCAGAAACGAACTTCGGATCGGTGATAATGAAGCTTTGACACGAGCTATTCAGCAGAGTCAAGAGGTCATTCCTGTCTATTGCTTTGATCCAAGACAATTTGGTCCCACTGAATTTGGCTTTCCAAAAACCGGTTCACACCGTGCAAATTTCCTGATTCAGTCTATTCAAAGCTTAAGAACTTCATTGAAATCCATTCAGGGCAATTTGGTCGTTCTACAGGGTAAACCTGAAGAAGAACTGATCAAACTGGCAGAAGAGACTGGAGCAAAAGCCATTTTCTTCTCTAAGGAAGTCACTTCTGAGGAACGAAATGTGGATAAGTCTCTCGAGCGGACTGCCTTTTCAAAAGGTATTGCTTGTGAGAGCTTCTGGCAAAGCACATTATACCATATAGATGACCTTCCTTTTCCGGTAAAGCAAACGCCTGAAGTATTTACCCATTTCAGAAAAGAGGTCGAAAAACAGAGCAAAGTGCGGGCAACCTTGCCTACACCAAAAGCAATCAATTATCCTGCGGAGGATTTGAAAGGAAAAGAGGGAGAAATCCCAGAGTTGGATATATTGGGACTGGGAAAACCTGAGGGGGGTTCACTTTCGTGGATGGAGGTTAAAGGTGGAGAAGAATCTGCGCTAGTGCGACTCCGGTCCTATTTCTGGGAAAAAGATTTGCTCAAAGTCTATAAGGAAACCCGAAATGGGCTGATCGGGATGGACTATAGTTCCAAGTTTTCTCCTTGGTTGGCTTTGGGTTGTATTTCACCTCGGACGATTTATGAGGAAGTCAAAAAGTACGAACGGGAACGTAAGAAAAATGACAGTACCTATTGGCTGATTTTCGAGCTGATTTGGAGAGATTACTTTCGATTTATCGCCAAAAAGCATGGGGATAAAATCTTCAATATTCAAGGCATCCGCCATCAAAAGGACTCCTGGAGGAGAGACAAGGCGCAGTTTCAGCGCTGGGTTGAGGGGTTGACGGGAGTTCCTTTTGTGGATGCCAATATGCGGGAATTGAAAGCAACTGGATTTATGTCCAACCGTGGCCGGCAAAATGTGGCGAGTTTCTTGGTGAACGATCTGGGAATAGACTGGACTTGGGGAGCGAGTTACTTCGAAAGTCAACTGATCGATTACGATGTCTGCTCCAACTGGGGCAACTGGATGTATGTGGGAGGAGTGGGAAATGATCCTAGAGAAAACCGGTATTTTAACATCCTCCGACAGGCCAAGAACTACGATAAAAAAGGGGATTTTGTCCGGCTATGGATTCCTGAATTACAGGCGATTAGGGGATTTGACATCCATCAACCTTGGGAGTTATCTACAGCCCAACTCAGAGCCTTGAAAATCCAACTGGGTCATACTTATCCACAGCCTCAAGTCAAGATTCCCAAACTCGAAAAAGCATATTAATCACCCCAAGCCTCAGGAGAGATCTTGAAGTATTTCCGTAAAAAAGAAGAAAGAGGTATCCCGCTGATATACGGAGAAAAAGTCGCGGATCTGCTCAGATTTTTTAGATCAGCGAAAATCAGCGTACAAAAATCTGCGTAAATCAGCGGGGAAAAGAACAGATCTTGTGGATGAGTTTGCCAAAAAAAAGTCAAGAACCTAAAACTCCTAGATTTATTTATTTTTTAAAAAAATCATCATCCTGAGAAATGAAATTAATGTCGTTGATGATTCGGTTTCCAAAACCAGAAATACTGAGTCACCAACAGGAATGAGTTGATAAACAGAAGCTCAAACCAAGTCTTTGTCTCAAAAGCCGCCGAGAAATCGAAACTTAAGGTCGGGTAAACGTAGGACTGAACGAGTAAAAAGTATCCCAAGGAGTATATCATGTGGAAAACCCAAGTGGTTTTGGATTTTAGATAGATTTTAAAGTTTTTCATTCGGTTTTGCTTTGTACTAAAATAACCCGAAAGGGTGGCCTAGGAGTTTTTCTTCTTTCTGATACAATTACATCGTTTTCCTGACCTCAGGAAGATGATATTTTACTTTTCTAATCTCAACAGCCGCAGCTTTGAAAAAGGATCAAATGAAAAGTTTTGTTAGCTTCTATTTAGTTAATCCAACTTAAATGCGGCAACTTCGCCGGGATCTGCTTTTTCCTTTTCAATTCTCTTTGATACAGATAGTCTCCCAATTCGGCGAAAAATGGTAATCCCATTTCCTCAGTTTCATACTTGTCATCATTGAGAATCTGGTCCTCGTTAACATAGATTACTGCAGAAACAAAAAACTCAACGCCTGCTTCATAGTCCACAAAATAAGACCCGTCAATCAGGAATCCATAGGACCAACCTGTCTTATTGAAAATCCGGAATCGGGATGGAATCGGATTTTTGTCGGTCCCAAACTTGAAAAACTTCGAGTAGCTGTCGTAGTATTCCAAAGTATCATATTTAGGAAAATCGCTTTCCTTGGGCAGCATACTCATATACTTCAACACAAAGTTGCGATGCTCCTCATTCAGATTAAACCGCTCGATTCCGACAAAAGCCTCAGGAAAAATAATCCGTTTTACCACTCCGTGCAGGTCAGAAAGCGCAAACTTATTTTTGTAAGAAAAATCCATTCCCCCTTGAATCAGGGAGTCATTACGATAAAACGCCTGACCGATTATGGGATTTCCCGGCACCACATACACACTGTCCGAGTGCCTCGGAGGCAATTCCAAAAGGGTTTTTCCCGAGTTATCCACAAATCGAATCGGGTTGAAATGCCTGTTTTCCTCCGCAGAAATCGGAAAACTCAAACGCTGGGTGATGACCGTATTCAATAGACCTTTTTCCCGTAGCTTTTGATTGATGTAATCCATGCCCATCAACTCATAGAGTCGGTTGGAAGCATCATTGTCCGAGACCAGCAAAATCTTCTTGATGTAATGCCCGATGCTTGGAAGACCATTTTGAGCAGTGGTGTCAGTATAAGCCGGAAGCTGCGAAGGCCTAACCGAATCGGTCAGCATGGTAGTTTCTAAGGTCAATCCCTCGGTATTCTGCTCCTCAAGCCATTCCAAAGCCAACAAGGCGATGGGCAACTTTACCGTTGAGGCTGGATAGAAATAGTGATTATCATTCAGATTAAAGGAATGATCGGTAAAAAGTGGATTCCCGTGTTCGTTTCGGTCGATCTGTGTGTAGATTATCTGAACCTGATACTTCGCTGTATCCGAAAGCACGTTCGTGAGGGTAGGATAATTTTCCAATCCTTCCTCAAAAAACACAGGGTCTTTGCTATCGCAAGAAATCATCCCAAAAGAAACGGCGAGGAGATTGAGTAGCTTTTTCATGATTTTTTGGAAAGTTGATGAAGGGCTTCATTTAAAGCCATCAAGTCCCCAAGCGAATGAAAGCCCGAAATAACAATACGGCTGATACGGGGACTTTCTGGTGTGGGATAGGAGAAAGAAGAAGTGATAAATCCCATTTTTTCCAATTCATCTGACCATGTTGGATCTTTCAGAATAAAGACCGGGAAATTTGCCGAACCTGAAATAGTGGATAAGTCACGGGTTTCCTGATGAAAAATGCCAGAAAAGTCCCTGATTTTCTGGCTTTGGGCCATATAGATGTCTTGTGTTTCCAAAAAAGCCTGAAGATTAGCCGGCGAACCCGGAGAAGCTCCTGCAAAAATCGGCTGACTTTTGATCCCCTCAATGACTTCTTTTTTCCCCAAAATTATCCCTGCCGGCATAACCAACCCTTTTCCCAAGGATCCGGAGATGACCAAGTTCACATTCGGAATCTTGTTTTCAGCATAGGTTCCGAAAACACTTTTTCCCAAAACACCAAAGGCATGACTGTCATCAATCAACAAGATGACTTCATGTTTTTGAGCTACTTCCTGAACCCAGGCATAGTCATGAATCTCGGCTCGAAGCGGATCTACCGCATTGCCCAAAATCAGAATTTTCCTAGGTGAAAGCCGCTCAGATTGCTCCAAACATTGATTTTTCCATTGTATAAAATTCAGTTGATAATCAGGCTTATAGTCGCTGGGAAGGATAGCCGGATGAGCATCAGGGGCGATCCTGCTTTCGTCAGTTTGGGCAAAAAGCCATCGAGATGCAGCTATTCCAGCTAAGAATCCCGAGCTCAATACCGCGGCAGCCTCCGCCTTGGCTTTTTTGGCAAAAAACTGCTCAAACTCTTCAAAAACCTTTAGTCTGACATTGTTGACCCGGCTCAGTCCATGATTGAATCCGTACTGTCGGATGCAATCATGGAGAACCGACTGGTACTGTCGCTCTGCCTCGATTCCCAAGTAAGAGGTTCCGCTGAAAAAAAGATATTCCTTCTTTCCCACCCGGACTTTGGGACCTAATGACTGTTCCAGATTAAAGAGTTTCAAGACTTGGTTTATTTGGCGAAAATCTGAGAGGGATCTTGGAAGGACTTAAACTCCAGGGCATTTCCGCAAGGATCGAGGAAAAACATGGTCGCTTGCTCGCCCACTTCACCCTTGAACCGGATGTAGGGCTCGATGACAAACTCCATTCCGTGCGCTTTAAGCTTATCTGCTAGCTGATGCCATTCATCCCATCCCAGGATAGCTCCGAAATGACGAACAGGGACATTTTTTCCATCGACCTCATTCGTTTTGGTATCGGCCAGTTCCTCCTGCTTGATATGAGCGGAAAGCTGATGACCGAAGAAGTTGAAATCAATCCATTTGTCGGTGCTTCGGCCGATTTCGCAGCCCAAGAGATCGCCGTAGAATTGGCGGGTTTCTTCGATATCACGAATCGGGAAAGCCAAGTGAAAGGGTTTAAATTCGCTCATATTGATTAGTATTGTAGGTGATTTTTGAGTGTTCAGACGACTTTTGAAACCTAAATATATGTCAAAAAAGAAAACAGTTTCATTGGTTTTGAGCAGTGGCGGAGCCAGAGGGTTGGCGCACGTGGGCGTGATCGAAGAGCTGGAGCGACGAGGCTATGAGATCGGAGAAATCGCCGGTTGCTCGGCAGGTGCCTTGGTAGGAGGCATGTATGCAGCTGGTAAAATGTCCGAATTCAAAGAATGGATATGCAATCTGGATCGGGTGGACGTGTTTTCATTGATGGATTTTACCTTCTCGAGCAAGGGATTTATCAAAGGCGAAAAAGTGTACAACGCCTTGAAGAAAGTGGTTCAGGACTGTCAAATCGAGGATTTAGCTATTCCCTTTTCTTGCAATGCGGTAGAAATACACAGCGGAAAAGAGCATATTTTTCGTCAAGGAAGTCTATACAAAGCAATCCGGGCTTCTGGCAGCATTCCCTCCGTCTTTTTGCCTGCTCAATATGAAAGAAATCATTATGTCGACGGAGGAGTCCTGAATCCCGTACCGATTTCCTTGATTTCTGACCCGGAACACACACTTCTTTTGGTAGTAGATGTCAATGGTTCAGCTATAGACTACATCAGCCCTCCCAAAAAGGACTCGGAAGGAAAGTCCTTCATCAAACTACCCTCGTGGGTCAAGGAGTATCAGCAAAAAATGAAGCAGTTTTTTCCCGAAGAGAAAAAGACGGAAAAACGAGAATCGTATTCAGCGTTAGATTTGGTCACCCGGTCGTTTGACTTGCTCCAAGACCGATTTTGTGAATTGATCTTAGAGAAATATCCCGTGGATGTCAGTATCAAGATATCCCGAAAACAGGCCGGAACTTTAGAGTTTTACAGATCCGCTGAAATGATCGAGATAGGCCGACTAAAGGCCAAAGAAGCCTTAGACCAACTCGAAAATGGAAATCAATGAACTAAACCGTCTTTTGGGAAATGTGGATATCTACCTTTTAGAACAAATTCTAAAGGGTAGATTTACAAAAGAGATGAAGATACTTGACGCTGGATGCGGGGAAGGTAGAAATGCAGTCTATTTTATTCAAAAGGGCTATCAGATTTTCGGAATTGACCTGAATGAACTGGCAGTTCAATATTGTCGATATCTTTCCAAAAGCCTAAATCCGGACTTTGATACACATCGGTTTCAAGTCGGCCAATTGGAAGAAATTCCATTTCATAGCGGCGCCTTCGACGCAGTGATTTGTTCGGCTGTTTTGCACTTTGCAGAGCATGTGGATAACTTCTGGCAAATGATCCATGAAATCCATCGAGTTCTCAAAACTGGGGGTGTTTTTTGGTTTCGGATGACCACTGGTTTTGGAGGGATTTTGGAACAAAGCCAAGACCTTGGAAATGGAAAATATGCCCTTCCTGATGGATCAGAGCGGTTTTTATTTTTTCCAGACGATGTGGATAAGTTGGAAAAAATCGGCTTTCGATTTTTGGAACCCTTGAAAACTGTCCTGATTCCAGGGCAGCGGGAAATGGGGGTTTTTATAATGGAAAAAATCTAAAGGCGAGAAACTAGACTGATCTGTCTTCCATCTTTATTTTGCTTCTTATACTCGATAGGAAGGGAAGTTTAGCGCTTTTCAATGAACAAGCTTAATGTTGATAACCCCTCTTTTTGCCTTGGAAATTTGGCATTAGAATTTCTCATTGGAAAACTGCATACTGCGACTGCTCCCTGAACACTTGATTGTCTCGTCCCTCTTGATTCTTATATCTATCGTCTTGCTTCTTGTATCTATTCTCTTGATTCTAGAAATAGCTTCGAATTCAATATCTTCATCCTTTCATCTTTTCAAAATTCATGACTCTCCAATACGCACTCGAACTGATCGGAACGTTTGTCTTTGCCATCTCCGGGGCATTGGCAGTACGGGAAAAGGAGCACGACATGTTTGGTGCGGGATTTACCGGTTTTATTACTGCTATAGGTGGAGGAACGCTTCGTGATATTTTGCTGGATAGCTATCCGCTCGTGTGGATTGGGGATATTCACTTTCTCTATGCGATTTTATTGGGAATCCTGGCGGCCTTTATTTTCCCTAATCTGTTGAGTCGATTGAGGAAAACTTTTTTCCTCTTTGACACTTTAGGAATCGGTTTTTTTACGGTTTTGGGTGTGGAAAAGGCGCTCAGTCTGGGTGTAAGGCCGGAGATTGCAGCGATTATGGGCATGTTTACTGCCGTGATGGGTGGGGTTTTTCGGGATACGCTGACCAATGAGCTTCCCATCTTGTTTCGAAAGGAAATCTACGCTTCCGCTTGCCTAGCCGGTGCAGTCATATATCTGCTCTTTAACTATTGGGGCATGGATCGGGATCTAAATTTATTGCTGTCTATGAGCGTGATTATCGCTATCCGCCTGATCGCGATGAAATACAAACTCAGCCTACCTACTTTGGATTAGCGAGTTAAATCCACGCTAAATTTTTTCAAACTGCAGTTTTTTGATATTTTCCTGAAAATATTCAACAAACCTGGTAGTTGAACTTGGAAATTCGAGGTCAATTCCATCCAAAAAACGCCATTTAAACCCGTATTTTCCATGAATTTGAAAAATGATGTTGTAAACTGGAAAGCAGTTTTTGATCCCAGATCAATCATACTTATCATTTTGGGAGTTTTTTGCGCTGCGATTTCCTTAGAGGCATTTATGCTTCCTAATCGGTTTCTGGACGGGGGAGTGACAGGTATCGCCATCATCGTCAATCTGAATTACGATATCAACCTGAATTTGCTTTTAGTCCTGATCAATGCACCATTCTTTGCGGTAGCATGGAAAAAGATCGGCAAAACCTTCACTGTCCAATCCATCTTTTCTGTATTTCTGCTTGTCTTGGTGCTGGAGTTTATGGAGATTCCTACAGTCACGGAGGACAAGTTGCTGATCGCGATATTTGGTGGGGTACTGATGGGAGTGGGCATCGGACTGATTATCCGAGGCGGAGGATTGATCGATGGATTTGAGGTATTGACGGCTTATTTTCAAAAAAATTCTGCCCTATCGGCAAGTGAAATCACCATTTTCCTCAACTCCCTGATCATGCTTTTTGCGGCCTTGTTTTTTGGGATCGAGGCGGCGATGTATTCGATTTTGACCTATTTCACCGCGATCAAAATGACCGATTATGTGGTCGAGGGATTTGAGGAATATACGGCGCTGACCATCATTTCCAAGGAAGAGGACAAAGTCAAAGAGCTCATTGTCAAGGAATTTGGCAAAGCTATATCGGTATATAAAGGTGAGCGAGGCTATCTGCCGGACACCTTTCACATTCACCATCCCTGTGATATTATCATGACGGTAGTCACCCGACTAGAGGTGCATCGGATCAAACTCGCCATACAACAAATAGACCCCAAGGCGTTTTTCTACGTGCAGACGATCAAAGAAGTCAAAGGGGGAGTAGTCAAACAGGTAGGAAGCAAGCACAACTGATGAAATTCGAAGAGATACAGCAACGGGTCTTTGGAGAAATCCTGGAAAAACTTCCAGTCCACCTGACCTATCACAATGCAGACCATACCCGATATGTGTTGGAAAAGGCTGTCTTTCTGGCAAATGAAAGCCGGGTCAATGCCTCAGACCTATACCTACTCAAGTTGGCGGCACTTTTTCATGATACGGGATTTATCCATGGTGCCAAAAATCACGAGGAGCGGAGCTGCGAAATCGCAAAATCGTATCTGGGTCAGCACTATTCCGAATCAGAGCTTGCCAAAATCTTTGGGATGATCATGGCGACCAAAATCCCCCAAAATCCACACAACGAACTGGAAAAAATCCTCGCAGACGCCGATTTGGAATATTTGGGGACGGATCTTTTTGAGCAAATCGGAGAAAGTCTCTACGAAGAACTGAAGCACTCCATTCCGGATTTTTCACAACAGGCTTGGGACGAGTTGCAGTTGGCGTTTATGGAAAAGCACCACTTCCACACCGACTATTGCCGGCAAAACCGAGAACCCAAAAAGCAGGAAAACCTGCTGATGGTGAAGAAAAGGTTGGGGTTAATTTAGTTTTTAAACTCGGGCTTGAGACGGACAAAGTAGGTGATTCTTTCTGTTTTCTGCCGAATGCGAAAGTCGCCAAAAGTAGAATGGAAAAGATTCGATTAATCATCCTCAAGTGTCGGTTTGATCCGCACAAAGGCAACTTCATCTTCGATATTCAAAAATTGCCATAGGTATCCGTCCAAAATGAAAAGGATTCTGGACCCACGGAAATTTTCGGGAAGACGAGTTTCTCCGAGCTGATTGAGCTCTTGGTCAAATGCAGTCAAAACGGTTTTCATGACCACACTGTCACTGGCAGTAAGCCGATCCATTTCTGTACTGATTCTCCAGTAGCGTCCCTCTCCCTCCTCATAAATCAAGTTTTCAAAGGAAACTTCCTTTCTTTTTTCCTTCAGGGCATTCACCCACTCCTGCTGGGAACTCACCTTTCGGGGAAAGGCTCCCTTTTTAACATTGGCCGTCAGTTGGCTTTCGTAGATTTTGGTCGTTAGCGTATCGGCCTTGAGATCATAGATCCAGAGTTGATTTTTGGCAGAGGTCGAGATAATCATTTGATCCCCGTCAAAATGAACGTAATTCTGCTCGGGAAACTGAGACCCTGTACCCGGGCTCACTTCATAGTCGATCGACAGGTCTGCCGTGAAGTCCAGCACATCGCTGGGAATTAATTTCAACTGATTGTTTTCAACATCAACCACCGCAAACCCTTTGGTCCTTCCACCAAAGGTTTGGGTTCCATAGAATCCGCAAAACACTTTTCCGTCATTGGTCACCAATGACCGGACAAAAATATCCTCATCACCAAGAAGTGAATCCCCGGAGAATTTAGCGTCTTCAAATCGGACCATGTTTAATTTCTCGCCTGTGGGGTCCAAAAAGTGCAGTCCTAAGTAATCGTAAAAGATCAATCGCTCGTCTGGCAAGGCCTGCAACTTCATGACAAATCCACCGCCGATTCCGTTTGGACCTTCTTTTTCATAGGTTTTTACCTCCTTTAGCTGACGGCTGACCAGGTCAATCACCTCCACTTCAAACTTATCGGGATTGTAATTCAGCAGCTGCTTCTTTTCCCGATCGAGCGAAGACATCGAAAGGCCATATTGGACAAAGAAAAAATGATCTCCGGCATCGATCATCACCGTATCGAGCTCAAAAGTGATCTTTCCCGAATCCGAGTCACCTTTTGAGCCAACACCAGAGCAGGAAATCAAAAGCGCGAGAATGGGAAGGAATAGGAAATTGTTTCTCATCGTTTTAAAATTTTAATTCCAGAATTGCAAACCCCAGATCTTCCTCCAAAACCGTGTAGCTGTATAGCTTGCCGTCTTTGAAAAATGGAGTGAAAGGTGCCCAGTTGATTTCCTTGATTTGGTGCTCTCCTGTCAGGCCGAAGTCCAAATCAAAACTTTGAAGCCAAATCTCATCACCTAATCGCTTATTATCGGCATCGTATTTACCATTATGAGTTGCTAGGCGAAAGTATAGCTGTCTGGTTGGATCATAGAATAGCTCTTTATAATTGACCATTTTACCCAGTTTTGCAGATACTTCCCTCCAATCTTCCGGTGATTGCAATTGATTGGGAATGGTGCCGGTTTTCATTTTTGGGAGGGATTTGGGTTCATTTTTAATCAATCGAAGTGAATCACTCTTCCAGTCATAGAGGTAAAAATCAGCCGTGCTTGGACTGACAATGGCCAATTGATCATTGAGCCAATGCCCTGAAACAAAATCCCCTGACCGAAACAGCATTCCATTTTCTTCCCAACGAACTTGATAGTCCTTGGTCAACTCCAAGGCTGGGAGAGAATGGATTTTACCTGTCTGAGTGGCGAGATCCACCACCACCAATTTCAGCATCCATTGGTCATATTTAAATGGCATAGCCATTAGCTTACTGCGATCCGGACTGATCCAAACCTGAGGGAAAAAGTTGACTCCCTCGAGCTCTTCCAATCCAGAAAACTCAGCCAATTGGGTTGATATGGATTCTATTTTTTTTCCATTGAGATCATAAATCCCGGCCAAGCCTGAATTAAACATAAAAAAACGGTCGTCAGGCATCCATTGAAATCCTTGAACATCCCTTGGTGCACGATCTGGGCCATCTTTTTCCAAGATTCGCCGCTTAGCCAATCGCATTTGATCGAGGTCGATTTCATGGATCTCAAATTCCCCATAATAGTGGTAAAAAATCCGATCGGCATCAGGACTTAGGGTGAATTTTTCATAATTACCCACATTGATTAGCTCCTCACCTACATCCACCCGAACTGTGTCAAGCGTGACTGTAAGGTTTTCGAGGATATTACCAGATTCCGCTTTTTCAGAGGTATTCCCTCCGCAGGAAAAAATCAAGGGAAGCCAAAGAAGCAGGGACAGTTTATTCATAGTCTTTTAAAAGTTAAAGTCAATTACTGTAAAGCCCAATTCGTCATTTACATTGACATAGGACCAAAGCTTGCCGTCTTTGAAAAAGGTAAACTCAGGAACATTGGGTAATTCCGGCAGGTATTTTTCACCCAACAGAACTAGGTCAGCATCATAAACAAAAAGGTAAACCTTTGCTCGATTGTACCAGCTTCCTTCTGCTTCTATAGTCCGCTGATAAGCGAAGCGAAAAAACTGCTTCCGTTGCTCATCCCAAATCAGTTCTTGAAAAGCGACTTGGCTCAACAGCTTTTCTGAAGCTTCTTTAAACGCCTTCTCATCACTAAACTCATTACTTTCAAAATCGCCGGTTTTTTTCTTCGGAACTAGCTGATGATCAAATTCAACTAGTCGCAATGAATCCTTTTCATAGTCATAGACATAGGTGTCAGAAGTAACCGAACTGGTGATATATAGCTTATCTTGGATGATTCTCAACCAAATAGCTTCACCTGTCCTAGAAACCGATTTCGGAAGCTGAAGCAACAAGGTCAATTTTAATGTATGAAGCATATTTGGCAGATCGATACTTTTTCCCGTTTTGGATTGAGGATCGATGACCAATAATCTGACCTCAGGCTTAGAGGGGCCTAAGGTCGTCAGGGCAAACATGAGGTTCTCATTAGGAGAAAGCGTGACCCGATTGGTGATCAAGCCTTCCTCATCCACTCCCAATCCTTCTATTTCCCTGAAATTGAATTTTAGGCTTTTTTCTTTAATCCCGTTTTTGGTGTAAATACCAACATTGATTGTAGGAGAAGTAATCAGAAATCGATCATTGGCTAAGGATTGAATTAGTGGAGGATTAAATCCTACGGAATTAGGGCCCTCTTTGGAAAACGGAAAAGTGCCGGTTAACTCTAACTTATCCAAATCTATTTCATTGATCACCGTATTCCTCATATCAAAAAAATAAAGGGTTTTGTGATCCAAAGAGATGGAGGACCTATGAATCCCATATCCCAAATCAATGATTTCACCTTTTGGATCAACCACTACCGTATCGATGTTGAGCGTTAGATTCTCTAAGGCATTTCCTGAGCCTTCTTTTTCAGAAGAAGTACCTCCGCAGGAAAACAGAACAAAAGCTCCGAATAAGAAGAGATAAAAATCAATTTTCATGTAAAGTTGGCTTTAGTCGTAAAAAGGCCAGTTCATCCTCCAAATTCAGATAGGTGTAAAGCATCCCGTCCTTTACAAATTTTATCAACGGGACATGAGTCCAATCAACATCTAGCTTTTCCTCATGAATCTGGTTTAGATCCTTGTCAAACGCAGTCAGGACGTATTCGAAATCCGGATAGTCCGGATTTGAAGATTTGGATTCTCTACTGTAGCGCCAAAAAACACCATTCGACTCATCAAATACCAAGCGACCATAATAAACCTCTAGCTCTCTCATCCTTGAGGCCAAATCAGAATTAGATTCAGCTTTAAAATTTCCTTTCTTGATATCAGCGGTAAACCTACTTTGGAATGACTTCGACTCTAGGCTGTCTTTTTCTGGGTCATATATCAAAACCTCATTTTTTGCTGTAGTGGTTAGGAGAAGCTTATCTTCAAAAAAATCCACGTATTTCCCCTCTATCTGATGGATTTTTGAGCCATTCTCGTAAACAGTGGTATAAATCAATTCCTTTAAATAATCGAATTTATCAGTAGGAATGAGTTTTAATTCATTTTTTTTGAGGTCAACCAAGGCGATCCCCAATATTTCATTTTCGAAAAAAATAGAATTGAGGCTGGCAAATCTTGAGCCCTTTCCATTCATTCTACCGAGCATAATAGGAATTTGCGAACCATTGGGAAGGGTATCATTTTCAAATAACTCTGGATAGAAATAGTGGCTGGTAAGCTTTTTCAAATCCGGACTGAAGACAGTGATTTTATGAACATTGTAGAAGCAAAAGTTTCCGTTGTCCAAGACTTGGAAGTTTGCTATATGTTCCGGGCCTACTCCATTGGGACCTTCTCTTTCGAAAGGGATTTTTTCTTTTAAAATAAGGCTGTCCAAATCAATGACTTCTAAAAGTGAGCCTAACTCGTCAATATTGTATAAGAACCTTTTATCCTTCGAAATCCCAAAGGTTGATAGGTCATGTTTTAAAAACAGAAAATCTTCCTTGGAATCAATTACCAGTGTATCTATGGAATAGGAAATTCGAACTTTTTGAGATTTTTCAGAAGTTGATACCCCTTCACAGGAAAAAATCAAGGGAAGCAAAAAGAGTACAGCCAGTTTTTTCATCATCTTAAAATTTAAAGTCAATCACTGCAAAGCCCAATTCATCCTCCACATTGACATAGGACCAGAGCTTTCCGTCTTTGAAAAATCCGCTTTCTGGTATTTCGGTGACTCCCTGAAGCTTGGTCTCACCTTTCAGCTCCAGATTTTTGTCATATGCGAACATAAAGAACTCGTACGTTTTTGGAGAATCAGGTGCAGCTCGTGGTTGTCCCATCTTTGCAAACCGATAATAGCGCTGACTAACCGCATCCCAATAAAATTCCCCATAATCAATCTGTGTGTGAAGCTTTTCAACTTCTGCGTCGAACTCCCCTTGGCTTGAGACCTGATTCTTGATCTCGATGTCCTTCTCTAAGGGTGCTTTTTTATGGGGAAATTTTTTGAAGAAAAGACTATCAAGCACTGGATCATAGACGTAGACGGCATTTCCATAAGAGGAAGAAAGAAGAACCAAATCGTTTGGTTTTTGAAGCCTAATTTCCTCACCGTGAGAACTCCCACCACCTCCAGAATTGAACTCAACACTGAAGTCAAAAACGGTATGGAATTCTGGAATATCTAAAATCTCTCCTGTCTGCCCGACAGAATCCATGACTGCAAAATAAATCTCCTTAGTTCGATAATGGCGAGGAAGGGAATATAGTTTTTCAGATTCTATATCCATCAATAAACCAGAGCTGATGGCAGGCGATTCAAGATTTGTATCTTGAAGGAGGTCTTCACCATTTGGTTTAATACTGCGTAATTTTTTACCTGTTTTGGAGAAGATGGCAGCATTTCCGAATAGATCTGTTACTAAAAATTCCCCGGAAGGAAGGATCCTAAACGTATATACAAACCTACTTACTCCATCCGGGCCCTCAAGTTCGAAGGTGTATGTGTTGATTAGATTCAGATAATTCAGGTTAATTTCATGAAGAACCAACTTCTGATAATCAAAAATGTAAAGCAACTTTCCATTTTCGGACACAGAACTGTAGACTTTTTTTACATATCCATCAATGTTTCTGGTATCAATAATTGAATCTCCTGAATCGATGATCACCGTATCCACCGTAAATGTCAAACTCTCCAAAACATTGCCCGATTCCGCTTTCTCAGAAGAAGCGCCTCCACAGGAAAAAATGAAGGGCGCTAAAAGAAACAAAAAAAGCTTTTTCATAGAAAATAAGTTTTCTACTAAGAAAGCGAGAATAAACTAAGATCAAAGAATTAGCTCAGATTATTACAAATTTCAACGATTCACGGTCTTGATAATCAAGTCAAAGACGGCTGTGGGTTGGATTCGCTCGGCATCAAGGATACCGGAATCGGCGACTAAAAGCGGCTTGTCTAGGTCCGACTCAGGAATTCGCCCATGGGCACCCTTCACCAGAGTCGCATCCAAAGGAATCACATCCATCAGGTAGCGGAAACCGAGCTTTTTCTTCAGGACTTTGGAGCCGATTTTCAGAATCGGAACCTTAATCGCAGGATCCAGCACCAATTCCACCGGATCGTAACCGGGCTTGCGATGGATATCCACACAGCGGGCGTAGTCAGGTGCTTTTGCATCGTCCAGCCAGAAATAGTACGTAAACCAAGAATCCGCATCCGCGATCACCACCAAATCTCCCGAGCGGGCATGGTCGATGTGGTAGTCTTTTTTGCCTTGGGCATCGAGGACCTTTTCTATACCCGGAGTCTTTTCCAGCAGGGCTTTGACCTTGGCAAGTTTGGAGTGATCGTTTACATGCACGTGGGCAACTTGATGATCCGCTACCGCAAAAACAGCAGAGGTGCCCGCGTCAAGTGTCTCCCGACCCAACTCATTTTTCACCTGAATCCAGCCTTTTTCCCGGAAAATCCGGTTGAGATGCACAGGCTTACTCACACTCGTAATCCCATACTCGGAAAGCAGCAAAACCTCAGCCCCCCTATTTTCAAAGAAGGTAATCAGGTCTTTAGCCAAGTCGTCCACTTCCCGAAGGTCTTTGGCAATCTTCGAAAAGTCGATGCCGTATTTCTGCAGATTGTAATCCAGATGCGGAATGTAGATGAGATTAAGCGTGGGATTGTACCATTCCTCCACTTTCTTGGCCGCATCGGCGATCCATTTGCTGGAAGCAATCGTGGTATTGGGTCCCCAGAAAGAAAACAGCGGAAATTGTCCCAACTCCATCTGCAGTCGGTCGCGAAGTTCCATCGGTTGACTGTGGCAATCTGGTAGCTTGCGTCCATCGGCTGGATACAGCGGACGGGGAGTCACAGCATAGTCCGCAGAGGAATACATATTATACCACCAGAACAAATTCGCCACGGTGAACCCTGGATTTTCCTTGCGCAGCACTTCCCAGACTTTTTCTGCCTGCACCAGCTTGTTGGACTGACGCCAAAATTTGATTTCACATTCATCCTGAAAGTACCAGCCATTGCCAACGATGCCATTTTCGGTGGGCCACTTACCCGTAAGATACGCCGATTGAGCTGAGCAGGTCACCGCAGGAAGTACGGGTTCGACCACGGCTTGCTTTTTGGAGGCGATCCATTTTTTCAAAAAAGGCGTGTGCTCGCCGATCACTCGGGGAGACAAAGCAACAATATCTAGGACTACGGTTTTTTTCATTTTTCTAATACCCTGACGAGTTTTGAACCATTTAGGGAGTTAAGGAAATTAAGGGTTGATAATCAATTGCTTAATCTTTTTTAAGCTTCAAATCTTAATTCCCTTAATTTCTTAATGTTTAAAATAAACTAACACTTCACTTTTAGCTAAAACCTTCGAGGTTAAGAAATAAACCTCAAAGGTTACTCTTTCTTCATCTCTTCGATCACCCAGCTGAGTTCCCTGGCAATCGATTCGCCTAGGGTCAGGTGAGTGTCCTCAGGCAGAACTTCCCAAGTATAGGTCTCGACTTCCAGGTGTCTAGTGAGAGTTGGATTGGATAAAATTTGATTGAGTACAAGGGAAATATCACTCTGTGTGGACTGGAATGAGCCATAATTGTCCAAAAAGACCGGCACGTGGAAGTGGATTCTCCACTCCAGGTCTTTGGTTTTTTCCAAATGCTCGATGGCCTGAGGCAAATCCGGATAGGAAGCAAACTTCCCGTCTTTTCTCCTTGCCACTACCTGATGCAGATAGGTCGATTCGGCAAATTCTTGCAAGCGCTTACTCAAAGTAAACCGCTCGATATTGGACTCAGGAATCATCACTTTCAAAGCGGCTGAAATCTGAATCTTTCCGACCTGAATTCCTGCAGCTGCCAGTTTTTGGAAGGTATCCGCCGGGTTTTCATAGACGATCGCGAAATGACACACGTCATAGCAGGCCTGAATATGAGTTTTGATCAGCTTTTCTGCCTCCACGGGAGAAATTCCAAGCTTTTCAGATAGAACCGATTTTCCTTTTGGTAAGAGCCAATTCTGAAAAAAGCTCACCAGTTCATCTGAGTTTTCCAGAATCCCGTCAGGTTCGGGCTCGATGTCCAAATGAAGTAGCTTTCCGGTTTCCTCATGAATTTTTGCCAATTCCTCTACCACCTCGATCAGGTGAAGAGTAGATTTTTCAATGGCTTCGTTTTTCGCTTTTTCGCTGGAAAACCAATGCCGATAAGAGAGCGGGGAAGTGGAGATTCCTCCTTCCATTCCTTCAGGAAGAAGCTGAGCCAAAATGTGAAAACTCCGAAGACTGTAATCCTTCCTTTCTGTAGTGGTCCAATCCGGGGTATGGACATTTTCTTTCACCTTGGTTCGGTGAAATCCACCATACGGAAAGCAATTCAGCGTAAAAACATAAGAGTTGGACTTTTTGAGCCATTCCTGAAACTCGCTCATCCGCTCGGGCCTCAGCAAAATCAGGGAAGCCTCATGGGAAAGACGGAGGCCAATTCCAAAAGGACCTTTATGTTTGAGTCGGTTTCTTACCTCTGGAATGTAGATTTTGAGGTTTTCGAAAGTCGCATCCCAAGTCTCCCCGGGATGGATATTGCTGCAATAGCTGAGGTGAAAGTCATGGATTTTCATAGGCTGAGAAAAAATCAGGATGCGTGAACGGCAGACTTTTTCTCTAACCTACGGAGAATTTCCCCCGATTTAAAGATCAAGTCATGATCCATTTCATGTACTTCCACTCCTTTACCCAACTTTTCCAGCAGCATGATGGTCAACTGACCGCCTAAGTGTTCTTGAAACTCTTTCAAGCCTTGGATCAGGTTTTCACCCTGCAGTTCCGGAGCGAAAAGCTCAAATCCCAGGGTATGCATCAAGTCAATGATGCGCTTGAAATCAGATTCAGAAATTCTTCCTTGCAAATAAGAATAGGCCGAATCTAAAGCAATTCCGATGGCAACTGCCTCTCCGTGTCGGATTCGGAAGTCACTCAATTTTTCCAGCTTATGTGCCGCCCAATGTCCGAAATCCAGGGGTCGGGAGCTTCCAAACTCAAACGGATCTTTTCCGGCAATATGATCCATGTGCATTTTGGCAGATCGGATGATATGGGTTTTCATAGGCTCCATTTCTCTGCGGGCCAGGGCTTCTCCCGCATTTTCTAACCATTCGAAAAAGCTCAAATCCTTGATCAAAGCCACTTTGATGGCTTCTGAGATTCCTGCTCTCCAATCCCGATCATCCAATGTTTTGAGGAAGTTGAAATCGTTCAAAACGGCCACAGGAGGAACAAACGTGCCGAGGTAATTCTTTTTGCCGAAGGCATTGACACTGTTTTTCACGCCAACTGCAGAGTCATTTTGGGACAAAACAGTAGTAGGAATTCGAATCAGTCGGATGCCCCTATGGGAAATAGCCGCAGCAAAACCCACCATATCCAGCACGGCACCCCCACCGATGGCTGCAATGTAGGAATGACGGTCGATCCCATAGACATGCGTGGCTTCGACGATCTTTTGGTATTCGGATTCCTCATTTTTGCAGGCTTCCCCACCGATCGCAATCATGGGTTCTGCAGCCAAGGTAAACACATCATCATGCGCAGAAGCATAGTTCTTCAACTCAGCGATCAAATTGGGATGGGCTTCAGCCACTCCGCTGTCGATCACAAAAAGAACTTTTGCAATACGCTCGCCACGAAGGATATTGGCAAGTATTTGATTTTCGGGATCAAATAGATTCTCGGTAAAAGCTACCGGGTAGCGAAAGGGAACCGAAAAGGACTGTTCGAGAATCGTATTCATGGCAAGATAGCAATAGGTTATTCGGGACTTCTTTCAAGACAAATTGTGAAAGAAATAGGTTTAAATCGGGCCTAGGTTACAGCAAATTTTTTGGCTAACCAAAGGGAAATAGGAAGAAGCAGCAAAACGATGATTCCAATGGGCCAACCGGAAAACGCAGAAGCCAAGGAAGCATTTACAATAATCAGCGAGATTACCGCGGCTTTCACGGATTTACCAATGAATTTGGGTTCTTGGGTTCGGATCGCTTTGGCCAAAGGTGGAAAGATCATATAGCCAAGCAAAGCTAAAAAAGGAATCACCTGTATGTATCCCGGACTCTCCAAATAGGCCAAGCCAAAAATGGCCACGAAAATAGAGGCGTACATTCCGCCTCCGGCGAAGAGCGCTTTTCGGTTTTTCCCATGCACCTCTCCACGGCTAATCATAGTGATGGCCGCTACATAGATCAGAGGCAAAATGCCGATTGGCCAGATTTTTTCCAGCACTTCAGGAGC
>VFQM010001164.1_pt1 | contig 24171 bp, 25 predicted proteins | sample 3512391 | NCBI WGS metagenome assembly VFQM01 (sample SAMN10412369, study PRJNA504923) | tailings metagenome | isolation source: Replicate 1 from Balatoc abandoned mine | place: Philippines | reverse complement strand
TGGAAAACCTTGGGACAAGTCGCTTCATTGCGCTTGACTTCGAAGACGGTTACTCACGCCGCGCAGCAGGTCAGGGTGAAAGCTGGGCACCATGTGTGCGCCACGCTGCTGTGCCAGCTGCATGGCGTGCTCACGCGCTTCCTGAAAATCGTCGCCGTGCTCGATGAGGGTGACGCCCAGCGCGCGCATGGCGGCGTTCTTCTCCACCGAGTTGCCACGCGGCACGACGATGGTGCAGGCCACGCCGTGGCGGCGCGCGGCCCAGCCCATGCTTTGGCCGTGGTTGCCGCGGGTGGCGCTGATCACTTCCTGGGGCAAGCGACCACGCTGCGCGAGCTGGTCAAAGTAGGTCAGGCCGCCGCGGATCTTGAACGCACCCACGGGCGTGTGGTTCTCGTGCTTGAGCCAGCAGTCGGTGCCCAGTCGCTGGCTCAGCAGTGCCCAGCGGTACTGGGGCGTGGGGGCGAAGTCGCGGTACACCACCTGGGCGGCGGCTTCGATGTCGGCCAGGGTGGGCAGCAAGGGGGATGGGTCGATGCGGGCGTTCATGCGGCAGCTTTCTGGGGAATGAATGACGACAGGGTGACGGGGCCCTGCGGTGTGGTGAGTTGCGCCGCGAGCCGGGGCGCATCGCCCGCAGTGATGGCGACATGGGGTGCCACGCCGATGGCTTCACACGCTGCCCGCAGGGTGGCCGCCTGTGGGTGCTGCAGCGTGAGCTGCTGCAGTTGCACGCCACTGGCAGGCAGGCTGTCGCAGGGGTGTGTGGCGCCCCACTGGATGAGCGTGGGCAGGCAGCCGTCCATCAGGCGCAGGCCGTCTTCGCGCACGGTGATTTGCCACTGCAGCAGGCCATTCGGCGTGGAGCGGCTGGCGGAGATGGTTGCGCCACGCTCAATGCTCAGTGCTGTCAGCGCGGCATGGCTGGCGGCCACATCAGGCACGCTGGCCACCCAGTGGATGAGCTGCGGACCGTGCTGCGCCACCTGTTGCTGCAGCGTTGCATCATCCATATCAAACCAGCGTCTAGCGCCCGCTGGTAAAGCGCTGGTAGCTACTGAATTAATAGCAATAATTTCAAGGTAGGCGCGGGGGTGGCCAGGGCTGCTGATGTTGAAAATGCGGTTGTGCGTGCCCATCAGCGGGTGCTCGCCACCGGCCGTGGGGGTGATGCCCAGCGTGCGCTGGCACCAGTCCACGCCGCCCGCCAGGTCAGCCGCAAACACCACGAGGTGGTCCACGCAGGGGCCTTGTGCGGTGGTGGTCTCGTTCACAGCAGCACCTCGCCCGCCATGCAGGTCACGCTGTGGCCGCCCACCCAGATGGTGTCGCCCTCTTGCTGCACATGCACGCGCCCCGCGCGGCCCAGGCAGGTGCCCTGGCTGGCCACATACTGCGCAGGGGCCAGGCCCGCGCCGATGAGCCACTGGGCCAGTGCGGCGTTCAGGCTGCCCGTCACGGGGTCTTCGGCCAGACCGTTGTTGCCAGGGAAGAAGGCGCGCACTTCAAACGCGATGCCGTCCGCATCGCTGCTGCCCACCACGCCCACCTTGCCACGCGGTGCGGAGGCTCCGCTTCCTGCTGCAGGCCCCACCACGCCCACGTCCAGACCGGCGAGGATGGCAGCGTCTGGCTTGAGCGCCAGCACCTGCGCGCTGCTCGCCAGCAGCACGGCGCGCCAGCCGGGGCCGTTGTCGCACCAGGCGTGCTGCACGATGTCTTCCCGCGCCACGCCCAGGCCGCGTGCAATCAGGGCCACGTCGGCCTCGTCCAGCGGGCCGCTGCGGCGCAGCGGTGGCGCGGCAAATGCCAGCAGATCGCCCTGCTGGCGGATGTTGACCAGGCCCACGCCGCATTCCTGCACGATGCGGCCCGCCACTTGCGGCTGGCCGCCCGCCTTCAGCCAGGCGTGGCAGGTGCCCAGCGTGGGGTGTCCGGCAAAGGGCAGTTCGCCAGCGGGGTAGAAGATGCGCACGCGGTAGTCGGCGCCAGCGGCTCGGCCCTCGGGCGTGGGGGGCAGCACAAAGGTGGCCTCAGACAGGTTGGTCCAGCGGGTGAACTGCTGCATCTCTTCGGTGGAGAGGCCTGTGCCGTCCAGCACCACGGCCAGGGGGTTACCACGGTAAGCGGTGGCGGTGAACACATCAACTTGCTGGAAGGGGCGCTGGTGCATGGGGTGAACTCCTGAAAAGGGGGGAATGGGCGCACGCCAGGGGCTGGCCTGCCGGTGGGCAGGGGCCATGGCAATCGTTGTGGGGTGGGGCCAAGGCCCCGTGGGTCTCACCCGCTGGGGGGAGCGTTCAGTGTGTTGATTGGGACAGACGTCACAGCAGCGCAGTCCCTTCGATGCAGGTCACGGTGTGGCCGCCCACCCAGACCTGCCCCTGGGCATCCTGGCGGATGTACACCCGGCCAGCCCGGCCCAGGCATTCGCCTTGCGCCACCAGGTAGCGGGTGGGGGCCAGGCCTTCGCCAATCAGCCACTGCGCCAGGCTGGCGTTGAGGCTGCCAGTCACCGGGTCTTCCGGGTTGCCCATGGGGGCGGCGAAGGCGCGCACCACAGCGCCGGGGCGTTCGGGGTTGGCACCTGCGTCGGGGGCAATGTGGATCACGCCCACGTCCTGCCCCAGGTCTTTGAGGCGGGCATGGTCGGGCGTGAGGCCGAGCACGGTGTCAGCGCTGTCCAGCAGCAGGCCCAGCCACACGGGGCCGTTGTCCAGCAACTGGGTGGCCCGGATCTGGTGAGGCCGCAACCCCAGCGCGCTGGCCACCAGCGGCACCAGGGCCGGGCTGGGCTTGCTGCGTTGCAATGGCGGTGCGGCAAAGGCCAGGGTGTCGCCCTGGTGTTCGATTTGCACCAGGCCCTGTGCAGACTCTTGCACCACCAGGCCGGGTACGCGCGGCGTGTGGCCTTGCTGCAGCCAGGCGCGGCAGGTGCCCAGCGTGGGGTGGCCGGCAAAGGGCAGCTCGCCCCTGGGCGAAAAGATGCGCAGCCGGTAGTCGGCCCCGGCCGCATGGCCCGCTGCCGTGGGCGGCATCAGAAAGGTGGTTTCCGACAAGTTGGTCCAGGCGGCAAAGCGGCGCATGTCGGCGTCGCTCAGGCCCTGCGCGTCCAGCACCACGGCCACCGGGTTGCCGAAGCCGGGGTGGTGGCTGAAGACGTCGATCTGGCGAAAAGGACGTTGCTGCATGAGAGGCTCCGTTCACCGTGGGCGTGGTGGCTACGACAGCTTACGCCAGAGGCTGGTCCAGCACCCCTCTGGCACCGGGGCGGGTGCTGACGGCGCGGTACCAGCGCTCCAGCGCCGGGCGCGCGGGGCGTTCCTGCGGCAGCCCCCACCAGCGGTGCATTTCGCAGCCGATGGGAATGTCTGCCATGGTGAAGTGCTCACCCGCCATGAAGGGCGAGCGGGCCAGGTGCTGCTCCAGCAGGTCCAGCAGGGGCTCGGTGGCGGCCACCGACGCCGCAATCAGCGCGCTGCTCCGCTGCGCGGCCGGTGTGCGTATCCACTGGATGAAGGCATCGCGCCCTGCGGGGTTCAGCGTGGTCTGCTGCCAGTCCATCCACTGCTCGGCCACAAACCGGGCGGGCAACTCCTCAGGGTAAAGCTTGCCTGCCGAATGCCTTGCGCACAGGTAGCGCACGATGGCGTTGGATTCCCACAGCACCAGGCCGGTGTCGTCGTCTTCCATCAGCGGCACCAGTCCGTTGGGGTTGCGCTGCAGGTAGGCCGCTTCGCGCACCAGGCCGAACTGCCCGCCTGCATCGGTGCGCTGCAGGGGCAGCCCCAGCTCTTGCGCGGCCCACACCACCTTGCGCACATTGATGGACGACAGGCGACCCCAAAGCCTCAGCATGCTGGATCAGCCCTTGTGCTCACGGATGGCAGCAGCCAGCGCGGCGATGCCGGTGGCGATCTGCTCGACCGTCGAAGTCACGAACGACAGGCGCAGCGTGCGCTGGTCTGCGTTGTCGGCATAGAAGGCGGCGCCGGGCACAAAAGCCACGTTGAGCTCCACCGCCTTGGGCAGCAGCTCGATGGCGCTCATGCCTTCCGGCAGGCGCACCCACAGGAACATGCCGCCATCGGGGCGGTTCCAGTGCACGCCCAGGCCTTGCATTTCCTTGTCGAGCGCGGCCAGCATGGCTTCGCACTGCTGCTTGTACAGAGCGCGGATGGTGGGCACATGGCGGTCCAGGAAACCGCCCTTCATCACTTCGGCCACCAGGCGCTGGTTGTAGCCGGGGGTGTGCAGGTCGGCCGCCTGCTTGGCTTGCAGCAACTTGGGGTACACGGCCTTGGGTGCCACGATGTAGCCCAGGCGCAGGCCAGGGGCCAGCACCTTGGAGAACGAGCCCATGTAGATGCAACCCTCGGGGTTGCGGGCCGTGAGCGGCGCGGGTGGCGGGTTGTCGAACCACAGGTCACCGTAGGGGTTGTCCTCCACCAGCGGCAGGTTCAGCTCGGCAGCGGCTTTCACCAGCTCGGCGCGGCGAGCGTCGCTCATGGTGCGGCCGGTGGGGTTCTGGAAGTTGGGCAGCACATACAGGAATCGCGCTTTGTCTGCGCCGGTGCCCACCTTGGCTTTCAGGTCGTCGATCAGCACGCCTTCATCATCGCTGGCTACCGACACCACGGCGGGCTCCATGGGGGTGAAGGCCTGCAGGGCACCCAGGTAGGTGGGCGTTTCGACCAGCACGCGGCTGCTTTCGTCGATCAGCACCTTGGCAATCAGGTCCAGCGCCTGCTGTGAGCCGGTGGTGATCAGGATCTGATCGGGGTCCACATTCCAGGGCAGGAAGTCGGCAATCGCCTGGCGCAGGGGCGCAAAGCCTTCGCTGGCTGCGTATTGCAGGGCGGCGGGGCCATCGTTGGCCAGCACGGCGGCCGAGGCTTCGGCAAAAGCTGATACCGGGAAAGTCTTGGGCGACGGCAGGCCGCCAGCCAGGCTGATGATGCCGGGCTTTTCCGTGACCTTCAGGATTTCGCGGATGACCGAGGGGTTCATGCGCTCGGCGCGGCGCGCCAGGGTCCAGTTCGTCATGTCATTGATCTCCAGGTAGGTGTTGTATGCAATGGTATCGGGGCCATGTCAGGAGAACCGCTTGCCCGCCACCACGGTGGCGACAACGGCGACGGCAAAGCCCAGGGTGACCAGGTCGAGCGACTCGCCCAGCAGCAGGGCGGCGGCCAGGATGGAAAGAAAGGGCTGCAGCAGCTGCGTCTGGCTCACGCGCAGGGCGCCGCCCAGGGCCAGCCCCCGGTACCAGGCGAAGAAGCCGGCCCACATCGAGAACACGCCCACATACAGAAAGCCACCCCAGGCCGAGGGCGCCACGGGATGGCTGGGCCACAGCCACAGCGTGGCGGGCAGGGAGACGGGCAGCGCCATCAGGCACACCCAGCAGATCACGCGCTCGGCCCCCAGCGCGGGTGTGATGCGTGCGCCGTGGATGTAGCCCACGGACGCCGCCACCACTGCGCCGACCAGCAGCGCATCCGCCGCCTCCAGGCTGAACAGGCCGTGGCCCTGCTGCCAGCCGCGCAGCAGCGAGAACGCCACCACCAGCAGGCTGCCCAGCACCGCGAAGAGCCAGAACCCCAGGCGCGCCCGCTGGTGCAGCACCAACGCGGCCACGGCCGCCGTCACCAGCGGCAGCAGCGCCGTTACCACGGCCGCGTGGCTGGCCGTGACGCTGCGCAGCGCAAACGCCAGCAGCAGCGGGTAGCCCAGCGCATTGCCCAGCACGGCCCAGCCCAGGTGCCGCCACTGCTGCGGCTGAGGGCGCGGCGAGCGCGTGGCCAGCAGAAACACCGCCGACAGCAGCCCCGCCAGCGCGGCGCGGCCCACGGTGACGAACCAGGGCGAGAGCTGGGGTTGCTCTGACGTGCCGGTGGCCAGGCGCGTGGCGGGCAGGGTGACGGCGAAGATCGCCACGCCCAGCACGCCGAGCCACAGGCCCAGGGTGCGGTCGCGGTGCGAGGAGGGCGTGTTCATAGAGTCAGCATCCAGACAGCGGTGGCCACCAGCACCAGCGCCAGGGTGCGGTTGAACCACAGCAGGCGAGCACCCTCCGACAGCCACTGGCGCAGCAGGGAGCCCAGCAGCGCATAGACAAAGTTGCTGCTGAAGGCAAACGCCACCATCACGCAGCAGATGATGGCCAGGCGCTCACCCGGGTTGGTGGCCGGCTGCCCGGCTGCGTTGACCACCCAGCCCGCGCTGAGCGTGAGGGCCAGCATCCAGGCCTTGATGTTCACGAACTGCAGGCCCACGCCTTGCCAGAAGGTCACCTGCAGGCGGCTGCCGTCCACCTCGGCAAGCTGCCCGGCGCGGCTGAGCTTCCAGGCCAGCCACAGCATGTAGGCCACGCCCATCAGCGTGACCGTCCAGCGCAGCGCGGGAACGCCGGTGATGAGGGCCCCCAGGCCCAGGCCGCTGCCCAGCATCAGCAGCGTCCAGCCCGTGGGCACGGCCAGGCAAAAGCGCAGGGCGCGCTTGAGGCCCAGGTTGGCGGCCAGCGCGGTGGACAAGGTGGTGTTGGGGCCCGGCGAAAAGCTCATGGCGGTGCAAAACAGCAAAAGGGCGGTGAGTTCGGCGGTGCTCATGCAATAGGCGGTGCGGGCGGGTGTTGCGGGGGGGGGGTATGGCTGTCCAATGTAATCGGATGTACCGATACACTACCCATACAGTTCAGCAGCGCAGTATGCAAACTGTATTGTTGGCTGTGCCAGTACACGGCACAGCGCCTTGCCCGGAGACCCGCCATGTTGATGAAGTCGTCCACCCAGTCGCTGACCGAGCAGTTGTCGGAGCGCTTTGCCGAGCGCATCCGCAATCGGCTGCTGGCCCCGGGCGCGCGCCTGCCGTCGGTGCGCCAGTGCGCTGAGCAAAACGGCGTGAGCCCGTCCACCGTGGTGGCGGCCTATGACCAGCTGCTGGCGCTGGGGCTGGTGGAGGCCCGCAAGAACCGGGGCTTCTTCGTGCGCGACAGCGGCGGCGCGGCCACCGCCGCCGGAGCCGATGCCCGCACCGTGGACCCGACCCTGGAAAACGCCGCCGCCAACTGGAGCACCGCCCACTGGTTTGCGGCGCGCGCCGCCGGGCGCGCGGGGCGGGGCGTGTCGCCCGTGAACGCCACGGCCCTCATCCGGGGCATGTTCCACAAGATCAGCGACAAGCCCCAACCTGGCATGGGCGTGTTTCCGCCGCCGTGGCTGGAGTCCACCTTCATGCCGGCTGCGGTGCGCAAGGTCACCAACTCGCGCAGCCTGCAAGATTTTTCGCTGCAATACGGCGAGCCGCTGGGCGATGCGCACCTGCGCCGCCTGCTGGCCAAGAAGCTCTCCACCCTCAACGTGCACACGGTGCCCGAGCACATCATCACCACCGTGGGGGCCACGCATGCGCTGGACATCGTGAGCCGCACCCTGCTGCGCCCTGGTGACCCGGTGATGGTGGAGGAGCCTGGCTGGGCGGTGGAGTTTGCGCGGCTGGCGGCCCTCGGTATGCGCATCCTGCCCGTGCCGCGCCGTGCCGATGGGCCAGACCTGGAGGTGATGGCACGCTACTGCGAAGTGCACCAGCCCAAGCTGTACGTGAGCGTGAGCGTGTTCCACAACCCCACGGGCTACTGCCTCAGCCCGGGCAGCGCCCACCGCGTGCTGCAGTTGGCCAACCAGCACAACTTCCACGTGGTGGAGGACGACACCTACAGCCACATCGCGCCAGAGCACGCCACGCGCCTCACGGCGCTCGATGGTCTGCAGCGCACCATCTATGTGAGCGGGTTCGCGAAGATTCTTGCCCCCAACTGGCGCATTGGTTACCTGGCGGCCCCGCCGAATCTGGTGGAGCCCCTGCTCGACACCAAGCTGCTGGCCACTCTCACCACCCCTGCCTTGCTGGAAAAAGCCCTGGCCCTGTGCATTGAGCAAGGGCAGCTGCGCCGCCATGCCGAGCGCATCCGTACCCGGCTGGATGCCGCCCGGTCACGCAGCGTCAAGCTGGCGCTGCAAGCCGGCTGCACTTTTGCGGCAGAGCCGGTGGGCCTGTTCGGCTGGGTCGATACGGGCGTGGACACCGACGCCCTGGCCCAGCGCATGCTGGACGAGGGCTACTTGCTGGCCCCCGGCGCGCTGTTCCATGCCGAGCGCAAACCCAGCACGCTTATGCGCATCAACTTTGCCACCACGCAGGAAGCGGCCTTCTGGCAAATCTTCCAGCAGGTGGTGGCAGCGATGAAGTGAGCGGCTGAGCGCAGAGCCGCGAAACAGGCGCTTGGCGCGCGGATGGCCGTCGCCTCGGTGTCTTTTGCAGGCTTTCTCGCCACCCAGGTGCGGTTTTTTTGAACAAAACACCCTTGCAGCGCTTTATTTATAAGCGCAAGCAGCTATCAATAACGTAGCAATTCAAGCGTCAATACGCCACGGTGAAGCGCTGCTGCAGGTGGCGTGGAGCCTCCAGCTCGTCCACGATGGCCACTGCCAGATCGGCCACGCTGATCTTGCCGGGCTGGTCGCCGTTCATCAGGGGGGATTCCGTGCCCAGGCGGTAGTGGCCCGTGCGCTCGCCGGGCTCCAGCAGGATGGCGGGTGAGAGGAAGGTCCATTGCAGGGTGGATTCCTGGCGCAGCAGGTTCAGCGCTTCGCGGGCGGCCAGTGCGCCGTTTTTCCATTCGGCCGGGAACTGGGGGGTGTCCACCAGCTGCACGCCTGGCGCCACATACAGGCTGCCTGCGCCGCCCACCACCAGCAGGCGCTGAACGCCAGCGGCCTTGACGCCCGCCGTGATGGCGCGGCTGCCCCGCAGAAATTCGTCGTGCAGGTCGGGATGCGTCCAGCCTGGGTTGTAGGCGCTGGCCACCGCGTTCACCCCCCGGACGGCCTGGGCCACCTGCGCGGCGTCTGTTGCGTTTGCCTGCACCACGGTCAGGCCCTCGCGCAAAGGAAGCTTGGCCGGGTCGCGGGCCAGGGCCGTCACGCGGTGGCCGCGTTGCAGCAGTTCATTCAACAATGCGGTGCCTACAAAGCCGGTGGCGCCAATCAGTGCGATGTGCATGGTGTGTTCCTGCAAGGGGAGTGAAGATGCTGCAAGCTTATTTTTGATGCTGCGCTTGCGGTAGAGGGTTGAAAATGCTTTGTCTTTGAAGCGCTGCTTCAAAATCAAGCCTTTGAACAGGCTCACTGCGGCAGGAGGATGTGTTGGACGATCTCAAGCGGATGGCGGTGTTTGCCAGCGTGGTGCAGCATGGTTCGATGACGGGCGCGGGCCGGGTGCTGGGCATGAGCCCGTCAGCGGTCAGCCAGCAGGTGCGGCAACTGGAGCGGGAAGGGGGCGTGACGCTGCTGCACCGCTCCACCCGCAAACTGGCTTTGACCGAAGCAGGCCAGCGTTATCACGCCCAGTGCGCAGCCATGTGCGCGGCAGCCGAGCAGGCGCGGGCCGAGCTGGCGGCCGCGCGCGATGCGCCCAGTGGCGAGCTGCGCATGTCGGCCACCGTGGGCTTTGCGCGGCATGTCTCCCCGGCTCTGGGCGCGATGCTGGCGCAATACCCCTCGTTGCGGCTGCGGTTGCTGGTGGACGATGCTCCCATTGATCTCATCAACGCCCGGGTGGACCTGGCGGTGCGCTTTGGCCGCCTGGCCGATTCGACCTGGGCGGCACGCAGGCTGGGGGCGCTGGAATGGTGGCTGTGCGCCTCGCCCGAGTATCTGGACCGGCATGGCAACCCCGAAACGCCAGATGCCCTGCTGGCCCATGGCTGGCTGGGCTTAGCACGCGAAGGGGCGGGCCTGCTGCTGGACCTGAGGGGCCCCGAGGGCGCGGCCCGCAGCCTGCGGGTGGAGCCGCGCATTGTGAGCAACAACCAGTTGTCCATCCAGCAGATGTGCGAGGCAGGCCTGGGTGTGGCGCTGATGGGCAGCCTGGATGTGCAGGACGCGCTGGCATCAGGCCGCCTGGTGCGGCTGTTGCCGCAGTGGACCATGGGCACCCTGGATATCTGGGCTGTGACGCCCCAGCGGGATGCGCAGCCTGCCAAGGTGCGGCAGGCCATTGCGGCCTTGCAGCGCTATCTCGTCACCCAGCCGGGTGTGCTGGAGTAGTGGGTGCGGGCTGCGGGCAGATCGGTGCAGATCAGCCTGGGTCACACCCCTCAACGGGGAGGGGCCGGGCGTTCCACTTCCAGATCGGACAGCACCCGCAGCAGTGCGCGGTTGACCTCCTCCAGGTCCATCTCGTGCTCTTCGCACAGGCGGCGGATCACGCTGGCGTCGTCGTTTTCCAGCGCGCAGGCCATTTGCAGGCTGGGTGCGTAGGGGCCGGTGTGCAGCACCGTGGCGTCGTAAATGCGTTCCGACAGCGGGATGCGGCGCAGGATCGTGCCCAGGGGCTCGCGCAACAGTTCATCCATTTGCGACAGCAGTGCGCACAGGTAAATCTCGCGCCGCAGTTCGTTTTCCACGCCGGGGTTGAGCAGCAGTGTGGTCAGGCGCGCACGCATCACCATTGACTCGCGGATGGGCTGCATGTTGGGCTCGGTGCTGGAGTGGGGCAGCTGGTCCGACAGCCAGTGCTGAATGGACTCGTACCCCATCATCACCATGCCCCGGCGCAGAGAGTCGATGCCGGTGCGCAGGCCCAGGGCTGCCGAGTTGGTGTAGATCATGAAGCGGTAGGACAGGATCGGGTCCTCGCTCATGATGTCTTCAAACGTCTCCAGCGACTGCTCGTGGTCGATCGCCTTCATCAGCCGGTGAATGACCGCGTGTGACGGCTGCTGCGGCGTGTGCCGCATGCTGTAGAGCACGTCTTCCGTGGGCCAGCCGGCCAGCGCCAGCGCGTTGTTGTCCAGGCAGTGCTCCATCAGGGCACGGCTGGCCACGTTCTCATACATCTGCCCTGCCAGGATGGGGCTGATGTTGCGTGGTGGTAGCTTGGGGGCGCCGGGCTGTTGTGGTCCGCGCTGCAGTGCGGCAATGGCGTCTTCGGCGCGCAGGGTGAGCAGGCTGTTGTCAAAGCAGCGCGCCACTTCGGCGGGTGGTAGGTTGGCAATCTCGCCACGCCACACCAGCTTGAGCCCCCGCCGATGGGCTGCGCGCACCTGGTTGAAGATGGTGGAATCGTTCAGCCAGTCGCCGCGCACTTCAATCCACGGGCTGCCGCGCGGCGCGCTTTCCAGCAGGCTGGAGAGCAGCTGGTGCGTTTGGGGCGAGATCAGCAGCGGCGGAGAACTGGCCGACCACAGCTCTGCCAGGGTGCGCAGCAGGTGGCCTGCGTCTAACAGCAGGGAGGACTCGTTGTGCACATACAGCTGCACGCCAGCCAGCTTGCGGGCGCGGTTCCACAACGGGCGGTAGCCCAGAATCAGACTGCCTAGGACGGATTGGACCATGTGCTCTCAGGCGGTGCGGCTGGCATCTGGGGCCCGGCGCACTGCGCGGGACGGAACGCTAGCCGATGTAGTTGAACAGCGAAAGCTTCTGAACCGACGCATAGGTCTGCAGCGCGGCCTGGTAGCCCGTCTGCTGGTTCTGGAAGTCCGAAATGCCTTTGATCATATCCAGATCCTCGGCCCGCGAACGGTCTGCCTCCAGCTGTTCTGACCGCTTGCTCTGGTCTCCCGTGATGCGGTCTGCGCGGTTGAGTAATTCGCCCGCATAGCCGCGCATGTTGTGCATGCGTTCCAGACCCCTGTCGATGTTGGCTAGAGCCTGGCCCACGGCCTGCGTGGCAGCGTTGTTGTTGGCTGCACCGCCAATGCCCTTAATGGCGCTGTCGATGGTGCTGAACAGGCTGGGGCTAGGCTGCAGGCTGATGGTGTCGCCGTTGGCGGGTGAATAGGCCAGGCTGCCGTCGGCCTGCTTGGCAGGCGAGGCATTGATGGTGAAGGACAGACCGGGCACGTTGACTGCGGGGTTGGTCGCGGCAGATATTTCGATGCTCAGCGGCTTGTCGGTCGGAAAGTCAGGCACCGTGACGGGGGCCGATGAAGTACCTAGGGTGAGGTCTTGAATGGTGTACGTGGCCGTGGCCGTGCCGGGCGTGGCGCCGGGGCCCACGGCGCTGAACACGATCTGGTAGTTGTTGCCCGTGACGGCACCGGGGTTTACCGGGGTGAGGGCGCTGGTGGTGAGCGTGCGGTTGCCGGGGATGGTGCTCACGCTGGCGGTGTAGGCGCCGTCGCGCTGCGGATCGAACATGAAGGCCGAATGGCCGTCCAGCGTGTTGGCGATGGAAACCCCTGTGTTGCTGCTTTGCCCCGGCTGGCCCTTGAACTCGTAGTCGGGGTTGCCAGGCAGCGGTCCCAGAAACGGGCTGACCGCGCTGCCCAGGGCGCCCAGCAAGGGGATGCCGTTGGTGTCCTTACGGTTGGCCACATCGGAGAGCTGCTCGCGCAGGCTCTGCAATTGGTTGGCGATGGTCATGCGGTCTTCGGGCTTGAGGGCGCCGTTGCCCGCATTCACGATCAGCTGGCGAATTTCCTGCACCAGATTGACGGCGTCACCCATGGTGGATTCCGCCTGGGCAATCGCGTTGCGCTGGTTTTCCAGGGCACGCTGCTCGGTCTGGATGCGGCTGATGCGGGTCAGCGCGCGTTCAGCCTGGGCGGCCGACACGGGGTCGTCGCTGGCACGCACCACACGCTTGCCTGAGGTCAGGTTCTCCTGCAGGTTGACGAGCGACGTCTGCCGCGCCGACACGTTGCGGATGGTGTTGTCATACATGTTGGCTGTGCCAACGCGAAAGATCGTATTGCTCATGTCAGACTCCTTCGGAGTGCATCAGAGGCGGCCTCATCGGCCCAGGTTCTGGATCAGCGTGTCAAAGACACTCTGCGCAATTTGCAGCATCTTGGCCGATGCCTGGTAGGCCTGCTGGTACTGCAGCAGCTTGGCGGCTTCTTCGTCCAGGTTCACGCCCGACACCGCCGTGCGATCGTTTTCCAGGTTCACCGCAATCGACTTCGACAGATCGGAGGCAAACAGCGCGCTCTGCGTGCGCGTGCCCACCTGGGCCATGGCGCTGGCGTAGCCGTCGCTGAGGGTGGATTCGTCGAACATCTTCACGTCACGCAGATTCATCAGCGCTGTGGCGTTGCCGGCGTTGCGGGTGTAGTTGTCGCCGTATTTCGGATCGAGGGCGTTGCCCACGGTGACGGTGTCGTCCGTCTTGGGGGTACCTTTGAGGGTGATTTCCCAGCCGTCGATGACGATGGGCGTGCCCGACGTGTAGGACAGGCCCGTGGTGCCTGAGGGCGGGGTGGTGGAGCCGGTGACGCTGTAGGTGGTGGGCGGGCCTGCGTTGAAGGTGAGCTGCACGCCAGAGGGGATGGGCGGGGCGGTGAAGCCGCTCTTGGCCGTGAGGCCGGACAGCTGCAGTGTGCCGCCATTGGACGGGTCCATGGCCGCGTTCACGGGGTTGGCCGCAGCCAGATCGCGGGGCGAGTACACCAGTGCCTTCATATCGCTGGCTGCTGTGCTGAAGGGCTTGAACAGCATGCGTTCGCCCGCCACGCCGGTGGTGGTGAGGTTGAAGGTCAGCCCGTCGATCTGCATGCTGGCCAGGTTGGCCGAGTCGGTGAAGGCGGTGGCTTTGCCGTCAGACAGGCGCACCACCTGCCCGGCGGGCGGGGTGGTGAAGCGGATTTCGTAGTCGGACGCGGCGAACTTGGTGGGGTCGCCGAAGGTGACGTTGCCCACTGCCGAGCCGTTGGTGGAGCCCGGCATGCTGGTGGGCAGCGAGAACAGGTCGTTGCCGAGCTGACGGTCGAGCGTGAGGCCCTGGTTTTGCTGCTCGTTGAGCGCCATGCCGATGGCCATGGCCATGCGCCCGAGCAGGTTGCGGCCTTCGGCCAGGTCGGTGTTGTTGAACTTGAGCAGGCCCGAGACGCTGCCGCCGCCCAGGGTGCTTTCGTCGAGTTCGATGGAGGGCGCGCCCGGCCGGTTGAAGAACAGCTTGAGCTGGCCGCTGGCGGGGAAGGTGGTGGAGTCGCCCACCGAGACCTGGGTGGCGGTGGTGCCCAGAACCAGCGGCTGGCTGCCGCCCATGAACAGGCCCACGGTGCCGTCGTCGGCAGGGATCTGGGTGGTCTGTACGTACTGATTGATCTCGCGAATGATCTGGTCGCGCTGGTCCAGCAGGTCGTTGGGCGTTTGCCCGTTGCCGGTGGCGCGGGCGATTTGCTCGTTCACCGAGGCCATTTGCTGGGCCAGGTTGTTGATGGTGTTGGCGCTATTTTGCAGCTGTTCGGAGACAGCGTCCTGGATCTCGTTGATGCGGTCGGCCGAGGTGCGCATGCGCGATGCGGTTTCGTCCATGCGTGTGAGCACCAGGGTGCGCGCAGACAGGTCGGTGGGGGCAGCCACCACGTCCGAGAACGCGTTCATCATGTCGTTGATGGCGGCGCCCAACCCCGTGGGGCCGCCGCTGAAAATCTCCTGCAGCTGGCTCAGCCGCTGCGCGCGCACCGTATCCCCAGCGCTCACTGATCCCGCCGCTGCGGCCTGGCGGGTGAGCAATTCGCTCTGGTTGCGCAAGATGGTGCGCACATCCACCCCTTGCCCGATGTAGCCCGCGCCCGAGAATTGCCCCTGCACGGTTTGCAGTGCCACGGACTGGCGCGAATACCCGGGGGTGTTGACGTTGGCAATGTTGTTGCCAGCCGTCTGCAAGGCCACCTGGTTGGCCATCAGGGCGCGAGCGCCGACGTTGAGCAGTCCCATGATTTACACCGCTTCCATCATGCTTGCGCCTTCTGGGCCCGCAGTGCGCTCTGAATGGCACCGCTGAGTTTTCTGGCGTATTCGGGGTCTGTGGCGTAGCCCGCCTTCTGAAGTTCGGCGGCATAGGCCACGGCAGAGCCGGTCCGGGCCGTGGCCTGGGCTTTTTCGTAGCGGGGGTGGTCGGTGATGAGCCGGGCGTAGTCGCGGAACGAATCTTCGTACGAGTCGTAGGCGCGGAACTTGGCCACCACCTTGCGGGGCACGCCGTTGATGTATTCGGTGGTGGTGACCTCGGCCACCTTGCCCGTCCAGCCCTTGCCTGCCTTGATGCCGAACAGGTTGAACGAAGTGGAGCCGTCCTTGTTGCGGATTTCGCTGCGGCCCCAGCCGGTTTCGTGGCCTGCCTGGCCCAGCATGAAGCTGGCAGGAATGCCGCTTTCCTTGGCCACGGCTTCGGCCGTGCTGCTCAGGTGCTGCACAAAATCGTCACGCCCCTTGGGGGCGGGCGTGGTGGTGTTGATGGGGCTGACTGCCCCCTTGGTGGCCACGCCAGCGCGGCCCGTGACTTGCGGCAGGCTCAGCGTGGAAGGCACCGAGAAGGTGGGCTCTGCCACACCCATCTGGCGCGAGAGTTGCCGTGCAATCGCTTCCGACAAGCCCCCAGGCTGCCCAGACATCTGCACCGACAGTTGCTGGTCCAGCATGTCCGATCCCAGGTCGCCCTGGGCACCGTCGAGCAGGCCCGACTTCATGGTGGCCTCGCGCATGCTCTTGATCAGCTCGCGCATGAACAGCGACTCGAACTGCTTTGCGGCTTCCTTGGCCGCATCGGGGCTGTTTTGCCCCGCTTCCAGCTTGAGGTTGTTGAGCGAGCGTGTGTCCACCGCCAGCGCCTGGCGGGCGCTGCTGGGGGCGGACGAGGGCAGGGTCAGGGCCATGTCAGATCACCTCCAGCTCCGCGTTCAGAGCGCCAGCGGCCTTGATGGCCTGCAAGATGGCCAGCAGGTCTTGCGGTGTGGCACCCAGCTGGTTCAAGGCGCGCACCACATCGGCCAGTTGGGCCGAGGGCGGCATCTGGATGATGTTGCCGGGCTCCTGGTTGATGGTGATGTCGCTCTTTTGCGTGACCACCGTTTGCCCCTGCGACAGCGGATTGGGCTGGCTGATGACCGGGGTGGAACTGATGGTGATGGACAGGTTGCCATGCGCAATGGCGCACGAGCCCAGCGTGACGGCCTGGTTGAGCACGATGGAGCCCGTGCGGGCGTTGATGACCACCTTGGCCGTGGGCACGCTGTTTTCCAGGGGCAGCTCTTCCAGGTCGGCGATGAAGCCCACGCGGGCACCGGGGTCCTGAGGTGCGCGTACCTGCACGGTGCGGCCGTCAATGGCGGTGGCCAGGCCGTTGCCCAGCTTGGCGTTGATGGCTTGGGCCACCTTGCGGGCGGTCTGGAAGTCTGAGGCGTTCAGGCCCAGGTTGATGGTGTCGCTGTCATGCAGTGGCGTGGGCACGGTGCGCTCGACCTGCGCGCCCTGCGGAATGCGGCCAGCCGCGAGGTGGTTGATCTGCACCTTGCTGCCGCCTGCCGACGCCCCGGCGCCACCCACCACCAGGTTGCCCTGGGCCAAAGCGTAGACCTCGCCATCGGCACCGCGCAGCGGCGTGGTGATGAGGGTGCCGCCCTTGAGCGACTTGGAGTTGCCCATGGAAGACACGTTCACGTCCAGCATCTGCCCCGGCTGCGCAAACGCGGGCAACTGGGCGGTGACGATGACGGCTGCCACGTTCTTGAGCTGCAACTGCGAGGCCGTGCCCGGCGGCAGGGGGATGCCCATTTGCTGCAGGTAGTTGGACATGGCCTGCGTGGTGTAGGGCATCTGCGTGGTCTGGTCGCCTGTGCCGTCCAGCCCCACCACCAGACCATAGCCGGTGAGCTGGTTGCTGCGCACGCCTTGCACGGCCGCCACTTCCTTGATGCGCAATGCGTGCGCTGCAGGCGATGCCGCCGCCAGCACTGCGGCCAGCAAGAGCCAGAGTGCGCGCAGGCTGCGCGACCAAACGGAGTGGGACGAGGCTTTCATGGCTTCCATTGTGGTCGGCCATGGCAAGAACTAAAACCCAAAAAGAAGCCGGTTCACCGGTCTATTGCCTCGGATGGCGCTGCGCTGCTGGCACGCGCCCAGCGCATGCCCTGCGCGGAGAATTTCAATAAAAATGCCACCCGGCGCTTATGTATCAAGCGCGGGTAGCTATCAAAATATGAGTGATTGGCGGGGCCGGTGCTAGCGGGTGGCGCGACCACCATGGTGTGCCGCGCGCGGCCGCCGAGCCTTCATGCCGGCCCCGGCAGCGCGCGAAGCGACCGAAGCAGGCCCCGTTCAGAACGGTGTGACCTTGTTGAAGAAGCGGCCCAGCCAGCCCATGGCCTGGGCTTCGCTTTGCGCGCCCCGGCCACGCGATTCCACGCGCACATTGGCCACCTGGGTGGAATTGATGACGCTGCCCGGCTGCATTGCGCGCGGGTCGATGGTGCCGGAGAACCGCAGCACGTCCACGTTCTGGTTCACGCCAATCTGCTTTTCGCCCGCCACCACCAGGTGTCCGTTGGGCAGCACATCGATCACGGTGGCGGTGATGGAGCCCTGGAAGGTGTTGGCGCTTTCCGTGCCGCCCTTGCCCGAGAAGGTGTTGCCCGAGCTGGCGCCCAGGCTGAGCTTGTCGGTGAGGGTGGCCTTGGCGAATGGCAAGGCCGTGACGCCGCCGCTGACTTCGGAGCTGCGGTCTACTGTGGACGATGAAGCCTGCTTGGCGGTCACTGTCTCCACGATCTGGATGGTCACCAAATCACCCACCAGCCGTGCGCGCCGGTCTTCGAACGAAGGGCGGTAGCTGGCTGCGCTGTACAGGCTGCCGGTGGCGGGCGCAGGCGCAGCGCGGGGGGCGACGGTGAGTTGTAGCGGGGCCGTGGGCAGGATGTCCACCGGGGGCGGTGGCGACATGCTGGCGCAGCCGGTGGCCAAAGCCACCAGGGCGATGCTGGCGCTGACGGCCAGCGTTCTGCGTGCGGTGCCCTGGGTGCTGAGGGCCATCAGGGTGAATGCGGTGCGGTTCATGGCAGGCTTTCTTCAGGCGGCGCGGGCTCAGAGCTGGCTCAGCTTGGCCAGCATCTGGTCGGTGGTGGAGATGGCCTTGGAATTCATCTCGTAGGCGCGCTGCGTCTGGATCATGTTCACCAGCTCTTCCACCACGTTCACGTTGGAAGACTCCAGAAAGCCCTGCTTGATGATGCCCAGCCCGTTGGTGCCAGGCGTGCCCTGCTGGGGCTGGCCCGAGGCTGCAGATTCCTTGAACAGGTTTTGCCCGATGGGCTCCAGGCCGCCCGCATTCACAAACCCCGACATGGCCAGGTTGCCCAGAGGCTGGGGCTGGGTGTTGCCCGGCACGGTGGCGCTCACGGCGCCGTCGTTGCTGATGCTGATGTTGGTGGCGTTGGGCGGAATGGTGATGCCGTTGGCCACCGGCAGGCCACCCGAGGTGACCAGGCGGCCCTGGGCGTCCACCTTGAAGGAGCCATCTCGGGTGTAGCCGATGGTGCCGTCGGGCATGGTCACTTCAAAGAAACCGTTGCCGTTGATGGCCACGTCCAGACTGTTCTTGGACTCTTGCAGGCTGCCCTGCTCGAAGTTGCGGCCAATCGACACCGTGCGCGCACCCAGGCCCATGTGCAGCCCGGTGGGCAGCTGGTTTTGCTCTGTGGCGGCAGCGCCCACCTGGCGGTAATTCTGGTAGGCCAGGTCTTCCACGTTGGCAAAGTTGCGCTTGAAGCCGGTAGTGGAGACGTTGGACAGATTGTGCGAATGCAGATCGATGTTGGTCTGCTGCACGGTCATGCCGGACTTGGCGGTGTAGAGGGCGGTGAACATGGCGATTTCCTTGAGGGCGGTTCAGCGTGGGCGTGGGGCCGACGGTCAGCCGTTGAGGCTGAGCAGCTGGGCGGCTGATTTGTCGTTGGTTTCGGCCGTTTGCAGAAGCCGCATCTGTTGTTCGAACTGGCGGGAGGCTGCGATCATGCCGACCATGCTCTCCACCGGGTTCACGTTGGAGCCTTCGAGCGCACCGCTGAGCATGCGCGCTGCTGCATCGTTGGGCATGGGCTCACCCGAGGCGGTGCGAAACAGCCCGTCGTCGCCGCGCTTGAGCGGGTCTTCCGCCGTGGGAGAAGCCAGCTTGAGCCGGCCTACTGCAGCGGGCGGCTGGCCTGCGGCCTTGGCGGTGATGGTGCCGTCGGCACCCAGGGTCACTTCGGCGCCCTGGGGAATGTCGATGGGTGCGCCACCGTCAGACAGCACGGGCAGGCCCGAAGGCGTGACCAGCTGGCCCGCGGCCGAGACGTTGAACGAGCCCGCACGGGTGTAGGCCTCCAGGCCATCGAGCCCCTGCACGGCAAACCAGGCGTTGCCCATGGCCATGGCGTCCAGGCTGCGCCCGGTGGTCTTGGCGGGGCCAGCGGTGTTCAGGTAACCCGACGTGGCTTCCAGCGCGAACACGCGGGTGGTGGAGCCGTCGCCCTGCATCGGCACCGAGCGGAAGGTGGACATCTCTGCCCGAAAGCCGTTGGTGGACGCATTGGCCAGGTTGTTGGCCAGCACCGACTGCCGGTGGGCAGCGGCGTTGGCACCTGTCATGGTGGTGTAGATGATGCGGTCCATAACGCCATGTTCCTTTCAGTTCCCTGCGATCCCGCACGCCGTCCACTGCGCATGCAGCTGGCGCGGCCCAAGCCAGCGCAGCCGCGCAAGGGCCTGAGCCGGCCGCACCGCCCCGCCGCGCTGGGTGCGTCCCGCTCCCGTAGCGCGCAGCGCGTAGAGAGAGGGGGAAGGCGCGAAGCGACTCAGGGGGTGTCTCATCTCAAGTTCACCAGGGTGGACAGCACCTGGTCTTGCGTCTTGATGGTCTGTGCGTTGGCCTGGTAGGCGCGCTGGGCGGTTATCATGTTGACCAGCTCTGCCGTCAGGTCCACGTTGGATTCTTCGAGCGCACCAGAGCGCAGCGAGCCGAAGTTGCCGGCGGTGGCCGCGCCCTTGACGGGTTGGCCCGACTCGAAAGTTTCCACCCAGTTGTTCCCGCCAATCGAGGCCAGCCCCTGGGTGTTGCGGAAACTGGCCAGCGCCAGCTGCCCTTCGGCACGGGTGACGCCGTTGGAGTAACGCGTCATGATCATGCCGTTGTTTTCGATGTTGATACCCGTCAAATCACCGGAGGCATAGCCGTCCTGCGTCAGTTCGGACACCGCGAACTTCGCGCCGAACTGGGTGGTCTTGCTCAGGTCCAGCTTGACGTCGAACTTCGTCGGCGGGTTGTTGGGGTTGGCCTTGCTGGGGTCTACCGACAGGTTTAGCTTGAACTCGAATGTGGCGACGGCAGTGGGTGTGACCCCTGTTGTATCTTCCGTCGCCGTCCAGTCAATCGTCTTGGGCGGGGTGGATGTGTCACTCACTGCGTTCCAATTCAATGGGATATCTACTAATTGCTCAAAGGTACCGTCAGCTTTTCGGGTTGTCCTTGTGACTGAGGGGAAGTTACCGGCTGAATCTGGCGTCCCCGTGGGCTGCGTCATCCCGATGATGTTGCCGTTGCCGTCCATTTCGATCTTGCCCACAAAGCGGCCGATCACTGGCGGGACGGCGTTCTTATCATTCAGCTTGTCGTAGATTTCCCAGCTGTTGGAGCCGTTCTTTTGAAAATATAAGTTCACAGGTGTGGGTACACCTTGGGTGTCAAACACATTAATGGACGTGCCATAGGTGGAGCGGTCGGCCGGTTGTACTGGTGGCGTGGCTTTGAGGTCGCCAACTGCGGTTGCGTCCAGATTCATGCCCAGCACGATGTTTTGCGTCTTTTTGGCAGGGATGGGCTCAGAGGTGGGGAACACCATAGGCACAGGCTCGTTGCTGCGCTGACCCGTCACGGGATTGATGGCGTAGCCCAGAATTTGTGCCCCATCGTTGGTGACCATGTTGCCCACCTTGTCGAGCTTGAAGTTGCCCGCGCGGGTGTAGGCCTGGGTCTGGTCCGGCAGCTTCAGCATAAAGAAGCCATTGCCGTTGATGGCCACGTCCAGGTTATTGCCCGTGATGTTCAGATTGCCCTGGGTGAACTGCTGGGCTACGTTGGCCGTCTCCACCCCGATACCGGCGCTGGAGCCGCCTGCCGAGCCGATGGCAGAAGCCACCATTTCCGCAAACTCCGCGCGCGAGGCCTTGAAGCCCACGGTGTTGGAGTTGGCGATGTTGTTGCCGATCACGTCCAGATTCTTGCTGGCGGCGTTCAGGCCGGAGAGGCCTTGTTGAAAACTCATGGTGTTCTCCTGGGAGGGCGGTGTGTTCGATGCGGTCGTGGGAAATGGCGGTCGTCAGACCATGGCCTTGATGTCGGTGTAGCGGACGGCCTGGCCGTTCGAGAGGTTCAGCATCAGCTGGCCGTCCTCGGCGCCTGCGGCGACCACCTTCGACAGGGCCAGCGAAGTGGTTCCCACCTGGGTGTTGCCGTTGAGTGCCGTGACCCGGAAGCGCAGCCCATCGGTAGAGCCTGCGTATTTGCTGCTGTCCCAGTTGAACAGGCGCCGGCCCGCGCCCTGGCCGCCCATGTCCACGGTGTCTACGACTTGGCCGTTGGCGTTGACGATCTCCACCTTCACACTGGTGGCGGCAGAGGCCAGCTCGAAGCCTCCCTTGCCCGTCTTGTCGTCGATGGTGACGGTGGAGCCTTCGGTCAAGACACTGCGCCCCACCAGGGCGGTGCCCTGCATGACCTGCAGCGAATTGAACTGCGCCGCCATGCTGGCCATGGTCTGGTTCAGCTGCTGGATGCCAGTCACCGTGTTGATCTGCGCCATTTGCGATGTAATCTGGGCGTTGTCCAGAGGATTCATCGGGTTCTGGTTGTTCAGCTGCGCTACCAGCAGTTTCAGAAACCGGTCCTGCGCTGCCGCCGGATCGGTGTTGGGGTCAGAGGCCTTGGTGCTGCCCGTGGTGGTACCAGCGGTGGTTTGGGTGGGGCTGATGATCATGCGGATCTCTCCTGGATGCCGGGTCGGTTACTGGCCCATTTGCAGGGTCTTGAGGAGCAGCGACTTGGCTGTGTTCATGACCTCGACGTTGTTCTGGTACGAGCGCGAGGCAGAAATCATGTTGACCATTTCTTCCACGGCGTTCACGTTGGAGTGGTTCACGTAGCCCTGCTCGTCGGCCAGGGGGTGCGCGGGGTCGTGCACCTTGCGTCCGGGCGCATCGCTTTCCTTGATGGACGACACACGCACGCCTGCGGCACTGTCGGTACCCATGGGTGTGGTCTGGAAAACCACTTGCCGGGCCTTGTAGGCCTTGCCATCCGGGCCTGCCACGGCGTCTACGTTGGCCAGATTGCTGGCCACCACATTCAGGCGCTGCGACTGCGCGCTGATCGCGCTGCCAGACACATTGAAGATGGAGAACATGGACATGGTGTGCCTCGTTGGGTGGTGTTTGCGCTTACTGGCCCTGGATGGCGCTGAGCATGGTCTTGGCGTTGCCGTTGATGAAGCGCAGGGTGGCTTCGTAACGCACCGCGTTGTCCACAAAGTTCGCGCGCTCGCGGTCCAGATCCACCGAGTTGTTGTCTAGCGCAGGTTGGGTCTGCACGGCATAGCCGAGCTTGCCGGGGCCGCCCAGGGTGGAAGCCGAGCCCGAGCCGGTGGTGGTGGCGCGGAAATGCCGGGGGTCCGAGGTGGCGGTGCTGACTGCGGGCCCCTTGTCTCCGTTCAGAACGGACTTCACATCCGTGCCTGCAGGCGCTTTGGTGGCTTCGCGCAAGGTGCTGGCAAAGTCAAAGTCCCGCGCAACGTAGCCGGGGGTGTCTGCGTTGGCAATGTTGCTGGCAATGATGCGCTGGCGCTCGGCGCGCAAAATCAGCGCGTTGCCCTGAAAACCCAGCTGGTTGGTCATCTTGTCAAGCATGGTTGCCTCACATCCTGTATCGCTTGGCGCCTGGGCCCGGAGCGGGCTTTGGCGTGGTTCGATTATGGAAATGGCAGGTTTTTTCTAAAGCCCGAAGAACGCGGAAATGGCCGCGCAGTTTCGGGTTTTGCAGGTTGCGATGCCGTCCTATAGTGACGGCGTTGGAATGGGTCTGCGGCCCCTTGCCCGCCAAAGCCGCCCTCGACCTTGACTGCGTGATTGCCCCGGGCTTGGCTGCTGTCATCGAACCATTCCACCGCGGCGCAGCGGGTTGGCGCCATTACTGGAGAGTGCTCACCATGCCGTCCCTTTCATTTTTTCGTTGTGCCTGGCTGGCCCTGTCGACTCTTGTTTTTGCGGGCGCCGCACAGGCGCAAGCCGTGGCCGATCCGGCCTCAGAGCTCGGCGCGCTCACCCAGCGCTGGCTGGACGACGCCCTGACCCGCAACCAGGCCCCCGGCGCCACGCTGCGCATGGAGGTGAGCGTGGGCACCCTGGACAGCCGCCTGCGCCTGGCCCCTTGCAGTCGTGTGGAACCCTATCTGCCTGCAGGCTCGCGCCTGTGGGGGCGCACCCGGCTGGGTTTGCGCTGCGTGGAGGGCAGTTCCGCATGGAATGTGTTCCTGCCCGTCACCATCAAGGCCTGGGGCCCGGCCTGGGTGCTCACGGGCAATGTCGCCCCCGGCGCGGTGCTGACGTCCAATGACGCTGCCCAGGCAGAAGTCGACTGGGCCGCAGACGCTGCGCCGGTGCTGGCAAACCCAGAGGCGTGGCTGGGCCAAACGGCCACGCGCCAATTGATGGCCGGGCAGGCCTTGCGCCAGTCTATGGTCAAAGCCCCCAGCCTGTTCAAGGCCGGCGCCCAGGTGCGTGTGTCAGCCCAGGGACCGGGTTATGCTGTGACCTCTGCAGGTCAAGCGCTGTCTGCCGGCTCTGTCGGGCAGACTGTGCGCGTGAGAATGGACAATGGTCGGATAGTGAGTGGAATTGTTTCGGAAGATGGAACGGTGACCATCACTTTTTGAGGATTTGCCCGCGTAAATACCTAAAGTCCTGCGAAAACGGGTCGAAAACATTGCTACTGAGCCCCACATCACCGGGGTGGTGGAGAGAGCGATGAAGATAGGTCAAAAACCGGAACTCCCGGGCGCATTGGCGCAGACAGGGCTTGCCAAGCAAGCCAAAAGTCCAGCCCCAGCAGCCGAAGGGGTGGCGAAAGGCGCTGCAGCTGCGTCGGCCGCCGGTGTGCCTGTCACCGTGTCTGGCTCGGCCCGGGCACTGGAGCAGCCCGGCCGCACGTCCAGTGAATTTGATGCCAAGCGGGTCAGCGAAGTGCGCGCAGCGATTGGCAATGGCACGTTCAAGGTCAACGCTGAGGTGATTGCAGACAAAATGCTGTCCGGCGCCCAAGAAATCTTTTCCCGTTCGCGCGGCTGAGCACCAGATC
>VFQM010001160.1_pt1 | contig 24215 bp, 17 predicted proteins | sample 3512391 | NCBI WGS metagenome assembly VFQM01 (sample SAMN10412369, study PRJNA504923) | tailings metagenome | isolation source: Replicate 1 from Balatoc abandoned mine | place: Philippines | reverse complement strand
AATTGGTGCAGGTAGACTCTGTTCAATTAACAAAAGGGGCAATTGTTACCGTATCGAGAGATACGACTACTGTAACTTATGGTAATGTTGAAGCTAAATTTAGTCAGACATCAACTTGTTTTCCTTCTACTGAAATATTCACATTCACAGCTGCAGGTGTAGCTTTACCAACGGGGGGATATTATAGCTGGCAATTTGGAGATGGGAATATAGCAACTGGGGCTACAACAACGCATTCTTATCAGGCTGCTGGCTCTTTTGTTGTAACCTTAATGGTGATGGCCAATGCCAATAATATGCTGGCTAAAGTAAGTTTTGGCGTTAAGGCAATGGGGCAGCAAACCAAACCCGAAGCCAGTTTTACCACCAAGTTTGATTTTCCACAGAATTTGAATTATGTTACTTTCAATAGTACATCTTCAATCAATCAGGGTGATATTGTTCAATATAAATATAGTTGGGGAGACGGAACGGAGCATATCAGTTCAGTAGGTCTGGTAAGACATGAGTTTCCGAAATTGATTAATGATTCAACTTATTCAGTAAAATTGACCATCCTTTCAAACAGTGGATGCAGTGATGATACAACGATTCGATTAACTATACCAGGCAGATATAATATCAAAGGCAAATTTAGGAGTGAGTCTATTGATGCATGTACCAACGAGAGAATATTATTTACTGCTGAAGCAGAGAATGTTCCAACAGGTGCAGTGTATGAATGGGATTTTTCTGATGGGACTGGTGTAAGAACAGGTAATCCGATTATGTATAAGTATAAGTTCCCGAATGATTACGATGTTATTATGAGTGTAAAACTCAATGGCAGGGAAATTTACAGGACTAATAAGTTGGTGAATGCTAAAGGAGAGAATCCCAAGCCTATCGCCAAGTTTGAAGAGACTTTGGTTTGGGATTATCCTACCACTCAAAGATGGTCCTTTAACAGCAAGTCTACCATACCTACTAGCACCATTGATTCTTATCAGTGGAGTTTTGGAAATGGGAATACCAATAATGAATTTTACAGCTTCATAGAAACAGTATATAATAAAGAAACAACGAGCAAATCCTATACGGTTCAATTAATTGTGACTGGAAATGGTTGCGCAGATACCGCCAGAAAAACCATCACTATTCCTCCCAAGTAGATATTTTAACTTTTTCCACTTGTTGAATATTGTATTTGCAATTCTTATATTTAGTTTACTTTCAAACTAAACTTTAGAAATGTACAAAATACTCAAGACAATATTGGCTATTCCTTTTGTAGTAGCCTGTGCTACTGGTGGAAGTCAATTTAAAGAAGAAGACGGACTTGATGTTTTCAGCCCAGATACGCTAAAAAAACATATCGCAGTGTTGGCTTCCGATGATTTCATGGGACGTAAACCATTCACAGAAGGAGAAACCAAAACCGTTAATTATTTGGTTGAGCAATTCAGGCAACTAGGGCTTGAGCCAGGTAATGGGGACAGTTATATTCAATCTGTACCTATGGCCAATATAATGGCTACAGCTGCCCCTTCTATGCAAGTAAAATCTGACAAAGGCAGTTTTACATTAAAAGCATTTGACGATTATATCATCTGGACAGATAAGACCGATTCCATTTTTACATTGGGAAATGATGATTTGGTTTTTGCCGGTTATGGAGTAGTGGCTCCTGAATACAATTGGAATGATTATGCTGGATTAGATGTAAAGGGGAAGGTAGTGATGGTAATGGTTAACGATCCTGGTTTCTGGATAGGGGATACAAGTTTGTTTAAAGGGAAAGCGATGACCTATTATGGTAGGTGGACTTATAAGTTTGAGGAAGCGGCCAGGCAAGGGGCTAAAGCCTGTTTGATTATTCACAATACTGCAGCGGCCAGCTATCCTTTTAGTGTACAGCAAAACAGCTTTAATACCACCCGATTAAAACTAGACAATAGAGGAAAAGATATTCCGAATTGTGATATGATTGGATGGGTTCCTGAAAATGTGGCCAATCGTTTATTTCTTGCTGCAGGATTAGATTCAACACTATTGATTAAGGCCAATCAACCTGGATTTAAAGCAGTTCCTTTGAATTTGCAATTAACTACTTCTATGAAAGTAAAAGCCAGCTTTAATAAATCAAGTAATGTAGTTGCAAAAATTACCGGAAGTAAAAGACCAGATGAGGTTATCGTTTACACGGCACACTGGGATCATCTGGGAATTGGCAGACCCAACAAGGAGGGCGATTCAATATATAACGGAGCATTGGACAATGCATCAGGTACTGCCGGGTTACTGGAAATGGCCAGAGCATTTAAAAACATGAAAACAAAACCAGAGAGGACCATTGTGTTTCTTGCTGTAACAGCAGAAGAGCAAGGTTTGCTAGGTTCTGCTTATTATGCAGAAAACCCTTTGTTTTCTGTAGAAAAAACAGTGGCTAATATCAATATGGATGGGCTCAACCGCTTTGGTAAAACCAAGGACATGGTTGTAGTTGGTCAAGGCCAATCTGAACTGGAAGATTATCTGAATGATGCAATTACAAAAAGAGGAGGCTATCTTTCCTTTGATCAACATACAGAAGCTGGTTATTATTACCGGTCTGATCATTTCAATTTTGCCAAAAAAGGAATTCCGGCTTTGTTTGCTAACAGCGGTAAGGATTTTGAGGATAAGGATAAATTCAATGGGGAAGCTTTAGAAAAAGAATACAACGAGAAACACTATCATCAACCTTCAGATCATTATGATGCCAAAACCTGGACAGGGGAAGGCGCCATCAATGATTTACAATTGCTGTTTACTATTGGCAGAAGATTGGCGTTTGAGTCAAGTTTTCCTAAATGGAAAGAGGGGTCAGAATTTAAATTAATCAGAGAAAAGAAATAGTCATGATAACGAAAGAGGATATAGAAAAGGCGCACGGAAAAATTAAACCCTTTATACATCATACTCCAGTTATAACCAACAGTAGTATCAATGAAATGGCGGGTGCTGAATTGTATTTTAAATGCGAAAATTTTCAGAAAATCGGGGCGTTTAAAATCAGGGGAGGTATGAATGCGTCTCTAAGTTTATCGCCAGATCAATTGGCTAAAGGACTGGCTACCCATTCTTCTGGTAATCATGCACAAGCCATTGCCTTTGCCGCAAAGACATTGGGCACCAAGGCATATATAGTGATGCCAAGCAATTCTCCATCAGTAAAAGTAAATGCAGTGAAAGGCTATGGTGCGGAAGTTATTTTTTGTGAACCTAACCAGTTAGCCAGAGAAACAGCATTGCAAAAAGTGGTTGATGAAACTGGCGCAGCATTTATCCATCCTTACGACGATGACAGGGTGATTACAGGGCAGGCAACCTGTGTGAGAGAATTGATTACGACAGTACCTGGACTGGATACAATTTTTACGCCTGTGGGTGGTGGTGGATTGTTGTCGGGTACAGCACTTGGAGTGCATTATTTTCATCCATCGGCTAAAGTATATGCTGGAGAGCCGGAGGGAGCAGCCGATGCCATTCTCAGCTTTAAGTCTGGCAAAGTAGAAAAAGCACCTTATGTAAATACTATTGCAGATGGATTGCTTACAACACTCAGTGAAAGAACCTTATCTATTATACGTAAACATGTTGAAGATATTTTTCTGGTGTCTGAAGAAGAAATTAAAGCGGCACTAAGATTGGTATATGAGCGAATGAAAATTGTGGTTGAACCAAGTTGTGTAGTTCCTTTAGCAGCAGTGCTTAAAAACAAAAATCAATTTCAAGGCCAAAAAATAGGAATCATTTTAACGGGAGGAAATGTAGACTTGAAAAAATTTGCTGAATGGTTTAAAGATTAGCAATTATGTCCGAACAGAAAACAGATTTTGATGCAATTGTAATTGGCTCAGGAATCAGTGGAGGATGGGCAGCCAAAGAACTTTGTGAAAAAGGACTGAAAACCCTTGTGCTTGAAAGAGGCAGAATGGTAGAACATAAAAAAGATTATCCAACTGCAGGATATCATCCTTGGGATATGCCTCACCGGGGTAATATACCACCTCCTGAAATGGATATGGATCCTATCGTGAGTAACTGTTATGCATATAAAGAAGACACGAAACATTTCTTTGTAAAGGATAAGGAACATCCTTATGTTCAGGAAAAACCATTTAGTTGGATAAGGGGTTATCAGGTTGGTGGAAAATCATTATTATGGGCAAGACAAACCCAACGTTGGAGTCCGTATGATTTTGAAGCTCCGAAACGAGATGGTTTTGCAGTTGACTGGCCAATACGCTACAATGATTTGTCTGAATGGTACAGCTACGTTGAGAAATTTGTTGGCATCAGCGGGAATAAAGATGGATTGGAAACATTGCCAGACGGTGAATTCCTTCCTGCATGGGAAATGAATAGTGCCGAAAAAATTATTCAGCAAAAAATTATGGAAGCATTCCCTGACAGACATGTAGTGCAGGGGAGATGTGCCCATCTTACAGCACCTACTGCAGATCACTTGTTGCAGGGAAGAGGGAAGTGTATGGCAAGAAATTTATGTGCAAGAGGATGTCCTTTTGGTGCTTATTTTAGTTCGAATAGTTCTACTTTGCCTGCCGCACAAAAAACAGGCAATCTTCAAATTCAAACATATGCAGTTGTTGATTCAATCATTTATGATGAAAAGCTGAGTAAGGCAACAGGAGTAAAAGTGGTTGACGCACTCACACATGAAGTAAAAATATTTACTGCCAGTATCATTTTTGTGAATGCCTCCTGTTTAAATACCAACTTGATTCTATTGAATTCAAAAACTAATTATTTCCCCAATGGATTGGGAAATAAAAATGGTCTTTTGGGTAAGTATATTGCCTTTCATAATTATAGGGGAAATATCACTGCTCAGTTTGAGGGGCCAATGGATCAGTATTATTATGGCAGAAGGCCTACGCAATTGATGATGCCCAGTTTTAAAAATGTTTATAAACAAGAGACTGATTTTTTAAGAGGGTATATGGTCCATTTCAGTGCTGCGAGAGGCAGACCAAAGGTAGAAGGCGTAGGCATTGATTTTAAGAATGCCATCACAGAACCCGGTGGCTGGCATGTTTATATGATGATGCAGGGAGAAACCATACCCAAAGAAACCAATCAGGTGTATTTAAGTGACTATGAAAGGGATGATTGGGGAATACCCCAGCTGGTAATGAATGTAGACTATGATGAGAATGATGAGAAGCTTTTACAAGACTTTTTCAAGGAAGGGAAGGCCATGCTTGAAAAAGCAGGGTGTACCAATATCAATACTTGGGACAGTAAGCAAGCTCCAGGGTTAGATATTCATGAAATGGGAGGTGTGAGGATGGGAAGAGATGAAGAAACCTCTTTATTGAACGAATTCAATCAATTGCATCATTGTAAAAATGTATTTGTAACAGATGGTGCATGTATGACATCAACGGGTAATCAAAACCCTTCCCTGACTTATATGGCAATAACTGCAAGAGCAGCTGAATATGCTGCAGCACAATTTAAAGCAGGAAAAATATAATCGTCAGGCTTTTTTTAATTTCCATAATTGACCTTCGTAAAGGAAAGGCTTTAACTGAATATAATATTTGTCATGATCTGCAATAAAGTCGTAGACTAAATCGTAACGTTCCTGCATGTATTTATAAAATTTCGGTTTGCTGTAAAACCAGCATGTATAAGAAGCTGGGGAACCATAATACACCGGAGGAACATGTTGAATGGCTATTCTGTCACGGTCTTCGTCGTTGAATGCAATGTAATCAATATACAAATATTTTACACCGCTTAATACTATCTGGTCAATGAGTTCATAGGTTTTTTCTATGTACTGAATTACACCAGAGAAAATAATGATATCTGGTTTATGATGCTGAAGACATTCTTCGAGGGAATAGTAAAAGTGCAGCCTTTCGTGTTCAAATTCTTTTCTGCCTGCTTCCACATAGTTGGGTTGTTCAACAATACACCAATGTAAATTATGAACAGATTGCAAGTAATGTCTTTTGTGATTATAAGTGGTTCCCAGTGAACCGCCAAAATCCAGTACCGTAAGATTGCAATTATTCTCAGCTGCTATACTTAGTAGGGTAGCAAGCATGCTAAAATTCATTTTGGGTTTGTCGTAGACTATCCCATCTCTTTCATAAGTAACTTCCCCGCTAACCACTTTACGGGTAGTATCTTTGATTTTTTCAAGAATATTCTGCTCGTCATACCCGCTGGCTATTTTATTGGCAGCATCAAAACTTTCGTAATCTCCTTTCCATCCGTATTTAAAGCTATACCAGTAAATGGTTTTGACTATAGGTGGTATGAATTGTTTAAGTAAGTAATGCATCTGTAAGCGAAAATAGCATATTAATCATATAATTTTTAACGATTATATAACTGGTGGCTATTTTTAACAATAACTTACTAGTATCCTGCAACTGAATCGTCGCCTCTTTTATCAGCCGCCGTTTCCCTGATTTTATTGGGCAATATCCGAATGCCATCGGTTCTGCCAATACTTGAACGGTCTTTTAAGTGATAGCCCATTTTCTGCAGCGCTTCTTTTGTTTTATTATCAAAGCCAGTTTCTATCATCACTTCATCTGGTAACCACTGGTGATGGAATTTTGGTGCGTCAATCGCATCCCCCAAGGATTTATTAAAATCTATCACATTAATCAGCGCCTGATAAACAGAAGTAGGAATAGTGGTACCACCGGGAGTGCCGATTACGATATAAGGTTTTTTATTTTTTAATACAAGGGTGGGGGTCATTGAACTTAGCATTCTTTTACCGGGCACAATGGCATTGGCTTCTCCTCCCACTGCTCCAAACATATTGGGCACTCCTGGTTTTACACTAAAATCATCCATTTCATTGTTCAATAAAAATCCTGCACCACCCACTACTACTTTTGATCCATAACTTCCATTTAGTGTAGTGGTAACTGCCACCATATTGCCTGCAGCATCAACCACACTTAAATGAGTGGTTTCTTCGCTTTCTTTAATAATCCCTGCATTAATCTCTTTGCTGTTACCTGCTCTTTCTGGTGAATAATCACTCATGCGTTGCAGTAAATATTGCTCACTAATTAATGTAGTAACTGGTACCTTCCAGAAATCAGGATCGCCCATATGTTCTGCTCGGTCAGCAAATGCCCTTCGTTCGGCCTCAATCATAAGTTGAACGGAGGCGGTTGTTTGAAATCCCATTTTACTCAGTGGATATTTTTCAACCATTTTCATCATTTGTGCCAATAAGATTCCACCACTGCTGGGGGGGGCAAAACTGATGATTTCATGACCTCTATAGTTAAAAACAATCGGTTCTCTTAATTTGGCAGTGTAATTTTTTAAATCACCGTGTGAAATGATTCCTCTACCTCTCTCCATCTCAGCAATAATCAGGTCCGCCGTTTTCCCTCCGTAAAAACCCATAGCCCCCTCTTGTTGTATTCTTTCTAAAGTATGGGCAAGGTCTTTTTGAATAAGTGTATCGCCTACTTTCCAGCGGGTTGGTTTATAAAAAGCGGTTGGTTGTGTACTGAAACGAGCAATGCCGTCTTTTACACTACTAATGCTGGCGGCCTCTTTTTCTGTTAATACAAATCCTTTTGCGGCTATATCAATGGCGGGTTGAATCAATTCAGCAAATGGTAGTTTTGCATATGCATGGGTGGCAAATAAACCCGCTACAGTACCAGGAATACCCGAAGCAAGATGTCCATTCTGCGACAAGTTTAACTGAGCGTTTCCGTTTTTATCTAGGTACATATCGCGAGATGCTTTTTCAGGTGCTGCCTCTCTATAGTCAATACCTATCAATTCTCCATTAGATTTCCGCGCCAATAAAAAGCCACCCCCACCTAAGTTTCCCGCATTAGGGAAAACGACTGCTAGCACCAATTGTGTTGCAATAGCGGCATCAAAAGCATTTCCCCCCTTTTTCATGATGGCGGCACCTACCATACTGGCGAGCGGGTGTGCACTGCTAACAGAAGCCTGTTTAAAGTTTCCGCGCTTAACTACTGAATAGTGATAGGGGTCTATTTCTTTGTTGGGTCCTACAATGGATGGTACCTGCTGTGCATTGGCAACAGCTATTAATCCTATGAATAGAAGTCCTGATAAAATCTTTCTCATATTACAATTTACAATTTTATGGGGTTTTATTTCCCATTATTACTACTTTCATGCTTCATTTTTAAACTTATGAAGAAATTATTATTTGGACTATTTTGTTTGGGATTTTCTGTGTTATCAATCGCACAGTCGGTTCCCAGTCCTGAGCAATTTTTAGGTTACAAAGTGGGTACCCGTTTTACCCGTCATCATCGGATTGTAGAATATACAAAGTCTGTTGCTACTGCAAGACCTGATATGGTTAAGCTGGAAAAATATGGGGAAACCAATGAAGGCAGAGAATTGATGCTGGCATTTGTGAGTACTCCGGAGAATATGCAACAGCTGGATCAAATTAGAATTAATAATTTGAGAATGGCAGGCCTGACCAAGGATAAAGCCGCACCTGTATTGGATAATGCTCCGGCCATTGTATGGTTAAGTTACAATGTTCATGGAAATGAAGCATCTTCCTCCGAAGCCTTCTTACTTACAATACACGCACTAACAGACCCAAATAATAAAGCAACCAAAGAGTGGCTGAAAAATACCATCGTGATTTTAGACCCTTGCATCAATCCCGATGGTAGAGATAGATATATTAACTGGTATAATTCGGTAGTAGGTAAGCAATACAATGCCGATCCGGCTTCCAGGGAACATGCAGAACCCTGGCCTGGTGGCAGAAGCAATCATTATAATTTTGATTTGAACAGAGACTGGGCCTGGCAAACACAGCTAGAAACCCAGCAAAGAATAAAAAAATATCATGAGTGGATGCCACAAGTGCATGTAGATTATCATGAGCAAGGATTTAATGAACCCTATTATTTTGCTCCTGCTGCTGAGCCTTTGCACGAAGTGATTACTCCCTGGCAGCGTGATTTTCAAGTTATGATAGGCAGAAATCATGCGAAGTATTTTGATCAGAACAACTGGTTGTTTTTTACCAAAGAAAGATTTGATTTACTTTATCCCAGTTATGGAGATACGTATCCGGTTTATAATGGAGCTATTGGCATGACTTACGAACAGGGGGGCATTCGTGCAGGACTAGGTATATTGAATGAAGATAATGATACCCTTACTTTAGTAGATCGGGCTGCGCATCATTTTACCACAGGATTATCTACAATTGAAATTGCTTCTAAAAACAAAAGCAGATTGCTGACAGAGTTTAAACAGTTTTTTGACGATAGCCGTGCTGGTAAGATTGGTGAATATAAAACTTATGTATTCACAGCAAAAGATGAAAATAAAATGGCTGCCCTAAAAAAGCTGTTAAGTCAGAATGGAATTGAATATGGGGTACTGACCAATAAGAATTTCAGAGGCTTCAATTATTTTACCGGAAAAGACGACGCATTCAGTGATGAGGGCAATCATATTGCTGTTAGTGCATTCCAACCCAGAGCAGTGATGGCTAAAGTATTGCTGGAGCCAAGGACTGTAGTTACAGATTCCAATACTTATGATATTACAGCCTGGGCTGCCTCGTACGCTTATGGAATTAAGGGCTATGCAGTAAAAGAAAAACTAGTAGTAAATCCGGAAAATGCTACTGTTGCTGCCATTACACAGGTGAACAGCAATTACGGGGCATTGATACCTTATACTTCATTTAACAGTGCCAAGGTTCTTGCCTACTTACTAAAAAATGGAGTTAAAGTGCGCTTTGTTGAAAAGCCCTTTACTTATAAAAATAAAAGCTATGATCGCGGAACATTAGTGGTATTAAAAACCAGTAATGCAGCCGATTGGCAATCTGTTGTAAATGCCGCATGTGCAAAATACAATGTGCAGGCAGAGGCGGTAGAAACGGGATATATGGACAAGGGATCTGATTTTGGTTCTCCAGATATCAAGAATATTGCAGCTACGCCTAAAGTAGCCATGTTAACCGGAGATCAAACTTCTTCTTTGGCAGCCGGAGAAGTATGGCATTATTTTGATAAGATTCTTGATTATCCTATTACTCTATTAAATGCAGCTGATGTAGCCAGGTATAATTTGAAAAACTACGATGTGCTAATTATACCGGATGGTAATTATCGGGTTTTGAGTGATAAATCGGTATCTGATAAAATGAAGGATTATGTTCGTGGTGGAGGGAAAATTGTCGCATTGGAAAATGCAATGGCAACCATGAGCAGAGGAGACTGGGGAATAAAATTAAAAGAAGGGAAGGGCGATGAAAAATCTGATTCAATTAAAAAATATGCAGATCGTGAAAAGGATTATTTAACTAATTCTATTCCCGGGGCTATTTACAAAATGGATTTAGACAATACACATCCATTAGGTTTTGGTTATCCTGATTTTTATTACACACTCAAGCAGGATGGCAATGTATACGAAATCATGAAAGATGGCTGGAATGTAGGCACAATAAAGAAAGATGCTTATGTTACCGGTTTTGTTGGGGCCAAGTTGAAACCGAATATCAAAGAAGGAATGCTATTTGGGGTTCAGGATATGGGTGCCGGAACAGTAGTTTATATTGCTGAAGACCCATTGTTCAGAAACTTCTGGGAGAATGGTTATTTATTGATTGCAAATGCGGTATTTCTGGCAGGGAAGTAGTCTAAAGTATTTTGATAAGATTGACTTTATGGGAATTTGATTTTCTTATTTATATTATACTAATTAAAAGGGTAAGCCATTTGGCTTACCCTTTTCTGTATATTTCGTCCTTATTTATTTTGCTGTAGAAATTTTTTTCGACAATCATATTAGCACTATAATTTAATATTCAGTGCCATCATGAAATTTCTACCCGCCATAGGGTAGTAGAAATTTTCGGTTATAACAGATCCCCCTGCTACATAGCTGAATGTATATCCATTGGGTTCATATTTTTTATCAAATAAATTATTCAATTGAAAGATTAGCTGAGCTTCTTTAATCCACTTGTGTTTTATGGTAAATATGGTTCTGAAATCCTGTGTGTAAAATCCATTCAATTTTCTGTTTTCATTTTGGGTATTGTCCAGATATTGTTTGCTTACCCATTTATTTAACAAACTTATTTCCCAATTTTGCAATGGAATAAGGTTGATTGTAAGCGCTGATACCATAGAAGGAGAGAAGGATATATCGGTATTTTTGTGAACAATAGCAACCTGACCTCCATTGTCATAATCATCTATATATTCTGTAAAACTGCTGATTTTATTTCTGCTTAAGCTCGTGTTCCCCGAGAAGTTTAGCCATTGATTGATTTTAGCCCCTGCCTGTATTTCAATGCCCGCTCGGTAGCTATTGGGTATATTGGTTCTGGTATAAGCACCCACATCATTGATTTCCCCAGTTAATACCAATTGATTATTGTATTTCATGTAGTAACCCGTAATTCCAAAAGAATATTTTGTTGTCTTTTTTTCAATGCCCATTTCCCAGTCGTGAAGTGTTTCATAGGTTGGTTGACTATTTATACCCGCCTGAAAATCGTCTCTGTTAGGCTCTTTTCTAGCAACAGCATAACTTAAATAAGTTTGCCAGCCCATTGAATTGTAGGCAATTCCTGCTTTGGGATTAAAAAAGCCAAAACTTCTGTTCACGTTTAATGTTGGATTATCACTGAACCCATTCATTCGATGCTTAACCCATCTGTATTGCAGGTCGGTAAATACGGAGAGTTGATTGTTTATATTGGTTTGCCATTTAGCATAAATATTTGCATCTTTTTTAAGCGCAGGTAAAACGTAATAGCGATAATTAGCAGGAACGGAACCGATGGCAATAAATGGAATCGTTCCAAAGTGTACCCCATCATAGGTGGACCATCCACCACCCAGGGTAAACTCCTGTTTTTCTTTTTTGAACTGTAGTGAAAATATCTGACCGTAGAAATGATTGTCTAGCCATCTTTGCCTTACGAGGTCTGTTCTTGTAAAGGTATTTCCTCCAATCATTGCATTCGGTAATCCATAACGGGAGAATCGCTGATCGGCCTTGTATTCTTCGTAGTATCCTTTTCCTCTTGTATAAAATAAAGCAGTGTTAAATGACCACTGATCATTCAATGCCGTATTGTAAAACAGTTGATAATGTGTTTGTGTGTAATTATCCGTCTGATTTTCGTATGGTGCTCCGGTTTTCTCGGTTCCAGCAGGATTATTGGTTCTGTCTGTTTTCAATAAATTTTCCGCAACACCATACCAGGCTTGGTAGGTTTTTTCTTTACCTGAAAAAACATTCAGTCTAAGGGAAGATTTTTTGTTTAAATAAGCGGCACTTACATAATAAGATCTGAGATCACTGCTAGCCCGGTCAATGAATCCATCACTGGTAATTCGGCTAAGTCTGGCATCAAGGGTGAAGTGATTACCCAATAACCCAGTTCCAAACTTTAATGTATTTTTTAAAGTATTGAAAGAACCAACACTATTGTTGATTTCTGTATAGGCTTTACTGTTGAATTCGTTGGTAGACATATTCAAAGTAGCACCAAATGAACTGGCACCATTTGAAGAAGTACCCGCTCCTCTTTGTATTTGAATACTGTTTACGGAGGACGAAAAATCCGGAAGATTTACAAAGAATGTACCCATGCTTTCCGCGTCATTATATGGAATTCCATTTAATGTAACATTGATTCGGGTAGCGTCGGTACCTCTGATTCTAATACCCGTATATCCCACTCCATTTCCTGCGTCTGCATTAATGACAACAGATGGGGTTTGATTTAACAGGAAGGGAATATCTGTTCCCAAATTCGTTTTTTCAATTGCCGATTTGTTTAGGTTGGTTTTGGTAAATGGCGCCCGGTCTGCAGCTCGAATGGCTTTTACTTCTAAAGGTTGCAAAAACAATGGGATTGGGGTTATTTCAAATTGAACAATATTGTTTTTAACTACTCCTCCCAGCCATTTATTAGGTTCTATTAAACTAACTTGAAGGGTTTCATAGCCCAGGCTGTTAATGTTGAATCCCTGCTTTGCATGGGTTGGAATGATAAAGACACCTAGTTCGTTTGTGATAATTTGCTGATTCCCCCAACTGATAATGGCTCCTGAAATAGGCTGGAGACTGCCTTTTTCAACTACTTTACCTGTTTGGCTCTGGTTTTGGGGACTGTGTTGTGCTATTGCCAAAAGGCCAAATAACACCAACGCGGTTGTTCCCATGATTTTTTTCTTCATTTCATCAATGATTTTAAGTTAAAAAAATGGGAACAGGGAAATGCAATAGGAGAGGTAGTACAGTAATTTTCACCTTCCCTTCGCAGGAATTACCCTGTTCAGGTTCAACGGGTATTTCTCAGCCAAAGCAAACGCTTGAGCACCCCGAGGACGGCGCAAAAGTAAATCAATCTTTTTTAAATAAGGTGTAACTTTTAACTTGTTGAACCGTTTAATTCAAAATAGCAATAATGAAAAAACATGTATTATTCTTAATAGGTATTTGCTGGGTTTTTCTGGCATTTTCACAGGAAGATAAAAAGCTGGTATTTGATCCAAACGCTCAACCCAGATCGGTAGGGTCTTTTTCTGGTATAGAAATATCGGGGGCAATCAGTTTGTATTTATCTCAGGGTAAGGAATCCGCAGTAGCTGTAAGTGCTAGTGATGCTGAATTATTGGAAAAGATCAGAACTGTGGTTCGAAACAATGTGTTATATATTTCTTTAGACACCAAGGGAATGAGCTGGAAAAAATGGGGTAACACAGGAATCAAAGCCTATGTTACATTTGAAGCACTCACTAAGCTGGAAGCTTCCGGGGCTTGTAATATTAAAACTGCCGGCCCAATGAAAATAGATGATCTCAAAATACAATTGTCAGGCGCATCTGACTTTAATGGAGAAATTGAATTAGAAAACCTGCGAGTTGACGTTAGCGGTGCTTCTCAGGCAAATCTGAAAGGGAAGGCAGAAAAAGCTCAGATGATTGCTAGTGGTGCCAGTTCTATTAAGTCTTTCGATTTAATAAGCAACTACTGCAAGATAGATGCCAGCGGTGCATCATCTATTAGGGTACAGGTGATGAAGGAAATTAGTGCAGAAGCCAGTGGAGCCAGCAGTATTCAATATAAAGGTGAAGCCATTATCAAAGACTTTAATAGTAGTGGAGCCTCTTCTGTTAAAAGAAAGAATGACTGATTTTTAAATATTATTTGGAAAAAGACTTGCAAAGCCCTAATTTTGCAATCCATTACATCGCGAGATAGAGCAGCGGTAGCTCGTCGGGCTCATAACCCGAAGGTCGGAGGTTCGATCCCTTCTCTCGCAACAACTCAAAGGCCCTTTTGGGGCCTTTTTTCGTTTAACTACTCAAAGACAGGTATATTTTTGCTTGGATAATGAGTAAATTCAAAAGGTGAAAGCAGGATTTGTAAACATATTTGGAAAACCAAACGCAGGTAAAAGCACACTTCTCAATGCATTAATTGGGGAGAAAATGGCTATTGTTTCTCCAAAAGTTCAGACTACCCGCCATAGAATCAAAGCTTTTTTAAATAAGCCAGGTGAATACCAGATTATTTTTTCCGATACCCCAGGAATCATTGATCCTAAATACAAACTACATCAGAAAATGATGGACTCCGTAAAAGGAGCTTTGGAAGACGCTGATCTGGCATTGTTGCTGGTGGATGCGAATGACAATTTTGAAGACTGTGATGCCATTTTTTCTGCATTAAAGCTGAAAGTGCCTGCATTGGTACTATTGAATAAAATTGATATTGCAGGCAATGGAAAAATTGCGGAAGCAGAAGCTTTTTTTGCCAATAAGCCCTATTGTAAGCAACTGATTAAAATTGGTGCGCTACAGAAATTGCATCTGAATAAACTTTTGAATGTAATTGTTGAAAACCTGCCTGAAGGCCTTCCATTTTATGATGAAGATGACTTGAGTGATTTACCAACCCGTTTCTTTGTTTCCGAAATGATCAGAGAAAAGATTTATGAGTTGTTTGCAGACGAGATACCATATCATACCGCAGTAATGGTGAATGAGTACAAGGACAAAGGAAATATCATCAAGATACAGGCAGATATTATTGTTCATAGAGAAACCCAGAAAGCAATTATTCTGGGTGAGAAGGGGATTATGATCAGACAGATTGGAATTAAAGCCAGAAAAGACATTGAAGCATTTGTTCAGAAAAAAATATTTTTGGAGTTGTTCGTTAAAGTAAGACCTAAATGGCGGGATAACGACCTTCAGTTAAAAGAATATGGTTACCAGTAATGGTAACTGATTACCTCAACCAGAATTAAATTAAAATGAGTTACACTGTTGCTATTGTTGGCAGACCTAATGTAGGAAAAAGCACTTTTTTCAATCGCTTGTTAGAACAGCGTAAAGCCATTGTTGATGATATTAGTGGAGTTACTAGAGACCGTCAGTATGGAGTGGCTGACTGGAATGGCAAAACCTTTAACCTGATTGATACTGGCGGATTTGTTCCCCAAAGTGAGGATATTTTTGAAGTAGAAATTAGAAAGCAAGTAAAGATTGCCATTGAAGAAGCCAATGCCATCATTTTTATGGTAGACGTGGCTACTGGCATTACCGACCTGGATGAAGCAATGGCAGATTTGTTACGCAGAACCAGTAAGCCGGTTTTTGTGGTAGTTAATAAAGTAGACAATGGTACCCGTGAACTTGAAGCCACTGAGTTTTACAGTTTAGGTTTCGAAAATACTTTTTTCATCAGCAGTATTTCCGGAAGTGGTACGGGCGACTTATTAGATGGGGTTGTTGCTAATATCTCTGAAGAAGATGGAATAGAAAAGTCGGTAGACAATGCCTTGCCCAAATTTGCTATTATTGGTCAACCCAACGTAGGGAAATCTTCTTTACTGAATGCATTGGTTGGGGAAGAGAGAACCATTGTTAGTGATATTGCCGGAACCACTAGGGATACCATCCATACGCATTATAAATTATTCCAGAAAGAATTTATGCTGATTGATACTGCTGGTATCCGCAAGAAGAGCAAGGAAAAGGACGACTTGGAATTTTATTCTATTATACGTGCGATTAAAGCCATGGACGAAGCAGATGTTTGTTTACTGGTAATTGATGCATATAAGGGTATAACTGCACAGGATATTTCTATTTTTAGCTTAGCAGCAAGAAAGGGAAAAGGAATTGTTGTTTTGGTGAATAAATGGGATCTGATTGAAAAAGAAACCAATACTGCCCGTGATTATGAAAAAGTTTTGAAACAAAAAATGGCACCTTTTACCGACGTTCCGGTACTATTCATTTCTGTAGTGGAAAAAACAAGAATTTTCAAAGCCATCGAAATGGGACTAGAAGTTTTTGAAAACAGAAACAGAAAAGTGACTACTTCTGAATTGAACGAAGTGATGCTGAAAGCGGTAGAAAATTACCATGCACCTGTAGTTAGAGGTCATTCCATTAAAATTAAGTTCGTTACACAATTGCCTACCCCAGTTCCATCATTTGCCTTTTTTACCAATTTTCCGGACGATATTAAAATGCCCTATAAAAATTATCTGGAAAACCAATTGAGGGCGAATTTCAACTTTAAAGGGGTTCCCATTCGTATTTTCTTCCGGAAAAAATAAAAATTTTAAGAAAATTTTGGCAAATATGGTATTTAAGCCCTATTTTTGCGGCCAAATAAAAAACCCAAAAACAAGTACAATGAAAAAAGTATTCGCAATTCTGGCTGTAGCAGGTTTAATGACTGCTTGTAACAACGCTGAAACAACTGAAGCAACTGCTGACACTGCTGCTGCAACTGTAGACACTGCTGCTGCAACTGTAGACACAACTGCTGCAACTGTTGATACAACTGCTGCTGCTGTAGACACAACCAAGAAATAGTAAATACAAGTACTCGTTACTAATATTACTTCTTGCAAGAAGGTCCTCCCGATAAATATCGGGAGGATTTTTTTTTGTGTCAGTTTGTACTATTTCATGGCGTCTTTGGCAGATGGCATCAATATTGTACTTTATTACGACCAGCCAGAAACAGGGTGTGAAGACTATTTTTGTGACATTTTGACTAAAGAAAATTATGGAGAAGAGAAAAATATTGTTTAAAGCAGAGGATGAAACGGATTTTATGCCGATTTTGCCAATTGGTGAGCAGGATGGGGATATGGATAATGAATTGGAAATTCCGAATGAGTTGCCAATTCTACCATTAAGAAATACTGTTTTGTTTCCAGGTGTTGTGTTACCTATTACTGTTGGAAGAGACAAAAGCATCAAGGCTGTTAGCGATGTTTATAAATCTGATAAACTAATTGGCGTAATTGCGCAAACGGATGCAAATATTGAAGAGCCTGAACCCAAGGACCTATGCAAAATTGGTACGGTAGCTAAAATTGTGAAATTGATTAAAATGCCAGATGGTGGTACTACCATTATCATTCAGGGTAAGAAGCGTTTTGAATGGCTGGAAATGATCAGTGACGACCCTTATTTTAAGGCAAGTATCCGTTTATTCAATGAAGACGATGCCCCTGCCACCGACGACTTTAAAGCATATGTTAGCACTATAAAGGATTTAGCGGCTCAGATTATTCAGCTGTCTCCTAATTTACCTACAGAAGCTTCCATTATTTTAAAGAATATTGAGAACCCTGCTTTCCTGATCAATTTTGTTAGTAATAATTTAAACAGTGATTTACAGGAAAAACAATCCTTGCTTGAAATCAACGATATCACAGAACGTGCGGTGAAACTGGTGCAAATTCTGCAAAGAGAATTGCAGTTTGCTGAGCTGAAAGACAAGGTTACCAATAAGACCAGAACAGAATTGGATAAGCAACAGAGAGATTATTTTCTTCAACAGCAACTCAAAAGTATCAAAGAAGAATTAGGAGGTGATACCAATGAGCGGGAAATAGCAGAAATGAAGAAAAAGGCCGAGACTAAAAAATGGCCTGAAGCTGCAAAGAATGCTTTCAATGCGGGTATACAGAAGCTGGAAAGAATGCATGCATCAACGCCAGATTACTCTGTTGTATATAACCACCTCGATTTAATGCTGGATCTTCCCTGGGAAGAATATACCAATGATAATTACGATCTGAAGAATGCACAGAAAGTTTTGGATATAGATCATTACGGCATGTCAAAAATCAAGAGTCGAATTCTGGAATACCTTGCAGTACTGAAATTAAAAGGAGATATGAAGAGCCCGATTCTATGTTTTTTAGGCCCTCCAGGAATTGGAAAAACCTCCTTGGGCAAATCAATTGCACATGCAATAGGAAGAAAATATGTTCGACTAAGTTTAGGTGGTCTTCACGATGAAAGTGAAATCAGGGGGCATCGTAAAACCTATATTGGTGCTATGCCCGGAAGAATTTTGCAGAATATCCGAAAAGTAAAGACATCCAATCCGGTAATGATCCTGGATGAAATAGATAAAATCGGAGCTGATCATCGCGGAGATCCTTCCTCTGCCTTACTGGAAGTATTGGATCCTGAACAGAATCATACTTTTTATGATAATTATCTGGAACTGGAATACGACCTAAGCAAGGTATTGTTTATTGCCACTGCCAATAATTTGCAGAACATTCAACCCGCGCTGAGAGACCGGTTGGAAATCATTGATTTGAGTGGATATGCAGTAGAAGAAAAACTGGAAATTGCCAAACGCCATCTGGTGCCAAAGCAAAAGGAAGCGCATGGTTTAGGAAAAGTGAATTTTAAAATAGCTGATAAGGTGCTAGAAAAAGTGATTGAACAATATACTCGTGAAAGTGGAGTTCGTGAACTCGATAGACAAATTGCCTCCATCATGCGATACCAGGCAAAAGAAATGGCGCTGAAGGGAAAGGTAAAAATGAGTTTAAGTACCGGAGATATTGAGAAAATTCTGGGTCAGCAGCGCTATAGTAATGAAATTTATAAAACAGCCAATATGCCCGGCGTAGTTGTGGGATTGGCCTGGACTTATGTAGGAGGCGATATATTATTTATAGAAACCATTCTGAGTGAAGGTAAAGGAGAGTTGAAGCTGACAGGAAATTTAGGCAATGTAATGAAGGAGAGTGCAACCACTGCATTAAGTTATATTCAAGCGAATTTTAAAAAGCTGGGTATTGATCCTGAATTATTCAAGTCTAGGAACATTCACATCCATGTTCCCGAAGGGGCAGTACCTAAGGATGGACCAAGTGCAGGCATAACCATGCTTACATCCATAACTTCCGCTTTTACTGGACGAAAAGTCAAGCCCTTCTTGGCAATGACTGGAGAAATTACCTTGAGAGGCCAGGTATTACCGGTTGGGGGTATTAAAGAAAAAGTGCTGGCAGCTAAAAGAGCCGGATTAAAGGAAATAGTACTTTGTCATTTAAATCAGAAAGACGTAGATGAAATTGACAGTAGTTTTATAAAGGGTCTGCATTTTCATTATGTAAAAACCATGCAACAGGTTATTGATTATGCTCTGGTATAATTGTATTTTTATAACAGCATGCGTTTTCCAAAGATTCTACTATTTTTTATATTCATTGCCACTGAGCTTAAGTCACAAACGCTCGGTGGCAATGCTGTATATAATTTTCTAACACAACCCGGCAGTGCCCAAATTGCAGCATTAGGGGGCACCAATATCAGTCATCAATCTAATGATGTTTCGTTTGGCTTAAGCAATCCTGCTTTGTTAAGAAGTTCAATGCATCAACAGGTTTCAACATCTTTCAATGGATTTTTAGCTGGGATTAATAATTATACTGCTGTATCTGCATTTCAGCAATCAACTTTTACCTGGGGTGCTGGTGTTCAGTTTCTTGATTATGGAACAGTTACTCAAACAGATGCGGCAGGTACTGTATTTGGTGCAATCAGGCCCCGTGATTTTGCCATTCATCTAATGGCAAGTAAGCAGTACCGTGAACGATTTTATATTGGCACTACCGTAAAATTCATCCAAAGCAATTATGGTCCTTTTCGTTCTTCCGGTATAGCTGTTGATGTGGGACTAACGTATCAGGATACTGTTAATCAATGGCAAGCAGCAATCCTGTTTAAGAATATGGGTACTCAGTTAAGTACTTATGGCGGTGGGTCTAAAGAAGAACTTCCCTTTGATGTGCAGGCGGGTATCAGTAAGCGATTAGCGAATGCGCCGATTCAGTTTTCATTGACGGCTCACAACTTACATCGTTTACGTATATTATATAATGATACTGCATTCAATGCTTCCGAAGGCGATTTAAGAACAGCAGGGTTTATTCAGAAGACCTTTGCGCATTTGATCCTTGCTGCCCAGTTTTATATTGGAGATAAAGTAGAGGCAACCCTTGGATATAATTTTCTTCGAAGACAGGATTTAAATGTATTCAATGCTACCAGTGGATTAAATGGATTAACAGCTGGAGCTGGATTTTTGCATAAAAAACTGCATGTTCGCTATACAACTGGCTTTTACCAGCAAAAAGTCTTTCATCAGTTTACTTTGAATTTATCCCTCTCTGGCAAAACCTTATAAAAAAAGTCTTTGTAAAATTTACAAAGACTTTTTTGTGTGATGATTCACGTTCAAACCCCAAATAGAAATGGGTTGCAATAGTTTATTTTTTATTTAGAAATCAAATCTTATTCCCTGAGCCAAAGGCAAATTGGTTCCGTAATTAATGGTATTGGTCTGTCTACGCATATAGGCTTTCCATGCGTCACTGCCACTTTCTCTACCGCCACCAGTTTCCTTTTCACCTCCAAATGCCCCTCCAATTTCAGCGCCACTGGTTCCAATATTTACATTGGCAATACCGCAATCACTTCCGTTAGCGGATAAGAATAATTCTGCTTCTCTTACATTCAGTGTCATGATGGCGGAAGAAAGTCCCTGCGGAACATTGTTCTGCATTTGAATGGCCTCACTCAGATCCTTATACTTCATTACATATAAGATAGGAGCAAATGTTTCGTGTTGTACTATAGGGAGTTCATTGGTAACTACTGCTATGCAAGGTTTTACATAACAGCCGCTTTCATATCCTGCTCCGGATAAAACTCCTCCCTCTACTATGAATTTGCCTCCCTGAGCCTTGCATTGTTCAATTGAATTCAAGTACATGGCTACTGCATCTTTATCAATCAATGGCCCTACGTGATTTTGTGCATCAAGTGGATTTCCGATTTTTAATTGAGCATAGGCTTTGGCAATTTTTTGAGTAAAAGCCTCGTATACAGATTCATGAATAATTAATCTTCTGGTTGTAGTGCATCTTTGACCAGCGGTTCCCACTGCTCCAAAAACTGCACCAATCAATGACATGTTTAGGTCTGCATCTTTGGAGATGATGATGGCATTGTTCCCTCCTAATTCTAAAATACTCTTTCCTAATCTTCCTGCTACTGCCTTACTCAGTTCTTTTCCCATTCTAGTAGAACCCGTTGCGGAAACCAATGGAATTCGTGTATCGTGGCTCAGCCATTCACCCACTTCTCGTCCACCTTGGATCAGGCAATTTACTCCTTCAGGTACGTTATTAGCAGCAAATACTTCTGCTATGATATTTTGAACCGCTACTCCGCACAATGGTGTTTTTTCACTCGGTTTCCAGATGGTTGTGTTTCCGCATATCCAAGCAAGTGCTGCATTCCAGCTGAATACAGCAACCGGGAAATTAAAGGCAGAAATAATTCCTACAATACCTAATGGATGCCATTGTTCATACATTCTGTGTTGTGGTCTTTCGCTGTGCATGGTTAGGCCGTATAATTGGCGAGACAGTCCAACAGCAAAATCGCAGATATCTATCATTTCCTGAACTTCTCCGTATCCTTCCTGAAGACTTTTACCCATTTCATAACTTACCAGTTTACCCAAGGGTTCTTTTTTTGCTCTTAATGCTTCTCCTATTTGTCGAACAATTTCCCCTCTCTTGGGAGCAGGCCAGTTTCTCCATTCTTTAGCAGCAGCTAGGCTGGTTTGAACCAACTGCTCATAGCTTGGCTGGTCTCCACTGTTTACTTCTCCAATCTCTTTACCATCAACAGGAGAATAAGATTTGATTGTTATACCATTGGTGGATAACCATTGGGTACCGGTTGAAACACCTTGATTTTTTTGTTGTAACCCCAGTTGCTGCAAGAATTCCATATCGAATGTATTTTTAGCAAAGGTACATCCAAAAAATGTATTACAGGGGTTTAGGGTAGCTTTGAAATGGTTAGTAACTGATCGTATACCTGATTATAACTGCTGCCAATAGGCACTTCTTTTCCTGATACCCAAATCTTTGATTTACTGAATTTTTCTATTCTGTGAATGGGTACAATGAATGAGCGATGAACTCGTATAAAATCTCTGGCTGGTAGTTTATCACTGATGCTTTTTAAGGTCATAAGTGTTAAAACAGGAGAGGGCTTTATATAAATTTTAATATAGTCGTCCAATGCTTCTATCAATTCAATATCCTTTAAATTGACTTTCATGATTTCATAATTCACTTTCACAAAAATTGAATTAAGCTGCAACTCCTGTGAACTTAAGAACTCCAGATATTCTTTTGCCTTGTAACAGGCTTTTAAAAAACGGTCATATTCAAAAGGTTTAAGTAGATAATCCACTGCGTCAACGGAGAAACCCTCTACCGCAAAATCTTTGTAAGCGGTTGTGAAGATGACAATAGGTTTTACGGCTAAACTTTTATAAAACTGTAATCCATTAATGTCGGGCATCTGGATGTCTAAGAATAATACATCTACTTTATTTTCCTGTAAATAGGCCCTGGCTTCATCTGTATCAGTAAAAATCTTTTCTAGTGTGAGGAAAGATATTTTACTGCAGTATTCCTGCACCACTTGCAACGCCAATGGTTCATCATCTATAGCTATACACTTAATCATGAATGGGTGTTAATTGTTAACTTTACAATATAATACCCGTTCTCAATCTGGTTGCTAAGGGTATATTTTTCAGGATATAACAATTCAAGTCTTCTTTTTACATTATTGATACCAATTCCTGTATTCTCCATCATATTGTTTTCAGTGTGTACAATATAGTTTTTGGCATAAAAATGTATCATATCTTTTTCTATAGTAAGGTCAAAGTCTATAGTACTTTGCTCTTTGGTACTTACCCCGTATTTAAAAGCATTTTCCACAAAAGGAATAAAAAGGAGCGGAGCAACCAATAGTGGGGCTGTATCGCCTTTTATGGCAAAGTTTACCTGTACTTTGTCTGTAAGTCTTACCTGTTGCAATTCTATATAGTTATGAATAAATGCCACTTCATTTTCTAGCGGAACAAGCTTTCTCTCGGTTTCTGTTAGAATATACCGCATAATGGCAGAAAGCTTTAAAACAGCATGGGCTGTCTTTTCGCTTTTTACTATTGCCAATGAGTAAATATTATTCAGGGTGTTGAAAAAGAAATGAGGATTTACCTGTGATTTCAAAAAAGATAATTCTGTATTGATTCTTTCATGTTCAGATTCCTTACGGTTTTGTTCTGTTTGCAGCCATCTTCTAACTATTTCTATACAGGCTCCGAATGTAATGACCAAAAGAAATAGAACGGTATTAAAAAAATCTGCGTAGGGTCTTCTTCTTATTCTTCCAATTCGGTTACTATTCAATCTGATTCCCCTGGTATTTTCTGTTACCGTAGCCGGGATTTCAGGAGGGTAAATCATCATGGCTAATGTTCTGGGTACATAAAGAAAAAATAAAAGACAACCAACCAGACTAAGGATATATTGAAACCATTTTTCTTTGATTAATAAACGGGGTATTAATATCATAGTATTTAAATAATAAAATACCATGAGCATGATGTTATTAAGTATAATTACAGTGAGCATATGATTGCTCATGCTAAAGTCTCTGAGTCGGGGAAAAAAGACCAGATAGGGGAGAAAGAAAAAACATAACCAAGCAGCCAAATGGGCAACTAATTGAATGGTTCTGTTTTTATCTGAAATGTTTGTAATCATAGAAATAATAACACTAGTATCCCTTCAAATTTAAGTGGTCTCTATCTGATTTAGGAAAAAAAGTGTCGAAAAGGGGCGATTCATCGGTGAATTTTAGCATATAAATGCTGAACTAGGCCATCGGCCAGTCCTATTTTGGGCACATAAATCTCATCAGCATCTGCCCAGCGCATCACGTTTATATAAATTTGCAGCGCTGGAA
>VFQM010001159.1_pt1 | contig 24217 bp, 17 predicted proteins | sample 3512391 | NCBI WGS metagenome assembly VFQM01 (sample SAMN10412369, study PRJNA504923) | tailings metagenome | isolation source: Replicate 1 from Balatoc abandoned mine | place: Philippines | reverse complement strand
TGCGACATCATCCTCAACTGCTGGGCGAAGATGGACGACATGCAGGGCATCTGCGCGGCGCTCCCGGCCATGTCCGATGCCACCGCGGCGCGGCTCGACCGGGCGCTGGCGGGCACACAGGTCGCCGACGCGATCGCGCCCGAGGCCGCCGCCCTGCTCGCCAAGCGCGACGCCTTGCTGGCGCTCGCCGCATGAACGCGCCCCAGCAGCCCTTCATGTTCCCGCCCGAGGCCGGAAGGCCGGACGCGGACGCGCTCTATCTGGAACTCGACGGCTGGGAAGGCCCGCTCGACCTGCTGCTCGATCTGGCGCGGCGGCAGAAGGTCGACTTGCGCCAGATCTCGATCCTCGCTCTCGTCGACCAGTATCTCAACTACATCGAGCGCGCCGGGGCGCTGAAGCTGGAACTGGCCGCCGATTACCTCGTGATGGCCGCCTGGCTTGCCTATCTCAAATCGGCGATGCTGCTGCCCAAGGCCGAGCAGGAGGACCCTTCGCCGGAGGAACTCGCGCTGCGGCTGCAACTGCGCCTGCAACGCCTCGGTGCGATGCGCGAGGCGGCGGCGCGGCTGATGGGGGGCGACCGGATCGGGCGCGATGTCTTCCTGCGGGGCGCACCGGAAGGTCTCCGCACCGACCGCAAGACCGTGTGGCGCAGCGATCTGTTCACGCTCATCCAGGCCTATGGGCAGGTCAAGGCGCGCACCGCGCCGCGCATCTACCATGTCGCCAACCGCCCGGTGATGACGCTCGATTCCGCCCTCGAGCGCGTCTCCTCGATGCTCGGCGTGACGCTCGAATGGATGGAGATCCGCGACTTCCTGCCGCCCCACGCCTCGCCCGCGCTCCGGCGCTCGGCACTGGCATCGAGCTTCGTGGCAGCGCTGGAGCTGACCAAGCGCGGCAAGGCCGAGCTCGATCAGGACGGGGCCTTCGCGCCCTTGCGGATCAGGCGCCTGAGGGACGCGGCCGCATGAGCGACATGAGCGGGGAGCCGGGCACGCTCGAACGCGCGGTGGAAGCCACGCTGTTCGCCGCCGAGGAGCCGATGGGGGTGGAGGCGCTCGCCGCCCATCTCGGAGGGCTTGCCCATGGCGATGTGCGCGATGCGCTCGGCCTGCTTGAGGCCCGCTACCGCGCGCGCGGCGTGCATCTGGTGGAGCGGGGCGGGCGCTGGCATTTCGAGACCGCGCCCGATCTTGCCCACCTGCTCCGCCGCGAGAAGGAGCAGGTGCGCCGTCTCAGCCGTGCGGCCACCGAAGTGCTGGCGATCATCGCCTATCACGAGCCTGTCAGCCGCGCCGAGATCGAATCGATCCGCGGGGTGCAGACCAGCGCGGGCACGCTCGATGTGCTGATGGAGGCGGGCTGGGTGAAGCCCGCCGGACGCCGCGAGGTGCCGGGGCGGCCGGTGATCTATGCCACCACGCCCGATTTCCTCGACCATTTCGGCCTCGCCAGCCGCCGCGACCTGCCCGGCATCGACGAATTGCGCGCCGCGGGCCTGCTCGATCCGGTCGACGAGGCGATGGAAGCCAGCCTCGAGGGCATGGGGCGCTTCGAGCCCGAAGAGGAGCCAGACGAAGAGCCCGACGAAGGCGATACCGCAGACGACGAGAATCTGGGCGACTGACTCGCAATTCGTGCAAGTCTGGCCTAAATGGGCGGCAACCGGGAGCGGCGCAGGCGCCCTTCCATGCGGCACCCCTCGAGCCCCGCCGCAGTTCAGGAGTTGAGACAATGGGTTTTTCGTCGATTTGGCACTGGGTCATCGTCCTGCTGATCGTGCTGATCCTGTTCGGCCGCGGACGCATCGCCGAGATGATGGGCGATTTCGGCAAGGGCATCTCGAGCTTCAAGAAGGGCCTCAACGAGACCGAGGACACCGCCGCCAAGGCTGCCCGGATCGAGCCGCCGGCTGCGCCCGCCGAAACGGCGGCGCCGGCTCCGGCCGAAAAGTCCGACAGCACCGGCGCCTGATCGCCCGCCCCTGATCCCGGCGGCTGGGACGCATCCGTCATGTTCGACATCGGCGCCGGAGAGCTGCTGGTCATCCTGATCGTCGCCGTGGTGGTGATCGGGCCCAAGGACCTGCCGCTGGCGATGCTCACCGCAGGCCGCTGGATCGGCAAGGTGCGGCGCATCTCGGCCCATTTCCGCAGCGGCATCGACACCATGGTGCGCGAGGCCGAGCTGGAGGAAATGGAGAAGAAGTGGAAGGCGCAGAACGAGGAAATCATGCGCCGCTCCGCTGCCCTCACCCAGGCTGAAGCAGCTCCCCCGCCGGCAATGACGGGGCCGCCGCCCGCCGATGCCGCGCCCGTCACGCCTGCGCCGGTCGAGGCACCCGCGTCCGGACCGGCCCCGGCCACTGGTCCCACCCCCGATGGCAAAACCGATGTTCAAGGTTGACGACCTCGACGAGACCCGCGCACCGCTGCTCGACCACCTGATCGAACTGCGCACGCGCGTGATCCGGGCGCTGCTCGCGCTCGGCGCGGGCTTTGCCGTGTGCCTCTATTTCGCCGACGAGATCCTCGGCTTTCTGGTGCAGCCGCTCAAGGACGCCTTTCCCGAAGGGCAGGGCCAGCTGATCTTCACGCGGCTGCCCGAGGTGTTCTTCGTCGAACTGAAAGTCGCTCTTTTCGCTGGCTTCATGGTCAGCTTCCCGGTGATCGCCAACCAGCTCTGGGCCTTTGTCGCGCCCGGGCTCTATGCGCGCGAGAAGCGGGCCTTCCTGCCCTTCCTGCTCGCCACGCCCGTGCTGTTCATCGCGGGCGCGTCGCTCGCCTATTTCGTGGTCATGCCGGTCGCCTTCACCTTCTTCCTCGGCTTTGGCGGAATGACCGGAGGGCTGGATGTGCAGGCGCTCCCGAGCGCGGGCGACTATCTCAGCCTCGTGATGCAGTTCATCCTCGCCTTCGGGCTGACCTTCCTCCTGCCGGTGCTGCTGCTGCTGCTCCACCGCGCCGGGATCGTCACCCGCGAGCAGATGGTGGCGGCGCGGCGTTATGTGATCGTGGTGATCTTCGTGATCGCCGCGATCGTCACACCGCCCGATCCCGGTTCGCAGATCGTGCTGGCCGTGCCGCTGTGGCTGCTGTTCGAGGCCGCGCTGGTGCTGATGCGCTTCCAGGAGAAGGCGGTCGCCGCCGACAGGGCCGCGCGCGAGGCGGAACTCGCGGCGGAGCAGGCTGCGGCGGAGTAGTCATCTGTCTGGCGGCCACCTTTGTTGGCGCCGACCTCCCGCCCCGCGGTTCGCGCCGGCGAACGCGCGAAATCAGCGCACCTTCACCCCGCCGATCCACACCTGAAGCACATTGGTCTCGCGCAGCGCCTCGGGCGAGGCGAAGAGCGGGTCGCGGTCGACGATGATGAAGTCCGCGCGCTCGCCGGGCAGCAGGCGGCCGAAGCGGCCTTCGGCAAAGCCTGCAAAGGCCGCATCGGCGGTGAATCCGGCCAATGCCTGTTCGCGGCTCACGGTCTCCTGCGGGAACCAGCCGCCGAAGGGTTGGCCTGCCGCATCGGTGCGGCTGATCGCAGCGGCCATACCGGCCCAGGGATCGGCGGGCTCGACCGGCGAGTCCGACCCGAAGGCGAGCCGCCCCCCGACCTTCAGCACACTTCGCCACGGATAGGCGCCCTCCAGCCTGTCCGGCCCCAGCCGCGCCTCGGCCATCAACCGGTCGGAGGTCTGGTGGAGCGGCTGCATCGAGGCGATTACCCCGTGCTTGCCGAGCCGGGCGATATCGACCGGATCGACGATCTGCGTGTGCTCGATGCGCCAGCGCCGGTCGCCCTTGTAGCTTTCCGAAAGCTCCTCGATCGCGGCCAGCACCTCGGCATTGGCCGCATCGCCGATCGCGTGGACGGCGGGCTGGAAGTTATCCATCGCCGCGCGGCTCATCAGGTTCCTGAGCTGCGACGGGCTGAGCAGCGGCAGCCCGCGGGTGCCGTGATCGTCGGCATAGGGCTCCTTCAGGCTCGCCCCGCGCGACCCCAGCGCGCCGTCGAGGAACAGCTTGATCCCGCCCATCCGCAGCCGGTCGTCATAGAGCCAGCCAGTCGGCTCCGGCCCTGCCATCAGCTCGAGCGTCTCGACGGAATCGGCATAGGACATGATCCGCACCAGCAGCCGGCCCTCGTCGCCGGCGCGGCGGAAGGTGGTCCAGTCGGCCGGCTTGGTGCCCATGTCGGCGACGGCGGTGATGCCCCTGGCGAGCAGCACCTCCTGCGCCTTGGCCAGCGCAAGATCGCGGTCCTCGGGGCGGGGCGGGGGGACGACCGCGCCCACCAGCGGCACGGCCTTGTCGACGAAGACGCCGGCCGGATTGCCCCTGGCATCGCGGATGATCTTGCCGCCCGCCGGATCGGGGGTCCTGGCGGTGATCCCGGCGGCCTGCATCGCCATGCTGTTGGCCCAGTTGGCGTGATTGTCGGCGCGCTCCAGCCACACCGGCCGGTCACTCACCACGGCATCGAGTTCGGCAGCGGTCGGGAAGCGGCCAAGCCCCCACTTCTCCTGATTCCAGCCGCGCCCGATGATCCACGGGCGGCCCGGATTGGCCTCGGCAAAGGCCTTGATCTTGCCCAGCGCGTCCTCGAGCGAGGTGGTGCCGGAAAGGTCCAGCGTCAGCCCTGCAAAGCCCAAGTCCATGACGTGCACATGCGCGTCGATCATGCCGGGCAGCATCACGCGGCCCTCGCCGTCGAGCCGGTAATCGACCTCGGGGCGCTTGTCGCTGCGGCCGAGGACCTGCGTGACCTTGCCTTCCTCGTCGAACACGAGGCCGGTGAAGCGCTTGACCTTGCCCTCGGCATCGATCGTCACCCCGTCGACATTGTCGACCAGCGTGTCGGCGAGCGCGGGGGCAGAGAGGGCGAGCGCGGAGACGGCGGCAAGCGCGGCGGAGGCAAAGCGGAGCATGGCTATCCTTGGCAAAGCGGTGAGGCAGGCTTGCTATCCTGTTGCCGCAGGCTTGCCAACTTTCAGGCGCACAGGAAATCCTTTGCCGCGCCAAGCGCCGAGGATCATTGCCCTTGCGCGCCCGAGGCTCTAATCGCCTCGGCATTATGTCGACGCAAGCAGCCTCATTGAACCCCAAGGGCGCCGCCGCCAACCCGGCCGACCTGACCCTCGACGACGTCCGCGCCGCTGCCGCGCGGATTGCCGGTTCGGTGGTCAACACGCCGATGATGCATTCGATCACGCTGTCGGAGATTACCGGCGCGGATATCTGGCTGAAGTTCGAGAACCTCCAGTTCACCGCCGCCTACAAGGAGCGCGGGGCGCTCAATGCGCTGCTGCTGCTCACCGAGGAACAGCGCAGCCGCGGCGTGATCGCCGCCTCGGCCGGCAACCATTCGCAGGGCCTGTCCTACCACGGCACCCGCCTCGGCGTGCCGGTCACCATCGTCATGCCGCGCACCACGCCGACGGTGAAGGTGATGCAGACCGAGAGCGTCGGCGGCAAGGTGGTGCTCGAGGGCGAGACCTTCGACGAGGCCTATGCCCATGCCCGCAGGCTCGAGGGCGAACTGGGCCTGACCTTCGTCCACCCCTTCGATGATCCGCATGTTGCGGCAGGTGCGGGCACGGTCGCGCTCGAAATGCTCGCCGTGAAGCCCGATCTCGATTGCATCGTCACCCCGATCGGCGGGGGCGGGCTGATCTCCGGGATGGCGACCGTCGCCAAGGCGATGAACCCCGCGATCGAGGTGGTCGGCGTGCAGGCCGGGCTGTTCCCCTCGATGTTCGACCGCATCAAGGGTGCGAACCTGCCCTGCGGCGGCGACACGCTGGCAGAGGGCATCGCGGTCAAGGTGCCGGGCGACTTCACCTCCAAGGTGATTGCCGAGAAGGTGGACGATATTCTGCTGGTCGATGAACCGGCGCTCGAGAAGGCGGTGGCGCTGCTGCTCCAGATCGAGAAGACCGTGGTCGAGGGCGCGGGCGCGGCGGGGCTGGCTGCGGTGCTGCGCAATCCGGCGCGCTTTGCCGGCAAGACCATCGGCCTTGCCCTGTGCGGCGGGAATATCGACACGCGCCTGCTCGCCAATGTGCTGCTACGCGATCTGGCGCGGCAGGGCCGGCTCGCACGCCTGCGGATCACGCTCCAGGACCGCCCCGGCGCGCTGTTCCGGGTGATGCGCCTGTTTGACGAGCACAACGTCAACATCATCGAGATCTATCACCAGCGCATCTTCACCACGCTGCCGGCCAAGGGCCTGATCACCGACATCGAATGCGAGGCGCGCGACGCCGAGCAGGTCGACCGGCTGGTCGAGGGCCTGCGCGCCAACGGCTATTCGGTGCAACTCGTCGAACTCGGCTGATTTATCAGGATAATTTCTGAGCCGCGGCGGGTCTTCTGTCCCGCTTTGCTCCATCGCGGCGCGGTTTTGCGCCCGCCTGGTCGTGCTTGCAGACCTTTCACGTCATTTTCATGGTTAAAGGACTTTTACCGGAGCGAAGGTGTGGGCATAAGATTTTCTTAACACTTTCGCCCACCCGCGACTCACGCGCACGAAGGACAGGCCCCACCCGTGACGGCACCGATCCGCTTCCCCCGTTTCTTCGTGACCAGCCCCGCGCCGTGCCCCTATCTGCCCAGCCGCAGCGAGCGCAAGGTGTTCACCGAATTGAAGGGGCCGCACGCCGACCAGCTCAACGAGGCGCTCGGCCGGATCGGTTTCCGTCGCAGCCAGACCGTCGCCTATCGCCCCTCCTGCCTCGAGTGCCAGGCCTGTGTCTCGGTGCGGGTGGTGGCGGGCAAGTTCCGCCCTTCGGGCACACAGAAGCGCGATCTGAAGCGCAACAGCGACATCATCGTCACCGAGTGCCGCCCCTGGGCGACCGACGAGCAGTTCGAGCTGCTGGCCCGCTATCTCGGCCAGCGCCACCCCGATGGCGGAATGTCGGCGATGGACGAGCTCGACTATGCCGACATGATCGAGCACACGCCGGTCTCGACTGTCGTCACCGAGTATCGCGAGCCCGGCCCGAACGGCCAGCCCGGCCGCCTGATCGGCGCCTGCCTGACCGATCGCCAGAGCGACGGGCTGTCGATGATCTACTCCTTCTACGATCCCGATCATCCCACCCGCGCGGGCCTCGGCAACTATATTATCCTCGATCATATCCGCCGCGCGGCCGCTGAGGCATTGCCCTATGTCTATCTCGGATATTGGGTGGAGGGCTCGCCGCGCATGCAATACAAGGTCCGCTACCGCCCGCTCGAGAGGCTGACACGCGAAGGCTGGCAACTGATGGAAGAGGGCGAGCAGCATCGTCTGATCGCCACGGCGACCGCGCCGCGCCGGCCGCAGGAGGAGACCCTTGCCGGTGCGCGGGGCAAGGATGGCCAGCCTGTCAAGTTCCCCGCGACCTGACCGGAGGCTCGCGCTCGGTCTCGCCATTGCCGCAGGATTGGGTCGGGGCGCACTGGCCCTGATTGCCGTTGCCTGCGCCCCTGCCGCCGCCGCCGGAGCGGCGCAGGCAGCGCAGCAGGCGCCATCGCCGCAGGACACCAGCCGCACAGCCGAGCCGCAGGCAGGCGAGGCGCCCCCTGCACCCGCCGCCCAGTCCCCCGCCGTCCAGCCGCCCGCGCCCGCCCCTGACGCGCTCGACGATCTCATCCCCGAGGCGGCCGTGTCCGATCCCGAAGCCTGGGCCGCAGGCGGGGTCGCCGGCACGCCCGACCTCGCCGACACGCAAGACCCCCTGTCCGGTCCGCCCGACCCTGCTTTTGACGCTGCCTTCGCCGGGCTGGACGAGAGCGCCGAGGGCGTGCTCCAGCCGGACGCCGCGGGCGAAGAGGCGGGCGGGCTCGCCGGTCTCGCCATACCCGAGCCCGAACCGCTTTCCCCCGATCCCGAACTCGAGGCGCTCGCCAGCATTGCCGCGCCGGTGCTCGCCGAGCTGCCCGAACTGGCCGAAACCCGGGTCAGCAGCACGCTGGTGCTCGCGCTGCCCGCCGCGCCCTCGGCCTTCCCCGAGAAGGAGGAGTTCATCGAACGCTTCAAGGACCTCTCGACCTTGCGGGCGCTCGACGATGGGGAGGAATCGGCCGCGCAGGTCGCCGCCCGCGCCCGAGCCGACGAGGAACTGCTCGGCGATATCCTGCGAACCTATGGCTATTACAGCGGCGAGGCGGTGCGCCAGCTTTCGGGCGGCCGCCGCGCGGGCGAGGCCAACGAGGCCGAGGCCGAAGACGCTGCCGAAGCCGCCTCACGCGAGCCGAGCGTGCGCTTCGATATTCTCCCCGGGCCGCGCTATCGCTTCGGGACGATCGATCTCGGCGCGCTGCCCGCTCTGCCCGAGCCGGACGCGAGCCGCCTGATCGCCGCCTTCGGCATCCAGCCGGGCGACCCGCTCTATGCGGATCGCATCGTCGAGCGCGAGCTTGAACTGCGCGTGGCGCTGGGTGAGAGCGGCTATCCCTTCGCCGAGGTGGCAGAGCCTTCGCTGCTGATCGACCATGCCCGCGAGGAGGGCGACCTCTCGCTCGCGGTGGAGCCGGGCGGCAAATATGTATTCGGCGAGGTGGTCAGCAATGATCCCCGCTTCCTCTCCGGCAAGCACCTCGGACGGATCGCGCGCTTCGATGCGGGCGATACCTTCCAGCAGAGCCTCGAGACAGACCTGCGCCGCGCGGTGATCGCCACCGGCCTTGTCTCCAGCGTCACCATCACCCCGCGCGAGACCCGCGCTCCGGCCGACGGAACCCCCGGCGAAGTCGCGCTCGATGTCGCCTTCGAGCGCGCCCCGGTCCGCACCGTCGCGGCGGCGATCGGTTACGGGACCGAGGACGGCTTCAAGGTCGAGGGCCGCTGGGAACACCGCAATCTCTTCCCGCCCGAGGGCGCGCTGCGGCTGCGCGGCATTCTCGGCACGCGCGAGGCGCTCGCCAGCGTCGGGGTCCGGCGCAACAATTTCCTCGGGCGCGATCAGGTGCTGACCGTCGATCTGTTCGGCAGCGACATCACCACCCAGGCGGTGGATTCGCGCGGGGGCGGGATGCGGGCGACCTTCGAGAAGGTGTCGAACATCCTGTTCCAGAAGCCGCTAAGCTGGCAGGTCGGCGGCGAACTGATCTACACCGACGAGCGCAACCGCAATGTCCGCATCGCCCCCGGCGCGACTCTGCCGCGGCGGGTCTATCTTATCGGCGGACTGTTCGGCAGCGTCACGCTCGATGCGAGCGACAATCTGCTCGATCCCACGCAGGGCTGGCGCACGACCTTGTTCCTAGCTCCAGAAGTCTCGCGGCAGGGCGGGGCCGAGACCTTCTATCTGCGCGCGCAGGCGGACGCGAGCGTCTACTATTCGCTCGGCGATCTTGTGCTGGCAGGAAGGGTGCGCGCGGCGACCATTCAAGGGGCTGACGTCGACGCCCTTGCGCCTTCGCGCAGGCTCTATGGCGGGGGCGGGGCCTCGGTGCGCGGCTACGGCTTCCAGGGGGTCGGCCCGCGTGACGTTCTGGGCAATCCAACCGGCGGGGCATCGCTGGTCGAATTCGCCGTGGAAGCGCGCATCCCGACGCCGCTGTTCGGCGGGGCGATCGAGGTGGTGCCCTTTCTTGACGGCGGTTCGGTGGCGCGGGGATCGACGCCCGACTTCGACGAGATCCGCTTCGGCGCCGGCATCGGCATCCGCTACAAGACCAGCTTCGGCCCGATCCGCGTCGACGTCGCCACGCCGCTCAACCCGACCGGATTCGATAGCCCGGTCGTGGTCTATGTCAGCCTCGGGCAGGCGTTCTGATGGCCGAGGGGGCGGACAGCGCAGTGACGACTGCGGCGGCGGCCCCGGCCGCGCCGGGCGGCCGCCGCTGGGCGCGCCGGGCGGGCTGGGCGCTCGGGCTGCTGCTCGCGCCCTTCCTGCTCGCCGCGCTGTTCTTCGCCTCGCCGATCGGCAAGCGTTTCATCGCCGACCAGATCGCCGCCGCCGCACCCGCTTCGGGCCTGCGTTTCTCGGTCGGGCGGATCGAGGGCGACATCTACGGGCAGGCGGTGCTGCGGAGTGTGACGGTCAGCGACCCCAAGGGCGCGTTCCTCACCATCCCCGAAGTGCGGCTCGACTGGCGGCCGCTCAACTGGCTGTGGAGCGGGCTCGACATCCGCGAGGTCACGGCGCGGCGCGGACGGTTGATGCGGCTGCCCGAGCTGCTGCCGGGCGATCCCGATGCGCCGCTGCTCCCGGATTTCGACATCCGCGTGGACAAGCTGAGGGTCGAGAACCTCGTCATCGCCAAGGGGCTCGCCACCCAGCGTGACGAGCGGGTGAACCTGTCCGCGCGGGTCGATATCCGCGAAGGGCGGGCGCTGGTCGATGCCAAGGGGCAGCTTGGTGCGCGTGACCGCTTCGCGCTGCTGCTCGATGCCGAGCCGGACGGCGACCGCTTCGAGCTTGAGGGCGATGCACTCGCTCCGGCAGGTGGCGTGCTGGCGGGCCTCGCGGGCCTCGAGGCAGGTTATGGCGCGCGGATCGTGGGTGACGGGACTTGGGCGAAATGGCGCGGAGCCGCCGTCGCCCGTCGCATCGGCGCGCCTTCGCAGCGTCCCGTGGCCGCTTTCCGGATCGCCAATGATGCGGGCCGCTACGGCGTGCTCGGCCAGTTGCGGGCCGGCCTGGGTGACGCGACGATCACCGGCCGCGCGCTCGGCGAGGCGACTTCCCTCGCGGCGAGCTTCACGCTGGAGGACAGCGTCATCGAGGGTCGCGCCGCGCTGGTCTCCGCCGCGCTCGACCTACGTGCCGGCGGGGGCGTGAACCTCGCCGACAAGGTGGTCGACGGCGCGCGCGTGCGCCTCGGGTTGCGCGATCCCGCCCTGTTCGGGCCGAACCTCACGATCGAGGGCGGCACACTCGCCGCAAGCCTCAATGGCGCGTTCGACGATCTTGCCATCAGGCACGAGATCGCGGTTGCCCGGCTGGCCGCTGCGGGTGTGACCGCGACCGGACTGGCGCAGGAGGGCAGCGCGCGGCTGGAGGGGGCGGTGCTCAGCATCCCGCTCGCCCTGACAGCCGGGCGCGTGACGACCGGTATCGCCCAGGCCGATCCGCGCCTTGTCAAAGGGCGCGCGAGCGGCCTGCTGACCTATGACTTCGCCCGCAACCGGCTCGCGGCGGACCGGGCGGTGATCGCCTTCCCCGGGCTCGATGCAACCCTGTCGCTCCAGGGCGACATTCCTGCCGGAGCCTATGCCATTGCCGGACCGGTCGAGGCGCGCGGTCTCAAGGTGGAGGGCGCGGGCGATGTGACCGCCAATGCCAAGATCCTCGCCAAGTTCGGCCCCGCAGTGCCGTGGAGTCTGCGCGCCAATCTGGCGGGTGTGCTGAGCCGGATCGGCAATGACACCATCGTCAATCTTGCGGGCGAGCAGGTGCGCTTCAAGGGCGAGCTCGGGATGGGGGCGGGCCAGCCGATCATCTTCCGCAACACGACCATCACCGCGCCGCGCCTCACTGCGCGGCTCGACAGCAAGGTGGTGACGGGTGGCGGCGTCACGCGCACGGTTCTGGCCGGCAGCGGGCGGCAGGCGCAATACGGCCCGTTCCGCTTCGATGCCGAGATCGCCAGCGATGGCCCGCGGGCGGTGCTGGTGCTGGCCGATCCCCTGCCGGCCGCCGGCCTCAAGGACGTCCGGATCGCGCTAGCGCCGAGCAAGGAGGGCTTCGGCCTCGATGTCGAGGGGCAATCGCTGCTCGGGGAATTCGACGGCGCGCTCGAGCTCTTCCTGCCCGGGAATGCGCCGACCCGGATCGCGATCAACCGGCTCGATATCTACCGCACCAATGTCACCGGCGAGGTGACCTTGCGCGACGAGGGCGTGGCGGGCGACCTGAGGCTGGCGGGCGGCGGGGTGAACGGCACGCTCGCCTTCGGCCCGCAAGGCGGCGGAGCGATCGGCTTTGCGGTCGATCTTGCGGCGCGCAATGCGAGCTTCGGCGGGGCAACCCCGATCACCGTCACCCGCGCCGACATCGCCGCGACCGGACGCTATGCCGACGGCAACACCAGCCTCGATGCCGACATCACGGCGGCGGGCTTCGAATATGGCGGGCTCTATCTCGCCAATCTCACCGCCAAGGCAGCAATCGACGGCGGGCGCGGCAAGGTTACGGGCACGGTGTCAGGGCGGCGGGCGGACCGCTTTGCGCTCAATTTCGACGCCAATATCGCGCCCTCGCAGATCGCTGCCGTGGCGCGCGGGCAATATGGCAATGCCGAGATCACCATGCCGCGCCGGGCCGTCCTGAGCGCGCAGGAGGGCGGCGGATGGAGCCTTGCGCCGACGCAGATCGGCTTTGGCGGCGGCTTCGCGATTGCGCGGGGCAGCTTCGGCGGGGATGCGACGAGCCTTGAACTCAAGCTTTCCAAGATGCCGCTCCGCCTGCTCGATCTGGCGGGTGCCGATCTCGGGCTGGGCGGACGGCTGACCGGGATCATCGATTACCGCCAGCAAGGCCGCGAGCCGCCCACGGCGCGCGCGCGCGGACGGATCGACCGCTTCAGCCGGGCCGGGCTGGTGCTGTCCTCCAAGCCGATCAACGTGATCGGCGTGATCGACCTGCGGGCCGAGCGCATGACCGCCGCGGCCCGTCTGTTCGAGGGCGACGAGAGGCGCGGCGATGTGTCGCTGGCGATCACCGGCCTTGCGCCCGGCGGGGCTATGGGCGAGCGATTGTCACGCGGGCGGCTGTCGGCCCGGCTCGCCTTCGACGGGGCCGCCGAGACGCTGTGGCGGCTGGCGGCGGTCGAGGCTTTCGATCTCTCAGGGCCGGTCCGGATCGCCGCGCGCGCCACCGGCACACTCGCCGACCCGCGCATCACCGGCACCGTGGCGAGCGATGATCTCGTCGTGCAGAGCGCGCTCACCGGGACGCGCATCACCGGCGTCAAGGCGCACGGGCGCTTCGCGGGATCGCGGCTCGAACTGGTCAGCTTTGCCGGCCAGACATCGGGTGGCGGCACGGTGAGCGGCAGCGGCACTGTCGACCTTGCCCAGATGGGCGGCGGGCGCGGGCCGGCGCTCGATCTGCGCGCGGCGGTGAAGAATGCAAGGCTGCTCGATGCCAATGGCTTGCAGGCGACCATCACCGGGCCCTTGCGGATCGTCTCGGGCGGCCTCGGCGGCACAATTGCCGGGCGCGTGACCATCGACCGCGCACGCTGGGCGCTGGGGCGGGCGGCAGAGGACAATGCCCTGCCGCGCATCGCCACGCGCGAGATCAATGGCGAGGACCGGCGCACCCGTGCGCAGGTGTCCGCGCGCGATGCGGCGTGGCGCTATCTCGTCAATGCCTCCGCGCCGGGCCGCGTGGCCGTGGAGGGGCTGGGGCTGGAGAGCGAATGGGGCATCGATATTGCCCTGCGCGGCACAGTCGCCGACCCGCGCATCGGCGGCACGGCGCGGCTGGTGCGGGGCGATTACACCTTCGCCGGCACCCGCTTCGATCTGACCCGCGGGCGCATCCTGTTCGACGTCGGCGAGCCGATCAACCCGCGGCTCGATGTGTTGGCCGAGACCTCGAAGAACGGCACCAATGTCGATATCGCGATCACCGGCAATGCCCAGTCGCCCGCGATCGCCTTCTCGAGCGATCCGGCTCTGCCCGAGGAGGAGATTCTCTCGCGCCTGCTGTTCGGCGGCTCGGTGACCTCGCTCTCGCCGACCGATGCGGTGCAACTCGCGGCGGCCGTGGCGGCCTTGCAGGGCGGGGGGAGCGGGCTTGATCCAATCGGCAAGCTGCGCCGCTCGATCGGGCTCGACCAGCTCCGGATCGTCAGCGCCGATCCGCTGACCGGGCGGCAGACGGGGATCGCCATCGGCAAGAACATTACCCGCCAGATCTATGTCGAACTGGTGACCGACGGGCGCGGCTATAGCGCGACCCAGGTCGAATACCGCATCACGAGCTGGCTGGCGCTGCTCGGCACGGTTTCGACCATCGGGCGCGACTCGGTGCTGGTGCAGGTCCGGCGGGACTATTGATGATGTGCGGCCGGATCAGGCAGCGCCGCTCTGGTATAGCTCCGTCTCCGCCGCACGCCGCCTGACGAGGCCTTGCATCACCCTGCCGCCGGCGCGGTTCCAGCGGGCGAATTCGCGCGCGGCACCGGCGTGGTCGCCCGCGATGTGCTTTTGGGTCAGCGTCGCCCGGGCGATGGCCCCGGTGTTGTAATGGAAGCTCACCAGCGCATCGAACTGGCTCTGGGTGGTGAGTGCCGCGCCGATGGCGGCGGCGACGTCGGCGGCATAGCGGACGAGGTCCTCTGCGAGGCGGGCGTCGCACTGGGCCTGGGTCCAGCGGGTTTCGGGTCCGATCATGCTGCCGCTGAAGCGGTCTTGCCCGGTGGCGCCCCAGCCGATGGTCCAGGGCGCGCCTCCGGTGTCCGGATCGGGATAGGCCTCGATCAGCCCGTCAGCCCTCAGCCGCGCGCAGCCCTCGAACTGCTTGATGAGCGCGATCCCCGCCGGCCCGACCGCGCGCCGCGGCGCTGGCTGCACCGCTCCGGGGATGGCGGCAAGGCGCCGCATCAGCGTGAGCAGCGGGGTCTGGGGCTGGTAGGGCATGGGGCGGCCTCCGTGTGGCAGGTGAGGCCGGGCGATTGAGCACGCAACGTGCGAGTAGGAAAACGGATTCTGCGCGTCGACGGGAGAGATGCAGGCGCCGCGCCGCGCGCCGTGCATGCTCCCGCAAGCAGAAAGGGGCGCCCGCCGGCTGGCGAGCGCCCCTTCTTCATGCCCCTGGCAGGGCGATCAGAACCGCCAGGTCGCGCCGGCGCGGATGACCTGTGCCTCGGCGTCGCTGCGGCCGATGGTGGTGTCGAGCGCCACGTTCATCTGCAGCGGACCATTGCCGAAGGTCGCGTTCACGCCCACTTCGCCCCAGGCCACATCAGCGGTGTCGAGCACGAAGTCGGCATTGGGGCCGACGCCCTGCGAGAAGTTGGCGCCGAGCAACTGCGGGCCGTCCTCGAACTCCCACACCATCTGGGCGCTGGCATTGACCGTGAGGCTCTTGCCCTGCTTCTCGTAGCCGAAGCCGAAGCGCGCCTGCTTGCTCTCGAACTTCTCGCGGTCCGTGCGCAGGGCGAGGGTCCCGCCGGTTTCGCGCGTGGTGCCCAGATCGACGCTAGCAAAGCGCGCCTCGATGCCCGGCGAGAAGGTCCCGATGCCGCTGTTGAGATCATAGGAGATCGCCAGCGCACCCGACACGAGCCGGTCGTCCGAGCTCGAGGTGAGCGTCTGCGCGCCATTGAGGAACTGCACCCGGCGCAGGGTGTCGGTGCCCATGCTGCCCATGCTGATCTGGCCGTCGATCACAGGACCATCCTGGATCGCGTGGCGCACATAGAGCGAGGCTGCATAGGTGTCGGTCTCGACCCGCTGGCCCAGCGGCACGGTGGCATCGAGCGCGCTGTAGTGGCCCGAGATCCCGATCATGGTGTCATCGTCGGGATAGAACTCGAGACCGCTGGTCAGGTAGAAGCCGTCAACCTCGGTGTCGCGGGTAACGGTCTGGCCTGCCACGGTGCTGCCCGCGGTGTAGCCGGGCATCGAGGCGACATCGCCGAACACCAGGCCCGCAGCCGCGAAGAGCGAGACATTGTCGGGCAGGTTGGCCTCGGTAACCGAAGTCTCGCCCTGGCCTTCTGCCATGCCCATCATTCCGCCGGCCATCGGCTGCATGCCCGGTGCAAGGCTCATCTGCGCCATCTCGAGCGGACGGCCCGTGATGGCGATCTTGCCGCCTGCCCGCGACTTGTCGGCCTCGCGCAGGCGCGCGGCGTTGAAGTTCTGGAGCAGGTTGACCGTCTGACCCGCGACCGAGCGCACCGCCTGCTCGTTGACCGGGGCCAGCGAGCTGAAGGTGTTGCGGATGGTGTCGGTGGTGGCGAAGTCTAGCCCGTAGAGACCGGCCAGTGCCGCGTTCGAGCGGTTCTGGTCGAACAGCTGCGCATAGGCGGACTGGGTCGTGTCATTGGTGTCGATCACCGTGCGGTAGCTCGCCGCGCGCACTTCCATCAGGACCGCGTTGGTCTGGTAGATGAAGTTCTGCGAGAGCAGCGCCGAGAGCGAACGCGCGGTGAAGGTGCCGGTCACCCCGCCGGTCGAGGTCAGGATGGTGTAGCGCTCGCCATTGCCGTTGACGCGCTGCCCGACGCTGGTGCCGAGGCTCACCACGCCGCCGACATTGGCAAGGCCGTTGACCACGAGGCGGTCGGAGGCGGTGCCGGTGCCGAGATCGACGAGGTAGGTCGTGCCCGAGGCCATCACCAGGTTGCCGTTGATCGTCAGGTTGCCGGTCGTGCCCATCGTGCCGGGCGAGAAGGAGCCGGCGATGCTGGTCACGAAGGGCGCGGTGACGGTGCCGGTGCCCTCGAGCATGCCCGAGAACATGGTGAAGTCACCGACCGAACTCAACGCGCCGTTGACGTTCACCCGTCCGCCGAACTGGCTGATGTCGATCAGCGAGCGCAGCGAACCGGCCGAGCCGACGGTCAGGCCGGCACCGCCGCGCACGGTAAGGCGGTCGATGGTGACGTTGCTGCTGAGCGTCGTGGTCCCGGCGTTGGCGAGGGTCACGTCGAAGTAGCGGGCCGCCACACGCCGCGCCGGATCGGCGCTGACGACGGGGTTCACGTTGTTCGGCACGAAGCCGGTCGCGCCGACCAGCCCGTTCCGCAGGGTCGGGGCGGGCAGCGTGGCGGGCACGTTCTGCGGCGTTTCCTCGGAAATCATCGCGCTGCCGTTGATCGCGACATCCTCGGCCATGCCGAGGCCGCCATTGGCGCCAGCCGCCAGATCGAAGGTCGCAAAGCCCGGAGCCGAGACATTCTCTACGCTGAGCCCGTTGCCGCTCACCGCAGGCGCGCCCGGCTCGGTCCCCGGCACGACCGCGAAGCCTGCCATGTTGTCCGTGGCCGGAGCGGGAGCCGGAGCCGGGCTGGTGTCGGTGCGGATGCCGGTGCGGGTGTCGGTGCAGTAATCACCCGGTGCCTCGAACTCGACGCAGACCGCGCCCCAGTCCCCGCCGGTGCCGGCAAGGCCGAGCTCGGGGGTGGTCGGCAGGGCGTTGACGATCCGGCCGGTGCTGTCGATCGCCCGGTAATTCGGGTCGAGCGTGGTCTGCCAGCGGGTCGCGTCCTCCCAGTTGCCGTCACCCGCATTGGCGGTGACATAGCGGTAGGGGTTGTTTTCGACGATATACTGCCAGAACAGCGACAGCGGCTGGTAGAAGCTGGCGGTGCCGAGCGTGCTGAACGGCTGCGGGCCGAAGAAGCGCGAGCCGCCCGAGAGCACGCCGATGACGAGGTTCTGGTTGGTGATCGGGTTGCGTCCACCGCCGGTCAGGATCAGCGGACCGCCCGAATCGCCCGGTGCGGTCGTGCCTTCGTTCGGCAGCGCGTTGTCGCGGTGCACGTTGATGTCGAAGGGCGACTGGCGGAGCTGCGAATCGAAGTCGATATTGTAGAGGTTCTGGGTCAGCGTGCTGCCCGAACCGAAGATCACTGTGCTGCGGTCCGAGAGCGACATGAAGCCGCCGAGCATGTTCTCGGCCGCGCGGCGGCGCCAGTCGACACCGGTCGCGCCGGTCAGCGCGGAACCGGTGTTGCCGTAGCCGACGATGTTGACGTGGTAGCCGGTGCCTGTGACCGGATCGATCGAGGCCGGCGCGGGCAGGGTGCTGAACAGCAGCGCCCAGGTCGGGATATTGGCCGCCGGCGTGTCGAGGCTGGCGAGTGCGATGTCAGCCTCGATGAAGCCGAGCGCGGCCGCGTTCTGGCGCGAGCGGGCGTCCCACACGATGCTGTTGACGTTGTAGACCGCCAGCGCCGGATTGCTGCGGGAGGTGCCGAACCAGTTCTGCACGCCCGGCAGGCTGTTCACGTTGAACGACACCGCCGCGCGCACCGTGGTGCCGTCATAGGCGGTCTCGGGGCGGGTGTTGACGCAGTGCGCGGCGAACAGGACGGTGCGCGGATTGATCAGGGTGGCGGTGCAGATCCCGACGCCGCCGGCGCCGACCTGGTTGGTGACGATCACGCCCACGCCGCGGAAGACGTCGGCGTTGTCTACGATATCGGCGGGGGTGCGGTTTTCATTGGGAATGACGGCTTGCGCGGGGCTCGCCAGCGCGGTCATCGACAGCGCGGCCATCGCGCTGCCGGTCAGGAGACGGTGACGCAGAACATTCGACAGGATCATGGGCAACCTCTTGACTGGGTGGCTCGCCATGGGGCGGCCAGAGGGGCGGGAGGTTAGCAACACAAGTTGCCATGACAATTGGCTTTGCGTGATATTTTGTCTCAATTTTCACAATGTTGCCGAATGGCACCAGATCCCTCCGGGTGTCTTGCGGAAACTGCATGACGCATCGGAGCCAGGCGGGCCTGAAATGCTGAAAATGCAAGCAAAAAGGGGCGGGAAGACCGCGCTTCCCGCCCCTTCGCATTGCTGCCGGAAAGGCCGGATTACATCGAGTAATACATGTCGAACTCGACCGGGCAGGGGGTGGTCTCGGTGCGGATCACCTCCTCCCACTTGAGTTCGCAGTAGCTGTCGATCTGGTCCTTGGTGAACACGTCACCCTTGAGCAGGAACTCGTAGTCGGCAGCCAGCGAGTCGAGCGCCTCGCGGAGCGAACCGCACACGGTCGGCACCTCGGCGAGTTCGGCCGGCGGCAGATCGTAGAGGTTCTTGTCCATCGCCTCGCCCGGGTGGATCTTGTTCTCGATCCCGTCGAGACCCGCCATCAGCAGCGCCGAATAGCACAGGTAGGGGTTGGCCATCGCATCGGGGAAACGGAACTCGACGCGCTTGGCCTTGTCGCCCGCACCATAGGGGATGCGGCAGGAGGCCGAGCGGTTGCGGGCCGAATAGGCCAGCAGCACCGGCGCCTCGAAGCCCGGCACCAGACGCTTGTAGCTGTTGGTGGTCGGGTTGGTGAAGGCGTTCAGTGCCTTGGCGTGCTTGATGACGCCGCCGATGAAGTAGAGGCACATTTCCGACAGGCCGGCATATTCGTTGCCGGCAAACATCGGCTTGCCGTCCTTCCAGATCGAGATGTGGGTGTGCATCCCCGAGCCGTTATCGGCCTTGATCGGCTTGGGCATGAAGGTCGCGGTCTTGCCATAGGCATGGGCGACCTGGTGCACGACATACTTGTAGATCTGCATCCGGTCAGCGGTCTGCACCAGCGTCCCGAAGGTCAGGCCGAGTTCGTGCTGGGCAGCGGCGACTTCGTGGTGGTGCTTGTCGCAGGGCAGGCCCATTTCGAGCATGGTGGTGACCATCTCGGCGCGGATGTCGACAGCGCTATCCACCGGAGCGACGGGGAAGTAGCCGCCCTTGGCACGCGGGCGGTGGCCCATGTTGCCGTTCTCGTATTCCTTGCTGGTGTTGCCCGGCAGCTCGATGTCGTCGATCGCGAAGCCCGAGCCGGCATAGCCGTCCTCGAAGCGCACGTCGTCGAACATGAAGAATTCGGCTTCGGGGCCGACATAGACGGTGTCACCGAGGCCGGTCGACTTGAGGTAGGCCTCGGCGCGCTTGGCGGTGGTGCGCGGGTCGCGCGAGTACCAGTCGCCGGTCGAAGGCTCGACGATGTCGCAGTTGATGATCAGCATCGGCGTGGCGCTGAAGGGATCGACCCAGGTCTCGGTCAGGTCGGGCTTCAGGATCATGTCGGATTCGTTGATGACCTTCCAGCCTGCGATCGACGAACCGTCGAACATGAGGCCGTCCTCGAGCTCGTCCTCGCCCATGACGCTGGCGACCATGGTGAGGTGCTGCCACTTGCCCTTGGGATCGGTGAAGCGCAGATCGACCCACTCGATTTCCTCGTCCTTGATCTTCTTCAGGACGTCTTTTGCTTTCGACATTTCGGTATTGCCTCCAAGAATGCTTTTGGTTGGCCCGCCGGTCCGGCGGGCAGGAGAGGGTGGAAAATCAGATCGCGTCGTCGTTGGTCTCGCCGGTGCGGATGCGCAGTGCGCTCTCGATCGCGGTGACGAAGATCTTGCCGTCACCGATGCGGCCGGTCTGGGCGGCCGCGGCGATTGCCTCGACCACGCGCTCGGCCTGATCGTCGGCCACGACGACCTCGAGCTTCACCTTGGGCAGGAAGTCGACGACATATTCCGCACCGCGATAAAGCTCGGTGTGGCCCTTCTGGCGGCCAAAGCCCTTCGCCTCGGTCACGGTGATGCCGGACACGCCGATCTCGTGCAGCGCCTCCTTCACCTCGTCGAGCTTGAAGGGTTTGATGATCGCTTCGATCTTTTTCACGTCGTCCCCATCCGGTTGGCCCGTCCGCGCCTGGCCGATTGCTGGGACGATTCTTAACAAGAATCGTGCCAAGCCTTAAGGTGATGGCCTTGAACGATCCTTGCCGCTTGAAGACTCAAGGGGGCGGATGTCTTTCGCCGATGAGGGGCGGTTAGCAACATTATGGTGCGCCGCGCAATGGGTGCACAGCATCTGATCGGGGCTTGCCTAAATTTTAAGCAGCAGGTCGCCGGTCAGAGGCGAAGGCCGGTGGTCTCGGGCAGGCCGCACATGATGTTGAGGTTCTGGATCGCGGCCCCCGAAGCGCCCTTGCCGAGGTTGTCGAGGCGGGCCACGAGGCGTGCCTGCGTGCCGTCGGCGGAGGGGCAGACGTGAAGCGCCATCCCGTCCCACGGCGCGCTCGATTTCAGCAGCAGCACTTCCGCCGGAACAGGATCGAGCGGCGCGAGCGAGACGAGGTGGCTCTCGGCATAGAACGTCTCGAGCGCGGCGTGGAGCGCGGCCGCGCTCGGGTGGCCCGGCAGGGCAGCAAGCGGCAGGGGCACATCCACCACCATGCCGCGGTGCGCCGGGATGACGCTGGGCGAGAACACCGGCTGGTGCACCAGGCCGGCATAGGCCTGCATCTCGGGCAGGTGCTTGTGCCCCAGCGCCAGGCCATAGGCGCGGAAGGCGATGTCGCTGTCCTGCTCGAAGCGGTCGATCAGGGCATTGCCGCCGCCCGAATAGCCGCTCACCGCGTTGATGGTATAGGGCCAGCCGGCGGGCAGCAGTCCTGCACCGACCAGCGGGGCGACCAGCGCGAGGAAACCGGTGGGGTAGCACCCCGGATTGCTCACCAAGGGCGCCTTGGCGATAGCCTCGTGTCCGACCAGCTCGGGAAAGCCGTAGGTCCAGCCCTCGGCCACGCGGTGGGCGCTGGAGGCGTCGATGATGCGGGTGCCGGAGCCTTCGGCCAGCCTCACCGCCTCTTTGGCAGCCTCGTCGGGAAGGCACAGGATGGCGATGTCGGCGGCGCGCAATGCGTCGCGGCGGGCGTTTTCGTCCTTGCGCTCTGCATCGCCCAGCACGATCAGCTCGAACTCGTCACGCCCCTGCAACCGCTCGCGGATTTCGAGGCCCGTGGTGCCTGCGGCCCCGTCGATGAACAGCCGGATCGCCACCTTGCGTCAGGCGTCAGCGGAGGCGAGTTCGCTCGCCCGGCACCAGCCGGAGGGGCCTTGCGGGCCGGGGCAGCCCCACACCCATTCGCCCGCCACGTCGAGCAGCTCGAAGCGGCTCCCGGCGGGGAGAGTGGCAAACACCTCGGCATCGCCGCGCGGGTTGAGGCGCAGCCCTGCGCCCGCGCTGCCGACGGCATGGACATGGGGAATGACGTAATGCGCGGCGAGATGCGAGCCGGCCAGCGCCATGTGGGCCAGATCGCCGCGCAGCGGCAGCGAGCCGGGCGCGGGCTTTTCCACCGGGCCCTTCAGGCCCAGCACACCCTCCGGCACTGCATATTCCGAGTTGTCGCGCGCCATGCCGCTCATCTGTCCCGTTGGCTTACCCAGGTGACGCTGCGGCCTTCCCCAGAGCGCGGCGTGGCAGGGCCGTTAGCGGCAAGTGCGTTCCGGGGCAAGCTCAGCCCTCGTATCTTGCACGGATCGCGTGCCACGCCGCCCTCAGGCCCAGCCCCCGTCCGCCGCGGGCCCGGCCGGGTTTGGGGGCGGGGGTCCAGGCGAAGGTGTCGAAGTGCACCCAGTCTGTCCCCTCTGCCACAAAGCGGTCGAGGAACAACCCGCCGACACTCGCTCCGGCAAAGGGAGTGGCCGAGCCGTTCGCCATGTCGGCCACATCCGAGGCGAGGTATTCGCGGTAGGCCTCGTGCAGGGGCAGGCGCCATGCCGGATCGTCGCTGGCGCGGCCGGCGGCGAGGAAAGCCTCGGCGGTCTCGTCGCGGCGGGCGAAGAGGGCTGGCAGGTCCGGCCCCAGCGCCACCCGCGCCGCGCCCGTCAGGGTGGCGAAATCGACGATCAGATCGGGGTTCTCCTCCGAGGCACGGGTCAGCGCGTCGCCGAGGATCAGCCGCCCTTCGGCATCGGTGTTGTCGATCTCGACGGTCAGGCCCTTGCGGCTCTTGAGGATGTCGCCGGGGCGGAAGGCGTTGCCGGCAATGGCATTTTCTACAGCCGGAACAAGCAGATGCAGTCGCACCTTCAGGCGCGCGCCCATGATCAGCCCGGCGAGCGCCAGCGCATGGGCCGCGCCGCCCATGTCCTTCTTCATCAGACGCATTCCCGCAGGCGGCTTGATGTCGAGACCGCCGCTGTCGAAGCACACGCCCTTGCCGACCACCGCCAGCACCGGATGCGTAGGATCCCCCCAGACCAGATGCATCAGCCGCGGGGCATGATGGCGCGCGGCAGCGCGGCCGACGGCGTGGACCATCGGGTATTCCTGCTCGAGCTGGTCGCCGCGCACCACCGTGAGCTCGGCCTTGTGGGCCTTGGCGAGGCGTTCGCATTCCGCTTCGAGAGCGGCAGGCCCCATGTCCTCAGGGGGCGCATTGACGAGGTCGCGCACCAGCAATTCGGCTTGCGCTTCAGCTAGATAGCCGTCGATCTGCCCTGCCTGCCCGGTCAGCAGCACGCGGGCGCCCTGGGGCTTGTCCTCGCTCTTGTAGCGGGTGAAGCGGTGCTGGGCGGTGACCCACCCGAACATCGCCGCGCCGGCTTCACCATTGGCCAGCCGGTAGGCCCCCTCGGGCAGTTCCTCGGCGAGCTTGGCGAGGCACCATGCGGAGAGGCTTTCGGGGTTGGCGACCCCGCCCACCGCGAACCACGAATCGCAATCGGGCAGGATCGCGATCTGATAGCCGCCGCCCTCGAATTTCTGGGCCGCAAGGCTGGCGCGCTGGCCTGCTGTCAGGCCCTTGGCGAAAGCCTCGAAGCCTTCCTTGTTCACGAGGTGGATGGCAACGGCGTCCTCGCCGCGGTCGGGCCGGATAAGGGCTTTGGCTTCGGTCATGCCCAATCCATAATCCGCACGGCGCCGATGTCACCAGCCGATTGCGCCAAAGGTGAAGGAGCGCGCGGCGGCAGGGGCAATGTTCCACGTGAAACACATCGCAAAGCCGGGCTGGCGGGGGTCTGGAGGGGGTCTGGCAGGGGGCAAAGCCGCTCTGGCCCGCGGCGCGCTCCGCCTTGGCCCGGCCTGCCGCGCGGGGGCTGTAGGACCGGGCGCGGACCGCTGCCTTGTCCCATCTTCCCTGCGCTTTGCGCCGGTCGAACCGCGATGCAGGGCGGACCGCCCAAGCGCAGCATAGCAATCCGCCGCGCCAGCCGCTATGTAGCCCCCATGCACGATTACCAACTCGTCGACGGCGATACGACCGTCTACCGCGACGGCTCCATTAAGCTCCACACGCCCGAGGGCTTCGAGGGCATGAGGAAGGCCGGACGCCTTGCCGCCGAAATCCTCGATGCCTGCGCCGAACTGGTGAAGCCGGGCGTCACCACCGGCAGCATCGACGATGCGATCCGGGGCATGATGCTCGATGCAGGCGCGGTGCCGGCGACGCTCGGCTATCGCGGCTATGCCCATAGCTCCTGCATCTCGATCAACCACGTGATCTGCCACGGCATCCCGGGCGACAAGGTGCTGAAGGATGGCGACATCCTCAACATCGACGTGACCCCGCTGGTGGACGGCTGGCACGGCGACACCAGCCGGATGTTCTATGCGGGCGAGCCCTCGCTCAAGGCGAGGAAGCTGGTCGAGGTGACCTATGAATGCCTGATGCTCGGCATCGCTGCGGCCAAGCCCGGCGCAAGGCTGGGCGATATCGGCGCGGCGATCGAGGCCCATGCGAGCAGCTTCCGCTACGGCGTGGTGCGCGAGTTCTGCGGGCATGGCCTCGGCCGCCTGTTCC
>VFQM010001158.1_pt1 | contig 24228 bp, 27 predicted proteins | sample 3512391 | NCBI WGS metagenome assembly VFQM01 (sample SAMN10412369, study PRJNA504923) | tailings metagenome | isolation source: Replicate 1 from Balatoc abandoned mine | place: Philippines | reverse complement strand
GATCACCCCGAAACATAAGCATTCATGCGGGCGTCAGGGGTTTTGCAGGAGCGACAAATTAAAAGTCACGACAGCATACCTGACCTACCCGAATCGCAGTTCTCTAGCTACAAGCTGGAATGAAGCGGCTTTGGGATAGTTGCCACAAGCCGGCGGTGGCAACTATTTGGCAACACACATACGACTCGCTGCACCTGGCGCGCCCCAGTAGCTGGGTTCGTGCGGTCGAGACGTCATCATGGAAGTATTTCGCATCGAATCCTTTTTGGAGTTCGTATGCGCTTGATCGGTCCGGACTGTTCCGGCACCGAACGCGCTGGGCTTGTCCCATCTAAAACAAGTGACCCGGATCGTCTTGAGGTCAGCTTCGACCCTCTGATCGTCCGAGAACGTCGCATCAAGCGACTGCGCAGATCCGTCTGGGCCTGCGGACACCTTCACCGACTCGCGGTGCCCAACGGCCATCGTGAACGCGTCTGGTTCGTCACCCTGACGCCTCGCGGCGTCCGCGACTGGCGACCTCGACACATCTCCGCCTGCCTCAAGTCCGTGCGCAAGTGGTGCAAGCGGCGTGGTGTGCCGTTGCGCTACTTCTGGGTTGCAGAGCTCCAGCAACGCGGCGCCCTGCACTGACACTAGGCCAACTGGCTCATCAAGCGCATCCAGTTGTCCAAGTTCGAAAAACAGGGCTTGTGGCAGCACGGCATGAATCCGCGCGTCATCGCCAACAAGGCACGCGTTCCTCATGAACAGCAACCGCGCTCATTTCGCGGCTGACTGCCTCTGTTCCCACTCTGCGGAAGGCCGGGCCTGCTTGGTGTAGCGCCTTTCGAGTTCCCAGTATTCGCCGATCAGTCGTTCCAGTGCGAGCACGTCCTGTTCGAAGTCATCGAGCGACACGCTTTGCGGCTTGGGCTGCTTTTCTGGGTTCGTTTCCCAGTTGAGTGGCATGAACTCAATCTTTGGGCCATCAGGGAACCCGACCCGCGACACACTCCAGCGGCCGTGCGCGTAGTCGTTGCGAAACGCTTTGAAGCGCTTGGCTCTCTCAAACCAAGATGCAAATTCTTGGCGGGCTTGGTCGTTTTGGTGACCAAAGACGTCCATGACCAGCGGTTCGAGCTGAGCGAAGCGCAACGTGAAGGGCTTGCTACCGACCAGCAAGTGGTCCACCTCGACGCCACGATACGGACCCAGCCATTTCAGCTGCAGGCCCATGTTGAAGTCGAAGCGGCCGAACGCGTGCACAAGCCGACCGAGCAGCAAGTGCAATCGGTCTTCTGGATCGAGACTATGTGAGTTGCTGTGTGTCGACATCTGAATGAGCCTGCATGATGCATGCAACCCAAAGAAAAAGGCCCTGGTCTTGCGACCAGGGCCTTCTTGTTGGTGGTAGGACGTGGCAGGCTCGAACTGCCGACCAACGGATTAAAAGTCCGCTGCTCTACCAACTGAGCTAACGTCCCACACTATCCGCAGCTTGCTGTTTGCTTGCTGCGAAGCCTCAGATTATAGCGTGCTTTTGCACCCCTTCTGAAGGGGCGTTCACATTTTTGCGCTCGCTGCGCGCGAGCGTGTCGAGAAGCCAGCCGGCCGCGCACAAGCCGAAGGTGGCCGTGACGGTGACGACCGATCCATAGCCGTGGCAGTTGAGCGAACCGTCGCCGCCATCGAGCGCGCACGAAGGATCGGGCGGTGCCACCGCTTCGCGGCTGTGCACACAGGCCACCTGCATGGCGCCGGCGCGCGGCGCGCCGTGGTGCTTGCGCAGGCGGTAGCGCAGTTGCGCCAGCAGGGGGTCGTGCGTGACATCGGCAAGATCGGCGATCTGCACCGCTTCGGCATGGCGTTTGCCACCCGCGGCGCCCACGCTCACGAAGGGAACGCGCTGCTCGCGCGCCCACGCGGCCAGGGCGGTCTTGGCACGCACCTGGTCGCAAGCGTCGATCACGCCATCGGGTTGCTGCCCGTGCAGCAATGCGGGCCAGTTCTCGCCGTCAACGAATTCATCGATCAGCTCGAGTTCGATGCCCGGGTGAAAGCCGAGGATGCGCTCGCGCATGGCCTCGACCTTGGCCTGCCCAAGCGTGGCATCCGTGGCGTGCACTTGACGGTTGATGTTCGATTCGGCCACATGATCGAGATCGATCAGCGTGAGGCGGCGCACGCCGCTGCGCGCCAGCGCCTCTGCCGCCCACGAGCCCACACCCCCGATGCCGACCACCACGGCGTGCGCGTCGAACACCCGCTGCGCGCCCTCGACACCATAGAGCCGCCGCAGTCCGCCGAAGCGGCGCTCGAACGAGGCGTCGTCGGCAAGGCTCAACCTGCGCGCTCCAGCAGCCACATCTGGAAGCGGAACCCCAGCACCGCACCGGCCATGATGCCGGCTACCGCGATGGCGCTCGTGAGGCTCAGGGTGGACAAGCCCGAAAGACCCTGGCCGACCGTGCAGCCCAGCGCGGTGACGCCACCCACGCCCATGCAGACGGCGCCCACCAGGTGCAGCGCGGTGTCCTGCGTGTCGCGAAACCCTTCCCAACGGAAGCTGTGCTCGATGAGGGCGCAGGCAAGCGAGCCCACCACCACGCCGACCACGGTGACCACGCCGAAGGTGAGCACCTTGGTCGTGTCGCTGAAGAAGATCAGCCAGTCGAGCACGAAGGCCATCGGCGCGGTGAAGGTGAGCGACTCCATGCGCCCGCTGTTGCTGCCGACGTACACCGGCTCCAGCGTCTCGGGGTGCTCGGGCACGAAGCCCAGGTGGCCGCTGACCCACCACATGGCCACGATGGTCAGGCCAATGCCCAGACCCGCGAGCAGGTTGTCAAAGCCGCCGCGGAAGTCGCGCGACCACAGGGCCCAGACGATCAGCGCACCGCCAAGCAGCAGCGCGCAGGCAAGGCCCGCGGTGGCCATGTTCACGCCGAACCCCGCGGCGAGCCATGCCGGCACGGCCGCGCCGGCGGGAATCTCGAAGCTGACCTGATCGACCGTGGCGTTGCGCGCCACGCCGACGATGCCGCGCAAGGTCATGAATGCGGCCAGCCCCATCACCAGGAACACCACCAGCGACTTGAGGCTGCCCGCGCCGATGCGCACCAGCGTCTTGCTGCCGCAACCCGAGGCCAGCACCATGCCGAAACCGAACAGCGCACCGCCGACCAGCGCCGAGAGCCAGATCACGCGACTGCCGGTGTAGAGCGACTTGCCGGTGTCGATGAGCCCGAGCCAGCCGAGCGCGTAGAAACCGATGGCGGCCACGCCCACCGCCATGCCCCACATGCGCATGCGGGTCCAGTCGCCCATGTTGACGATGTCACTGATCGCCCCCATGGTGCAGAAATGGGTGCGTTGGGCAATGAAGCCGAAGGCCGCGGCCACGGCGAAGGCGGCCCACAGGACCGTCTGGTTCAGCGATTGAAAGGCAGCAAGATCGTCCATAGGGCCGCGATTGTAGGTGCGGCCCAGGCACTCCCGCCGCAGCGGGGTTGCGTTACCTCAACCGCGCAAGGCGTTCCTTGGCGGCGGCAGCGGCTTCGCTCTGCGGGTGCAGCTTCACCAGGTCGTCCAGCGTTTTGCGGGCTCCCCGGGTGTCCTTGAGCTCGACCTGGCTGTTGGCCAGGGCCAGCATGGCCTCGGGCGTGCGTGGGTGGTCGGCAAACTCGCGCACCAGGCGCTGGTGGGTGTCCGCCGCATCCTTGTAGGCACGCGCGGCGTACTGCGCGTTGCCCAGCCAGTACAGCGCCACGGGCGTGAAGCCGCTGGTGGGGTGGCGGCGCAGGAAGGCGGTGAAGGCCGCCGAGGCGGCGGGAAACTCGGAGCGGCGCAGCGTGGCCATGGCGGCCTCGAACTCGGCCTTCTCGGCCGGCTGCGCCGTGAAGCTGCGGCCATCGAGCTCGACCTTCACCGGTTCGAACTGACGCAGCCGCTCATCCACGCCGGCCTGCACGTCCTTCTGGGCGCGCTGCAGCTCGGCCACTTCGCGCGCGAGCTGCTCGTTCTGGCCACGCAGGCGCGCGATCTCGCCGCGCAGCTGCTCGATCTGGTTGGCCAGTTCGAGCAGGCTGCGCTTGATGCCGGCATCGTTCTCGGCCGCTGCCTTGGCGGCCGCGTCGGCGGCCAGCCGGTTGGTCTCGACCTGCTGGCGCAGGTCGATGATGGCCTTGCGGGCTTCGTCGTCGCCGAAGATGGCATGCGCCATGGGCGACCACGCACCGCAGAAAGCCACCACCACGGCGGCAGCGAGCGAACGGGATGGGCGCAGCATCGTCATGGGTGGTTTCAGCGGTAGGTGATTTCCACGCGGCGGTTCTTCGACCAGGCCGACTCATCGAAGCCGGTGACGGCGGGCTTTTCCTCGCCGAAGCTCACCGCTTCCATCTGACCGTCCTGCACGCCCAGCAGCGACAGCGCACGGCGCACGGCCTCAGCGCGCTTCTGGCCCAGCGCGAGGTTGTACTCGCGGCCGCCACGCTCGTCGGTGTGGCCTTCGAGCGCCACGCGCACGTTGCGGTTGGCGTTGAGGTAGCGCGCGTTGGCCTCGAGCAGCGCTGCGGAATCGGACTTGACCTCGAAGCTGTCGTAGTCGAAATAGATCACGCGCTGCATGGCCGCGGGCTGGGTGCCGCTGGTGGCCGGCACCTGAACGCCAGCCACGCCGCGTTGATCCACGCCGCTGCCCTGCCCGCCCGCCGCACCGGCACCACCAGCGGCGGTGCCGCTGCGGTCGTCGACCGGGGGTTGGTCAAGGCGCACATTGGAGCCGCAGGCCACAAGGACGAACGACGCGATGAGGGTGGCCAGCAGGCCGTTGAAACGACGGAACGAGAAGTGGGACATGGTGCTGCCTGTGGAGAAGGTGAAGTGGAAACGAATCAATCGGTTGCGGGGTGGTTCGGCGCGGGGGGGTCAGCGCAGGAACGGGCCCCATTCGGGCTCACGGATGTCGCCCTGGGCGCCCGCCAGACGCGTCTTGATGCGGCCATCGATGGTGGTCGTCATCAGCGCCTCGGCGCCTTTGTCACGCGTGGCGTAGATGATCATGCGGCTGTTGGGGGCGAAGCTCGGGCTCTCGTCGCCGCCGGTCTCGGTGAGCGCGGTCACGGTGCCGGTGGCAAGTTCCATCACGTGCAGACGGAACGCCCCGCTGACGCGCGAGATGAAGGCCAGCCAGCGGCCATCGGGGCTGAGCGCAGGCGAGATGTTGTAGTTGCCGGTGAAGGTGACGCGCTGCGCCCCCCCGCCCTGCGCCGGCATGCGGTAGATCTGCGGTGAGCCACCGCGGTCGCTCACGAAGTAGATCTGCTGGCCGTCGGCGCTGAAAACGGGTTCGGTGTCGATGCTGCTGCTCTGCGACAGGCGCCTGGGTTCGCCGCCGTTGACGTCCATCGCGTAGAGCTGGGCGTTGCCCGAGAGTGAGAGCGTGACCACCAGCGACTTGCCATCGGGCGACCAGGCCGGCGCGCTGTTGGAGCCGCGGAAGTTGGCCAGCAACCGGCGCCGCCCGGAAGCCACCTCGTGCGCATAGATCACGGGCTTGCGCGACTCGAACGAAACGTAGGCGAGCTGACCACCGCCGGGGGCCCAGCTGGGCGAGATGATGGGCTCGGGGCTGGTGAGCGCAGCGCGGGCGTTCTCGCCGTCGGCGTCGGCCACCCACAGGTTGTGGCGGTTGCCGGCCTTGGTGACGTAGGCGATGCGGGTGGAGAAGACACCCTTCTCGCCGGTGATTTTCTCGTAGATGTAGTCGGCGATGCGGTGCGCGGCCAGACGAAGGTCGGTCGCGGCCACCGGGTAGCTCAGGCCGCCGAGGTCGGCGGTGCGCACCACGTCCCAGAGCCGGAAACGCACGTCGAAGCGGCCATCGGCCAGGCGCGTGACGCTGCCGGTGAGCAGGGAATCGGCGCCGCGCTCGCGCCAGGGCGCGAGATCGGGACGCGAGGTTTCGTCGAGCGCACCCGCCAGCGGCGGCACGAAGATGAACTGCCCTGAGCGCTCGAGATCGGCCCGCACAATGGCGGCGATGTTCTCGCTGGCCGCGTCGTTGCCGCGGAAGTTGACGGCCGAGAACGGGAAGCGCGTGAGGCCCACGCCGGCCACTTCGACGCGGAACTGCGCCAGGGCGGGCGTGGCCGCCAGCCCCAGCAGGGGCATGGCGGCTACCAGCCCGAGGGCATGCCGGCGCGGCATCCCAGCCTGGGGATGGGGACGGGTCGGTTCGATCATGGTGTTGGGAGGTTCGGGCAGTGAGGGGCGCGGCGCCCGGTGCCCTGAAGACGGACCGGTCGATAATACCGGAGCCTCGTCAGGCGCCCGTGACAAGATGTGAGCCCCGCGGCGCTCTGGATCGCACGACGCCGCGATGGTTCCCGACCCAGGCACCCGACCGCAACCCGACCGCCCTTGACCCCCGACACGTCCACCAACGTTCCCCTGTCCGGCAGCGTGCTGCAGCGCGTGCGGCGGCTGTGGCCGTACTTCCGCGACGCGCGCAAAGGCATCGTGTTCGCGGCGCTGGCAACCGTGGTGGGCGCGCTCACCGAGCCCATGATCCCGGCGTTGCTCAAGACGCTGCTCGACGAGGGCTTCAATGACGGCCGCATTCCGCTGTGGATGGTGCCGGTCGCCTTCATGGGCCTGTTCGGCCTGCGCGGCATGGCCTCCTTCGTGGCGCAGTACGCGCTTTCGTACACCGCCAACACCGGCATGCTCAACATGCGCCGGGCCATGTTTGCCAAGCTCAACGCGGCGCAGCTGTCCTTGTTCAGCCGGCAAAGCGCGAGCAAGCTCTCCAACACCCTGGTGTACGAGGTGCAGACCGGCTCGCAGATGCTGGTGTCCTCGCTGATCACGCTGGCACGCGACAGCCTCACGCTGGTGGCCCTCCTGGGCTACCTGCTCTACCTGAACTGGAAGCTCACGCTGATCGTGATCGCCGTCTTTCCCGGGCTGGCCTGGATCATGCGCGTGCTCTCCAAGCGGCTGTACCGCCTCACCCGCGCCAGCCAGCAGGCCACCGACGAACTGGCCTACGTGGTGGAAGAAAACGCCCTGGCCCACCGCGTGGTGCGCCTGCACGGCGCGCAGCAGCGTCAGGCCGAACGCTTCGACGTGCTGAGCGTGGCCTTGCGCCGCCTGGCCCTCAAGAGCACGGTGGCCATGGCCGCGATGACGCCTTTCACCCAACTGCTGGCCTCGGCTGCGCTGTCGGCGGTGGTGGCGGTGGCGCTGTGGCAAAGCACCACCTCGGGCGTGACGGTGGGCAACTTCGTGGCCTTCGTCACCGCCATGCTGATGCTGATCGCACCGATCCGCCACCTGGCCGAGATCGCCTCGCCGATCACGCGCGGGCTGGCCGCCCTGGAGCGCGGGCTCGAGCTGATCGAGCAAACGGATGAACAGTCCGGTGGCACGCACACCACCGACCGTGCGCGAGGCGCCATCGCGCTGCAAGGCGTGTGGGTGCGCTACGCCCCCAAGGACGACACCCCACCCGATGGCGAGAACGGCATCGCGCTGCGCGGCATCGACCTCACCATCCGGCACGGCGAGGTGGTGGCCTTCGTGGGCCCCTCAGGCTCGGGCAAGACCACGCTGGTGAACCTGCTGCCCCGCTTCGTGGAGGTCGAACGCGGCTCGGTCACGCTCGACGGCGTGCCCTTGCCCGACTGGGATCTGGGCAGCCTGCGCCGTCAGTTCGCCATGGTCAGCCAGGACGTGGTGATGCTCAACGACACGCTGGCGGCCAACGTGGCCCTGGGCGCGGCCGACGACCAGATCGACGAGGCCCGCGCACGCGCCGCACTCGAATCGGCGAACCTGAGCGAGTTGTTGACCAAGCTGCCCCAGGGCATGCACACCAACGTGGGGCACAACGCCACCGAGCTGTCGGGTGGCCAGCGCCAGCGACTGGCCATCGCACGCGCCATCTACAAAGACGCGCCCATCCTGATCCTCGACGAGGCCACCTCGGCGCTGGACAACGAGTCCGAGCGGCTGGTGCAGGAGGCGCTGGCGCGCCTCATGAAGGGACGCACGACGCTGGTCATCGCGCACAGGCTCTCCACCATCGAGCACGCCGACCGCGTGGTGGTGCTGGCCGATGGCCGGATCATCGAGCAGGGCACGCATGCCGCGCTGCTGGCGGCCGACGGCCTGTACGCGCGCCTGCACGCCCAGGGCCTGAGCACGGCGGGCTGAGCGCGGCAGTGACGTCCGGGCGACCACGGGCCGTGGCTTTCCCGGTTGAGTGCCGCGGGGCGCGGGTGTAAAACACGCCATCCCGTAGCGAGGAGACGTGCGATGAAGACACTCACCGACCAGCTCAGCCAGTACGCGGCCTACCACCGTGACCGGCGCAACATCCTCACCCACTTCGTCGGCATTCCCATGATCGTGATGGCCGTGGCGGTGCTGCTGGCGCGGCCGGTGTTCGGGCAGTGGGGTGGCGTAGCGCTCTCCCCCGCCACGCTGGTGACATTGGCCAGCGTGCTGTACTACCTGCGGCTCGATCTGCGGCTGGGTGTGGTGATGGCGGCGCTGATGGCGCTGTGCCTGTGGTTTGCACAGGCGGTGGCCGCGCAGCCCACCGCCACCTGGCTGGTGGTCGGCATTGGCCTGTTCGTGGTGGGCTGGGTGATCCAGTTCATCGGCCACTACTACGAAGGCCGCAAACCCGCCTTCGTGGACGACATCACCGGCCTGATCATCGGCCCGCTGTTCGTGGTGGCCGAAGCCGGCTTCCTGCTGGGCTTGCGCCGCGAACTGCAGCACGACATCGAAGCGCGTGTCGGGCCGGTGCGTGAAGGATCGGCGGCACGCACCGCCTGAGCATGCGTCAGAGCAGCACGATGTCGTACTGCTCCTGCGTCATCGAGCTTTCGCTTTGCAGCGAGATCGGCTTGCCGATGAATTCGGACAGGCCCGCCAGGTGAGCGCGCTCTTCGTCCAGGAACAACTCCACCACCTTGGGTGATGCCACCACGCGGAACTCGCGCGGGTTGAAGGCACGCGCCTCGCGCAGGATCTCGCGCAGGATGTCGTAGCACACGCTGCGCGCGGTCTTCACCTCGCCCTTGCCGCCGCAGGCCTCGCAGGGCTCGCTCAGCATGTGGGCCAGCGACTCGCGCGTGCGCTTGCGCGTCATCTCCACCAGCCCGAGCTGCGAGAAACTGCCGATCATGGTCTTCACGCGATCGCGGCCGAGCTGCTTGCGGAACTCGGACAACACCGCCTCGCGGTGGTCCTCGCGCGTCATGTCGATGAAGTCGACGATGACGATGCCGCCGAGGTTGCGCAAGCGCAGCTGGCGCGCGATGGCCTGCGCGGCCTCCAGATTGGTGCGGAACACCGTGTCGTCGAAGTTGCGCGCGCCCACGAAGCCACCGGTGTTCACGTCCACCGTGGTCAGCGCCTCGGTCTGGTCGATCACGAGGTAGCCGCCGGATTTGAGGTCCACGCGGCGGCCGAGCGCGCGCGCGATCTCCTCGTCCACGTTGTAGAGGTCGAAGATCGGACGCTCGCCGCTGTAGTGCTGCAGCTTGGCCACGGTGTCGGGCATGAACTCGGCGGCAAAACCCTGCAACAGACCGTGCTGCTCGCGCGAGTCGATGCGGATCGACTGCGTCTCGGCGCTCGTGAGGTCGCGCAGCACGCGCTGGATGAGGTTCAAATCCTCGTGCAGCAAGGTGGCGCTGGGTTGGCTCAGGGCCGCCTGCTTGATCCGCAGCCAGGTCTTGCGCAGGTAGGCCACGTCATCGGCGAGCTCCTGGTCGCTCGCGTCCTCGGCGTTGGTGCGCAGGATGAAGCCGCCCGTGGGGGAGCCGTCGGTGGTGGCGGTGAGCTGTTGCAGGCGCGCGCGCAGGGCCTCGCGCTGTGCCAGCGGGATCTTCTGCGACACACCGATATGGCTGTCTTGCGGCAGAAACACCAGCAGACGCCCGGCGATGCTGATCTGCGCCGTGAGCCGGGCGCCCTTGGTGCCGATCGGGTCTTTGAGCACCTGCACCATCAGCGCCTGGCCTTCGAAAATCTGCTTCTCGATCGGCAACACCGGGTTGGGGGCCAGCACCTGCGGCGCACCCTCGGCACTGGGTGCGCGCGGCGCGGCATGCTTGGCCTGGATGTTGGGCATCAGATCGGCCACGTGCAGGAAGGCCGCGCGGTCCAACCCGATGTCCAGGAACGCGGACTGCATGCCCGGCAGCACACGCGAGACCTTGCCGAGGTAGATGTTGCCGACCAGGCCGCGCTCGAGCGTGCGCTCGATGTGTACCTCCTGCACCGCACCCTGCTCCACCACGGCCACGCGCGTCTCCTGCGGAGACCAGTTGATCAGGATGTCCTGGTTCATGGGGTGCTCGAAAGTATCGGCGTCAGAGGATGGGCAGGCCCGCGGCGCGCAGCAACTGCGCGGTTTCGAACGCGGGCAGGCCGATGATGCCTGTGTGGCTGCCATGGATGCGGCGCACCCACAGGCCCGCGTGGCCCTGGATCGCGTACGCGCCGGCCTTGCCCATGGGCTCGCCGCCCGCCACGTAGCGGCGTATCTGCGTCGCCGTGAGCGTGTCGAACGTGACGGTGGACGTGGAAAGCGCGGCCCAGCGTTGGCCGCCCTTGGCGAACTTTGCGGCCTTGCCCACCGCCACCGCGGTAAGCACCCGGTGCGCGCGGCCCGACAGATCGGCCAGCATGCGGCGCGCCTCGGCGGCATCGGCCGGTTTGCCCAGGATGCGTCGACCAAGCGCCACGGTGGTGTCCGCGCACAGCACGGGCGCCGGCGGCAGGCCACGGCGCTTGAGGCGCTGCATGGCCGCATCCAGCTTGAGCGCGGTGACCCGCTGCACATAGGCCGCAGGCGCTTCGTTGGGCTTGACCGCCTCCAGCGATTCAGCGTCCTCGTCGGCGTCGGGCAGCAGCAGTTCGTGCGCCACGCCCCACTGCGTGAGCAGTTCGCGACGGCGCGGGCTTTGCGAGGCCAGGTAGACGAACGGCTTCATTCGCGGTGGTAGGGGTGGTTCGCGTTGATCGACCACGCACGGTAGAGCTGCTCGATCAGGAGCACGCGCACCATGGCGTGCGGCAGCGTGAGGTCGGACAGACGCACGCGTTGGTGCGCGGCGTCACGGAATGCGGGGTCCAGGCCGTCGGGCCCGCCGATGATGAGTGCCACGTCGTCACCGCCCTGCTGCCACTGGCGCAGCTGCTGCGCGAGCGCTTGCGTGGTGAGCGCGGTGCCGCGCTCGTCGAGCGCCACGATGCGAGCGCCGCGAGGTATGGCGGCCTCGATGCGCTGGCGCTCCGCGGCCCAGAGCGTCTCGACGGTCTTGGAGCCTCGCGGTTCGGTCTTGACGGCCTTGAGCTCGACGCGCAGCTCGGGCGGGAAGCGTTTGGCGTAATCGTCGTAGGCGGTCTGGGCCCAGTCGGGCACCTTCTGCCCGACCGCGACGATCACGAGTTTCATGTCTTCTTCTTGACGGCGGGCTTGGCCGCCTTGCGCGCGGCGGGCGCCGCGGCCTTGGGCGAGGCCTTCTTCTTGGTGGCGGGCGCGTTCACGACCACCTTGGGCAGCGCGGCGCGCGGCTTGGCGGACTTGCCGGCGGGCTTGGCGACCGTCTTGCCGGCGGGCTTGGCACTGCGCGAGCTGCCGGCTGCAGGCTTGGCCGACGAACTGGTCGACGCTCGCTTGCCGGCAGGCGCCGCTCGACCTGCGCCGCGGGGTGCGGGCTTGGGCGCCGCGGCGGCAGCCTTCTTCGCCGGCGCCTTGCGCGCCGGGGCCTTCGCAGGCGCGGCATCGTCCGCAGCCGCCTTGGTACGGGGTTTGGCAGCGCCGGCAGCGGCCTTGGCCGCGGCCTTCAGGCGCACCGGCTTGGCACCCCAGATCTCTTCGAGCCGGTAGTACTGGCGGATCACGGGCTGCATCACGTGCGCCACGGCCTGGCCGCAGTCCACGATGATCCACTCGCCGTTGTCCTCGCCCTCGATGCGGGGCTTGTCGAAACCGGCCTCTCGCACGGCGTCGCGCACGCTGGCGGCCAGCGCCTTGGTCTGGCGGTTGGAGGTGCCGCTGGCGATGATCACGCGCTCGAACAGCGGCGAGAGCTCCTCGGTGTTGAAGACCACGATGTCCTGGCCTTTGACATCCTCCAGGCCCTCCACGATGGCCTTCTGCAGTTTCTGGATGTCTTTTTTGGCGGCGGATTCAGGGGTCATGTAGCGTTCTGGTAGAGGTGGTGCTGCGAAATATAGCTTGCGACCGCACCCGGGACCAGCACGTCCAGGGGCGGTCCGTCGGCGGCGCCGCCGGCCAGGCGGGCGCGCACCGCGGTGGCGCTGAGGTGTTGCAGCGGCATGTCCAGCCGCTCGAAGGGGATGTCGACGCCCGAAAGATCGGTCTCGGGCGCCTCGCCCAGCAGCGCCTGGGCGCCGATGCTGGTGGGCCGGTTGGCCACCGCGAGGGTGGCCTGCGCCAGCACGTCCTGCCAGCGCACCCAGCTCTTGAAGGCCAGCAACTGGTCGGCGCCCAGCACCAGGAACAACTGCGCGGCGGGGTATTCGGCGCGCAACTCGGCCAGCGTGTCGGCGGTGTAGCTCGGCCCGGGGCGCTCGGTCTCGCGCACGTCGATGCGCACGCGCGGCAGGTCGCCGAAGGCGAGTTCGCACATGGCAATGCGGTGATGGGCCGGCAGCAGCGCACGCGACTTGTGCCACGCGTGGCCGGTGGGCAGCACGTGCAGGCGGTCGAGTTGCAGTTGTTCGATGGCGGCCTCGGCGAGCGCCCGGTGCGCGCCATGCGGCGGGTCGAAGGCGCCACCGAACATGCCGACGCGGCGGATCGCGGCGGGCGCGTCGGCCATCAGACCCAGTCCTTGCGCACCAGGAACTCGCGGTACAGCCGGTCCTCCGGCGTGCCCTTCTTGGTCTTGCGGTTGTAGGCCCAGCTCACCAACGGCGGCATGGACAGCAGGATCGATTCGCTGCGGCCGCCCGATTGCAGGCCGAAGTGGGTGCCACGGTCCCACACCAGGTTGAACTCGACGTAGCGGCCGCGACGGTAGAGCTGGAAGCTGCGCTCGCGCTCACCGTAGGGGGTGTTCTTGCGCCGGTCCACGATCGGCAGGTAGGCGTCGAGGAAGGCGTCACCCACCGAACTCATCATGGCAAAGCTGCCGTCGAAGCCGAGCTCGGAGAAGTCGTCGAAGAACACGCCGCCGATACCGCGCTGTTCGTCGCGGTGCTTGAGGTAGAAGTACTCGTCACACCACTTCTTGAACCGCGGGTACTTGTCAACACCGAAGGGGTCGAGCGCGCTCTTGCAGGTGCGGTGGAAGTGCACCGCGTCGTCCTCGTCGCCGTAGTACGGGGTGAGGTCCATGCCACCGCCGAACCAGCACACCGGTTCGCCGCCCTTGGGGGTGGCGGCAATCATGCGCACGTTCATGTGCACCGTGGGCACGTAGGGGTTGCGCGGGTGGAACACCAGCGAAACGCCCATGGCCTCGAACGGTGCCCCCGCCAGCTCGGGCCGGTGCTGCGTGGCCGAGGGCGGCAATTGCGGCCCACTCACGTGCGAGAAGCCGCAGCCGGCGCGTTCGAAGACGGCGCCGTCCTCGAGGATCTGGGTGATGCCTTCGCCCTGCAGCTTCTCGCCGGGCGGCTTCTTCCAGCGATCGACCACGAAGCGGCCACCGTCCACCATCGCCACGGTGGAGGTGATGCGCTCCTGCAGATCGATCAGGTACTCGCGGACGGTGACGATGGGTTGGTCGGGCATGTTCACACCGTATCGGCAGTCAGACGCTTGGGCAAGGGCTGCACGGGGCTGGCTTTCCCGGGTTGAAAACCGCGCACGCCCGCAAAACCCTGGGCGATGCGGGCGTAATCGGCGGCACTGTCACCGCTCAGCAGCAGGAAGTCGTGCACCCGCACCTGGCGTTGGCCGTAGTCGAGCACCACCAGTGCCAGCGGCACGCCGGCACCCAGCGCCACTTGGTAGAAGCCGCTGCGCCAGCCTTCGGTGCGCCGGCGCGTGCCCTCGGGCGAGAGCGCCAGCCACAGCAGCTCGTCACGCGCCACGGCCTCGCGCATGGTGTGCACCATGGCGCCCACAGCGCCGCGCGGTGAATGGCGTTCGATCGGCATGCCGCCCAACCAGCGCAGCCAGCGGCCGAACAGCGGCACGTCGAACAGCGTGTCCTTGCCCCAGAAGCGCACCGGAATGCCGATGCTCCACTTGGCGAGCACGCCGACCACGAAATCCCAGTTGCTGGTGTGCGGGTAGACGATGGCCACGCCCTGGCGGGCGGGAAAGCCGTTCTCGATGACACGCCAGCCCGCCAGCGCCAGCAGGGCGCGCGCCAGGCGCGAACCACGAAAGCGCACCGGATGCGGTGGCGCCAGGAGCGCGGGCGTGCTCAAAGCGCGCGAAAACCGATGTCGCGACGGCACTGCATGCCGTCGAAATGCACCGCGTCGACCACGGCATAGGCACGTTGCCGCGCCAGCGCCACGGTATCGGCGAGCGCCGTCAAGAACAGCACGCGCCCGCCCGAGGCGCGCACGGTGTCGCCTTCCAGCGCGGTACCGGCGTGGAACACCATGCGGTCGGCCTCGTCGGCCGGCAGGCCGGTGATGGCGTCGCCCTTGCGCGGGTCCATGGGGTAGCCAGCCGCAGCCATGACCACGCCCAGCGCAACACGCGGATCCCAATCCAATTGCACGCGATCCAGTTCGCCTCGCGTGGCGGCCAGCAGCACCTGCGCGAAGTTGCTGCGCAGCCGCATCATGATGGGCTGGGTCTCCGGGTCGCCCATGCGGCAGTTGAACTCCAGCGTCTTGACCGCGCCGTCGGGCGTGATCATGAGGCCTGCGTACAGGAAACCGGTGTACGGAATGCCGTCGGCCTTCATGCCGCGCAGCGTGGGAAGGATCACCTCGTCCATGGCGCGCTGGTGCACCGCGGGCGTGACTACCGGCGCGGGCGAGTACGCGCCCATGCCACCCGTGTTGGGGCCCTGGTCGGCGTCTTTCAGGCGCTTGTGGTCCTGGCTGGTGGCCAGTGCCAGCGCGTGTTCACCGTCGCACAGCACGATGAAGCTGGCCTCTTCGCCCTGCAGGAACTCCTCGATGACGACGCGCGCGCCGCCTTCGTTGTGCGCCACACCGAGCTTGTTGTCGAGCAGCATGAAGTCGATCGCCTCGTGCGCCTCGGCCAGCGTCATGGCCACCACCACGCCCTTGCCCGCGGCCAGGCCGTCGGCCTTGATGACGATCGGCGCCCCCTTGGCGTCCACGTAGGCGTGGGCCTTGGCTGCGTCGGTGAAGGTCTGGTAGTCGGCCGTGGGAATGCCGTGGCGCTGCATGAAGGCCTTGCTGAAGGCCTTGGAGCTCTCCAGCTGCGCGGCCTTTTGCGTGGGGCCGAAGATGGCCAGACCGTGGGCCCGGAACTCGTCGACCACGCCCGCCGCCAGCGGTGCCTCGGGGCCCACCACGGTGAGCTCGATGCCGTTGGCCTGCACCCATTCGCGCAGCTTGACCTTGTCGGTGATGGGAAGGTTGGTGAGTTGCGGATCGCGCGCCGTGCCGGCGTTGCCGGGCGCCACGAAGACCTGCTCCACACCCTCGGATTGCTTCAGGCGCCAGGCGAGCGCATGCTCGCGGCCGCCACCGCCGATGACGAGAACTTTCATTCCGAGATTTCTGCGTTGTGGAAGACGTTCTGCACGTCGTCCAGGTCTTCGAGCACTTCCAGCAGTTTTTGCATGCGGGCGCCGTCTTCGCCGCTGAGGGCGACGGTGTTCTCCGCGCGCATGGTGACCTCGGCGATCTCGGGCTTGAGGCCTTTGGCCTCCAGTGCGTTCTTCACCGCCTCGAAGTCGGCCGGCGCTGTCAGCACCTCGATGGCGCCGTCGTCGTCGGTGATGACGTCCTCGGCGCCGGCCTCCAGCGCCACCTCCATCACCGCGTCTTCCGAGGTACCGGGTGCGAAGATCAGTTGGCCGCAATGCTTGAACTGGAACGACACCGACCCTTCGGTGCCCAGGTTGCCGCCGTACTTGCTGAACGCATGGCGCACCTCGGCCACGGTGCGCACGCGGTTGTCGGTCATGGTGTCCAGGATCACCGCGGCGCCGCCGATGCCGTAGCCCTCGTAACGGATTTCCTCCAGCGCCAGGCCTTCGAGCGTGCCGGAGGCCTTGTCCACGTTGTACTTGATGCGGTCGGCCGGCATGTTGGCCGCCTTGGCCTTCTCGATCGCCAGCCGCAGGCGCGGGTTCATGGCGGGGTCACCGCCGCCGCTGCGCGCGGCCACCGTGATCTCGCGGATCACACGGGTCCAGATCTTGCCCCGCTTCTCGTCCTGGCGGCCCTTGCGGTGCTGGATGTTGGCCCATTTGCTGTGTCCGGCCATGGATGCGTCCTTGTGGTGCCTGTTGGCTTTGATCTAATGAGCACGCGATTTTACGATTGCGCCTGACCCGACCCTCCAGCTCCGCCCCACCCACCCACAAGGATCGCCCCATGGCCGAACCGCTGCTGATCGCCAAGAACGCCCTGACCACCTGCCAGTTGCTGCCCGGTCTGGCCAACCGCCACGGGCTCATCACCGGCGCCACCGGCACCGGCAAGACGGTCACGCTGCAGGGACTGGCCGAGGGGTTCTCTCGTATCGGGGTGCCGGTGTTCATGGCCGACGTGAAGGGCGACCTCACCGGCATCAGCCAGACCGGAAAGATCGGCGAGAAGATGGCCGGCATCCTGAAGGACCGCGGCATCGACCTGCCCCAACCCACCGAATGCCCGACCACGCTGTGGGACGTGTTTGGCGAACAGGGCCACCCGGTGCGCGCCACCGTGAGCGACATGGGCCCGCTGCTGCTGGCACGCATGCTCAACCTCAACGACACGCAGACCGGCGTGCTCAACCTGATCTTCAAGATCGCCGACGACAACGGCCTGCTGCTGCTCGACATGAAGGACCTGCGGGCCATGCTGCAGCACGTGGGCGACAACGCCAAGCAGTTCACCACCGAGTACGGCAACATCAGCGCGGCCTCCATCGGCGCCATCCAGCGCGGGCTGATGCAGGTGGAAGAACAAGGTGGCGACAAGTTCTTCGGCGAACCCATGCTCGACATCGCCGACTTCATGCAGACCGTGGACGGCAAGGGGGTGATCAACATCCTCACAGCCGACAAGCTGCTGAACTCGCCGCGCCTGTACGCCACGTTTCTGCTGTGGATGCTCTCGGAGTTGTTCGAGACGCTGCCCGAGATCGGCGACCCGGAGAAGCCCAAGCTGGTGTTCTTTTTCGACGAAGCGCACCTGCTGTTCAACGAGGCGCCCAAGGTGCTGGTCGAGCGCATCGAACTGGTGGTGCGCCTGGTGCGCTCCAAGGGCGTGGGCGTTTATTTCGTGACGCAGAACCCGCTCGATATCCCGGACAGCGTGCTGGGCCAGCTGGGCAACCGCGTGCAACACGCGCTGCGCGCCTTCACCCCGCGCGACCAGAAGGCAGTCAAGGCCACCGCACAGACCATGCGGCCCAAGGCGGGGCTCGACATCGAGGCGGCGATCACCGAGCTTGCGGTGGGCGAGGCACTGGTGAGCTTTCTCGACGCCAAGGGCCGACCCTGCGAGACGGAGCGGGCCTACGTGATCCCGCCCGGCAGCCAGATCGGCCCGATCACGCCCGAGCAGCGCCAGGCGCTCATCAAGGGCTCGTTGGTGGCCGGCACGTACGAAAAGACGCTCGATCGCGAAAGCGCCTACGAGATGTTCCGCGCCCACGCCGGTGCACGCGTTGAAGCGGCGGCCGAGGAAGCCTCGGACAAGCCCGCCGCCAGAACGCCGCGCATCCCGGGCGCCGCCAAGGAAGCGCCGGCCGAAGAAAAGAGCGTCATCAACGAGGTGCTTTTCGGCCGCACCGGCCCGCGCGGTGGCCAGTACGACGGCCTGGTGCAGACCATGGCCAAGACCGCTGCGCGCACGGTGGCCAGCGGCCTGGGCCGACAGATCCTGCGCGGCGTGCTGGGCGGCCTGCTCGGCGGCAAGCGCTGAGGCAGCGCAGCCACCGATCAGCTCGCGCTGCATGTCCACGACTGCGGTACTCGGTTGTTGCCCGTCGTTGTGTTCCAGCGCCCCGCGTGCTGCCGTCTCCTGGATGCGGCGCTTGGCCGCGAACACCCTTGTGTGGCCTCAGACAGCCACGTCAAGCTGGTCGATGACGCGTGAGACGCCCTGCGCCGCGAAGGCCGTGCCGACGGCGGCTTGCCGCTCGGCCAGCGAATCGACCGTGCCACGCAGCGTGACCACACCGCCCTCCACCTCCACGGCGATGCGCCGGGCCTCACGCCGGGCATGGCGCTCCAGCGCCGAGGTGATCTCGCGCGAGATCTCGCTGGCGTTGGCGCGCGGCTTGATGGTGATGTCGTTGGTGACGCCGCGCACGCCCACGAGCGGGCGCACCGATTGCTCGGCGCTGGCGCGCTGGTAGGCCCAGTCCACCTCGCCGCTCAGGCGCACCCAGCCGTCTTCGACCTCCACCTTCACGCGGTCGTCCGGTACCAGCGAATGCCAGTGCATGGCGTGCGCCGCCGCCTGGGCGATCTCGCTGTCGGTGCGCGCGTGGCCCGGGGCCAGCCGGACCTCCAGATCGAGCGCAATGCCGCGCACGCCCGCCACACGGCGCACCGCACGCTCCACCGCGTGTTTCTGCACGTAGGTGTCCAGCGTGCCGCTGAGCGTGACGATGCCGTTGCGCACGGCCACGCCGATGTTGGCGGCGTTGACCGCCGGGTCCCAGGCCAGCTCGGCCGTCACGTCCTTCTTCAGTTGCTCGTCGGTCTTCATGCCATCGCTCCTGTGTCGCGCCTGCGCGGGCCGTTGGAGGCCATCGCCGCAGCGTTTGCAGGCCATGTTGGCAACGCACGCGTCCCGGGAGTTGACGCGGCGCAAGTTCCGGCCTTCGCCACGCCCTGCTGCAGACGGGTGGTCAGCTCGGCGGCCCAGCGCGTCGCATCGGGCGCGTGGCCCAGGCAGGCCTGCACGGTCGTGGTGGACTGCGCCAGCGCCTGCGCGTGCTCGCCCCGACGGTTGAGCTCGCGGCACAGCATCGACCACGGCACCGGGCTCAGCAAGGTGCCCGACCACAGCTGCACCCGATCACGCCGCCACGTTTGCGCAATGCCGGTGAGCTTGAGCCCGTCCACCAGCACCTCACCGGGCGCGCGGCCCGCAAAGCACGCCCAGTGTGCAGACACGGGCCCCTCGTGGCATTGCGCGTCGATGCCGTGCGCGCGCAGCCAATCGCGGTGCAGCGCGCCGAACCACAGGGCTGCGGCCACCGGGCCACCGCGTACGCAGGGATGCCCCGCCGGCAGCACCACCACGGCGCGCAGCAACCAGGGCCCGAGCAACACCGCGCCGCCGCCGCTGGCGCGCAGGCGCCTGGGCAGCAACGCCGTGGTGGCCTCGGCGTGCTGCGCCCGCCCGAGCGACAAGCCCGCGTGGGTGGACACGCCCGCCCGTGCCAGCGGCGTTTGCATGGTTCACCCCACCGCGAGCCGGCCCACCGCCTGCTCGCGCGCGAAGTTCGCGCCTGCGGGCACCAGCACGCGTTCCAGCACGCCGGCCACCGGCGACACGATCTCCAGCGTGCTCTTGACGAGCACAGCCTGCGCCAGCGGCTGGCCCGCGCTCACCGGCGTGCCCTCGGCCACCAGCCAGCGCTCGAGCAGAGCCTGCACGCCGGCCTCCACCCCGGCCCAGCTCTCGGGCGGCAGCCGCAATTCCAGCGTGCGGGCATTCGCCGCTGTGGTCATGCCGCCACCTTGAGCTTTGCGTCCACCAGCTCGCAGCAGGCCTCGACGATGCGCGTCACCGAGGGGATCACCGCCTGCTCCAGCGGGCGGCTGTAAGGAATGGGCACGTTGGGCACGCCCAGACGGCGGATCGGCGCGGCCAGCGCGATCTCGTCCATGTGTTCGGCCACCACGGCGGCAATCTCGCCCGACAAGCCGAAGCCGAGGTAGTCCTCGTCCACGATCAACAACCGGCCGGTCTTGCCGACCGAGCGCAGCACGGCCGGCGTGTCCAGCGGCACAAGGGTGCGCAGGTCGATCACTTCGGCTTCAATGCCCTGCGTGTGCAGGGTGCGCGCGGCCAGCAGGGCCTTGTGCACCATCTGGCTCAGCGTCACGATGGTCACGTGCCGACCTTCGCGCACCACGGCGGCCTGGCCGAAGGGCACGGTGTAGGGCTCCTCGGGCACCACCGTGCTCGCGCCCTCGTGGTATTGCATCCACGGCAGGCCCATGATGCCCTTGTGGAAGAAGTACATGACCGGGTTGTCGTCACGGATGGCCTGGATCATCAGGCCCTTGGCGTCGTGCGCGTTGGAGGGCACCACCACCTTGAGGCCCGGCATGTGCGCAAAGGTCGAATACAGACATTGCGAGTGCTGGGCTGCATCGCCGTAGCCGCCACCGATGGCCGTCATCAGCACCACTGGCAGCTTGACGTTGCCGCCCGACATGTAGGGGTTCTTCGCCAGGTGGTTGTAGATCTGGTCCATGCAGACGCCGAAGAAGTCCACAAACATCAACTCGGCAATCGGTCGCAGGCCCTCGGCCCCTGCACCCGTGGCCGCGCCGATGAAAGCGCTCTCCGAAATCGGCGTGTCGCGGATGCGCTCGGGTCCGAAACGGTCCAGCAGGCCGCTGGTGGCGCTGAAGATGCCACCGTAGCGGCCGATGTCCTCGCCCATCGCGAAGACGCGCGGATCGCGCTCCATTTCCTGGCCGATCGCCTCCGCAATGGCCTGGGCCATGGTCAGCGTGCGTGAAGTGCTCATGGGGGGTCTCCTGGCGGGGGGTTCAGGCAAACACGTGTTCGGTGGCCTCTGCGGCCGCCGGGTAGAGGCTGCCGCGCGCGAATTCGAAGGCCGCTGCCACGCGCGCCTCGGCGCGCTGGCGGATGCTGTGATCGAGCGCGTCGTCCATCAGCTTGCGTCGGTGCAGCGACGCCGCGAGTGCGGGGATCGGGTCGTGCTGGCGCAATGCACTCACCTCGGTCTTGGGCCGGTACACCTCGGCATCGCCCTGGAAATGGCCGAAGTAGCGGTCGGTCTTCACCTCGATCAGCGTGGCGCCGCCACCGCTGCGCGCGCGCTCCACGGCCGTGGCCGCCGCTTCGTACACCGCGATGGCGTCGTTGTGTTCGACCGCGATGCCCGGGATTCCATAGGCCGCCGCGCGCCCGGCGTTGGAGGCGACGGCCGTGGCCCTGGCCTTGGGCACCGAAATGGCCCAGGCGTTGTCCTCGCACACGAAGATCACTGGCAATTGCCACAGGCCAGCCAGGTTGAGCGATTCGTGGAACGTGCCCTGATTGGCCGCGCCCTCACCGAAGAAGGCCACGGCCACGGCATCGGTGCCACCCAGCTTGGCGGCCAGAGCAGCACCGCAGGCGGGCGGCAGGCTGGCGCCCACGATGCCGCTGCAACTGAAGCGGTGCGCCGGGTCGAACAGGTGCATGTGCCCGCCCTTGCCGCGCCCCAGCCCGGTGACCTTGCCGAAGATCTCGGCCGTCATGCGGTCCATCGGCACGCCCTTGGCGATGGCGAAGTGGTGCGGGCGGTGCGTGCCGACGACGGTGTCGGTGTCTCGCAGGTGCGCGCACACGCCCACGGCCACCGGCTCCTGCCCCGCAGCCAGGTGCATCTCGCCGGGCACCGGGCCCGAGGCGATGTCGAACGCCAGGCCGGGCTGGATGTGAGGCGGCAGCTTGGCCTCCAGATACACCTGAGCCAGTGTTTCCTCGTAACGCCGGATCACGAGCATGGTCTCGTACATCCAGAGCAGCTTGTCGGGGGGAAGTTTGGTCACATCGGTCTCCGCGTCGTCGTTCGATGCAGGCAATCTAGGACCGGCGACGGAAGGAAACTTGATGTGGCGCAACTTGCTGCCGCGCTGCGCGTGCGGCCCGCCACCGTGCCATGGCAGCGCTGGTGCAAAGGCCCGCACGCGCCGGGGTGCGACGCGCACGCGAGCGGCGATGTGAGGCCGCGCCGACTAGCCGAGTTCGGGCAGGAACTCGGCGTCCCAGGTCGAGGTGGGGCCTTCGTGGCCCCCACGCTGCACGTCCTCGGACACGAGGGCGCAGCCGGTGCACAGCGTGCTGTCGGGCTGCAGCGTGTGGCGTGTGAACGAGATGGGCTCGCCGCAGCGCAGGCAGTTGGCTGCGCCACGGGCTTCAAGGCGCGCCAGCGCGCTGTCGAGCCGATCCACCTCCTCGACCATGTCGTCGGCCTGTTCGGTGGGCAGGTTCTCGCGGCACAAGCGATTGAGCAAATGCTCACGGCGCTGGTGCAGCGCGGCACGCAGGTGCGCGTGCGCATCCGGTTCAAGGCGTTCGCGGCCGGACATGGCGTCTCCTCATGTTGATCGATGACGACCCGCAGTTGCCAGGGAGTGTCGGTACGCGCGAAGGCCCTTACCTTGACGCGCGTCAAGCGCCGGGTCAAGGCTGTCCGTCGGCCACCGCCAGGGCGTCGCCCGCCAAGAGGCTCGCGTCCTCCACCCGAAGGCCTTCCTCGTCGGTCAAGGGATCCTGCGCGCCCTGCAGCATCTCCAGCGTGCCCTCATCGGCCTCCGACGCATCCCCGCGGCGCTTGCGCAGGCGCGTGCGCAGCACGTCGGCGGGCGCTTCGCAGTGCACGATGCGCCAGGGCACACGGGCGCGGCGCGCCAGTGCCCGGTACACCATCGCTTGGCGCAAGCCTGGCAAGCCCGGGTGCTCTCCCGTTGCGTCCAACCAGGCGTTGAGCAGGCGAAACGCCAGGTCAGCGCGGCCTTGCGCGTGCAGGTCCATCACGACAAAGGCGATGTCGCCGATGACGTCGATCCAGCGCAACGCCGGATCGAACTCGATGCCATCGAAGGCCTCGACCCCGCCCTCGATGGCGATCAGGTTGTCCAGGTGCAGATCGCCATGGCACTCGCGAACATGGCCGCCGCGCAAGCGCGCGGCCCAATGCGCGGCCAGCCGCAGCGATTGCGCGCCCAGCCAGCGCGAGAGCATGACCGTCTCGTCGACCGAGCACAGCGGTGCCGCTCCTTGCAGCGCGGCCATCGCCACCGCCGCGCGCTGCACCGGGCTGGCAAAGCCACTGTCCGCAGGCGCCACCGGCGCTTCGCGTTGCAAGCGCGCCAGGCGCTCGGCGCGGGCGTCGATCTCGGGCTCGCCAGCCAGCAACACCCAGGAGATGTGGGTCTCGATCAATGTGGCGCTCAGCCGGGCGGCGAGCGAGCGCACCAGCGCGCCGGCCTGTGCCAGCGCCTCGTTTGCACCGACGCCCGGTGCGCTCACTGGATGGCGATCTTGCGCGCGCTCGTGGCGGCCTTCTTGGGCAGCTTGAGCGTGAGCACACCGTCGGCGTAGCGCGCATCCACCTTGCCTTCGTCGATGTCACAGGCCAGGCTGAACGTGCGCGAAACGGTGCCCTGGTAGCGCTCGCTGCGGATCACCTTGTCGCCATTGCCCTTGGTTTCCTTCTCGCTGCGCGCTTCGGCGTCGATCTGCACCACGTTGCCGTCGATGCGAACGTTGATGTCTTCCTTCTTGACGCCCGGGATGTCGGCCTTGACCTCGTAGGCCTGGTCGTTTTCCGTCACGTCCACGCGCATCTTCAGCAACGGCGCGGGCTCCATGTCGAACGCCATCGGCGCCAGGAAGCGGCGCATGACGTTGTCGAAAGAATCGCTGAACACCGGGTCCAGCAGACGCAGATTGCTCATGGTGGTTTCCTCGTCTGAAGTTGAGTTGGCTGCGCGCTCGGCGCGCCGCTTCACTGTAGGAGCCGGCGGCGGGCATTTCTTGATGTGGCGCAAGCCGGACAGAGATCCCCTTGATGTAGCGCAAGCGCGTTCGCGCGCGCTCGCCGATGATCGGGCCATGCGAACCCGTCATGCGAGCGATGCGCCGCACGGCTTGCTGCTCCAGCAGCAATGGTGTGGAGAGGCCTCCCGCCTGCCCATGCGCATGCATGGCAAATGGCTGCGCCGCCTTCGCCTGCATAACGATCTGGCCGAAGGGCGCTACCGCGTTGACGACAAGGCGGTGGGCCGACGGGACAGCCGGGCCGTGGCCGGTCTGCGCGTTCACGGCCGCCTGGTGCCAGCGCCCGGCACCCATGTGCACCCGACACCCGCGGAGAACACCCCATGA
>VFQM010001157.1_pt1 | contig 24230 bp, 16 predicted proteins | sample 3512391 | NCBI WGS metagenome assembly VFQM01 (sample SAMN10412369, study PRJNA504923) | tailings metagenome | isolation source: Replicate 1 from Balatoc abandoned mine | place: Philippines | reverse complement strand
GCCTGTTCTGGGATTGGCAGTGGAACCCCGGGCGCTACCCCGATCTGCCCGCGCATATTGCCGCGCTCAAGGCCGGGGGCATTGGCTTTCTGGGCTATGCCAACCCCTATCTGGCGGTCGATGGCCCGCTCTATCACGAAGCGAAAGCGGCGGGCTATCTGGCGCTGCGGCAGGACCGCGATGCGCCCTATGACGTCGATTTCGGCGAATTTCTGGCGGGCGTGGTCGACTTTACCAATCCCGCCGCCGCCGCCTGGTTTGCCGAACGCATCATCGGGCGCGAAATGCTGGACTTCGGGCTGATCGGCTGGATGGCCGATTTTGGCGAATATCTGCCCACGGACCTGCGCCTGTATGACGGGTCCGATCCGCTTGAGGCGCACAACCGCTGGCCGGTGCTGTGGGCCAAGGTCAACGCCGATGCGCTGGCCAGCCGGGGCATGACCGGCAAAGCGGTGTTTTTCATGCGCGCGGGCTGGACCGGGGTTGGCGCGCATTGTCCGCTACACTGGGCGGGCGACCAGCTCGTTGATTTCTCGCGCCACGACGGCATTGGCACGGCGATTACCGGCGCATTGTCAGCGGGGCTGGTCGGCAATGCCTGGCACCATGCCGACTGCGGCGGTTACACCAGCTTGCACGGCATCGTCCGGACGGCGGAATTGCTGCACCGCTGGTTCGATTTTTGCGCCTTTACCCCGGTCATGCGCACGCATGAAGGCAACCGGCCCGACGATAATCTGCAAATCGATTCAACACCCGAACTGCTTGCCCATTTCGCCCTCATGACGCGGCTGCACGCCGCGCTCGCGCCCTATGTCCGCGCGGCTGGGGCCGAGGCGGGTACGACCGGATTGCCGCTCATGCGCGCGCTGTTCCTGCATTATCCCGATGATCGTGCAACCTGGGACCTGCACGATCAGTATCTTTATGGCCGCGATCTGCTGGTGGCGCCGGTGGTGAGCGCCGGCGCGGCGGGGCGCGATGTCTATCTGCCCGCCGACGACTGGCTGGATTTCTACAGCGGCACACCGGTGGCGGCGGGCAAGCGCCACGTCGCCGCACCCAGTGGCAAACCGCCGGTGTTCGTCCGCGCCGCCGCGCCGATGCGCGCCGATCTGCTGGCCATTGGGCGCGCGCATGCCGCTGCAGCCGGGGTGCTGGCATGAGTCCTGGCCCGCGCCCTGGCAACGAACGCGCGTCCATCCGCGCCGTGGCGGCACGCGCGGGCGTGTCCGTGAAGACCGTGTCGCGCGTGATCAACAACCACCGCTATGTCACCGCCGAGACGCGCGCGCGGGTCGAGGCGGCCATCAAGGCGCTGGGCTTTCGCCCCAGCATCGCCGCACGCAGTCTGGCGGGGACAAGGTCAGGGCAAGTCGCGCTGCTCTATGACAATCACAGCCCCTATTATATCCACCAGATTCAAGAGGGTTGCTGGGCGCGCGCGCAGGCCGGGGACATTCGCTTGCTGGCGCAGCCGGTCGATGTCGCGGACCCGCTGGTGGGCGAAAAGGTGCGCGGGCTGATCGCCGAAACGCATGTCGACGGCATCATATTATCCTCGCCCGTTACCGACTGTCCAAAGGTGCTCGCGGCCCTGGAGGAACAGGGCATCGCCTTTGTCCGCATTTCGCCCGGCACCAATCATGCGCTGACCTCGTCCGTGTTCATGGACGACACGCAGGCGGCCGACGATATGACGACGCACCTCATCAATCTTGGCCATCGCCGCATCGGCTTTATCATCGGCCATCCGGGACATATGGCGAGCGACCAACGGCTGTTTGGCTATCGCCGCGCGCTCGACCGCGCCGGCATTGCGTATGAACCCGCGCTCGTGGTGCCCGGGGCGTTTGATTTCGACAGCGGCGTCGCTGCCGCCCGCACGCTGCTCGACCTGCCCGAACCGCCCACGGCCATTTTCGCCAGCAATGACGATATGGCCGCCGGGGTGCTGGCGGTGGCGCATCGGCGCGGGATCACGATTCCCGACGAACTGTCGGTGGCAGGGTTCGACGACACCACCCTTGCGCGCGTGGTGTGGCCCCCACTCACCACCATCCGCCAGCCGGTGCGCGAGCTCGCGTTCACCGCCGCCGACATCTTGCTGCGCGGCGAGGATGGGGTCGAGCATCAGCGGCTGGGCCATGACCTGATCATCCGCGATTCGACTGCACCGCCGCCGAGCGGCACCAAAGTCGCCAAACCAGCCACAAGGACGATAACATCGTGAGCGAAACCTTCCCGCCCCTCGCCAGCCAGTTGCTGCCCGCACCCACACCCATGGCGATCGGGCCCGGCGGCCCGGCCGTCGCCCCAATCGCCTGGGGCATGTGGCGCTTTGCCGGACAAAGCGAGGCCGCAGCGCAGGCGCTGGTCGAAGCTGCGCTGGACGCCGGCATTACCTTGTTCGACACAGCCGATATCTATGGTTTCGGCGAGCAGGGCTTTGGCGAGGCGGAGGAATTACTCGGGCGCGTCTTCGTCGCCAGCCCGGGCCTGCGCGACCGCATGGTGCTTGCAACCAAGGGCGGGATCACGCCGCCCATGCCCTATGATTCGAGCGCAGCATGGTTGACCCGCGCCATCGACGACAGCCTCGCCCGGCTGAAGGTCGAGCGCGTTGCGCTGTGGCAGGTGCATCGCCCTGACATCTTGACCCACCCCCAAGAGGTCGCGCGCACACTGGAGGCGGCGCATACGGCGGGCAAGATTGGCGCGATTGGCGTGTCCAATTTCACCCCGGCGCAGATTGAAGCGCTGGCGCATTTCCTGGACCTACCGCTCGCCAGCAACCAGCCCGAATTCTCGCCGCTGTTCCTCGGCCCGCTGGTCGACGGGCAGTTTGACCTCGCCATGCGGATGGGGATGGCGACCCTCGCCTGGTCACCGCTCGGCGGTGGGCGCATCGACGCACCGAAAACGCCGCGCGAGCAGGCGGTCGCCGCCGCGCTCGACAAGGTGGCGACAGCGCAGGGCGTATCGCGTACCACGGCGGCGTTCAGCTGGGTGATGGCGCATCCGGCGCGGCCCATCCCCATCATCGGTTCGCAAAATGCGGCGCGCATCCGCGAAGCCGCGACCGCCACGCAAGTCCGCTGGACCCGCACCCAATGGTATGAGGTGCTGGTCGCTGCCCGAGGAGAGCCCCTGCCATGACCGAGCCCATGACCGACCACCTCCCCCCTTGCGAAGTCAGCTGGTTTTCGGCGCTGTGCGACGATGATTATGAATTTCTGGGTGTACCCGACCCCGCGCTCGCTTCGAGCTGGGAGCATTGCCGCAACATCGTGCTGACCGCCGACAAGTGCGGCTATGACAATATCCTGCTGCCCTCGGGCTATGCGCTGGGTGTCGACACCACTGTGTTCGCCGCTGCCATCGCGCCGCTGGTCAAGCAAATCCGGCTGCTGATGGCGGTGCGCATCGGCGAGGATTGGCCGCCGCAGCTGGCGCGCCGGATCGCGACGCTCGACCGGATTTTGGGCGGACGGCTCACAGTCAACATCATCTCGTCGGACCTGCCCGGCGAGACTTTGGACGGCGGCCCGCGCTATCAGCGCACGGTCGAGGCGATGCACATCCTCAAGATTCTGCTCAATGGCGAACATCTTGATTATCAGGGTGAATTTTACAAGCTGAAGCTCGATCCGCCGCGCATCACCACCCTGTCAGGCAAATGCCCGCCGCTCTATTTCGGCGGACTTTCCCCGGTGGCGCGCGATGCCGCCGCCGAAGCCGCCGACGTGTACCTTATGTGGCCCGACACCATGGACAAGGTCACCGAAGTGGTCGCCGACATGAAGGCGCGCGCCGCCGCCAAGGGCCGCAGCCTGAAGTTCGGCTATCGCGCCCACGTCATTGTCCGCGAGACCGAGGCCGAGGCGCGCGCCTATGCCGACCGGCTGCTCAGCAAGCTCGACGCCGAGGCGGGCGAGGCGATCCGCAACAAAAGCCTCGACGCTGCCAATTTCGGCGTCCAGCGGCAGGCCGAGCTGCGCAGCGCAGCGGGCGGCGACGGTTTTGTCGAGGATAACCTGTGGACCGGCATTGGCCGCGCGCGGTCGGGCTGCGGCGCGGCGATTGTCGGCGACCCCGACCAGGTGCTCGCGAAGATCAACGCCTATCGCGCGGCGGGGATGGAAGCGTTCATCCTGTCGGGCTACCCCCACGCCGCCGAATGCGACCTGTTTGCAAGACATGTGCTACCAAGGCTCAACCACGGCAAGCTTGAAGCCTGAAGGAAGCGCTGCTAGGGCCGCGCTTCGGCGAAGCACCCGTAGCTCAGCTGGATAGAGCGCTGCCCTCCGAAGGCTGCACTCCTCCGACAAAGCGACGTTTTTATATAGTATTTTCCGTGGGTTGCAAAGAGTGAAGAAAGGCACGAAGAACTAACTCACCAAAAACTCACCACGGTCGCGAGACCCCGGATTGACGTTTTTCGACGATTTTCATAGGGCTTACAGCCTCACGCACCCGTAGCTCAGCTGGATAGAGCGCCGCCCTCCGAAGGCGGAGGCCAGAGGTTCGAATCCTCTCGGGTGCGCCAAAATCTCCAACAAAATCAACTAGTTCAGACTGCCTCACAAGCCCTCTTCGAACAGCGACGTTGGAAAAAACTCACCAGAAAATGCGCAGATTTGGCGCAAGCGCCTGAAAATCCTTCAGAAATCAGCTCCTCGATTCTCACCAGCCCTATGCGGTTGGCTGCAAGCCTCGGCGGCGGACGCTTTCTCGATTCGATGGACGGTAACTGGCGACGGTTTCTGAGATTTGGGGGGAAGGCCTTCCCCCTGACGCCCAGCCCTTGCGGTCTGGTCGTACCCCCATCAGCGGGGACACCCCGCAACACCCCGAGAGGGAGAGGATGGCCGGATTATCCGTGACGGGTTGAAAGGCAGAGGGAGTGGCCCGCTGCCGGCCCGTCGCAGAGATTCGCGATGGCACACACCACCACCTCTCGCACCGGCAACGACCGGACAGACCTCTATCAGTCCATCACCGACAAGATCATCGCCGAACTGGAGGCCGGGCGGGTGCCGTGGGTTCAGCCCTGGGCCACGTCGAAGGCGTCGCTCGACATGCCGCGCAACGGCAAGACCGGTGACCGCAATGTCCGCAAGGGCGAGCACGGTACGACCGTCGTCTATGCCCATCGTTTCACGCCGGACAGCGAACGACGCCGCGCCAGTGAGAATGGCCGTGAACCCGGCTCGATCGCCTTCCTCAAACGCTACACTGTCTTTCGACGGACCAGTGCGAGGGTTTGCCCGAACGGATTGCTGCTCCACCGCCACCTATTCCCGACGGACTTATCCTGCCTGAAGCCGAGGCGCTGATCGCCGCGACCGGACACGCATTCCGATCCCATAAACTGAGATCGGACCACACTTCGCGAATTATCGGACGTCTCGTCCTTCGGTAATAGGGATTCGATCCCGGTAGGCGAGCAACCGCAGGGCATTGAATACGACCAGCAGGGTTGAGCCCTCGTGCATCGCCACCGCTGGACCTATCCCGAGCCCTAGGATTGTTGCCGGCACAAGTATTGCAACCACGCCTAGACTGACGAAGACGTTCTGACGAATGATCGATCGCGTGTGGCGGCTAAGATCGACAGCGAAGGGCAAGTGCGAGAGATCGTCGGCCATTAGCGCCACGTCGGCGGTTTCCAGGGCGACATCGGAACTTGCCGCGCCCATCGCTATGCCCACAGTCGCGCTAGCCATCGCGGGCGCGTCGTTTACGCCATCACCGACCATCGCGACCTTTGTGTCGGCGCGGAGCTTTTTGATCGCCTCGACCTTATCTTCCGGCATGAGATCGCCCCATGCCTCGTCAATTCCCACTTCGCGCGCGATCGCTTCGGCCGCCCGTTGATGGTCACCGGAGATCATGATCATCCGTTTGATGCCGATGTCGTGCAGGCGCCTCAGCGCCACCTTTGCCGTCTCGCGGGGCGTGTCGAGAAGGCCGATCGCGCCGAGGTCGCGGTCCCCCAACCGTATGACCATGCTGGTCTGCCCGCCTTCGCGCAGTTGCTCGACGGCATCGGCCATCGCCGGGGACAGTGAAGCGATCCCATCTGTGCCGAACATCCCCGGCTTGCCGATAAGAACCTCGTCCTTGCCGACACGGGCCGAGACGCCGCGACCTGTAAGGCTCGTCAGGCTGTCGGCTTGCGGAATTGGATAATCGCCAACATGGTCGCGTCCATCACGCGCGATCGCCTGTGCAAGCGGATGATCGCTCAGGCTTTCGACCGCAACCGCGATTGCCATCAGCTCCTGCCTGTCCACGCCCGGAGCCGGGATGATCTGCTGGATGCGCGGCTCGCCCTTGGTAAGCGTGCCGGTCTTGTCGAAAGCGATCGCATCGAGCGAGCCGAGCAGTTCCAGCGGTGCACCACCCTTGACGAGGACACCACCGCGCGCCGCGCGTGCTACGCCGGAGAGAACTGCGCTGGGGGTGGCGATGGCAAGCGCGCAAGGACTGGCCGCCACCAGCACCGCCATCGAACGGTAAAAGCTGTCACGGAACGGTTCGTCGACCACGACCCAGGCAAACAGCAACACGACCGCCAGCACGAGAACGAGCGGCACGAACACGCGCTCAAAACGATCGGTAAAGCGCTGTGTCGGCGACTTCTGCGTCTCCGCCTCGCTCACCATCTTGACCACCTTGGCGAGCGTGCTTTCGCTCGACAGGCGCGTCACCTCGATTTCGATAAGGCCGCTGCCGTTGATCGTCCCTGCAAACACCCGGCTTGCGGTATCGACCCGATCGGGATTGGCGCGCGCCGCCGCATCGTCCATCACGGGCTGCTTGTCGACGGGAATGCTTTCGCCGGTCACGGGCGCCTGGTTGATGGCCGACGTGCCCTTGACGACGAAGCCATCAGCCGCGACGCGCGCATCGGGCTTGACGATGACGGTATCGCCAACCTTCAGCTCGTCGACAGGGATTTCCTCCATTGTGCCGTCCGTTCGCCGGACCGTGGCGGTGCGTGGCGCCAGTTCGGCCAAGGCTTCAATCGCCCGCTTGGCGCGACCCATCGCATAATGCTCGAGCGAATGGCCGAGGCTGAACAGGAACAGAAGCAACGCACCTTCGGCCCAGGCGCCGAGCGCCGCCGCGCCGGCAGCGGCCACCAACATCAACGTGTCGATCTCGAACCGTTTGAGCCGAAGATTGTCGACCGCTTCCCGCAGCGTATAAAAACCACCGAAGAAATAGGCGGCGATGTAGCAAGCTGTCGGCCACCAGCCCGGCGCGGCGGCCACCAGCTTCTCTATCGAAAAGCCCGCCACAAGCAGCGCCCCGCAAATCAGTGCGAAAATAAGCTCGCTGTTGTGACCAAAGAGGCCGCCGTGAGCATGATCGTGACCCTCAAGCTCTTTTACTGGTGGGGCTCCCACGGCAAAGACCCCGACGGATGGGGTTACACCCATGTCAATGAGCGCATCGCGGATCACCCGTTCAGAGCCGCGTTCGCGATCGAACTCGATCCGCACAAGGCCCGAAGCATTCGCTTCCGCCTCGATCACGCCGGGTAAAGTGCGCAGTCGGTCGCCAATGGTGCGCGCGCGGCGCTGGTGCGCAATGCCTTCGACTGGCCACAGCACATGGCCGAAGCGTTCGGTGATCGCGGCACCCGCCGCCTGGACGATTTCGCGAATGCGTGGAAGCGGCAGGATGTCGGGGTCGTAATGGATGCAAAGCTGCGCCGGAGCATCGCCTTTGGCTGCAACGACGTGCGCCTGTTCGATGCCAGGGCGACCGTCAAGATCGGCAATCAGCCGACCGATACAGCCGTCCGAAGCGTCGGCGACATCGGGTAGTAGCAAGGGAATGTCGAGTTGGAGTGTCGTAGTCATCGCGTATCTTCCTGTCTGTCCATCTCAGACCGCCGCCGCCCACTGTCAGGACGGCGGCGGCCGTGATCGGATGATCAATCGGCCGGGATAGCTTCGACTGCGTCCGGGACATTCGTTGCCCGCTGTTCCGGCAGCTCCGTTTCCCTGCGCCCGTAGCGGGCGTAGAGTGTCGGCAGCACGAACAGGGTGAGCAGCGTCGCTGAGATCAGACCGCCGATCACGACAGTCGCGAGCGGCTTCTGCACTTCAGATCCCGCACCAGTGGCAATGGCCATGGGCACGAACCCGAGCGAGGCGACGAGCGCCGTCATCACCACGGGTCGCAACCGCATCATGGCGCCTTCACGAGCGGCCTTTGCCCGGTCCATGCCGCTCGCCATCAGCCCTTGGATAGACGTCACCATCACCAGGCCGTTGAGAACCGCGATGCCGGACAGCGCAATGAAGCCCACCGCCGCCGAGATTGAGAACGGCATACCTCTCAGGAACAGCGCCAGCACGCCGCCAACTAGCGCCATTGGCACGCCCGTGAACACGATCGCGGCGTCGCGAACGCTACCCAATGCGCCGTAGAGCAGCAGGATGATCAGCGCGAAGCAGGCGGGAACGACCAGCATCAGCTTCTTGGTGGCCGACTGGAGATTCTCGAACTGCCCGCCCCAATCGAGATACTGGCCGGCAGCGAGGCGCACGTCCTTGTCGATCACTTCCTGGGCATCGGCGACAACACTTGCAACGTCGCGGCCACGCACATTGGCCTGCACGACGACACGCCGCTTGCCGTTCTCGCGGCTGATCTGGTTGGGACCGTCCGTCACGCCGATGTCTGCTATGCTTTGCAAAGGCACGTACCCACCATTCGGCAGGGGAACGGGAACCTGCGCCAGCGTCTGGAAATCGGCGCGCGCCGCGTCCGACAAACGGATAGTAACGGCAAAGCGCCGGTCGCCTTCGAAGATCATGCCAGCATCCCGTCCACCGATTGCGGCGGAGACCGTGTCCTGCACCGTTTGAGCGGTAATGCCGAGCCTCGACATGATGTCGCGGCGAGGGCGGATGTCGAGCATCGGAAGCCCCTCCGTTTGCTCGACCCGGACATCGACCGCTCCTTCAGTCTGGCGGAGGATCGCCGCGATCCTGTTGGCGGTGTCGTTCATGGCGTCGAAATCATCGCCGAACACCTTGACCGCGACGTCGCCGCGCACTCCGGCGATCAGCTCGTTGAAGCGCATCTGGATCGGCTGGGTGATCTCGAACGCACCGCCCGGAATGCTTTCGAGGACAGTTTCGACCTTGGCGATCAGCGCGGCCCTGGACAATCGGCTATCCGGCCATTCATCCTTTGGCTTCATAATGATGAAGGTGTCAGAGATGTTGGGCGGCATCGGGTCGGCCGCGAGTTCCGCCGTGCCCGTCTTGGAGAAAACGAACCGCACTTCCGGCAGTTTTGCGATCTCCCGCTCGATCCGCAATTGCATCGCCTGGCTCTGATCGATCGACGTTCCGGGAACCCGCAGAATCTGCGCGGTCAGGTCGCCCTCGTCGAGCTGGGGAAGGAACTCCTGCCCCAGGAACGAGAAGGTCAGGATCGCCGCCAGAAAGGCGCCAACGCCAACACCCATGGTAAGTGAAGGTCGTTTCATCGCCTTGTCGAGGCCTGGCTCATATTTGCGCTTGAGCCAGGACATGATGCGTCCTTCTTTCTCCTCGACCGGCTTCGATAGCCAGATGGCCAGCATCGCCGGAATAAAGGTCAGGGAGAGGACGAAGGCCGAGACCAGCGCCATGATGACGGTCAGCGCCATGGGCGTGAAGGTTTTGCCCTCAACGCCGCTCAACGTGAGCAGCGGCACATAGACAAGGATGATGATGGCTTGCCCGAACACGGTCGGGCGGATCATCTCGCGCGCGGCCTGGGCAACCACCGACAGGCGTTCTTCAAGCGTGAGCGTTCGGCCGTAGTGATGCTGCCGTTCAGCGATGCGACGCAGCGCGTTCTCGACAATGATGACCGCGCCATCGACGATAAGGCCGAAGTCCAGCGCCCCGAGACTCATGAGATTTGCCGAAACACCGCCTTGCAGCATCCCGAAGCTGGTCATCAGCATGGTGATCGGGATCACCAGCGCCGCGATTAATGCCGCCCGGAAATTACCGAGGAGCAGAAAGAGCACGACGATGACGAGCAACGCACCCTCGGTCAGGTTCTTCGCGACCGTCTTGATCGTGGAATTGACCAGCGCGGTGCGGTCGAGCACCGGCTGTATCGCGACGTCGGTTGGCAATGATGCGTTGATCTCTTCAAGCCGCTCGGCGACAGCCGAGGCAACCGTCCGGCTGTTCTCGCCGATCCGCATGATGGCGGTTCCGACGACGACTTCCTTGCCGTTCTCGGAGGCCGAACCGGAGCGGATGGCCTGACCGAGGCGCACCTGCGCCACCTGATCGAGGCGGATAGGCACGCCTTCGCGCGTGGCGATGACGGTGCTGGCCAGCTCCCCGATGTTGCGGATGCGCGCGTCCGAGCGAACGGCCAGCCCCTCACCACCGCGATCGACGACGCCTGCGCCTACGCCGACATTGTTCGCTTCGAGCGCGCGGGCGAGATCGGTGAGGTTCATGCCCAACGCGGCAAGCCGCTGCACGTTAGGGATTACCTGAAACTGCTTCACATAGCCGCCGATCGTATCGACGCCAGCCACGCCGGCTGTGTTCTTGAGCAGTGGTGCGACGATCCAGTCCTGCGCGGTGCGCAGATAGGTCGCCTTGTCAGCTTCGGTGATGAGTCGATCGCCTTCCGGCGTGATGTAGCTACCGTCCGGCTGAATACCGGGTTCACCCGGTTTGTGGGCGTCCTCCTTGCGATGTTCGAAATGGACCGTCCACATATAGACTTCGCCCAGCCCGGTCGCGACCGGCCCCATGGTCGGCGTGGCGCCTTCGGGCAGGCTTTCTTCGGCGACACGTAGCCGCTCGGCGACCTGCTGACGCGCAAAGTAGATGTCGGTCGATTCAGAGAAGACGGCCGTGACCTGGGCAAAACCATTTCGGCTCAGCGAACGTGTGTATTCAAGCCCCGGAACACCCGCCAGCGCGGTTTCGATGGGAAAGGCGACTTGCGTCTCGACCAATTCGGGCGAGAGCGCCGGTGCGGTGATGTTGACCTGCACCTGATTGTTGGTGATGTCGGGAACGGCATCGATCGGCAGGCGACTGATCGCCCAGCCTCCGATCACCATGGCGATGAGCGTCATGAGCAGGATGAACCAGCGACGCTCGACGGAAAATGTGACGATACGGTCGATCATGATCAATGTCCGTGCTCCGCTTCGCCCTTGCCTAGCTCTGCCTTGAGGGTGAAGCTGTTCGGCCCGGCGATCTGCTCGTCACCCTTGAGTCCCGACATAACCACCACATTGTCGCCGCTTGGGTTTCCAAGCGTGACGGGCGTGGCCTTGAAGCCGTCATCGGTGCGGACGAATACCGTGGGCCGCCCCTCAACCGTCTGGATCGCGCTTTGCGGGACGAGCACCGATCCGGCACCGCCGTCCGGCAGCCGGATCGACGCCGTCACCGGCTCACCGACGCGCCACTGGCCTGAGCGGTTGTCGACGATGGCGATCACGGTGGCGAGGCGCGTCGTCTCGTCGAGGATTGGCGAGACGAAATCGACCCGTGCCGCCGACCTGCGATCGCCGGAGACGATCTCGATCTCGGAGCCGGGCCGCACTTTGCCGGCATCAGCCGGGGACAAGGCAAGCGTGACCGCAACGCGGGAGAGGTTTGCCACGCGAAACAGCTCGGCGTCCGCAGCGACGGTCTGACCGAGCGTCACGTTTCGGGATACAATCTGTCCGGCGATCGGAGCGGTGATGGCAATGCGATTGAGCGCACCGCCGCCGCCGCCAGCCGCTGCGACTTGCTGCCGGGCAAGCCGCAGGGCTATCTGAGCCTCCGTCGCGGCCGTGCGTGCGGCGATCAGGTCCTGTTCGGGCGAAACCCGCTCATTGAACAGCCTCTGCTCGCGGCTCAGGTTCGATTCCGCGAGCGCCAGCCGCGCCCGCGCCGCTTCGATCTCGGCATTGAGCGACGCAGCCTCGCGGCTCTCGATAATCGCCAGCGTCTGCCCACGCCCGATCGACTGGCCAAGATTACGGGTCAGGGAGACGACGCGGCCGCCGATAGCGGCGGACACAACCTGCATCCCCTGCGGGTCGCCTTCGATCGTTGCGGGTAATGTCAGCGCGCCCCCGCCACTACGGATGATGCGGACAAGCTCGATACCAGCCTTGGCGATCTGCTCGGCGCTAAGGTTGATCTCGCCTTCTTTTTCAGCGTGGCCAGCCTCTTCACCGGCAGCAGTATTTTCGGTGTCTTCCGGGAGCGTTTCGCCACTGGAGCAACCCGCCACAAGCAATGCGGCGAGGGTCAGCGGCAGCGCCGCTTTCAGATAGAACTTCATGATCAATTCCCCTGTTCGGGCGCGGGAGCGGTCAGGCGCTCAAGCCGTGCCCTGGCGTTCTGATAGGCGACGAGCGCGTCGATCGCGGCCAGCCTGATCTCGGCCAGCGTCCGTTCGGCATCAAGAAGATCGAGCTGACCGAACTTTCCCTCGCGATAGCCGATCCGCGCGATGCGGGCGGCTTCCTGGGCGGCCGCCAGCGCGGGACCATTGGCCGTCCGCGCATTGGTGCCGGCATTGTCCGCTTCCGTCCGGACATCGAGGATTGCTTGCTGGACATCGAGCGCGGTCATGCGGCGCTGTGCTTCGGCACGATTGCGCTCGGCGCTGGCCTGCCCAACGGCAGCTCTGCCGCTGTTGAAAAGCGGAATCGGAACCGAAATGCTGAACAGCGCGGCGGTATCATCAGACTCCGAGAACCGCCGCACACCTGGCCCGACCGTGATGTCGGGAGTGCGCTGCGATCTGGCCAGCCGAACGCCTGCATCGGCAACCGCAAGGTCTGCGTCGGCAGCGGCGAGCGCCAATGTGCCTTCCGCAATGGGCGTCAGGCGTGGACCATTGGTGGCTGGCAGATTGTCGAGAGCAGTCGGATCAAGTTGTCCCGTTACAGGCCGCCCGATCCTGCGACCGAGATTGAGACGCGCGGCATCAAGCAGGCGCCGTGCATTCTCGGCCGCCGCCTCGGCATTGAGGCGGGTGACGTCCGCGCGCTGTTCCTCGATCGGTGAAGCGCGTCCGGCCCGAACACGCACGCGAGCCGCGTTAAGCGCTTCGCTCGCGATGCGTGCCTGGTCGAGGGCCGTCGCTAACCGGCGGTCGGCAGCCACCGCGTTGATATATAATTCGGTGACTTGAAGGCGAATGTCCGCCTCGGTGATCGCGGCGGCGAGCCGGACTCGCGTCGTCCGGGCATCGGCAACAGCAATCCGTGCCGATCGTTTGCCACCAAGCTCAATCGGGATAGAGAGCCCAACGGTCATCTCTGCGCCCCGGAAGCCGCTATAAGGGCCGGTGCCAACAACATTCTCGACTTCTGTTGTGACGGTGGGATTGGGGCGCAGGCCCGCAACTGTCCGGGCCGCCTCGGCCGCCGTGATGTCGGCGCGCGCTGCGTCTGCCGCCGGAGCGCTGCCCCCCGCTGCCGCAACCGCTTGGTCAAGGGTAAGCGGTGGTCCCGCTGAGGGAACTGCCGAGACTATATCCTGTGCCTGCGCCACGGAGACGCAAGACACGGCAGCCAGCAAGGCTGCAAACATTCTGTGCATGTTGATTTTCCTGATTGAAACGAATCAGGCTCGCCGCCTCGCATTGCGAGGCTCAGACGACCCGCTTACCGATCAATCAGGCGTTGGGAGGTCGCAACGCGGGGTCGACTGACCATCGCGCAAAGGCATCGGAAGCCGGAAAATGGAACTTGGATGACGCCCCATCCATCAAGGCGTGGGATGGACCGGAAACAGGGGCAACAAGGCAATGGCCATGGCAACTGCCATGATGGTGCGGCACACCCCTATCGGAGTCGCCGGGTGACTGATCTGCGTCGCCATCGCTATGGATTTCGCCCGAACAGTCGAGCGTTCCGGCGATTGAAAACTCGCTCGCATGCACCGTCGTCGACACAACTAGTGACGTCATCAGAAGGCAAAAAAGGAGCAGGCTCCGGCGCAGCATGGCTATCCCATAGCCGTTGATACTCTTTCTGTCATCTGAAAGCCTGGACAGAAGCCGTGACGCCTTGCCCCGATTGACAAGTTTTGCGCTACAAGCCCAAGCTTTCTCCGAACGGTTGGGGCTGTTGCTGTTCCCGATCATTCTCATGCGCGGCCGACCTGTGCGAGTTCTCGCCGCGCATCGCGTATGATCGACCAGGCAGATTGCAGGAACAGTGCTGCGACCACGAACGCCATAAGCAGATCGGGCCAGGTCGAGTCTAGCCACCAGACAAGGCCGGCCGCAGCGACCACCGCGAGATTTCCGATCGCATCGTTGCGCGAGAACAACCACACGGCGCGCACGTTGGCATCGCCCTTCCTGTGCGGGATCAGCACTACGGCTGCGAGAATGTTTACGACGCAAGCCACCAGCGCAAATCCAGCCATCAGCAGAGTTTGCGGCTCATATTCGGCAAACACGCGATAAACAGTGGAGCCGATGACGCCGAGGCCAAGCAGAGCCAGGAAAATGCCTTGTAGCAGCGCTGCCCGAGCACGGGCCACAAGACCCCATCCGATTGCAATTAGCCCCAGGAAAGAAATGAGACCATCGCCAATGAAGTCGAGAGCATCTGCCTGCAAGGCTTGAGATCCAGCCAGGAAACTCCCTGCAATCTGCACCACGCCATAGCCGGCGTTGAGCAGCACGACGATCCACAAGGCGCGCTTGTATGCGGGATTGACGTGCGTCAGATCGGGAATATGGCCATCATCCTCCCCCTCGGCAGTGCCGAGACGATCGAGTTGATAGCCAAGGCTCTGCACCGATGCCTCCACCTGTCGCAGATTCTTTGCCGGATCATTGATATCGAGGGTCATAACCTGGGTAGCGATCGACACGCTAACATCCCGGACGCCTTCGACCTTACGCGCCGTGCCCTCGATCTTCGCGGCACAGGACGAACAATCCATGCCGGCGACGGCATAGCGGATTAGGTCGGCGTTGGCCCTCATAGCTTCCTCGATTCTCTGTTCTGAGGGCGCTACAATCTGTAGCGACTACAGGAGCAAGAGAAAAAATGCAGATTGGCGAATTATCCGCTCGTTCAGGCGTGAACATCGAAACAATCCGGTATTACGAGCGCATCGGAGTTTTGCCTCAACCTGTCCGCCAATCGAACGGCAGACGCAGCTATGGCGAGGTCGACGCGCAACGGCTTGGCTTTGTCCGCCATGCCCGCGATCTTGGTTTCGATCTGTCAGCGGTGCGGACGCTTCTGGCTTTGCAGGAGCAGCCGGAAGCATCTTGTGAAAATGCAAGCAAGATTGCGCGAGGGCAACTTGAAGCGGTCGAGGAACGCATCGACCGCTTACTCAAGCTGCGGGACGAACTCGCTCGCATGGTAGATGAGTGTAGCCGTGGCGTGGTTTCAGAGTGCCGTGTGATCGAGACGTTAGCAAACCCAGTCGGGGAGGGCTTATCAAGGCTGGGTCGCGGAAGGAATATCGCGAATACATTTGGTAGTCGGTGGTCGCGCGACCCTTGAACGTGGAATTAGGGGCCAATGAGCTTCCGAAGCGAGTCAAGGGGGCGACCGGAGATGACGCGAAATGCTCCTCGCGCTCCGGCCTGGCCCAGACGAGAACGTTGTGCATTGATATTAGGCTGGAATCCGAACCAGCGCTGGAACGCGCCGGGATTGTCGAGCGCTTTTTAGACGACCGAGGACGCCATCCAGAAATTACAGGCGCACTTCTGACGTCCCCACCCACTCAGATACCTCCATAATAAACTACAAAGCCTTGTGGTTGAAGGCACGGGACCGGCCTGTCTCAATGAGGCAGGCCGGTCCTGAAACAATACCCTCTTCAGAACCAGGAACGGATTCCGATCAGGAGATGCCATCCCCCCGCCTTTTCGTCCCGGGCACGCCGGAAATCCGCCGTATCGCCAAAGGCGCGTTCGTACTTCACGCCGACATACGGCGCGAACTCTGGCACGAACTGATAGCGCAGCCGTAATCCCAGTTCGGCGGTGGAAAGACCGGAGCCGATGCCCAACTCGGGGACGTCCTGTGCGGCAAGATTGAATTCGATTGCCGGCTGGAGGATCAGTTTCTGGGTCAGGCGTTGATCATATTCTGCTTCGAACCGCGCGGTGACATCGCCCTTGTCCGAGAGAAACAGGGCTCCGTCGACTTCGAACCAGTAAGGAGCAAGGCCCTGGACGCCGACAACAGCGTAAGTCCGATCAGGCCCCGCGCCAAAATCCTGACGGATACCGGCCTGAAGATTCCACCACGGGTCGAGCGCACGGCTCCAGAGCGCTTGCACCTCGGCGCTTTCGAGACTTTCGCCGAAGCGGCTCTCGCCCTCGGTCTTGACCCAGAACCGGTCGATATCGCCGCCATACCAGCCTTGCGCGTTCCACGCATAGCCATCCTTGCCCTTGCCGATGACTGCTTCCAGCTGATCGATCAGGATCATGCCGCTTTTGATATCGCCATGTTCCTTGCGGGCGATTTCGCGCGCCGGGGACATTGCCGGAGCGCCGAAAATGGCATCGGCAGCGTGATCGGGGCCACGCAATGCCGCCGCTGACGGCGGCGCCACCGGCGGATCGGGAATGCCGGGCTCATGCCCGACATGAGCATCGTGTGCGTCCTTTGCCGGGGCCGTAGGCATCTGGTGGCCAGCGTGCGGATCTGTCGGCTCGGAAGGCTTCGGTGGCATGTCGTGCCCGGCATGTGGATCGCCGCCGGTCTCATCGACCTGATGCTGCGCGTGCGGATCGGCCGGTGCCTGCTGCACGGCGGCACCATGATCCTGCTGCGCCAGGACGGGCGTTGCTATCCCGACAAGGAATAGGCCCAGGAGAGACTTCATGCTGCTTCTCCCTCAAGCGGACGGACGGTGACGACACGGAACATCCCCGCGTGCATGTGCAGCAGCAAATGGCAGTGAAAGGCCCAGTCGCCCGGCGCATCGGCGGTCAGGTCGAAGCTGACCTTGCCGCCCGGCAGCACATTGACGGTGTGCTTGCGGGGGTAGCTGCCGGTATGGCCGTTCACCACCTCAAAGAAATGGCCATGCAGATGGATCGGATGGGTCATCATCGTATCGTTGATGAGGACGACACGGGCGCGCTCATTACGCTCGAAGCGGATCGGTTCGACACCCTCGCTGAATTTTTCGCCATCGAACGACCACATGAAGCGCTCCATATTGCCGGTGAGGTGGACCTCGATCGTGCGTTGCGGCGGGCGCGTGTCAGGGTTTGGGGTAAGCGACATAAGGTCACGGTAGGTCAGCACCTTGTGCCCGACATCTTCCAGCCCGACGCCCGGATCGCCGGTACGATCGACTGGTGACATGGCGATGGCATCCACGCCAACACCGACCTTGACGCTGTCGGGGACCAAAGACTTGTCGCGCATGTTCATGCTGCCCATCGAATGGGAGCCGCCATGATCCATCCCGGCCATTGCGCCATGGTCCATTCCAGCCATTGAACTATGATCCATGCTGCCCATGCCCATGTCCCTCATGGTGAGTGTCGGACGTGGGCGAAGCGGTGGAACGGGCGCGGTCATCCCCATGCGCGGCGCGAGCGTGGCGCGCGCCATGCCGGAACGATCGATCGATTCCGCGACGAGCGTGAACGCCTTGTCCTCGGTTGGCTGGATAATGACGTCATAGGTCTCGGCATTGCCGATCTGGAATTCGTCCACGGTCACCGGACGGACATTCAGCCCATCAGCGCTGACCACGGTCATGGGCAGACCCGGAATGCGGATATTGAAGATCGTCATGGTAGCAGCATTAATGAAGCGCAGCCGCACCCGCTCGCCGGAGCGAAAGAGGCCGGTCCAGTTTTCCTGCGGCCCGTGACCATTGACGAGATAAGTATAGGTGGCAGCCGTCACGTCCGCGATGTCCGTGGGGTCCATCCGCATCTTTCCCCACATGGCGCGGTCGGAAGCGGACATGCTCTCCTCGGGACCACCACGCAGCATGCCGAACAGCGTCTGCCTCTGGCGGTTGAAATAGCCGCCTTCTGATTTGAGCTTGGTGACGAGCTGGTGCGGATGCAGGAAGGTCCAGTCGCTTAGCACGATCACATGCTCGCGATCATAGGCGACAGGATCGGACTCCGCTGGATCGATCACGATCGGTCCGTAATGGCCCTGCTGCTCCTGGAGGCCCGAATGGCTGTGATACCAATAGGTGCCGCTTTGCAGCAGCGGAAATTCGTAAACGAAGGTGGTGTGCGGCTTGATGCCGGGAAAGCTGACGCCGGGAACGCCGTCCATCTGAAACGGAACGATCAGCCCGTGCCAATGGATCGAGCTGTCCTCATCCAGCGTGTTTTCGACATGGAGGCGCACATTCTGCCCCTCGCGCAGCCGGATCAGCGGCGCTGGGAGTACACCGTTCATCGTAACGGCGTGGCCGGTACGCCCGCCGACCGTGAAAGCGGTATTGGCGATCTTGAGATGGATATCCTCGCCCGAAAGCGTGGGCATCTGTGGTGCCAGGCCCAGCGAGCCGGTCTGCGCCCAGGCCGGAAACAGGCCGGAAAAGCCCAGTCCGGCGGCACCGACCGCGCCGGCACGCAGTAGGGATCGTCGATCGATCGTCTGTGTCATGATTTTGTCCTCGGCTCCACCGGGGAGCCTTCTATGTGCTGAATGGACCGGGAGGCGAGAAGTCGCCTCCCGGTTCGCGTCCGATCAGTGCTGACCCGTGCCATGTCCGGCATGCGGATCGGCGGCAGGCGCTCCCGAAGGGGACGTCGCCTTGCCCTCGGCCTTCATTTTCTCGCAGCAGGCCATCTTGCCATCGGCATCCTTGTCGCAGCAGCCGCTGGACATATCGTGGCCTTCATGCCTGCCTTGGCCGGTCGTTCCGGCTTGAGTGGTGTGTTGGGTATGCACATCGGCCGGTGCGACGCTTTGGGCGAAGGCTGGCGTGGCGATCATCATCGTGATCGCAGCAATTATCAACTTCATGGCTAATCTCCGGAAGAAAGTGGGGTGAACCTCAATTCCTCGGAGTCATACGCGGCGGCGGCGTTTCTCCCTCAAGCGTGATCGCGGCGAGATATCGCTGTCCCACAATAGAATATAACGTCTTTGTTGGCCGATCCCGCTGCTCGATGAGGGGAGGCATTGCCGGGAACGCCGCGCAGGCAACGGCGCAGTGCATGCCGGGTTCGGGTGATTTACGATCAGAGGAAGACTCGCTGCCGGCACAATGTCCTGCCACCGAAGCCACCTCCACTGCGCCCTGGTACGGCATAGCCGCTGCATTGCCGCTCGCCATGGATACAGACGAGAAGAGCATGACAAGCGCAATCAGGAGTGACGAAAGCAACTTCATCACAATCCTGTGGGGTGGTTGGCCATTGGTGACAACGATTCGAATCCTTCTAGAACTCTCGATGCACCTTGACACTATGACAAGGTCAAGGCGCATATTGACTCTAACATAGTGTCAAGCCCCATATTGCTGTGTGATAGAAGGAGACGGTGTAATGGCCGAGTCGAACCAGAGCGATCATTCCGGGGACCACAGTCGTTGTGGAGGCCATGACAAGCATTCCGCCGGACTGGTTGTCGACCCGGTTTGCGGCATGACGGTCGATCCCGAAACCACCACGCATCACGCAAGCCATGCCGGCCATGACTACCATTTTTGCAGCGCCGGCTGCCGCGAGAAGTTCATCGCCGACCCGGAAAAATATCTGAACAAGTCGGCGGCCGACCGCGCCGTCGATGCTCCTCCGGGCACGATGTGGACCTGCCCGATGCATCCCGAAATCCGGCAGGATCATCCCGGCGCCTGCCCGATCTGCGGCATGGGGCTTGAGCCGGAAATGGTCAGCGCCGACACCGGACCGAGCGCCGAACTGACCGACATGTCGCGCCGTTTCTGGATTGGCCTCGTGCTGGCGATCCCGGTCTTCATCCTTGAAATGGGCGGGCATCTGTTCCCGGCGCTGCATCATCTCGTGCCGATGAAGGTGTCGATCTGGATTCAATTCGCACTGGCGACGCCGGTCGTGCTGTGGGCGGGCTGGCCCTTCTTCGAGCGTGGCTGGGCATCGCTCAAAACCCGCAATCTCAACATGTTCACGCTCATCGCGATGGGGACCGGGGTCGCATGGGCCTATAGCGTCGTCGCGACGCTGGCGCCCGGCATCTTCCCGGATGCCTTCCGCGCCGCCGACGGGACGGTTGCGGTCTATTTCGAGGCGGCCGCCGTCATCACCGTGCTCGTGTTACTGGGGCAGGTGCTGGAGCTGCGCGCCCGCGAGCGCACGTCGGGCGCGATCAAGGCGTTGCTGAACCTTGCCCCGAAAACCGCGCGACGTATCGCCGACGATGGCAGCGAAGCGGAAATCCCACTGGAGGATGTGGCGGTGGGCGACCGGCTACGGGTGCGGCCGGGTGAAAAGGTGCCGGTCGACGGCGTCGTCGAGGACGGGCGCTCGGCGCTCGATGAATCGATGGTGACGGGCGAATCCATGCCCGTCACCAAGTCGGATGGCGATACGGTGATCGGCGGCACCATGAACCAGAGCGGCGCCCTGGTCATCCGCGCCGACAAGGTCGGGCGCGATACGATGCTTTCGCGTATCGTCCAGATGGTCGCCGAGGCGCAGCGCTCCCGCGCGCCGATCCAGCGCATGGCCGATCAGGTCTCCGGCTGGTTCGTGCCGGTTGTCATCGGGGTCGCTGTCCTCGCCTTCGTCATCTGGGGCGTCTGGGGTCCAGAGCCGCGCTTTGCCCATGGGCTGATCGCGGCGGTATCGGTGCTGATCATCGCTTGCCCCTGCGCATTGGGACTGGCGACACCGATGTCGATCATGGTCGGCGTCGGGCGCGGCGCAGGGCTTGGCGTCCTCATCAAGAACGCCGAGGCGCTGGAGCATATGGAGAAGGTCGATACGCTGGTCGTCGACAAGACCGGCACGCTGACCGAAGGCAAGCCCGCCGTCACCCGGATCATCGCGGCGGACGGATATGTCGAAGCGGAAATTCTGCGAATCGCCGCCGGTGTGGAGCGCGCATCGGAGCATCCGCTGGCGCTGGCGATCGTTGACGCGGCGACGGGCCGGAACATCGAAATTCCGCCCGTCAGCGACTTTGACTCGCCGACCGGCAAGGGTGCCCTGGGGGTGATCGAGGGCAAGCGCGTCACGCTCGGCAATGCGCGTTTTCTGGCGGAATCGGGAATCGACACCGCGCCGCTTGCCGCCGAGGCCGATGCGCTTCGCAGCGATGGCGCGACCGCGATCTTCATGGGGCTGGATAATCGGGCCGTTGGTATTTTCGCCATCGCCGATCCGATCAAGCCGACGACGCCCGAGGCGCTGGCCGCCCTCCGCGCCGACGGCATCAAGGTGGTGATGCTGACTGGCGACAATCGGACGACCGCTGAGGCGGTCGCGCGCCAACTCGGCATAGATGCGGTCGAGGCTGATGTCTTGCCCGACCAGAAAGCAGATGTCGTCGTGCGGCTGAAGCAGGAAGGCCGTGTCGTCGCGATGGCGGGCGACGGGGTCAATGATGCCCCGGCATTGGCGGCCGCCGATGTCGGCATCGCGATGGGGCACGGCACCGATGTCGCCATGGAAAGCGCGGGCGTGACGCTACTCAAGGGCGATCTCAACGGCATCGTCCGCGCCCGCCAGCTCAGCGAGGCGACGATGGCCAACATTCGCCAGAACCTGTTCTTCGCCTTCGTCTACAACGCGGCAGGCGTGCCGATCGCTGCTGGATTGCTCTATCCGTTCTTCGGCATCCTGCTCTCGCCGATGATCGCCGCGGCGGCGATGGCCTTGTCGTCGGTGAGCGTCGTCGCCAACGCACTGCGTCTCAACCGGGTGAAGCTGTGAATATCGGCGCAGCCTCGAAAGAGAGCGGGGTCTCGCAGCGGATGATCCGCCATTATGAGAAGATCGGCCTGATCCCGGCGCCACCGCGCCGGGACAGCGGCTATCGCGATTATGCCGATGCCGATGTCCACCGCCTGCGCTTCATCGCCAATGCGCGCGATCTTGGCTTTCCGATCGAGGACATCCGCGATCTACTCGGGCTGTGGAGCAACAGCCAGCGCGCCAGTGCGGAGGTAAAAGCGCTCGCCATCGCCCGCGCCGAAGAACTCGACCGCAAGGCCAAAGCGCTTCAGGCCCTGCGCCGCACGCTACTGGAACTGGCCGACCGCTGCCATGGCGACGACCGTCCCGATTGCCCGATCATCGAGCGTATGTCCGGCTACGCGAACGGTGCAACCAGTGACATGTGAAGCTTTGGGTTACAGACAATGTAGGTGAGTATGTTGGACTCCGCTGTCGGAATCGGGGCGGCACCTCTCAACCTGTAATCGCTGGCGGCCGTTCATGTGTGAAACAGGATCGGCGAAATCTGAGCCTGTGTAGCGCGCCCAACCGACCGATGCCATTAGCTGTTCTTTTTGAGCGCCCGGCGCCTGTCGTCGCGCTTGTTTGAGGCGCTTCTCGTCACCCTGCGGATGCTGGTGGCAGCAGCGTTCCCAGCCATGCGACCAAAGCGAGGATGAGTATCCCGGCGCCAACTTCGAGCCAGAGGCTTCGACGCAGCCGCGACACCGCTCCTTCTATGTTGCCGTCTTTGATTCCTGTCGCCAGCGCTGGGGTCAGACTGAAGCGATTACTAGCTGCCAGCGCAAGCATCAGTCCGAAAAGGACGAGCTTGATGAGGAGCAGCCGGCCATAGGCACTCTGGAATAGCCCCGACATATTTTGCGGCCCGATCAGCGCGTAACTGTTCACAACGCCCGTCACGAAGATCAAGCCAACGATGACCGTGCCAGCAGTGGCGAAACCGGCAAGCGCCCGATGTGCTGCATCGAGCGGCTCAAACATTGGAGAGCGGCGTGACAGGATCAGGATAAAGGCGGCCAGGGCACCAATCCACGCCGATGCGGCAAGCAAATGAAGGATGTCACCGACAAGGTGGACCATCCCCGTGAGACCTTCCGACGCGGCGCCATGACCTGACCAGGCGAGGCTGGCGACTGGGATCGCGGCAATAAGGGCAAGAATTGTTATCCCGGCTTTCCGGAACGCCCAGGAAGCATGAACGGCAGCGCATAATATGGTCAGCGCCAATATACGCGCGAGCAGTGCCCAACCGACGGGCGTCTCGGTCAATATCATCATAACCGAGGCATGATCGACGTCCTTCAGATCGACGCCAAGCATCGCGGCGACGGCAAGAACGAAGCTCAAGCCGCTCAGCCCAATGCCCAACCCGGCCAACGCTGTTGTCAACCAGCGGAGCGGGAGCAACTCCTCGCGCTCAGACCCCTTCAGGGCATAGAGCGCGAAGAGGAGCAACCCGAACAACAGTCCAAGATCCGCGTAGAGTGACCAGCGGATCGCGACAAGCGGACCGTCCATTCTTCAGCGCACCGTAAAGGTTAAACTGCCAGTGATCCGATGAGTGTCGGCCGCGACGGCATGCCAGTCGACCTTGTAGCTGCCAGCGGTCAGCGGACGCGCCAGGGTCACGATGAGCGTCTTGCCATCCTCTCCAATCGCAGTTGTCACTCCACCAATCTTCATCGGGGCATGGTTTGCCATGCCCGGCATACCGGTCATCGTAAGATCGACACCGGACAGGCGCGGCATCAGTCGCTCGCTAAATGTAAGCGTCAGGCGGTTTGTGGCACCAACCGTCGCACTGGCCGCCGGCGTCGAGCTAACGAGCTTGGGATGGGCGAGCGCCGGCGTTGACAGGCCGATTGACAGAATTGCCAGCAGGGCTGCGAATTTCGTCTTTGTCTTCATCGAACATCTCCGTTGGGTTCGATGTATTTTACGCAGCCTGGCCGCTTACCCCTCGTTACCAAGCGTCGAGGGGTTTTCCGCTACCATGCGTAAACTGCCATGCGTAATGTGGCGGATTGGGGGGGCGGGAGTAGTGAGATGATGGACATAGATGCGGCGCTCAGGCGCTTAAGAGAGCTTCCGGTAGACCCCAGGTTGGAACAAATCGACGGTGCCGTAATGGAAGCGGTTATCTTCCAACGAAGGTATGGCACTCCGTTGCCGAGCACGGCTTTCGGCATAGCGGCCGTCTTTGCGCTCTCGATCGGATTGTTTGGCTCAGTGATAGCAACACACGAGACTAGGTCGTGTGGACGAATTTGATCAAGCATAGACCTGCGGCGAAGCTGACGATT